>Ga0123328_1001349_pt1 | contig 24142 bp, 20 predicted proteins | sample BioC12SIPDNA_2_FD_89702 | JGI IMG/M metagenome (GOLD analysis project Ga0123328, IMG submission 89702) | Anaerobic biogas reactor microbial communites from Washington, USA - Biogas_R1_A C12 SIP DNA | ecosystem: Engineered > Bioreactor > Anaerobic > Unclassified | place: Washington, USA...
CACTTCCCTGCCGACGGTGCTCCCCCGCTCCCGGATCCGGAACATCCGTTCGAGGTGTGTCATTGCACCGGTTCCCTTCGCCCCCCTTGCCGGCCCGGCCCGCGGGTCGGCAATTATACGAGGGGCCCGGCCGGTGGTCAACCCGCGGAGGATCCGTACGCCCGGCGGGCACGGACCGGCACGGGGACGGGGCACTCGGCGAAGACCGGAAAATGCCGGGTGAACTTCACAACGGGCATTCCAGCCGTTAGACTACCGCGCTTGCGACGCTGTGGCGAACGGTGTTCGGCGGCCGGGTCATGATGACTCAATCAAGCACATCGGGCGGGCGCGGGAGGCGGGCGATGCAGGCGGCGTTCGTCTGCGCGTTCGCCGTCGTTCTGGGGGTGCCTTTCCTGTTGCGCCCGGAGCCCGTCCGCGTCCAGGAGGGAAACACCTCCGATCTGCCCTCCCGCAAGCTGGTCATCGTCACGCCGCACGCCGAGGCCATCCGCCGGGAGTTCGCGCGTGCCTTTGCGGAGTGGACGGCCGAGACGCGCGGCTTCCTGACGGACATCGAGTGGCTGGATCCGGGCGGCACGACCACGGCCATCCAGTGGGTGGAGGACCAGTTCGAGTCGCGCCCCGGCGGCATTGAAGTCGACATCTTCTTCGGAGGCGGCTCGGATCCGTTCCTGCGGTTCTCGCAGTTGGGGCTTCTGCACCGCTGCAGTCTGCCGGCGGAGGTTCTGGCGCCCATCCCCCAGTCGCATGCGGGCACGGAGGTCTACGACGCGGGGCAGCTCTGGTTCGGCGCCTGCCTGTCGGGGTTCGGGATCCTCTACAACAAGGCTGTCCTGGGGGTGCTCGGGCTGCCGGAGCCCCGCGAATGGGCTGACCTGGGCCGACCCGGGTTCTTCTCCTGGGTGGCCGGCGCGGACCCGCGCCAGAGCGGCAGCATCCACATGGCGTTCGAGATCATCCTGCAGGCCTATGGCTGGGAGACGGGCTGGCGGAACGTGATGCGGATGTGCGCGAACTGCCGTAGCTTCAGTCGCGGCGCCAGCGACGTGCCCCTGGACGTCTCGGCCGGCGAGGCCGCCTGCGGCATGGCGATCGACACCTACGGGCTGCGAGCCGTTGCCGAGGCGGGCGAGGATCGCATGGCCTTCTGCCTGCCCCAGGCCCTGACGGTGATCAACCCGGACGGGATCGGCGTGCTGAAGGGAGCGCCGGACGCGGAGCTGGCCGAGTTGTTCGTCGGGTTTGTTCTGTCCGAACACGGCCAGCGCATCTGGATGCAGCGGGCGGGGACGCCCGGCGGCCCGGCGCGATACGGCCTGTACCGGCTGCCCGTCATGCGCGGGCTCGTGGAGCGCTACCGCCAGTACGCCGCCGTCGGGATGGACCCCTACGAGTTCGAGTCCGGAGTGGAGTTCGACCTGGACAAGAAGAACCGGCGCTGGGGCATTCTGAACGCGCTGATCGGCGCCTGCATCATCGACGTGCACACCGAACTGGCGGCGGCCTGGCGCGTGCTGCGGGACCTGCCGGAGGGCGATCCCAGGGTCCGCGCCCTGCTGGAGCCCCCCATCAGCGAGGACGATCTGCTGCGCATGGCCGAGGACCGCTGGGGCGATGCCGCGTTCCGGGCGGACATGGTGGCGCGCTGGTCCCAGGAGGCCAAGACCCGTTACCGTCGACTGGCGAAGGAGAGATGATGGCCGGCGTCTCGCTGCGACACGTCACCAAGGCTTACGATGGGACCGTGGCCGTGGACGACGCGACGTTCCAGGTTCGCAAGGGCGAGCTGTTCTTCCTGCTCGGCCCGTCCGGTTGCGGCAAGACGACGATCCTCCGCCTGATCGCCGGCTTCCTTCAGCCGGACGGCGGCTCGATCCTGTTCGACGAGCGCCCCATCGACAGAGTCCCCCCCCACCGGCGCAACACGGGCATGGTGTTCCAGAACTACGCGCTGTGGCCGCACATGACCGTGGGGGAGAACGTGGCCTACGGGCTGCGCGAACGCAAGGTGGACGGGCCGGAACGCGAGCGGCGCGTGGCGGAGGCCCTCCGCACGGTCCACATGGAACGGTTTGCGGAGCGCATGCCGAACCAGCTCTCCGGCGGACAGCAGCAGCGCGTCGCCCTGGCCCGTGCGCTCGTCGTCGAGCCGGACGTCGTCCTGCTGGACGAGCCGCTCTCGAACCTGGACGCCCGCCTTCGTCTGGAGATGCGACGCGAGATCCGGCGGATCCACGACGAGACGCGGATCACCACGATCTACGTCACCCACGACCAGAAGGAAGCCCTGTCGATGGCCGATCGTCTGGCCGTGATGAGCATGGGACGCGTCGAGCAGATCGGCACGCCCCGGGAGGTCTACCGCAGACCTGTGAGCCGGTTCGTGGCGGAGTTCATCGGCGAGGCCAACATGGTCGCGGGCACGCTGGTGGAGGCGGCCGGCGGCCGGGGTGTGCTTCGCTCCGAGTTGGGCGATCTGCACGCCGTGCTCGGCCCGAACGTCCCCGAGGCGGGCCGCCGCGCCGTCTGCATGGTCCGTCCGGAGGGCCTGCGGCTCGGGCCGGGCCCCGTCAACGCCTTCTCGGCCGTCGTCGAGAGCAGCTTCTACCTGGGCGAGGTGGAGCAGTTCGTCCTCTCGGCGGGCGGCCAGGATCTGAAGGCGTTCCAGGGGAACCCGGGCGAGCAGTCGCCGCAGACGGGCCAGAGGATCGACGTTCATTTCGAGGCGGCCGACGCCGTCATCTTGCCCGAGTGACAGGAGAGCCTCCGGCATGAAGCGCGTGCGGACACTGCTGCTTGTGCTGCCTGTCTTCGGCTTCCTGGCGGCCTTCCTCGTGTATCCGCTGGCCCATTCCTGCAAGGGTGCGTTCTTCGACGGCTCGTGGAAGGTAACGCCCGGCGACGTGACGGACTGGCCGGCGCTCAGCGCGGCCGCGGCCGTCTCCACCGACGCCGCGGGGCCGGCCGGCGCCCTGGCCCGGGCGCTGCCCCCCGAGGCCCGGCAGGCCGTTCAGGCCGCGGCGGACGGTGCGGCGACCCCGCCGGATGCCCGCAAGGAGATCCTCCGTGCCTTGAACGGACTCATCTCGCGAGGCGACCTGACGGAAGCGGAGGCGTTCGGGGACCTGTCGGCCACCCCGCCCGGCCGCCGGGCCATGGCCGTGCGGACCGACCAGGCGCGGCGGCAGATCGACAGCCGCACGGGGCTCCTGTCCGTCGGCGAACTGCAGCAGGTGTTGCAGGACGCTCCCGAGTGGTTCCGCGCGGAACTGGAGGCGACCCGTCCCGAACTGGCCGCCGCACTCAGGGCACAGCCGCCGGAGGAGTGGGACTGGCAGGCCCTGCGGCCTCCGCTGGCGGAGGTCTTCGGGCGCGCGCTCGAGCGCGACCTGACGGCCGCTCTGGACGCCGGGGGCGTCCCGGGGCTTCGTGCCGCTCTGGAGGCGCGCGGCGCCTCGTCCATCGTCGACATCGCGCTGCCGCCCCACCGCCAGGAGCGGGTCAACCGGCTCATGATCGAGGCGGCGTTTCCACAGGCGATCCGGCCCATGCGGTTCGAGGCGGGGCACTTCACGTTCGCGTTCTTCAAGTACTTCTGGACCGACGCCCTGACGCGCAGCTCGATTCTGAACAGCCTGGCGCTCGGCTGCGTTGTGACGCTTCTGACGGCCGCAGTCGCCCTGCCGCTCTCGCTGCTGGTGGTTCGGTACCGCTTCCCCGGCAAGGGCCTCCTGAGCGGCCTGCTCCTGGTGCCCATGATCATGCCCCCGTTCGTCGGGGCGATCGGCATGCGGCAGGTGCTCGCCCGGTTCGGCTCGTTGAACCTGCTGCTCATGCAGGCGGGCGTGATCGGCAGCCCGATCGACTGGCTCGGCGGGGCCCGGTTCTGGGGCGTCGTGATCATGGAGGTTCTGCATCTCTACCCGATCATGTATCTGAACTTCGCCGCCGCCCTGGCCAACGTGGACCCGTCTCTCGAGGAGGCGGCCATGAACATGGGCTCGCACGGGCCGCGGCTGTTCCGGCGCATCACCCTGCCCCTGATGATGCCCGGGCTGTTCGCCGGGTCGGTGCTGGTGTTCATCTGGGCGTTCACCGACCTGGGCACCCCGCTCGTGTTCGGCTACAACCGGGTGGTCGCCGTGCAGATATTCAACCAGGTGAACGAACTGGAGAACAACCCGCAGGGCTACGCGCTCGTCGTCGGGGTGCTGGCCCTGACGGCGCTCATCTTCCTGCTGACCAAGCGGCTCTTCGGCCTGAAGGCGTACCAGTCCCTGACCCGGGGCCCCTCGGCATCAACGGAGAGGTCGGCCGGCCCCGTGCGGAGCGTGCTGATCGTCTCGTTCGTGCTCCTGGTGGTGGCGGCGGCCTGCCTGCCCCACCTGGCCGTCATCTTCAGTTCGCTGCGCGCGGAGTGGTTCATGACCGTCCTGCCGGAGCGCTACACGCTCTCCCACTTCGAGGACGCGCTGGGCCACTCGCTGACCCTGTCCAGCATCCGCAACAGCATCGGCTACAGCAGCCTCAGCACGGGGCTGGACGTGGTTCTGGGCGTGCTGATCGCCTACCTGCTGGTGCGGACGAAGTTCCGCGGCGCGCAGGTGCTCGACGCCCTGGTCATGCTGCCCCTGGCCGTGCCGGGCCTGGTGCTGGCGTTCGGCTACGTGGCGGCCTTCTCGTGGACGCCGCTGGACCCGCGCGAGAACCCGGTCCCGCTGCTGGTCATCGCCTACGGCATCCGGCGCCTGCCCTACATGGTCCGGGCCGCCTATGCGGGCTTCCAGCAGGTCAACGTGCAACTGGAGGAAGCGGCCATCAACCTCGGGAGCCCGCCCATGCGCGCCGTGCGGCGGATCACGGCCCCCCTGCTGAGCGCCAACCTGATCGCCGGCGGGATCCTCGTGTTCTCGTTCGCCATGCTGGAGGTCAGCGACAGCCTGATCCTGGCCATGAAGGAGCGCTTCTACCCGATCACCAAGGCCATCTTCGTGCTGACACAGCGCATCGAGGACGGCCCGTACATCGCCAGCGCGCTGGGCGTCTGGGCGATGGTGTTCCTGGCCCTGTCGTTGCTGGCGGCCGGCGCGCTGCTCGGGCGCAGGATGGGGCAGCTCTTCCGCGTGTAGAAACGCGCGGGGTTTCCTTGACAATCCTGAGCGAGCCGTTAGAGTAAGGGCCGGTGCCGGGAATGCCGCATCCCGGCGGGCGGACGTGTACAGTTGAGGTATGGCTGTGGAGGTTCCCGTGCGCAGGGCCATCGGTTTGTTGCTCGTTTCCGCGTGTGTCGCCCTGGCGGCAGGCTGTGGAGAGGGTGCCGGCGAGGGCTCCGGGGGCGCCCGGCTGGAGGAAGGCTGGCGCGCCTACTCGACCGGCGATTTCGACGTCGCCGTCAGCGTCTTCGAAGGCGTCGCCGCCGCACCGGAAGCCACCGCCGAGGACCAGTACTCCGCCCTGCTGGGTCTGGCCACCACGCATCACCTGCGGACGAACCCCGACTTTCCGAGGGCCCGCGAGAGCTACGAGCGGCTGGGTGAACTGGAAACGCCCGACGCTCTCCGGCAGAGCACGCTGGGGCTGGCCCTGGTCGACCTGGCGGAGGGGACGGCCGGTCTCGAGGGCCGGACGAACGAGGGCCAGGCCCGCCTGATGGCCCTGCTTCGGGATTTTCCCGACGACCCCATCGCGGACGAAGCCGTGATCCATCTGGCCGCCTCGCTGCTGGAGCCTATGCCCGACAAGGCGGCACCCGCCGGATTCAGCCTTCCGCCTTCCGGACGCGAGGAACGCGGGGCAAACGTCCTCGAGCAGCGCCTCCAGACCGATCCCGACAATCGGCTCGCGCCCTCCATGCACATCATGCTGGCGAACCACTACAAGAGCATCGGGCAGATGCGCGAGGCGGTCGACCACCTGATCATCGCGGAGAAGAAGGGCATCGCCGGGGTCAAGACCCGCAGCGTCGTGCTGTGGCAGATCGCCCGCATCGCCGAGAACGAACTGAAGGACTACGATCTGGCGGCAACGTACTACGAACGCTACGCCCGGGAGTTCAAGCGGACCACTCTCTTCTACCGCGCCCGGGAGAGCCTGGAGCGTGTTCGCGCTCTGAAGGCCCAAGAGGGAGCCTGAGAGAATCGTGCGATCCCTATGGATTAAGCTGCGGCGCTACCCTGCCCTGTTGCTGCTTGTGACCGTGTACCTGGCTTCGACGGCGGTTGTCGCCACCAACATCCTCCGCGGCCGGAGCGGGGCCCCGGGGCAGGGCCGCAAGACGATACTGCGGTTCGCCCACTGGCAACTGGAGCCGGGCATCCGCAGCGCCATCGACGATCTGATTGCGGACTACACCGCGCTCCACCCGGACGTGGAGGTGCGGCAGATCCTCATCCCGGAGCAGGGCTACTTCCAGTGGGTGAACACCCAGTTGATCGGGCGCACGGCCCCGGACATGATCGAGGTCGGGTCCGGAGGCGCCGTGGGCTGGTCGCTGTGGCCCAAGTTCTACGCCCGCTACTTCCTGCCGCTGGACCGCTACGTGGACGAGCCGAACCCCTACAACGCGGGCACGCCCCTGGAGGGGGTCCCCTGGAGGCAGGCCTTCTTCGACGAGATGGAGGGGGGATACTCCGAGGAGCTTCAGAGCTTCTTCCGCGTGCCGATCGCGACCTCGACCGTCCGGCTGTTCTACAACCGCGACCTGGTACGCAAGGTCTGGGACGGGCCGTTCCCGGAGACCTTCGAGGACCTCACCGAACTCTGCGACCGCCTGAAGGCCTGGGGCGAGGAGCAGGGCGTGATCATGGAGCCGATCGCGGGTTCGTGGTACAACTTCCGCCAGTTCTTCAACACCTACCGAACCGCGTTGACCGCCGACTACCTGGACCGCCTGGACCGGGACTTCAACGGCACGGTCAGCCGAATCGAGTCGGCGGCCCCCCTCTACTCGGGGGCGGTCCGGATGGACGAACCCGCCCTGCAGGGCAACTTCGCGCTGATTCAGGAACTGGCCGAGTACTTTGCGCCCGGGTTTACGGCCCTGGGGCGGGACGAGGCGGTGTTCCTCTTCCTGCAGGGCCAGTCCGCGATGATCACGACGGGCACGTGGGACTTCGAGGTCATGCGCGTTCAGGCCGAGTTCGACCTGGCCGTGGCCGAAATCCCCCTGCCCTCCCCCAGTCACCCGCGATACGGCGCGCTCGTGGCGGGGCCCACGACGGAGGCCGGGCTTCGGGGCGGATTCCCCATGGGCGTGATCAAGGACTCCCCGAACGTGGAGACGACGCTCGACTTCCTTCGCTTCGCCACCTCCCTGGAGGCCAACGAGAAGCTCAACCGCACCATGTCCTGGCTGCCCGTAGCCGAAGGAGCCCGGCTGGCGGAGCATCTGCAGCCCTTCGCCCCTCTCATCGAAGGCTATGCTTCGTGCATCACCTACGACGCGCCCGGCGCGGAGCTTGCCTTCGAACAGACCTTCAAGGAGCTTCTGGGCGGCAAGATCGACTACCGGGCCTTCGTCGAGAGCCTGATGGCGGCCTACGACCGGGAACTGCCGGGGGGCGTCGCCTCCGAATTCAGAAACGGCGAGCAGACGCTCAGCCAGCAGATACGCTTCGCCGCCCTGCGGCGAGCCGCCCTGGCCGGCGCAGTCGGCGCCGAAAAGGCCCTGACGGCCGACAGCCAGGCGCAGTACCAGCGCATCATGGAAGCCTACGTGGTGCAGCTCGGCACTCGCCACAATGACATACGGGTGTGGATAGACAGCGTAGCCGCAAAACCGTAGCGGGAACGTAGTCGAGGAGCCGGATGGCGCGCGAACGAGTCAGACTATCGCAATTGAGGTCCTACTGGCCCCTGTACCTCCTGTTGCTCCCGACCGTGCTGCTGGTCGGGCTGTTCATGTACCTGCCGGCCATCACCGGCATCCGTTACAGCTTCTACCTGTGGGACGGCGACGAGGTCTCCACCTGGGTGGGCCTGGAGAACTACCGCCGCGCCTTCTCCGACCCGGTCCTGGGACGGGCCTTCATCATCGTCCTGATCCTGTTCGTCGCCGACCTGTTCAAGATGATCCCCTCGATGATCACCGCCGTGGTCATCCACCGCACGACGTCGGACAAGATGCGCTACCTCTACCGGCTCCTGTTCGTCGTGCCGATGGTGGTTCCGCAGATGGTGATGCTCCTGATCTGGAAGTTCTTCTACAACCCCGTCGTCGGCCTGCTGAACGCGTTCCTTTCCTGGAGCCGGCTGCTCGATCTGCTGGTGGCCGCCAACGGATGGCTGGTTCAACTGGGGCTGGCGCAGAAGGCGATCTTCGAAGCCGGCGTGACGCCCTCCTGGCTGGGTGACTCGGACCTGGTGCTGCCGGCGCTGATCTTCTGGGGGTTCCCGTGGATCGGCATCATCGGCGTGCTGATCTACCTGTCGGGCCTGGAGAAGATACCGCGGTCCGTTTACGAGTGTGCGGAGCTGGACGGCGTGGGGTGGTTCGGCAAGTTCCTCTACATCGAGCTGCCCCTGATCGCCACGCAGGTGCGGGTCAACCTGGTGCTGATGATCATCGGGGTTCTGAAGGGTTACGGCCTCATCCTGGTGCTGCTGGGCGCCGAGGGCGGCCCCGGCGGCGCGGCCATGGTGCCCGGGCTCTACATGTACTACAAGGCCTTCTGGGCGCGCGAGGCCGGCTACGCGTGCGCGATCGGGATCCTGCTGTTCTTCGTCATCGTCGTGCTCACGTGGGTCAACAACAAGCTGGTGCAGGTCAAGAAATGAGCAGAATGTCCGAGGGGCCGGGTGCGCGCTTCCTGAAGCACGCCTATCTGTGGGTGATGCTGGCCCTCGTGTTCATGCCCTTCTACGTCATGCTGGTCGTGAGCTTCAAGAGCAACGCGCAGTTCTACAACCAAACCTGGCTCCCCACCTGGCCCCTCCACTTCGGCAACTGGGTGGTGGGCTGGAACACCGTCGGCGTGCACATCGCCAACAGCGTGTTCCTGGCCGTCACGACGACCGTGCTGACGCTTGCCGTCGCGATCATCGCCGCCTATGTCTTCGGCCGCTACAAGGTGCCGCTCGGGGACCTGTTCTGGATGGCCCTGCTGCTCCTGATGCTGATGCCGGGCGTGGCCAACCTGATCCCGCTGTTCAACCTCATGAAGCGGCTGAACATGCTCAACTCGCTGATCGGCCTGTCGATCGTCTCGGCCGCCGGCGGCCAGGTGCTCTGCCTGTACGTGTTGCGGAACTTCATCGAGGACATGCCGAAGGAGTTCTTCGAGTGCGCGCGCATCGACGGCGCCTCTCACTTCCAGCAGGTCATGCACGTCGTGGTCCCCCAGTGCGGCGGCATCATCTCCACGCTGGCAATCCTGAACTTCGTCAGCACGTGGAACTCCTTCATCCTGCCCCTGATCACCCTGCGCGACCCGGAACTGCTGCCCCTGGCTGTGGGCCTCTACCACCTCCAGGGCGCCTACGTGAAGGAATGGGGCCCCCTGATGGCGGCCTACTTTATTTCCGCCATCCCGCTGGTCGTGCTGTTCGCGTTCACCATGCGCTTCTTCATACGCGGCGTCGGCGAAGGCGCCATCAAAGGTTGACGGCGCGGGAGAGATCCGATGGCGGAAGTGAAGTTCGAGAACGTATGCAAGGTCTATGACGGCGGCGTCAAGGCCGTCAACGACGTGAACCTGACCGTCGAGGACGGCAGCCTCCTTGTGCTGGTCGGCCCGTCCGGATGCGGCAAGTCCACCACGTTGCGCATGGTCGCCGGCCTGGAAGACATCACCTCCGGGCGCGTCTCCATCGGCGGGCAGGTCGTCAACAACGTGCTGCCCAAGGACCGCGACATCGCGATGGTCTTCCAGAACTACGCCCTCTACCCCCACATGACCGTCTACAACAACATGGCCTTTGGCCTGAGGCTGCGCGGATACGCGACCGACGAGATCGACCGGCGCGTGCGGCACGCGGCCGAGCTGCTCGAGATCGACGCCCTGCTGAAACGCCGCCCCCGCGAGCTGTCCGGCGGCCAGGCCCAGCGCGTGGCCGTCGGGCGCGCCATCGTCCGCCAGCCCAAGGTGTTCCTGTTCGACGAGCCCCTGAGCAACCTGGACGCCAAGCTGCGCGTGCAGATGCGCGTCGAGATCGCGCGTCTGCACGAACGCCTCGGCGCCACCATGATCTACGTCACGCACGACCAGGTGGAGGCCATGACGCTCGGCTCGCGCGTCGCCGTGATGCGCGACGGGTACGTGCTCCAGGTCGACGCCCCCCTGGGGCTCTACGACCATCCGGTCAACAGGTTCGTCGGCGGCTTCATCGGAAGCCCCCCCATGAACTTCATCGACGGCACGATCGAGCGGCGCGAGGGCGGGCTGGCCTTCGCCTCCGACGACGTGACGCTCACGCTGACCGACGAACTGGCCTCGTGCGTGCAGGGCTGCATCGGCAAGGCCGTGTCCCTGGGCATCCGTCCCGAGGACCTGCACGACAGTGCGCTGTTCACCGAAGGGCCGCCGGAGAACGTTGCGGACCTCCACGTGGAGGTCGTCGAGCCGCTCGGCGCCGAGACCCTGGTCTACCTGCGCGGGCGCACACAGAAGCACGACATCGTCGCCAAGGTCGACCCCCGAAGCAGGATGCGCGTCAACGACCAGGCCCGCATCGCGTTCGACCTGCGCAAGGCCCACATCTTCGACGGTCAGAGCGAGGACTCCCTGACCCGACGCGTCCCGGTCGCTCCGGCCGCCTCCTGACGTCCCCTTCGCTCGGGACGACATGCAGAGCTACGACGCCAAGACCCGCTACGCGCTGCTGGCCGCGCTGGACCTGGCGGCCCTCCACGCGCAGGACCAGCCCGCCAGGCTGCGCGACATCGCCAGGCGCACCGGCGCCCCGTCCAACTACCTCGTGCACGTGCTCCTGGCGCTCAAGCGACGCGCCCTGGTGAGGAGCACGCGCGGCCCGGCCGGCGGCTACGCGCTCATGCGCCCCCCCGCCCTGATCAGCGTAGCCGAGGTCGTCGCCGCCGTGGAGTCCCGTCGGCGCACCCGGGCGCCGGCTGCCGGCGCCGGCTACGCGCCGCTGATCGACGAGGTCTTCGCGCAGGCCGAACGGCAGGCGCATGACTTCCTGGTCCGCGTGACGCTGGCCGACCTCGTGGACCGGCTCCCGGGCCCGCCGTAGGGCCGCTATCTCGTCTTGCGCGCGAGCACGCCCGCCACCGCCCGCCGCACGTCCGCGAAGCCTGCGGCCTGCAGGCGGCGGATCACCCCGCGCGCGTAGTCGCGGCCCACCCGCCGTCCGGGCTCGCCCACGTAGTGGTAGAGGACGCCGCCCGGCGCCAGGACCCTCGCGAATGCGCGGTAGAGTTCCTCCGCGTACAGGTCCCCGGCCTGGTGCACCGTGGGCGGGTCGTGGAAGATGCACGCGAAGCGGGCGTCCGGCGCGTCGGCCACGATGTCGCGCAGGTCCCTCGGCGCGACTTCGATCCCCTCGGACCAGAGCCCCTCGGACCAGGGGTTCACGGCGGCGACCGCGAGCACGTTCGGATCGACCTCGCAGGAGACGACGGGCCGGAAGCCGGTCTGCACGAGCAACTGGGCCGTGTAGCCGAGCCCGCAGCAGGTGTCCAGGCAGCGCCCGCCGCGCCGGGGCGCAACCACCTGCCCGACCTTCGCCGCCGCGTCCTGCCACGGGTCCTTTCCCACGATGGCGTGCATCGTGGCGCCGTTGATGACGATGGTCGGCGGGCGGTCCTCGAACGGCTGGAACAGTTTGTAGTAGCAGCAACGTTCCCGGCTGTAGGCGTAGACCTTCCGCGGGGCCGCGGGGGTCAGCTCGATGCAGTCCTCGCCGTCGGAGACGGCCTCGGCAAGTGCCGCCCTGTCCACCGTGCGGCCGTCCGGAAGCGTGGCCGAGTCCGCCTCGATCCGCACGGTCGAGCGCGTTCGGCCCAGGTCCAGGCTGGCCTCCAGGGGGCCGTCCGGGGCCCGGGCGATGCGCCGGGCCGTCCGGCCGGAGACCACGAACGCCGGCCTCCACACGGGGGTTCCCGCCGTCTCATGCATGGCGGGCCTCAGAGGACGAGCCGTTCGCCCAGGGCCTCCGCCTGCAGGCCCCGGATGCGCGCGATTGCGTCCTGCGCCAGGGTCAGCATCGCGTCGTGCTCGTCTCGGCTGAAGGCGAGCCCCTCGGCCGTGCCCTGCACCTCGACGAACCGGCCGTCGTGCGTCATGACCACGTTCATGTCCACCGAGGCGGCCCGGTCCTCGTCCGCACACAGGTCGACGACGGGCTGCCCTTCCACGACGCCGACGCTCACGGCCGCGATTCCCTGCGTCAGGGGGATGCTCTCGAAGGCCCCGCGCTCCTTCAGGCTCCAGAGGGCATCGACCAGGGCCACGAAGCCGCCGGTGATCGACGCCGTGCGCGTGCCGCCATCGGCCTGGATCACGTTGCAGTCGATCCAGATCGTGCGTCCGCCGATGCGGTGCAGGTCCACGGCGCCGCGGAGCGCCCGGCCGATCAGGCGCTGGATTTCGTGGGTCCGGCCGCCCACCGGGCGCTGCAGACTGCGCCGCTCGGGGACGGAGCTGGGCAGCAGGCAGTACTCGGCCGTCACCCAGCCCCTCCCCTTGCCGATGCAGTGCGGCGGCACGCGGTCCTCGACCATCGCCGTGCAGAGCACGCGCGTCTGGCCGACGTGAATCAGGACCGAGCCCTCCGCGTGGCACGTGTAGCCCCGCTCGATGGTCATTGCCCGCATTTCGTCCGGCATCCGTCCGTCCGTGCGCACTGCCCTGCCTCCTGCTCTGCCTGTGGAATCCGACTCAAGGCGCCGCCGGCGGGGCCTCGACGGTCGTGAGGACCTGGCTTCCCCCCGACGGTTCGCACACGAAGGTGCGTGGCTCCAGGCCGTTCGGCTCGTAGTACCCCTCCGCCAGTGCCTGCTGCGTCGGCTCGACGGCCTCCCGCTTCAGCAGCACCATGACGCATCCGCCCAGCCCCGCCCCGGCCAGTTGCGCGCCGAGGACCCCGGGCTGCGTGCGCGCGCAGTCGACCATCCGGTCGATCTGCGGCGTGCTGCAGCCGTAGCCGCCCGGCTGCTGCCAGAGCGCCACGCCTGCCTCGACCAGGGACTCGGGGCGCGCGGAGCGCGCGATGAGCCCGTCCAGGTAGCGGTCGGTGGCCCGGATGGGCGCGGCGGCGACGCGTTCGCCGTCGTGCGAGACGTTCATCGCCTGCCCCAGGGCGGCCGCGTCCGCGCGGTCCAGCAGGTCGGCGGCCATGCGTGCGCGCGCGCATTCGGAGACGATGAACAGGGCCGCGTCGCGCACGGGGAACTGCCCGTTCCGGAGGTCCAGCGCCTCAACGGCCGTCCTGACGGCCGCCCGCCGTCCGGCCAGCGCCTCGATTGCACGTGCATCCATTGTGCACGGGATGTCCTTGACCAGGGCGTAGAGGCCGGGCAGCGACAGGTCCAGGCGCTCGGGATTCAGGTCGCGCAGGTGCTCGATGCGGTCGGCGAGCGCCGGCCGGCTCTCGCGCACGATCTCGCGCGCGATGTGGCAGCAGGCCACCCGCGCCTTCAGGCGGGTGCGGGCCTCCGGGCCGAGGTCGGAGGGCAGCCCGGAGTGGCAGACGAGCAGGACGCAGTCGTGCGGGAACCGGTGGTGGCCGACCACGTCGAAGGGGAAGAAGGAGACCGCCATGACCTCCCTGCTGCGGGCGAGTTTGATGGCGGCGTGGTCGCCGCTGCCCCCGTGCGTGCCGACGAACCACTCCCCTTCGCCGCACAGGTCCACGAACTCGCGCGCGTGCACGTTCAGGGCGTTCAGCTCGGCCAGCGCCTCGGCGGCCGCCACGACGAGCGCCGAGGACGAGCTGAGCCCCGCCGCGACGGGGATCTCGCCGCACACGAAGGCGTCCATACCCCTGAGGCGCCGCCCCCGGAACCGATGCTGCAGCCGGAACGCGGCGCCCTGGACCAGGTGCCCCCAGTCGGCCCCGCGTCCGGACGCCATGCGGCGCAGATGCTGCGTGCCGAGCGTCCGCAGCCAGTCCTCCCAGGCCATGTCGGCGGCCATCTCGCCGAAGGCGAAGCTGCAGTCGGGATAGGCCCCGGGATCGGCGTTCCAGAGGTTGATGCGATCGTCGTCCCGCGGGGCGGCCGCGATGACCACCTCGCGGTTGATGGCCATCAGGTTGCAGCGGCCGCCCTGGTGGTCCACGTGCCGGCCCAGCAGGTTGATGCGTCCGGGGGAACGGACCAGGATGGCGGCGCGGTCGCGTCCGGCGCGCGCGGCCAGCCCCGCCATTGCGGTCGTCGCCGGGCCGGCCGGGCCGTGCCAGGCCAGGTAGTTCAGCCACTGCTCGGCGGCCGGGTAGCGCACGTGCTTCTGCGTGCGCACGGCGTGCACGAGCCGCACCTCCTCCAGTTCCGCCGGCGTGTTGAAGGCCATCACCTCGGCCGGGTCGTCGATGCGGAACAGGCCCACCCGGTGTCCGTCGGCCGCCATCATGTCCAGCACGTCCGTGAAGTACAGCTCCCGCTGCACGTTGTTCGTGCGCAGGTCGCGCACCTTGCGGCACAGGAGGTCGAAGCGGCCCGCGTAGACGCTCAAGTTGCAGAGGTGGGCCTCGACGGCCTCCCGCAGCTCGATGCGGCCGCTCCGCATGTGGAAGCCGTCCGTCAGCCCCGCGATGGCCGCCTGCACGGCGTCCCAGGGCAGCGGCGTGTCCGCCGGCCGGGCCACCAGCCCGGCCAGCGCGGGCAGGTACTTGCCCGGCCCCGCCTTGCGCCGGATGTAGCCGGCGGACAGGGCCAGGAACTCGCCCACCGTCTGCGGACGCTCCTGCGGCGCCATCTCCTGCAGGGCGGCGGCCAGGCGGCGGACCTGCACGTCGGCCTGTTCGATCACGGCCTGCACGCCGCCGTCCCGCACGATCAGGCGCCCGGTGTAGCCGTAGTGCTCGGACGGACCGGCCAGGACGCACAGGTCGTGCTCGGACGCCAGGTACTCCTCCAGCATCCCGCGGATGGCCCGGGCCTCGACGACCTTGTCGCCCGCACAGATCAGCACGTGCCCGGGCCGGGACGCCGCGTTCAGCAGGTCCATGGCGCACCGGACGGCGTCGCCGGTGCCGCGTCGTTCGGGCTGGAAGGCGAACAGGACGTCCGGCCGGCGCCGGCAGACCTCCGCCATGATCTCCTCGGCCCGATAGCCGACGACGACCACGTGGCGATGGATGCCCGCATCCTCGAAGGTCCGCAGGGCGTTCTCGATGACCGAGACCGGCCCGACCTTGCAGCACGGCTTGGGCGGGGAATCGGCCGGCATGCGACTGCCCCAGCCGGCCGCCAGCGTAATGGAACAGAACTCGGAGTACATGCGCGAAGGAATCCCCCAGGGGCGAAGTGAAGGTCGGCCCATCATTGAAGAGGACGGCGGGCCGATTGTCAAGGTCGCGCGGCACGGCCGCCGCCCGGCCCGCCCCGGCGCTGCCCGGCGGGCGCGGGCCTGAGCAGGCGCTCCAGGCGTTCGGGGTCGATGCGCACGCGCAGCGTGCGGGCGCGCGCAAGGCTCACGCGGCCCGGGCTGCCGCCCTTGAGGCGCCGCACGTGCTTGCACTGCGTGTAGAGCACGTCGGCCTGGTCGGCCCCGCGCAGCCTGCTGAAGTGAACGGCCAGATGGGCGGCGTCCAGCAGCGCAGGCTCGCTGACCTCCCCCCTGGGCGCCCGTACGATGACGTGCGGCCCGGGCCAGTCGGCCAGGTGCAGCCAGTAGTCGTTGCCCCGGGCGATGCTGAGCGTGAGGTGCTCGTTTTCCCTGCGGCTGCGGGCCACCAGGATCTCAGAGCCGTCCTCTGAGCGGAACGTGCGCGGTCCCCGGGGCGCGGCCTCTGCGGGCCGGGGCCGGGCGGCGGAGCGCGGGCCGGTCGGCACTCCCAGCCGCTCAACCGCGTCCTGGAGCACGGCCAACTCCGCCTCCGTGCGGGCGTCGGCGGCGTCCTTCGCCAGCCGTTCGACGGCGCCGAGCCGTTCCTCGGCCTCCCGTGCCCGCTCGGCCAGCCGGTCGGCCCCTGCCCGGGCCTTCTTGTAGCGTCGGAACAGCCACTCGATGTTCTCTTCGGGCGAGAGCGCGGGGTTCAGCTCGACGACGACCTTCGGCAGCGCCGGGTCGAAGACGTCGTCCACCTCGATCCGGTCGCGGCGCGGCGGCACGTTCGGCAGGGCGATCTTGAGCAGTTCCCCCTGCCGCCGGATGGCGTCCGCGTTCCTCGCTTCGTCCAGCGCCCGGCCGATGCCGGCCGCCTTGCGCCGTGCGGACTTCGCGGCCGCCCGCAGCGCCTTCGACAGGCCGGCCCGCAGTCCTTCGAGGCGCTCCCGGGCCTCGAGCGTCGCGTAGAGGCTCTGAACCGCGCGGCTCAGCGCCGGCGCATCCCCGGCGTCGGCCAGCCCATCGAAGCGGTTCTCCGCGTCCCGTTCGCTCTTCGGGGGCGGTTCCGGGAGTTCGTAGACGGCCCCGGGCACCAGCCGGCGCCGGGGCGAGTCGACGCGGCGGTTGACGGCCAGGATCCTGTCGGCCTCGTCCGTCAGCACGAAGTTGCCGCCCGGGGCGAACATCTCGGCGATCAACCGCATGGGGCGGGGCTGCATCAGCCGGTCACGGCCGGTGAACTCGACGACGACGATCCGGTCTCCGGGCGCCCGGCGCAGGACGTTCAGTTCCGCCGTCGTGGCGTGATCCCTCAGGATCGAGCAGAACCCGGAGGCCGGCTTGCTGCGGGGCGGCCGGTTCGTGAGCAGGTGCAGCCGGGCGAACTGCGGATGCGTGCACAGGAGCACCCAGTACAGGGCGGGCCCCTTGCGCACGTAGAGCACCAGGCGGTCCGCTTCGGGCTGGTCCATCCGCTCGATCCGTCCGCCCTCCAGGAGCGGTTTCAGATTGCGGACAACGGCGGCGAGTTCTGCGGTGGAGAGGCTCATGACCATCAGGTTAGCCGCCGGATGGTGCGGCGTCAAACCCGGGGCATGGGCCGGCGATTCCGGGTCCACGGATTGCAGGCAGGCCGCCGGGGATGTATAATCTCTCTGGATGCTGCAACGGGCGGGCAGCACGCACCGTCATTCGGTCAGGGAGGCCCGGTATATGGTTGCGTTCATCGGGGGCGTGGGACACTGGGAGGTGCTGGTGGTCCTCGTGGTCGCCCTGCTGCTGTTCGGGTCGCGCCTGCCCTCCGTGATGCGGTCCCTGGGCAAGAGCGTCTCGTCCTTCAAGCAGGGCCTGCGTGAGGTCGAGGACGATCTGGACACCGCCGGCGGCCCCGACACCCCCGCCCTGCCGTCCGAGAAGCCCCGGCACCCGGCCGGCTGAGCGGCCGCGCGGCGTCGCGCTGTCCCCGCGTTGAACACGGAGGTGTCTCGGTGGCCCACTTGCACATATGGCGCACGGACGACGCCGCGTTCGACCACCGTTTCCAGTCGCTGATGCGTAAGCTCAGTCTGGACGAGGGTTTGCGCGCGTCCACCCAGGCTGCCGGCGAGCCTGTCGAAGAGACCGTGCGGCGCATCCTGGCCGACGTGCGCGCGCGGGGCGACGAGGCCCTGATCGAGGGGATCGAGAGGTTCGACGGCTGCCGGCTGGAGCCGGGCGAACTCCGGGTGCGTCCGGAGGAGATCGAGGGCGCCGTGGCGCGCAGTCCGGCGGCCCTCGTGGATGCGCTGACACTGGCCGCCGAGCGGATTCGGCGTTTCCAGGAATCGATCCTGCCGCGCGTTCCGAAACCGACCGATGACCGGGGCCGGGTGCTTTCGGTGCGCTACCGGCCCGTGAGGTCGGCGGCTGTCTACATCCCCGGGTCTTCGGCGTCCCTGGCGTCCAGCGTGTTGATGACGGCTGTTCCGGCACGCGTGGCCGGAGTGCGGCGCATCGCCATGGCCACGCCCGCGCGCCCGGACGGCACCGTGTCGGACGACCGCCTGCTGGCCGCGCATCTGGCCGGGGTGCACGAGGTCTACCGCCTGGGCGGCGCCTACGCCATCGGGGCGCTGGCGTACGGGACGGCGTCGGTGCCGGCGGTCGACTTCATCGTCGGCCCGGGGAACGCCTACGTGAACGCGGCCAAGCGGCAGGTGTTCGGGCAGGTCGGCATCGAGATGCTGGCGGGACCGAGCGAGGTGGTCATCATCGCCGACGCCTCCGCCGACGCCGAGTGCGCGGCTGCGGACATGCTGGCCCAGGCCGAGCACAACCCGGGTTCGGCCGTGCTGCTGACCGACCGGGAGTCGTTCGCCGAGGACACCCTGCGCGCCATCAAGGCGCAGTTGGCCGGCCTGCCGCATCCCGACGCGGCCCGCCGCTGTCTGAGCGAATACGGGGCCGTCATCGTGTGCAGGTCGATCGACGAATGTGCGGAGGTCGCCGACCGGCTGGCGCCCGAACACCTGCAGATCATGACGGGCGACCCGGAGGCCGTGGCGGAGAAGGTCTGCAACGCGGCCGCCGTCTTCGTCGGACTGTACACGCCCGTCGCCGTCGGCGACTACGTGGCCGGGCCATCGCACACGCTGCCGACGAGCCGGACGGCCCGGTTTGCCAGCGGCCTGAGCGCCAACGACTTCCTGCGGCGGGTCGCCGTGATCCGCTACGACCGAACCGACCTGGAGGACGACGCACAGACCATCGCCCGGATGGCCCGTACCGAGGGGCTCGAGGGGCACGCGCGGTCGGTCGAAGTGCGCATGCTGCCGGGGCGCGAGGCCCCCCCCGCCCGCTGACCCCGCCTGAGCCGGCCGGGGTTCTACGGCTCCTCCACGTCCTCAAGGGGCGGCGCGCCGTCGGGCGGCTTCTCCCGGATCGGTCCGAACTCCCACCCCCCATGGATGAACGCCCGACCGCCCGCCAGCCGGGCGGACAGCCGGCGCTTCATCCATCCGGCCACGGCCGCCCTGACCGGGGGAACGAGCAGAAGGAACCCGACCGTGTCCGTCATGACGCCGGGCGTCAGCAGCAGCGCGCCGGCCACCAGCACAAGAAGGCCGTGGACCAGATCGTCGGCCGGCATCTCCCCCTGCTCGAGCTTCCGGCGTATCCCCTCGACCGCGCGCAGGCCCTGCGCCCGAGCCAGCGCCGCTCCGGCGACGCCCGTGCCGACCACCAGCACCACGGTGGGGACAAAGCCCAAGAGGTCCGCGAGACGGAGCAGCAGAAGCAGCTCGGTCAGCGGCACCAGCGTCATCACCAGCATGAGCCGCCACAGCATGGCCACCACCTTCGTTCGGTGCGGGTTTGACACCGCCCGGATGCGGACGGTAGATTGACCTCCGGGTGGAGCCTGTTCCCGCACCATTCTACGCGACCACGGCCCGCGGTGTCAGTTCCATGACCATTCCCGCAGCGATCCTGCTCCCGGCCCTGCTTGCGGGCCTGGCCGTGGCCGTCTGGGCGGTTTGGGTCGAGCCCCGCCGCTTCCGGACCCGCCGTTTCCGATTCGATGCGGCGGCGCTGGGGCTGCCCGCCCTGAAGGTGCTCCACCTGAGCGATACGCACTTCCACGGCCGCGACGAGCCGATCCTGCGCTTCCTGGAGGACCTGGCCCGACGCGAACCGTACGATCTGGTCGTCTGGACCGGCGACCTGATCGACCGGGCGGGCGGCGTGGGCAGCCTGGCCCGGGCCGTGCGGGTCTTCCAGCCGCGGTTGGGCTCCTTCGCCGTGCTGGCCGGGCACGATTACTGGCGCTACGGCGTCTCCGAAGCCTATATGCGCCTGCTGCCCCGGTGGAGGCGCAGGAAGCGTTCGCGGGCAAATCCGGCCGCGGACGTGAAGCAGGCGCTCGCCGCCGGTTCGGTGCGGGTGCTGGAGGACGAGTCGTGCGTCGTGCGCACGGAGGAGGGCGTCGGCCTGGCGATCGTCGGGCTCCAGGACGCGTTTGTGGAGGAGCCGGACCACTCGGCGGCCTGGGCGGGCGTTCCGTCCGGCCTGCCCGTCGTTGTGCTCTCCCACAGCCCGGATGTGCGCGAAGAGACCGGCCGGCGCGGCGCGTGCCTGGCGTTCTGCGGGCACACCCACGGAGGACAGGTGCGCTTTCCCATCGTCGGGGCCCTGGTGACGCGTTCCACCCTGCCCGGGCGCCTGGCCAGCGGCGCCTTCCGCAGCGGCCCCACGACCTATGTGCTCGGCAACGGCCTGGGGGCCTCCCCGGCCACCCCCTTCCGTCTCCTCTGTCCTCCGGAGGCCGTGGTGGTGGAGCTGACGGCATCCGGCGGGGCGGAGGCACTCTCCCCCATCCGGGAGGCCGGGGATGTCTGATTGCGTGCCCCTCGTGCCGCCGGACGTCTTTGCGCGCGTTCGCCGGCTGCGCCTGCACGTTCTGCGCCGCGTGCGCACGGCGCTGGCGGGCGCCTATCGCAGCGCCGTCGGCGGGTCGGGCCTGGAGTTTCTGGAGCTGACGCCTTACGAGCCGGGCGACGACGTGCGGCGCATCGACTGGCCGGCCAGCGCCGGGCGTGCGCGCCCGTACGTCCGCCGGTATGCCGAGGAGCGGCAGGTCAACGTCGTCATCGCCATGGACGTGAGCGCCTCGATGGACGTGCGCGCAGCCGGGCGGACGCCCCGCGAGGCGGCCTGCACCCTGGCGGCGGCCGTGGGCCTGGCGGCGGCGGGCAGTGGGGACAGGGTTGGCGCGTTCCTCTTCGGGGGAGACGCGGTGCGCGCGATCCCGTGCCGCAGCGGCGAGCGCCATGTCCTCAGCATTGTGAGCCGCGCCCTCTGTGCGCCGGCCGGCGCCGGAACGACCGACATCCGCCCGGTGCTGTCGCGGATCCGCGCCCTTCGCGGCCATGCGGTCATCCTGCTGTTGAGCGACTTCCTGCACCGCCCCTCCCTCCGCGAGGCCCCGGTGTGCAGGCGCCTGGCCGCGTGTGCGCGCAAGCACGACCTGCGGGCGGTCCGCCTGGAGGTCGCCCCGGCCGCGGTTGCGGGCGGCCGGGCGTTCGTGGCCGGTCGGGACGCCGAGACGGGCGCACCGATCCTCCGCGCCGTCGGCCGCTTTTCCGGCGGAGTTTGTGACGCCGTCCGCACGGCCGAACATCTCACCGGGTGCGGCGTCCGCCACGTGCACATGTATGCGACGGACGACTGGTTCCGTCCCCTGTGCGCCCTCCTGGCGTCGGGGCGGCCTGCGGCGAGGGGGCCGAGGCGGGACGAGGCCGCGATCTGAGGAAGCCCGCATGTCCCGAGTTGACTTCGCCCTCGCCGCATCGTACCATGGCAGCCGTAGTCAGATGGGTCGGGCGCCGCAGGCGCCTATGGACGAACGGCGCTCGGCAGGGGTCGGATGGGCGCCAGGGGGGGGGAGGAACGATGGGGTGTGGTCTGACGGTCCTTGTGGTTGAGTCGGATTCGCCTGTTCGTGACAAGCTCTGTCAGTTTCTGGAGCAGCGGTATCCGCGTGTGCTCGTGGCCGCGGACGCGGCGGCCGCCATGCGGGCGGTGCGCGAGTGCGGAGTCGACGTGCTGCTCGTGGACGTTTCCGACGAGCAGGCCTGCGGCCTGGACCTGCTCCGGCAGGCGGGGAACCGCCACTCGGACCTGATGGCCGTGGCCGTGGCGGAGACCGGCGACGCCTACAACGCGTTGCGCGCCATCAAGCTCGGCGCCTACCGCTGCCTGTCGCGTCCCCTGGAGCGGACGAGCCTGGCCGAGGCGATCGACGGCGCCGGCCGGGAGGCTCTCAAGAGCCATGGGACGCTCCAGACCCGTCGTCTGCTGGCCGTGGGCCAGCGGGGCAAGCGCCTGATCGGCAACAGCGCGCTGATGATGCGGGTGTTCGAGCGCGTTGACCTGGTCCGCCGAGTCGACAGCAACGTGATCGTCCTGGGCGAGACGGGCACGGGCAAGGAGCTGGTGGCCTTCGCCGTGCACCGCAACAGCGCGCGCGCGCGTCATCCGTTCGTGAAGCTGAACTGCGGCGCCATCCCCCGCGATCTGCTGGAGAGCGAGCTGTTCGGCCATGAGAAGGGATCCTTTACGGGCGCCCTTCAGCAGCACATCGGGCTGTTCGAGCAGGCGAACCGCGGCACGATCCTCCTGGACGAGATCGGGGACATGCCGCTGGACCTGCAGGTCAAGCTCCTGAGCGTGATCCAGGACCGGGCCGTCCAGCGCGTCGGCGGCCATGAGCGCATCCCCGTGGACGTCCGCATCGTGGCGGCCACGCATCAGAACCTGGAGGAGGCGACCAAGGCGGGCCGCTTCCGTCTCGACCTCTACTATCGCCTCAAGGTCGTCACCATCGAGGTGCCGCCCCTGCGGGACCGCAAGGAGGACATCCCCCTGCTGGTGCAGCACTTCCTGGAGCGCTTCGCCAGGCGCAACGGCCGCTCCGTGCCGGCGGTCGAGCCGGAGACGATGCAGGTGCTCATGAACTACGACTACCCCGGCAACGTACGGGAGCTGGAGAACATCATCGAGGGCAGCCTGGTCCTCTGCCGGAACGGCTCCATCACGCCGGAGCAGCTTCCGGACTGCGTGCAGGCCGCAGGCGAGCCATCGTCCGGCGAGCTGAGGATACTGGCCGGCACGCCGCTGGAGGAAGTGGAGCGGCTCTGCATCATCGAGACCCTCCGCCAGACGGAGGGGAACAAGCGCCGGGCGGCCAGCCTGCTGGGGATCAGCGAGAAATCCGTCTACAACAAGCTGGAACGCTACAAGATCGACCTGGACTCCCTGAAGGAACAGGGACCGCCTCCGGGCCGCGAGGCCGCAGACGGCTTCTGACGCCGCCTCCCTCGGCGTGCCCCGCGAGCCCACCACGGCGCGCGTGCACCGCGTGCACGGGGACATGCACGGACGCCGCATGCGATTGACAAGCGCCCGCCGTGGGGCTATCATGTCGGTTCCTGCCCGGCATCCCCGGATCACCGGGGTTTCCAGGGACGTGACGAGCACCGCATACCCGAAGGAGGCCCGTGCGCAGTGGCCCGACGCAAACGGACGAGGCGAACCCGTAAGAACCGTTGCCGGTTCTGCCGCGACAAGATTCAGGCTGTGGACTACAAGGACCTGGAGAACCTGCAGCGGCTGGTGTCCGGCGAGGCGGCCCTGTTCGGGAAGAAGCGGTCCGGCAACTGCTCCCGCCATCAGCGCATGGTGAAGCGGGCCGTCAAGCTTGCGCGCTTCCTGGCGCTCCTGCCCTACCTGTGAGACCCTGCCGGTCTGCACGCTCTTCCGGCTCGAGCGCGGTGCGCCCATGGCGGCGCCGGCTTTCGCCCGCGGCGCGCCGCTTTCCTTGACATCAAGCCGTGCGGCGATAGAATGACGCTACGGATCCGGCACGAGCGTGCCGTCGGGCGTCGGTGCCTCAGGTTGGCAGGGGGATGCATTGGTGTATCGGGTTCCTGAGGGGTGTCATACCGCGGGCGTGACGCCGTTCGCGGGCGCGGATGGGGCCGAGGTCGACTACGCGGCGTTGCGCGAACTGGTGGAGTTCCAACTGGCAGGCGGGGTGGCCGGCATCCTGGCCGTCGGGACGACCGGTGAGAGCCCCACGGTCACCTGGGCCGAGCACACCCGCATCATCGCCGAGACCGCCGGGATTGTCGGCGGCCGTGCCTGCACCATCGCCGGCACCGGGTCCAACAGCACGGCGGAATCCACCGAGAGCACCCGCCACGCCGTGCGGAACGGTGTGAACGCCGTCCTTCTGGTCGAGCCGTACTACAACGGCCCCAGCTCGATCGAGATCCGGCGCGAGTACATGGCGCCGCTCGCCCGCGAGTTCGCCGACGTTCAGGTCATCCCCTACGTCATCCCCGGCCGCACGGGCACGCAGCTCCTGCCGGAGGACCTGGCCCTGCTGGCCGAGGAGTGCCCGAACGTCCGCTGCGTCAAGGAAGCCACCGGCAATCCGGACAACATGCGCCGGACGCGCCGGCTCTGCGGACCGGAGTTCCAGATCTTCAGTGGCGACGACGGCATCACCGCATCGATGATGGCCGACGAGGCGATCGGGGCCTGCGGGGTGATCAGCGTTATGTCCAACGTGGCTCCGGCCGCCGTCTCCCGTCTGACGCGCGCCCTGCTGGACGGAGACGCCGTCGAGGCCGACCGGCTTAGCGCCGCCCTGA
>Ga0123328_1001350_pt1 | contig 24135 bp, 15 predicted proteins | sample BioC12SIPDNA_2_FD_89702 | JGI IMG/M metagenome (GOLD analysis project Ga0123328, IMG submission 89702) | Anaerobic biogas reactor microbial communites from Washington, USA - Biogas_R1_A C12 SIP DNA | ecosystem: Engineered > Bioreactor > Anaerobic > Unclassified | place: Washington, USA...
AAGGTTCTGCATCCGATGGCACGCTACTGTCACGGGGCTTCTTCCTCGGGCAGACAGGGAAGCATGGCGCCGGCCAGGCCACGCCGAGTGGCCCACGCTCGCCACGCCTCGGCATCGCAGCCGAAGTCCTCGCCGGTCAGGCTCTTCAGAACCTCACGGCAGGCCGCGCACCGCGAAGGAACTCGATCCATCACCTCGACCAGCGGAGCGATGGCCGCCGGATTGTTGAGTCTGATCAATGCAGCACAGGCGTCATCACTCACCCTCTCCCACCGATCAGTCACCGCCTCACACAGAGCCCGGACAGCGTCGGACGTCCCGAACTTCGCCAGCCCGTCAACAGCAGAGGCACGAACGTCTCCGTAGCTGTCGCCAAGGGCTCTGATCAGAGGCAACTGGCCGCGAGGATCCTGCCACTCGGCAAGCCGTGTGGCGCACGGGGCGCGCATGAAGTCGTCGGGATCATTCATACCGGCAACGGCGATGGCAACAACGTCCACGCGACCTTGTTGGTGCAGTACGTCCAGAATGCGGTCGCGGCTGCCCCTCCATGGTTCGGATTCCAGCAGGGCTACAAGCAGCGGATCTCCCTGCGGATCGTTCAGACGTCGAAGGCTGCGAAAGGCGGTTTCCCGAACCGAGTGGTCCCAGTCCGTGAGGGCCACCGCGATCCGGCCCAGCGTTCTCAGGCTGGGGATGCCGACCAGGGCACGGCCCGCGGCCACACGCACGCTCTCACTCGGATCACCTGCCGCCGCTTGCTCCAGAGGATCAAGCGCACGAAGGTCGCCGATCCTGCCGAGCGTCAGGGCCGCACCCGACCGCACGCCCTCCACGTCGTGGCCAAGAGCGGCAATGAGAGGTTCAATCGCCGGCTCTCCGATAGAAACCAGGGTGTCCATCGCCTCCAGACGAACAGGCGTTCCCACAACGCGGAGGAAGAACGATGGGCTCCAGGCAAGAGTATCGTCTCCCAGCAGGGGAATCAGGAAGGCTGTGGCAGCCACCGCCTCGGGGCCGCGACGAAGGTTCAAGCAGGCTTGAGCCCGCTCTTGCGGTCCTCCGTAGAGGTGTCGGATGTTCTTGCGGACCTGCGCAGGCGCCTCTTTCGGAATGCTCGCCCGCGGAGGCATATGACCGCGCATCGGATGGGCGCAGCCGCCAACCGCCACGGCGACACTGACCATGGCTGCTGCAATCGCGAGTCGTGCCGGCATGGTCATGGCCGCAACCCTCCCTTCACGCTATCGCCCGCGACAGCGCGTCCCTTGCCCGACCTCAGGCGAACGGGCGGACCACGTAGCGCACCAGCGCCAGCGCCGCCACGACATAGACGACGGCCGGCACATGGCGCCCCTTGCCCGTGACGACTTTCAGCAGGCAATACGAGATGAAGCCCCAGGCGATGCCGTCGGCAATCGACAGGCTGAAGAGCATGATGACCATGCACAGGAAGGCCGGGATTGCCTCGGCATGGTCTTCCCAGCGAATCTTCGTGACGCTGACCATCATCAGGCTGCCCACGACAATCAGCACCGGGGCGAGCACCGGATGAAACGCGCCGCCGCCGACGGCCTGGCCGAACATCGCCACCACCGGATACGCGAACAGGCCGGCGAGCATCAGCACGGCGGTCACCACGTTGGCCAGTCCCGTGCGGGCCCCCTCGGCCACGCCGGCCGCCGACTCGATGTAACTGGTGATGGTGCTCGTGCCGAACACCGTGCCGACCACCGTGCCCGCGGCGTCGCTGAACAGGGCTCGCCCCGCGCGCGGCAACTTGCCGTCCACGAGCATCCCCGCCCGCTCGCCCACGCCGATCAGCGTGCCCACCGTGTCGAACAGGTCCAGAAACAGGAAGATGAAGATCACGATCACAAGGTCCACGAAACCGCGCGAACCCAGGCCCGCGAAGTCCATCGCCGCAAACGTCGACCGCCACCCCGACGGCCAGGCACGCGTTTCGAACGTGGCAAGGTCGTACGGTAGCGCGATCCAGCCCTGCCGCTTCATCAGGGTCAATCCCGCGGCGATCGCGCCGGTCAGCAGAATGCCCCACAGCAGCGCCCCGCGCACCCGCCGGGCCAGAAGAACCGAGATGATCGCCAGCCCCGCCAACGTCAGCAGGGCCACCGGACTGGCCAGGTTGCCGCGGCCCACCAGCACCGCCGGGTTGTCCACGACGAGGCCGCCGTACTGGAGCCCGACGAACGCGATCAGGAACCCGATCCCCACGGCAATCGCGTACTTCAGCCCCTCGGGAATGGCATTCATAATGGCCTGCCGCAGACCGACGAAGCTCAGCAGCAGGAAGACCGCGCCGCTCGCGAAGTTGGCGGCCAGCGCCTCCTGCCACGTCAGGCCGAACCCGCCGCTGCCGGCCAGGCCTCACACCGTAAACGCGAAGAACACGTTGTGCCCCATGGCCGGGGCCAGGGCGAACGGGTAGTTGGCCAGAAATGCCATCAGCAGGCACGCCACAGCCGAACCGACACACGTGGCCACGAATACGCCGTCGCGGAAGTTGTCCACGTCCTGCTTGTGCCGCGCCATGGCTGCATCGTACTCGGTTTGAAGCGACTGAAGGTCGAGCGGCACGCCTTGCCCCGGCACGAGGGCTGCCAGGGCCTCGGGCTTCGGCGGCGCGTGAATGGCATTCTCCAGGATCGCCGGCTGCACGAACAGAATGTAGCTCAGCGTCAGGAAGGTGACGATGCCGCCGCGGACCTCGCGACCAACCGTCGTGCCGTTGGCCCTGAGCTTGAACAGGCGTTCCACCATGACCCGCCCCCCAACAGTGAATCCGAGGAAATCAAGAAGCCATCGCAACCCTGCCTAGGGAATCCACATCCGACCTGGGCCGCCATTGTGCGACCGCCATTCGGACGATGCAAGGCTTTTCCGCTGACCGGGTTGCTCACTGGTCATCGCTGCGAGGAGACGTTATAATCGCCTCCGTATGGGTGCGGAATCCACAACGATGTCGGGCGCCCCAATTGCTCACGACGCGCACGAGCCGCCGCCGCGGCCGATGCGCCGTTGGCCCCACTGGGCTGCCCTTGTCGCCCTCGCACTGGCCCTGGCAGCCATCGCCACGGGGTACTACATGGGCTCCCGCCCCATGAAAAGCCCCACCGTCACCGCCGTGCTGCTCTGCCTGGCCGGAACGGTGATCGGCGCCGCGGCGCTTCTGCCGGCCGTCAGACGACACGGGTTGGAGAGGCGGCGGTGGCAACTCGCCCTGTGCGGGGCCGGCGCCCTCGGCCTCGGGGCCGCAGCGACATTCTACGTCGGAATCCTGCGCCCCAGGAACCTGATGCAGTCCGAGGAGTTCTACTTCAACGCCAGCGACGAGGAGATGCAGCAACTGTGCCACCTGACGATGCTCTGGTGGCCGGATCCGCACGACCAGTTCATCAACCTATGGCATGTCGGCGACGCTTCCTCGATCCCCTACATTCTCTGGGCACTGCGGGCCATGCCCGAGAACGGTCCCATGGCATGCACCTGGTGGCACGGCCTGGACGCACTGAAACACATCACCAACCACTCCGATGGCAACACCCGGCAGGACTGGGTCCGATGGTACGAGGCGAATCGCCACCGTTCGGTCATGCAATGGTGGGCCGACGGGTTTGCCGCCGAAGGGTTCGACGTCCAGGCCGACGGCTCGGGCGATTCCGTGCGTCAACTCCTGGCCGTGATGGGCCGGTCGTACTGGTTCCAGGAGGCCCCCAAGCCCTGGCTGGCGCACAATGCCGCACGCATGCTCAACCAACTGGACCGTGAGCACGTCCGCGCCGCCGTGGCCGACGTCCTGCGCTCGGGCACCGCGGCCGAACGTCGCGGCCTCGGTTGGTACGCTGGAGGTCGGTTCCGGTTCTGGACCGGCTTGCCGCGCGAGGAAGCCGAGCCGATCCTCCTGGCCCTGCTTAACAACAGCGACCCCTCGGTTCACCTCTGCGCCAGCGGCGTGTTGTGCGCCAGACAGGAAGAATGGCTTCGCAACCCCGAGAACTGGCAGGTCCGACGATACGAGCCTGGGGCCATCGACGAAGACGCGTTCTTCAACCCACCCGACACGCCGGCAACTGTCGGGCGACGGGCGTGGACATCATCTGACTGCGAGACCTCCGGGATACGCGGAGGCGATCCGCCTTCGATCCGCATCGTGGACGCCGACCCTGACGACTCCGACGCCGGCGAGAAGAAACCGCTGGGCTTCATTCGCCTGATACCCGAGCAGATCGAAACCACCGACATGACCCGTGTGGTCGTCGAGCGCCTGCACGCCGACGATCCCGGCCGACCCCTGACTACCGAGGTGGCGGTCATCGGGGAATGGGATGAGGACGACATCTGCTGGCTCTACTGCCGGGCGAGCAACCGCCTGTACCTTTCGGCGCGGCAATTCACCTGTGCGCTGGACATGGCCACCGGCAGGATGCTCTGGCAGACGGGGTACGGCTCGGATAGCTACGAGGGGTTTGTCCTGCTGGGACCGTATCTGATCTTCAGCAACCTGGACCGCGAAGTCTGCGACGCCTCCAACGGCACGATGCTTGCCGCCTTCGTGGTGGACCCCGACCTCTATGAGGAACACTACGAAGGCCGTGTCAGTCTGGTCCAGGGCACACTTCGGTTCATGGATACGAGCGACCGCCTCTACGTCATCACGCCGCCCGGCCCTCCCGGCCACGCTGCGCCATAGCCCCACCTGCCCTTCGACCCCAATTACACCTTGCACGATGGCCCTTGGCGACGGTTTGCGTACAATTCAGCAAGAGGCAGAGGCCGCCGTGTGCACGGCACAGGGGCAGACGACATGGAAACCGCACGTATCCCGTTCGAGTTGTCCGGCTTGGACTGTCCGAGCTGCGCCGCCAAGGTCGAGCGGTCGGTCCAGCGGCTCGATGGGGTGGTCGATGTGCGGGTGGACTTCCTGGCCTCGACGATCTCGCTGGAATACCGCCCCGAGCGGATCACGGCGCAGCAGGTCGCCGACGCGGTTGCGGCCCTCGGATATCGTGCGACTCCGAAGGACTCCGTCAGCGGACAGGCCGTCTTCCACATTGCCGCGATGGACTGCGCCGACGAGCTGCGCGTCATCGAAGCCGCCCTGCGGCGAACGAGGGCCGTCCGGCACGTGTCGGCCAACTTCGTCGCCCGCACGCTAAGTGTCGAGTTCGATCGCGACGCGGCCGACACGGAAACGCTGCGACAGGCCATCGCCGTCGCCGGGTTCGACGCCCGCATCGAAGGCCGCCCCGCTCCAGCCTCGCCCCCGCGGTCCGTCGGGCGCCACCGATGGTGGCTCGTCGGCCTCGCCGCCGCCTGTTTCGTCGCGGCCCTGGCCGCCCATGGCGGAGAGCTTCTACACGCATGGTCCCTGCGGCCGCTGGCGTCGCTCGGACCCAACCGCGCAGTCACCATCGCCACGTTGCTCTTTGCGGTCGCGACGGTCGCCGGCGGCTGGCCGATCGCGCGGAGCGCCGTGCGAGCCCTGCGTCTGCGGACCTTCGACATGAACCTGCTGATGTCCGTGGCCGCCGTCGGGGCCGCCTTCCTGTGGGACTGGGCCGAGGCGGCCTCCGCCATGCTCCTGTTCTCGCTGGCCCTGCAACTGGAAGGCTACACCATGGGCCGCGCGCGGCGGGCCGTCGAGAAGCTCATGCGGCTGGCCCCCACCCTGGCTCGCCTGCGCCGCGACGGGCAACTGGTGGACGTGCCTGCCGAGCAGGTCGAGCCCGGCGACATGGCCGTCGTGCGACCCGGCGAGACCATTCCCGTTGACGGCTTGGTAGCCCTGGGCCGAACCCACGTCAACCAGGCCCCCGTCACCGGCGAATCGAGGCCCGTGCCCAAGGAGCCCGGCAACGAGGTCTTCGCCGGCAGCATCAACGGCGACGGCGTGATCGAAGTCGGCGTCACAAAAGCCTACGCCGACACGACCCTGGCCCGGATGCTGCACCTGGTGGAGGAAGCCCAGGCGAGCCGCGCTCCGTCGCAGCAGATGGTCGAGCGGTTCGCGCGGTGGTACACGCCGGCGGTGATCGCGGCGGCGGTCGTCGTCGCGGTCCTGCCGCCGCTGGCGTTCGGCCTGAGCTGGCAGAGCTGGTTCTTCCGGGCCCTGGTCATGCTGGTGATTGCCTGTCCGTGCGCACTGGTCATCTCGACGCCGGTGGCGATCATCGCCGCCCTGGCCTCGGCCGCCCGCCGCGGCATCCTCATCAAGGGAGGCCTCCACGTGGAGAACCTCGGTCGCGTGCGAACGGTGCTGTTCGACAAGACCGGAACGCTGACGCGCGGCCAGTTCGCCGTGGACGAGACGCTTGCACTGGACGGCACGACCGCCGACGAGGTGCTTCGCACGGCCGGAGCCGTCGAGGCCCACAGCGAGCACGTTCTGGCCGCCGCGGTGCGCCGGCACCTGCGTGAGCAGGGCATCACGGTGGAGGAAGGGTCCGAGATCCGGGCCCTCCCCGGGCGCGGCGCCACGGCCATCGTCCGCGAGCAGCCGTGCTACGTGGGCAGCGGCCGCCTGATGGAAGAACTGGGCGCCGGCAACGGCCGGGTCACGGACCTGCTGGCCCGCCTCGAGAGCGGCGGCCGGACGGCGGTCCTGGTGGCCCGCGGACGCCGGGTCCTGGGCGGCATCGCCCTGACCGACCGCGTGCGGGACGAGGCGGCGGCCACAGTCCGGCAGCTTCGGGCGCTGGGCGCCAAGGATGTAGTGATGCTCACCGGGGACAACGCCGCCACGGCCGAGACCGTGGGCCGCCAGGTCGGCGTGGACCACGTCCATGCCGGACTGGCTCCCGACGAGAAGGTGGAGAAGGTGCTCTTTCTGACCCGCCGCGACGGAACCACGGCCATGGTCGGCGACGGGGTGAACGATTCCCCTGCCCTGGCCGCCGCGACCGTGGGCATCGCCATGGGCGCCGCCGGGAGCGACGTCGCCATCGAGACGGCCGACGTGGCCCTGATGACCGACCGGCTGGACCACGTGCCCGAGGCCGTCGCCCTGGGCCGGCGGACCGTCCGCATCATCCGCCAGAACATGACCATCGCCCTGGGCCTGAAAGCGGTGTTCTTCGCCCTGGCCCTGGCCGACCTGGCCACCCTCTGGATGGCCGTCGTCGCCGACATGGGCGCCAGCCTCATCGTCATCGCCAACGGGCTGAGGCTGCTGGGACCGTGGCGGCGGGACGGGCGCAGGGCACACCATGGGCTGGGAGCATAACAGAAACGACTCGGGACCGGTCCCGCGAAGGAACCGGGTCCGAGTCGTTTACCGGCCGCCAGGCCCGCGCACTAATCTCGGCGCGACGTGCCGTCGCACGCATGGCCTTGCGGCAAACCAAGACAGGCTACCCTGGATCCCGGTAGACCTGCGGAGAGAAGCCCTCGCGGTTGGCCCTGCGACAGCGGGCACAGAAGCGATGTGCAATGTCGGTCTGAATCGTCCTTCCGCAACGCAGACACGGCAACTTCTTCTTCACCATCACAAGAGACCGCCTGGGCACGTCACACTCCTTTCAGGTCAACCGGCGCAGTTGCTCTCGACCTGTCGCCTCTATGGTCATTATTGGCGGCTCGTCGCGGAAGGAAAGCATCATGGCCACAGGACAGGCAACACCGGCGGGGGCGCACAGCGCTTGCGGAGCAACGGACGCCTAATCCGTTCCACCTCCAGAGCTTACATCGCCACCCCTGCCACAAGGTGTAACCCCGCCTGGGGCATTTCGTGGCGGCCGATTGTGAAATTGTGTGGAGAAACGGGAGGACACTTGGCCCCCCGGGCGTCCGGGGGCGACGCCTCTGGGCGCACGCAAGCGGTCCGTGAACGAGTCCGGGTCAGGTCATCGCATCAGGAGCACCGGCAACTGGCTGCTCGCCAGGACGCCGGCGGTGGTGCTGCCCAGGAGCCACTCGCGGATGCGCGATTCGCCGTAGGCGCCCATGACAATGAGGTCGCACTGACGCTCCTGAGAGAGCCGCATGATGACGTTCTCGGGATCGGCCTCCACGTCGGCGAGGAACTCGGCATGGATGCCGTCGTAGGGAGCCACGAGTTTGCGTGCCTCGTCGAGGATGCCGTCGTATCGCGGCCGGTCACGCGAGTCCGGGGCCACGGTCACGACGATCATCGGCAGCCCGGCCTCGCTGGCCAGGTCGCAGGCGGCCCGCAGCGCACGGTTGGCGTGGTTGCTGCCGTCATAGGCCATCAGCAGCCGCCCCAGCGGACGAAACTCGCTCGGCGTCACCAGGACCGGCCTCTGGCTGCGCCGCAGCACCTTCTGCACGGTGCTGCCCAGCTCGCCGTCCTCCCATTCGCCGTGCTCCCCCTGGCGTCCCAGGCAGAGCAGGTCCACCGAGCGGGCCTTATCCAGAATCACGTCGCGAACGATGCCTTCGTGCACCTCGTAGCCGACGCTCAGCGACGAATCTTCGAACGCCTCGCGGGCCTCGTCCATAACGCGGCGGGCCTGCTGCTTGACGCTGTGGACCAGATCGTCGTAGAAGGCCGGATAGGCAACGCTGGGCGCCATGCCCACGGGGCCGTAGTACCCCGTCATCAGCGGCCCCTGCGTCAGACGCAGGTCCTCGACGAAGAGCACCGTCACACGCAGGCTCATGCGTTCGGCCCAGTGACGCGCGTAGCGCACAGCCACCTTCCCGCAAGGCGATCCGTCCGTACAGACCAGCAGGCTGCGTATCATCGGAGGCCCTCCGATAGTGACTGACGTGTGCACACCCGCCCAGACACCCTACGGCCTCGGCGGGACAGGGTTCAGTTGGACCCGGTGACGCGAACGGCCAGAATCATGGTCTTCTCGTCCACTTTCGGCCCGCCCAGGAGGATGAACTTGTCCTTGACGACCTTGGCGCCGACTGGCCCGAGGACGCCGACCTCTTTGGCGGGCTTGCCCTCGGCATCGGCGGTAATGCGGACGATCCGCAGGGCCAGATCCATCTTCGGGGCCGCTTCGTCCGACATGTCGGCCCCCACGTACTTGGCCTTCAGGAAGTAGTCGGCCGCCAGACCGCAGGTCTGTTCCTGGTCGAGGCGGATCTTGACGCTCGTGGTCCGATGAAGGGAGAACTGGTTGAACCGCGTGCCGTAGTTGGCCGTCAGCAGTTCGGCCAGTTCCTTCAGTGACGTGTCAGCCTGAGGCTGTTCTCCCTTGGATGCCATGATGACAAACACCTGCACATCGACGCTCCCGGGAGCTTCGGCCTTCTTGGGCCCGCCTCCCTCCTGGGCCGCCAGGACCGACGACAGGCACCAGACGACAGCCGCAGCGGCAAGGGCCGCCGACCGACGACACCCGCGTGCACTTCGGGGCGTGTTCATTGAACGGGTTCCTCCGGATGTCCCGCGGCGGCGGGAGAGTAGTTGACCCACACGATCTGCACGTACGTATCGTCATCCACCCTCAGTGTATCCACAAAACCGGCCGAATCCGCGGCGAAATCGAACTCGACGTCGCCGTAGGCGGCCAGTTGCCGGGTGTGGATGATCGGCTGCACGCTGAGGATCACCATGGCCACGATGGCAGCGGCAGCGGCCAACCCGGCCGCATGGGCCCAGAGCGATGTCCAGGCCCGTCGCCTCGGTTGCGGCAGGTGGAGCGGCCGGCGATCCTGCCGGGCCGTCAGGCGAACCGCCTGCGTGCGCTGGCCGACGGCCGGGCGCGACGCACTCGGCGCGGCTATCCGCGCCGACTTCGCCTCGATCTCCGCCGCTCGCTGGCCGGCCAGAACGTCCAGAGTCGAGGCTTCCTCCTCCTCGGCGACGAACTCCTCGTCGGCCGTCAGGTCTGTGAGCGTTTCCAGCGACACGCGCTTGGACTCGCGAGGCAGACGCGCCTCGATCCGCGTCCAGACGCCCTTCCATGCCTCGCCGCTCGGCTGCGACACGGGATAGGCCCCGTAGGCCCGGACGGCCGCCTGCTGCTCCTGGAGCTTGCCGCGCAGAGCCGGCCGCCGCGCGAGCTCCCGCTCCACGCGCTGCCGGGCGTCGGCCGACAGTTGCCCGTCGACGTATCCCGCAAGAAGAACCTCGAATTGCTCTTCGGTCACGTCAGTGGTCCTCATCGGCGGCCATCGGGCCATCCTGCGACTCGGAAAGAATCTGCTGCAACTTCTGCCTGGCGTAATAGATGCGGCTCATCACGGTGCCGATGCTGATGTTCAGAATCTCGGCGATGTCGCGGTAACTGACTCCCTCGACCGCAAACAGGACGAACGCCGTGCGGTTGGTCTCGGGGATCTCGGCCAGAGCCTCGTCGATCCGGTTCTTGAGTTCCTTCATCTCGGCCGGCCGCGACGGTTCACGGTCGTCGCTGCGCGTGCTGGGAATCTGCGGCGGCTCGTCGCCGTCCAGCGGGGCCGCTTTGCGGACCGCGCGGCTGCGACGCAGATCCAGGCTGCAATTCGTGACGATCCGGTAGAACCACGTCTTGAAACTTGCGCCGCCGCGAAAGGCCTGGAGCCCCGCAAACGCCTTCATGAACGCCTCTTGCACGGCGTCCAACGCATCGTCGCCGTTGCCGAGCAGCCGGTAGGCGATCTGGTAGGCCGGGCCACGGTATTTCTCGAACAGCCGCGAAAACGCCTCGCGACGGCCCTCCTGGGCCTGCCCCACCAGCCTGGCATCCTCGCTGGCGACCTCGCCGACCTGGCTGGCCACCCGCTGCATCGCCTCGCTGACGCGACGCGGCGCGGGCCGCCCGGCCTCGGACGCCTCGGAACCCTTCTGCTGGCTGCTTTCCATCACGTTAGACGCCCTACGGGCATCCCTATTCAGGGCCAAAACCGGTATGTCGCCCCCGCACCGCCGCAGACCGGAGACAACTGAACCGACAGGATTGTAGCAGCCTGACCCGTCCAGTTCAACCGTGCACCCCCGCGGCGGACCGACGGCCGGCCCCCTCGCCAGGGAACCGGCCGCTCGTGTCATCACGCGCCGTGCCGACGGCAATCACTCCGACAGCAGTTTCTCCACGTCCACCTGTCGCCAGTTCCTTTCCGACAACACGTAGACTGGGGCCTCCGTCAGCTTGAGCTTCACCTTGCCGCCCTCGGCCTCGACGCGGCTGACGTTGCCCAACATGTCCACCAACGTCGCTCCCTTGCCGCCGTAGCCGTCGAACTCGTGCTCCACGGCCCCCTCGCCTGCGTTCCACGCCATCAGCACGGGCTCGCCGCCGGGGCCCTTGAACTCGAAGGCGCACACGCCGTCGACCTTCTCGCTGAGCGTCCGAACGTCCTTGCGAGGATCGGGAATCAGTCTGGCCATCACTCGCGTCGCCTTGGCCTGCTCGCGCCATTTGCCGGGCTCGATGAAGAATCCGAACGACCGCCGCGAATTGTCGGGACCGTACACAATGTCCTCGACATACATCACCTGCACCTGCGTCGCGCCATGCACGCCGGCCAGGGCAAACAGCCGCACCGTGAAGCACGCCTGCTGCCGCTCGTCGCGAACCTGCCGCTGGTTGGGATACTCGATCGGGAAGCCAACCTCCGTGAACCAGATGGGCTTGGCCTTGAGCTTGGCCTCCTTCTCCCATTCGCGGATCATCTCCACCCCCCTGGCCAGGCCGCCGGCCTCGGGACTGCGGGGCATGGTGTAGGGGTGCGTCCCGATGTAGTCATACGAGCCGGTTCCCGCCAGTTCGGTGACGTCGCGGATGAACTTCCGCCAGCCGATGTACTTGAGCTTCTGAAACATGCCGTCCGCCTTCAACGCCTGGCCGCTGTCGGGCACGCCGCCGGCCGTGTTGAACGCGATGATCTGCGCACCGGGATCCGCCTTGCGAATCTCCTCGGTCGCCGCTTTCAGCAACTTCGCGTAGAGCTCCGTCCGCAGGAGTCCGCTCTCGCCGGGATTCAGAAACTCGATGTTCGGCTCGTTCCAGATCTGCCAGTACCGGATCGGCAGCGGCTTGACATCCGCATGCTCCTTCCACAAGGTGCCGCCGGGCCCGTAACGCAGGACCGACGCACGCGCCTGCTCGCGAAAAGCCGCCACCGCTTCGTCCACCGGCATCGTGCGGCTGTGCGACAACCCGTTCAGAAAGAGCGACGGCGTCAGATGCACGCCGTTGCGCGCGGCCGTCAGTGCCGCGTCGTCGGTCGCCTTGCCGTCCCAGCCGCCGGTGCGAACCCACCGGATGCCCGTCTTCTGGATGTCGTCGGCGTAACGGACGTAATTGGCCGCCCACGTATAGAGCCCATAGAGCTGGGGCTCCGGCAACGCCTCAGCGGCGCGAGCCTCGGCCCACGGTGCCGCGGCCACCATGCACGCCATCACGCACACGGCCAAGATCACTCGCACGACCATCATGGTTCCTCCTTCTGCTTTGGTGTCGGCTACTTGCCAATGACCAGCTTCGCGCAGGTGCGAACATCGTCCCAATATGTGAAGTGCGGCTGATGCGGGAACAGCAGCACCTGCTTGGCGGCCCAACCGGAGGGCCGCAGATTGACCGTACGGTCCACGTCGCTCAACGAGAGCACGAATCCGATGGCGCCACCCGGCTGGACCTTCAGTTCCGCCAGCGGCGCGCTGCCCTCGACCACGTAGCCGGTGGCTGTTCGGCGACAGGTGCAGGCCCACCCTGCCCCGCCTTTGCCGGACGTCTGTTCCTGATCGAACGGCAGTGGGACGGACCAGGTGATGTCGCTGCCAAGCGGAGCCGGCGACTTCCAGTCCAGGTACTTGCCGTCGGTGCTCAGGCGGATGGAGCAACTGTCGGCACGCTTCAGAGCGCGCCCGCCCTGAATCTCCTCATCGTACGCCGCAAGGACCGAGTCCTTCACCTCGATGCCGACGTACAGCTTCTGGCCGTCGTTGGCCAACCGCACGCGGGCCGACAGGTCGTCGGGGCCGCCCCAACTGTTCGGGAAGTAGAGGTGCCCGGCAAGGAATCGGCCGTCGTCGGCCTTGTAGTCGGCGGCGTCCGTCGGCCAGGCGTCCAGGCGTCCATCCATCGGCGGCGCCGACGCCACCTTCGGCGCCGTCAGGGTTTCTGGGTCGAGGATATCCTTGCGGAGTTGAATCTCGTTGACCAGGCCCTCGCCGAGGACGATGTCGGCGGCATAGAGTTTCCCGGCAGCGATAAGCCTGCGGGCCTCGGCAGCCGCCTTCGTGTAGGCCTCCGGCACAGCCACGGCGTCGAGCGCCTTGACCTCGCCGCAGAGCTTCTCGAAACCGGCCGCCTTGGCCTCGACCCACGCGCGATACGCGTCGCACGGAACGCCTTCGACCTTCGGCTCGCCCGACGCCGTGTCGCTCAGGGCCACCAACTCGTACGGCGGCAGAACCACCGACCGCCCGTCAACGACGAGGCGCGAGGCAAACGGAATCAGGCTCACCGCCGAGAGGTAACGTTTGCCCTCGAACTCGGCCCAGCGGACCACGGCCGTGTCCACCGGCATGTTGCGGACGTCCTGCATCTGAACCGGCGGCAGGCTGCGCAGCGCCTTGGCGAACCGCCGGATGTGCTGCTCGTGGCCGAAGAACTTGTTGTTCCACGATCCGGACATGATCGCCAGACGATCGCGGAGGCCGATGGTCCGCGCGAAGGTCGCCAGCGACAGCGGCGACGGGGCGTTGGCGTCGGGGGCCACCCAGAGCTTGCGCGCCCAGAAATTCACGTCCTGGTGCAGGCCGAAGTATCCCTCGTGGTGCGTGTTCCAGATGGCGGCGTAGGCGCCCCCGCCCGACAGGTCGCTGCGACGCCGACTGTTGTCCAGGTCATAGAAGATCATGGCCCGCGGATCCCAGGCGTACAGGTCGAAGATCTTGTGGTCGTCCGGCTGAAGCTGTTCCCACACGGTCAGCCCCGGCACCTTCTTCATCTCCGCCGGATCGCGGCCCCAGGCCTTCCACGCCACCAGAGCCTGGTCGCCCAGCCAGTCGGACCACGGCCTGCCGCTGGTTTCCCAGCCCATGACCACGCCGTCCATCGTCGGCGTCTTGCCGCCGGGCATCTCCTTGCCGTCGAAGTATTCGATGTGCAGCCCGCGGCCGCCCAGGTACGTGATGACCTCCAAGTCGGGGTTGCGGGCCTTGATGTGGGCGATCACCTCTTCCAGCAGGCCCGCTTCCTTCAGGCGGTCGTAGAACTGGATGCCGTACATGCCGCCCAGGGCGATGCCGCGCAGCGACTTGAACGTGCTGTAACGATCCAGGAACTCGTCGAAGCCCTTCAGCAGGGCCGCCCTCAGCTCGTCCTTGCTCATGTCGTCCCAGCCCTTGCCGCCCATCTTGAAGTTGCCTTCGGGGTGGAAACTGGCGATGAGACCGAACCCGCCGCGCGCGTCCATCGCCGCAAGCACCTTGTCCAGATGGTCCGGCTGGCCGCCGCTGCGGTCCCACGACGGAATGGTGCACCAGGCGCCCCAGGAGTTGTTGGCGACGACCACCCAGCTCAGCTCATTGACGCCCACATACTCGCAGTAGTCCAGCATGTGCTCAATGGCGTTCGGGCTGCGGAACCCGAAGTGGAACGTCGTCGGCAGGAACGCGAACGAGTTGAAGTGGCCGAAGCGCCGTTGCCGGTCCCCGGCCGGGGCGGCGATGTCCAGCTTCGGCAGCGGTTTCTCGATGGCATAGATCCAGATGCGGCTCGCGGCCGCAGGATGGCCGTAACGCGAGAAGTTCCCGACCATGACCACCGGCTCGGCTTCCTGCGGGTACATGATAAACGTGTGGTACTGCATCCGGTTCGACAGGGGCAAGGGGTGGCCCGTGTAGGCGATGGTCTCCAGGCTCCAGTCGGCGTTGGAGGCCCCGGAGAGCATCGATTCGTGCGTGCAGAAGTTGATGGTGCGCACGGCATCGTCGGGGTACTCCCAGACGATCAGGACGGGCTGGTCCTTGCCGGCCGTTTTGAACTTGTAGGCGAAGAAGGCGTGACGGTGGGCGGCTGTCTGACGGTATTTGCCGGCCGGGCCGTCCACGACGCTCGATGTGCCCTGATCCTTGAACGGGCGATCCGGGTCGGACGCGGTACAGTCGATGGTGTCAATGAGCCGCACGTCCAGGTCCATGGCTTCCTTGATGGCCTCGGGGCCGGTCAGCGGCGGCGACGTGACGACAACCTCCGCGGGGGCCGCCGCGGAAGATGCGTCGCCGGGCGCGCGGGGCGTGTCGGGTTCCGACGACTCGGATGGCGCGGCATTCGTGGCCGGCGAGGCTGAGCCGGAGGGCTGCCCCTTGTCGACGGATTCTTTGCAGCCCGCTGCCAAAACGGCACACACAGACAGGACCAGAAGCGTGCGTTTCATGGCGAACCTCCGAAGAAGAAGTAAGGGAATCGGGCCCTTCGTCCGTCGCGCGGCGACGCGACCACGGCGTCACCGCTCCAGCACGACCTCCCCGCAATTGCGAGCGTCGCTCCACGGATCGAAGTTCACCTTTCGCGGCACGTAGAGCGACTGCTTGCGGCTCCACGAGTGCATCGACACGTTAGGCGTCCGATCCACGTCACCCACCTCCAGCAACCATCCGAACGCCTGCCCCGGCGACACGTTCAACTCGGCCAGCGGCGCCGACCCTTCCACGACATACCCCGTCGGCGTCCGCCGGCACGTGTACTGGAACCCGGCGGCGCCCTTGCCGCTCGTTTCGTCCGCGTCGAACGGCAGGGTGATCGCCCATCGGATGTTGCCGGCCACCCCCCTGGGCTTCGTCCAGTCCTTGTAGGCCCCGTCCGTGCTCAATCGCAGGGCGCATACGTCGCTTCGCTTGATCGTCTCGTTGCGGCGGTTCTGCTCGTCGTAGCTCGCCACGATATCGTCGCAGACCTCGATGCCGACATAGAGCTTCTGACCGTCGTGCGCCAGCCGCACACGGGCCGAGAGATCGTCCGGCCCGGTCCAACTGTTCACGAAATAGACGTGTCCGAGCAGATAGTCGCCCGTGTCGGCCGCCAGATCGGAGGCCTCCTTCGGCCAGGCGTCCAGGCGGCCGTCCATCGGCGGCGCCGACGCGATCCTGGGCGCGGCCATCCTCGGTCGCATAAGGATATCCTTACGCAATTGCAGTTCGCCCGCAAGCCCGTGCCCCAGGGCCACGTCGGCCGCATAGGGCTTGCCCGCCGCCAGCAGTTGCCGCCCCCGGGCCAGCGCCTCGGCGTAGACCTTCGGCGCCGCCTTGGCGTCCAGCGCTGCCACCTCGGCCCTCAGCGCCTCGAACGCGTCCAGCCGCCCCTTCACCCAGGCCGCATACGGCTCGCATGCGGCCACACGGACCCGAGGCGCCCCCGGCGCGTCGTCCTTCAGCACCGCCAGCTCGAACGGCTTCAACGCCACCGCCTTGCCGTCCACCGTCGCCTGCGACGCGAACGGAATCTGGCTCACCACGGAGACGTACCGCTTGTCCTTGTAGCGGACCCATCGCACGACGGCCGTGTCGCCGCCGTCGCCGAGGGGCACCTCCTCCATCGTCACCGGCGGCAGGCTGCGGTACGCCCGGGAGAAGCGCCGCATGCGGTCGTCCAGGCCGAAGTACTTCACGCTCCACGCCCCGGCCGTGATCGACTGCCGGTCGCCGTGAGCCATCACACGCGACCACGGCATGATCGCCAGCTCGCCGGCCGGATTGAAGTCCGGCCCGGTCCAGGGCTTCGTGTACCAGAAGTTCACGTCCTCGTGCAGCCCGATGTGCCCTTCGGTGAACGTGTCGAAAATGGCGGCATAGGGCGTCGCCACGGCATCGCTCAGCGGCCGCGAGCGGAACGTGTCGTAGTAGATCGCCTGCCGCGGCTCGTTGGTGTACAGGGCGTGCAGCCGATGGTCGTTCGGGTGAACCATCTCGTACACAGCCAGCCCGTCCACCTTCTTGAGCTCCACCGGGTCGTGTTTCCACGTCCTGTAGTTGCGGTGAACCAGTCCGGCCAGGTACTGCGGCCAGTCGGGCCCGCCGGCCTGTTCCCATCCGCTGATCACCTCGCCGGCCGTGGGCATGCCCTCCCGGCCCGAAAACTGCGGCGTCTGGAGCCGCCAGTTGCCCACGTAGGTCAGCACCTCAAAATCCGGGCGCCGCTGCTTGATGTGGGCCACGACGTCGGCCAGCATGCCCTTGGCCTGGAGCGTGTCCAGAAAGCCGATCGTCTCCATGCTCCCGAGGGCGATGCCCTTGAGAGACGCGTACTTGCCGTAGCGGTCGATGAACTCGTCGAAGCCCTTGAGAATCACCGCCCTGGCCTGCTCGGGCTCCATGTCGCGGACCTTATTGCCGCCGGAAATCACGTCGCCGTACATGCCGTCGGCCACGATGCCGGCAATCATCCCGACGCCGCCTTTGGCGTCCATCTGTCGCAGGATGCCGTCGAGGTACCCCTTGTCGTCGGCGCAGTCCCATGAGGGGATCGAGCACATCTTGCCCCAGCTCTGGTTGGCGTAGACCTCCATTGTCGCACGGTTCGCGCCGATCAGTTTCAGGTAGTCGCACATATGCTCTATTGAGCGCGGGCTCTGCCACCCGAAGTTGTCCCGCTGGGCCAGAAAGGCCAGGCAGAAGAAGGCGTCGAGCGTCCGCTGGCGCTCCGGATCGGGCGCATCGACTTCCAGCGGCGGCATGGCGTCGATGGCATAGACCCAGATGCGTGCGGCCGCCCCGGCCCCGCCGTCGTGCGCGAAATTGAGCGTAATGAGCGGCGACCAGTCGTCCTGTGGCCACGAGACCAGCGTGAAATACTGCATCTTCCCCGTCAGCGGCAGCGCCCCGCCCGTGTACACGCCGGTTTCCTGACTGAACGACGTGTGCGGAATCTTCGCGCGCATCGAGTCGTGCGTCATGTAGCTGATGATGCGATCGGCGTCGTCGGGATACTCCACGACGATCAGCACCGGCTTGTCGCGTCCGGCCGTTCGGAAGGCGTAGGAGAAGAAGGCGTGGCGATGCGAGGCGGTGATGCGGTACGTGCCGGCCGGCCCGGTGACGACACTGGACGTGCCCTGATCGCGGAAGTCGTGCGGGTCGTTCGGATCGGTGCAATCGATGAAGTCGATCAGCCGCATCGACAGGCCCAGCTCCAGATCGGCCGGCATCGCCGGAGCTCCGGCCACGATCTTCGCCAACTGCTCGTCGGACAAGGGCTTAGGCAGCGCCGCACCGGCCGCGCCCGCGACACCCGCCAACACGATCAGGCTCCACAGAAAGCACACGGAACGCTTCATGGTCGGGCCCCCAATAGACTTGTTGCCGGACAGCCGCCGCGCGCGGCGCGATTCGGATGAGCACACAGACATGAACACCCTGGAGATGGGGCGGTGTCGCGTCAAACCGATGGGGATGGCGCCAACCGGGCGCCCTTACGATTCGTCGTCGGCGTCCGCGGGAGGGGTTGCGGCATCGTCGTCGCCGGCGGGGCCGCACTTCATGATCTCGTCCATGACCACAGTCGCGTAGGTTCCGGCGGGGAGGGAGAAACGGACACGGATTCCGTGGGATGTGTCATCGATCTCGGCGCCGACCAGCGGCACGCGCATCGGCCGCCGCCCGCCGCGAAGCGACTTGTTGCGCATCAGCGCCCGCTCGTCGAGGCCCGAGGCGGCCAGCACCTCGCGCTCGATCTCGCCGGGCTGTCCGCCGGCCTGCTTCGTCCGGCCGCCGAACAGCGGGCCCGACGGGCTGATCTCCAGGCGGTCCGCCCGCGGCTGCTCGGCCGTGGCGTCCTCCACGGTGAACACGGCGCCACGGTCGTGGAGCCACGCCAGGTCGCCGGCCATCAGTTGGCCCAGGTGCGGCATGCGGCGAGCCGTCACCTCGTTGAACAGGGCCGATTGCCAGGCGGAGACGAAGAAGCGGAGCATGTTCTTGGGCATGGCCCGTGCCGCGCGGCCGAAGTCGCCGCGCGTCCGGATCAGGGCGTCGAGCACCGCGATGTGTTCGCGGTGCCCCGGCGGCACCACGGCCCGCGCCCCCTGGTAGCGGCCCGCATCGTAGAGCGACCGGAACTGTCGCCCGCGCGGCGGATCGGCCTCCGACGGCCGGCCCAGAAGCACGTCGCAGACCTCGCGCCACTGGCCCGCCACAATCGCGCGGCCAATCAGGTGCGAGTCCCCGCGCAGGCCGAACCGCTGGTGACCGAACAGGTTCGGCACCCCCACGCGGACCAGCCGATCCACCACGGCACGGGCCCTGGCGGCAGCGCCCGGCGCCACGTCGCGAATCGTGATCGCGAACTCGTTGCCGCGAAGGTGCCCGATCTTCAGCTTGTTGCCGTGCCGCGAGACGCGCAGCACGCGCCAACTGTCGCCCGCAAGCCCCTCCAACCGGCGGTCGTCCACATGCTCGACACTGACCCATTGCCGCGTGACGGCCCGGGCGTCCTTCAATCCGGCCGTTCCGAAATCACGAGGATTGCGGCCAAGCGTGCGGGCCAGCCGCTGAACCAGCTCCATGGTCGCGATACCGCGTTTCTCGATCCACAGGTAACTGTGGGTGCCCTGCCCCGACGGCTCGTACATGGGCAGTTCCGTCACCTCGAAATCTTCCATCGAAACGCGGAGACGACCGCCGGTGCCCGGCAGATCGTCCGTCAGCCGCGGCAGGGGCGGCAGGTGTTCAGAGAAGGTCGCAGCCACGTCAACTCCCGTGAGATACCATGGAACGCATGGAAAGAACGTCTTCGCCGACGCGGCTCCCGTGATCGCGTCCCGGCGGCGGATTGGGCGGACGTGTCCGACGACGCAGCCGACCAGTGAATGGACATCATCCCACGGCGCAGCCTCGGCGTCAAGGACGCAACCGTGAGGGACCGTGAGACACGTCAGGCCCCCTTGCGGCCCGCGGCCGGAAGCACATGGTGTCGCGTGACCAGTGCCGCCATATACACGAGCAGGCCGATCCAGACGATCTGCATGTAGAGGGCGGCCCGCTCCGAGTCGCAGATCGAGATCAGCGAGTAACCGATGGCGACGAAGGCGAACCAGAGAGCATCCCGCACGGCGGCGCGCACGTCGCTGCGGTCGAGCAGCCGGAACAGGGCCGTGCAGGCCAGAAGCACACCGGCAGCAATCGCCAGGGCACGGGCGAAGTCGATGTTGAGCCCGGCCAGGCTGACCAGCAGCGTGTTGAAGAGCACGTAGGCCACCAGCACCAGAGCGACCACCGGCAGACCAAACGCCTCGCCGGCAATCAGTCGCGGGCCCGCCAGCAGCAGCAACAGCAGCAACAGCCCCACAGGTGCCGCCGCCAGGAGCCGTCGATACAGGTATCCCGGCTGTTCGGCCACGGGCAACTTCACCCCGATGTCCAGCGACGTCATGGCATTGTCGAGGTTCCACGTCAGGGTGTAGTCGTCACCGTCGATGTCGCTCAGTTTCTCCAGCGACGGCATGGAGCCGATGGGGAAATCGAGCCGCCGGGCCGGAATCCCCTGAACACGGATCGAGACGCGGTAGTGCGGCGTCAGGACGCGACGTTGCGGGATGAACCGCAGGTGCTCCAGCCCGCGCGACTCGTAGGACACCTCGATGGTGCTGCGGGCCCCGGCATCCATGGCAATCCGCCACGTGCTCTCGTCGCAGTCGGCCGCCACCTGGTCGGTGACGTCCTTGCCGTCCACGAGCACCTTGACCTTGTCGCAGTACGGCGACGGGAACACATACGCCACGGTGGCGGTGACCGAGCGGCTGTGACGGTTCACGATCACGTACTTCAGCCGCCACTGGTCGTCGTAGCCCGCGTAGTTGGCGTTGCCGAGCTGCCGCGGATTGTCGTGGACCCGGATGTCGATGTCCGCTTGCTCGACGCCGCGCTGATGGACCGTCTCGTTTCGTTCCTGCTCCCGGCGGCTCACGACCGACGGCAGCTGACCGTCCACGGGCAGAAGCTGCGGTTCCTCCTCTTTCCAGTATTCCTGCTGGATCACCTGCCCCTTCTCGCCCGGCAGCTTGATCGTCCGCGACACCCACGTGCGCTTCTCCGTGAAGGACACGCTCAGTTCCCGCTGCTCGTTGGGCCCGCCCCACTTCATCAGCACGGCGTCGCGATTGCGGTCGGTGATGCGGCCGCACTCGTGCTCGAACAGCACGGCGCGATGGTCGAGCGCCACGATCAGCACGCGGGCCAGCACGAACACCAGCAGAAGCTTGAACAGGCCGCGCCCCACCGACAGGGCCACCGCCCGCCAGTCGGTGCGCTGCTGGGCGGCGCGGCACCATTGCCGGAAGGCGCCGCTGGACCACATCACCAGGCCGAGCACCAGCAGGCCGACGGCCACGGTCATCGACAGCCGCAGCAGCCCCGAGCCGAACAGCCGGCGCAACGTGTGCATGAAGAACTCGTACATGGGGAGACCTCCTTGTCGTGGCGTTCGTGCCGCCAGGATATGATGCGAGACGCCGAGCCGCCGCACGCAGACGGATCACTCAGGCTTGGGGGATGTGCGGTTTTCAGAACTCGGCGAGACCCGCACTCGGCATCCTATCGCGCCGCGGAGGCCCTGCAAGTGGAAACGCGCCGACGCGCAAAGATTGCGCGAGAATCTTGCGCGATGGGGATATGTTCGGGCCACTGACGGGTCCCTGTCGCGCCGGGGGAGCTGTCCCTGACGACAGCCGCGGCTCGCCCAGGGCCGGTCAGAAGGTGAAGCACAACTCGTACCGCAGAAACAGCGCCGGATCGTTGCGGTCGCCCGCGTAGTAGTTGCCCGGGAAGAACAGCTCGGTCCACAGGTGCGTGCTGACGTGCTCGTTGACCTTGTAGGTCAGGACGCTGCTGAGCAGTTGCCCGCGGAAGGCGCCGCGGCTGGTAAAGCCGGGGGCGGCGCGCAGGGTGTTCTCGTCGGCGAACAGCAGATGATAGTCGTTTCGCCACTGGAGTTTCCTGGTCGGCGAGATGCTCCAGCCGCCGGCCAGCCGGTGGAGGTTCGTCTGCTCACCGGGGCGGCCGGATTCCATCGCGACCGTGTAGGGATAGAGTTCGCTCCATCGCGCATAGCGGCCCCACAACGGATCGAACGCCTCGTTGGCGCTCGACCTGGGGTCGTCGCCCGAGAGGAACTCGTAGGCGATGCGCAACTGGTTGTCCATGCGGTCTTTGAAGAGATACGACAACCGGCTGTTGGCGCCGAGGGCCGACAGGTAGTCGCCGTTCTTGTTGCCCCACTGGTGGGCGAGCTCGGCGTCGTAGGCCCAGTGGTCGGCCAACGTGCCCGACAGACGGCCGCCGGCCGTGTGGATGTCCGCGTCGTTGCCCGTCGGCTTCTGGCGGATGTCGTGCTTGAAGATGTAGTAGCCGTCGATCTGGAGCGTCGGGATCGACCGGTTGGTGACATAGAAGATCGCCCCACGCTCGTCCTGTTCGATGACGTCCTGGCCGCTGCGGTCGATGACGGGCATCACGCGGTCGCCGGCATGGTCCTGGTGGATGTAGATGGCGTCGAAGGTGGTTTGGATGGGTTCCGCCTCGTACGTCAGCCGCATGGCGTCGAAGAAGATGGTCCGGGCACTGTCCAGGGGCGTGCCCTCGAGAACCAGCCAGCCGTTGCCCAGGATGATGTCCTGACGGCCGAGCGTGGCCGAGAGTCCCGATCCGCCGATGCGGTGGAGCTTCAGGTTGAGGTTATCGAAAACCACTTCGTCCCAGATGTACCGGCTATGGACGCCGTCGTTCGGGCGCGGCCCCTTCTGAATCACCCGCGGCTCCCAGGCCAGACGCACATTGAGGTCCACGTCCTTCACAGGCGTCAGGGTGCCCCACAAGCGGCTCAGATAGCGCTGGAAGTGCCACTCGTGGGCCGCTGTGCCGCTGTCGAGCGTGAGCCAGTTGTCGCCCCAGACCTCGCGCAGACGCAGGTCGCCGCCCCAGGAAAACCACGGAACGGGGTTCTTGATCGCCTTGAGCGTTTCCTCGAAGCTGCCGGCCGAAGCCGACTCGTCGCTGAGGGCAAGCGACGGCGCGGCCTCGGCAACCACAGGTTCGGCCGCCGGAGACGGCGGCGCCGGGCTCTCCTCGGAAGGAGCGTTCATGGCCCCCAGACCCCAGGCCGCCTGTGACCCCAGAGCCACGATCACTGCCACGGCCATCGACACCACGGACAGCCCCGGAATCCTGCGTTGTTGCATGAGCGGGTCTCCTGACGATTCTCCGTGCCATGTGACGGAAGCCGGCTCGGACGGCGTCCGAGCCCGGGACAGGCATCTGCAACGTCGACCGGAACGACATGAGTGACCATAGTCTTGAGAATCGCAGACGGATTGTCAATAGGCGTCTTGTGGCATGTGGCGGCATCCGCCGGGGAACCGCTTCAGGAGGCTGCGGCGCCGAAGGCGGCCGGCATTAGCGTCGGGGGCGTCAGCGAAAGAGTCGCCGCAGCGTCTCGCCGAACGTGATCTGGGTCATCTCGCGGCGGATTTCCTTATCGATCTCGGCGTAATCGCGCACGGGCGGGGGGCCGGAGAGTGACACCTCCGCCCCGTCGTCCAGCCGGACCAGCCCGAGCGAGCCGTCGCCGGTCACCGTAACCACCCAGCGGCCTTCGCCGAGGGAACGGTACACGGCGTTACCGTACCTGGCGGCCGGGTGGTTCCAGTCCACGTCGGCCAGCTTGTCGTCGATGAGGAGCCCGTCGCGCGGAGGCGTCCGGGCATCGTAGACGCGCCGAATCCACAGGCGGCCGTCCAGCAGGACATAGTCGCAGTAGATTTCCTGGGCCGGGTCGTACGGCGTCTCGATCACCCGATCAACACCCTGGATGGTCCGGATGGAGAGCGAGAGCTTGCCGCCGCGGACGATCAGTTCGGTGACAGCCGTCTTGCGCACGGCCTCGTTGTAACGGGAGCGCAGCGATTCGTATTCCCCGCTCAGGTCGGCCAGCCGCTCACGGTAAATGTCGAGTTCCGCCTGCGACATGGCCAGACGGTAGCCCACGGCAGCCACCACCACGAGCAGCGCCACGATCAGTGCAGCTTTCCATTTCGACATAAGGATTGCCCTCAGCGCCCGGGAACACGTGGTATTATACCCGAATTCCGGACCATGTGAACCTCGGGACAGGAAGCGGGGGAATCAGAGATTTGGTACAGCCCGGACAACGTGAATGCGCCAGGCGAAGGCATCCCCGGTCACGGCGTCCCGAGTCCGCCGCGCAGCCCGAGGTAGACGGC
>Ga0123328_1001353_pt1 | contig 24126 bp, 23 predicted proteins | sample BioC12SIPDNA_2_FD_89702 | JGI IMG/M metagenome (GOLD analysis project Ga0123328, IMG submission 89702) | Anaerobic biogas reactor microbial communites from Washington, USA - Biogas_R1_A C12 SIP DNA | ecosystem: Engineered > Bioreactor > Anaerobic > Unclassified | place: Washington, USA...
CAGCAGGGCGAACATATTCTTCTTATATGCCTCCACGCCCGGCTGATCAAAGGGGTTTACGCCCAGCAGATAGCCGGATAAGCCGCAGGCAAATTCAAAGAACCAGATGAGCCCGCCTGCCGACCGTTCCTCCCGGCCGGGCACCATGAGAATGAAATTGGGTACGCCGCCGTCTGCATGGGCCAGCGCCGTGCCCCGCATCGCCTGCCGGCTCAAATAGCTCAGATCCCTGCCAGCCAGGAAGTTCAGCCCGTCCCTGTCCTCCGGATCGAACGGGACGGTCATGCTGCAGGCAGGGCTTAGAAAGCACACCACCGTCTCCAGAAGGAGGCGCTGACCGTCCTGAACATACTGCCCCATGGAGTGAAGGTCGGCGGTATACTCCACGCTGGCGGGGAACAGTCCCCCGCCGCCCTTGCCTTCGCTCTCGCCGTACAGCTGCTTCCACCACTCGGCAAAAAAACGGAAGGAGGGCTCATGGCAGGCCAGCAGCTCGATGCGCTTGCCGCCCCCATAGAGCGCGTGGCGCGCCGCGGCATACCGCCAGGCGGGATTATCCCTTCCGGGAACAAGCAGGGCATCCATCGCCTGACGGGCGCCCTCCATGAGGCGATCAATGTCAATACCCGCCGCCGCAAGGGGCAGCAGCCCCACGGCGGTGAGGACGGAATAGCGCCCGCCCACGTCGTCGGGAATGGTGAAGGTCTCGTAACCCTCGGCGTCCGCCATGGCCTTGAGGGCGCCCCGGGATGCGTCGGTGGTGGCGCAGATGCGTGTTCGGGCGCCCTCCTTGCCGTATCGCTGTTCCAGCAGCGCCCTGAAGATCCGGAAGGCCACGGCAGGCTCGGTGGTGGTGCCCGACTTGGAGATGATATTGATGGAAAAATCCTTGTCCCGCAGCAGACTCATCAGCTCGGCAACAGCGTCGGCGGAGAGGGTGTTGCCCGTGAAAAAGATCCGGGGTCTGTCCGGGTGCAGGTTGTAAAGAGGGGAGCGCAGCAGCTCCAGCACCGCCCGGGCGCCCAGGTAAGAACCGCCGATGCCGATGACCAGCAGCACGTCGGACTGTTCCCGGATCCTGGCGGCCGCCCGCTTGATGCGGGCAAACTCCGCCCTGTCATAGTCCCGGGGCAGGCGTACCCAGCCGGTAAACTCGCCGCCGGGGCCGTCTCCGCGCTCCAGCATGGCGTGGGCGCGCTCCAGCGCCGGAATGCGGTCATCCAGCCAGGTTTCCGGCAAAAAGTCCGTCAGGCCGGACAAATCCAGTGTGAACATGCCCGTATCTCTCCTTTCCCATGGGGTTTGCACCTAAAGTATAGCACAGACGGAAGATACTTTACACAGAAAATACCGACACCGTTCGACGAAGCTTTTTCATGAAAACCAAAGGGGCAGATACGGAGCTCGTCCGTATCTGCCCGGGGGCTCAGTTTTTCAGGCTGTGCATGGGGGCGGGAATGCGCCCTCCGCGATGGACGAAATCCGCGGCTGAAAAGGGATGCACCGGCATGACGGGCGCCGAGCCCAGAAGTCCGCCGAACTCCACCGTATCCCCTACGACTTTGCCGGGCACGGGAATGATGCGCACCGCAGTAGTCTTGGTGTTGACCATGCCGATGGCCGCCTCGTCGGCGATGATGGCGGAAATGGTCTCGGCAGTGGTATCGCCGGGCACGGCGATCATGTCCAGCCCCACCGAGCAGACACAGGTCATGGCCTCCAGCTTGTCCAGCGAGAGGGCGCCCGAAGCTGCCGCCGCGATCATGCCCTCGTCCTCACTGACCGGAATGAAGGAGCCGGAAAGACCGCCCACATGGGAAGAGGCCATGACGCCGCCTTTTTTCACGGCATCGTTGAGCAGGGCCAGCGCGGCGGTGGTGCCGTGGGTGCCGCACACCTCCAGGCCCATCTCCTCCAGAATGCGGGCCACCGAATCCCCCACGGCCGGAGTAGGAGCCAGGGAGAGGTCCACAATGCCGAAGGGGACGCCCAGCCGGCTGCTGGCCTCCCGGGCCACCAGCTGACCCACCCGGGTGATGCGGAAAGCGGTGGTTTTCACTGTCTCGGCCACCACGTCAAAGGGCTGTCCTCTGACCGACCGGAGGGCGTGGCAGACAGCGCCCGGGCCGGAGACGCCTACGTTGATGGCGCAGTCGGGCTCGCCTACGCCGTGGAAGGCGCCCGCCATAAAGGGATTATCCTCCACCGCGTTGCAGAAGACCACCAGCTTGGCGCAGCCAAAACCGCCCCGGTCGGCGGTGAGCTCGGCGGTTTTCTTGACGATCTGCCCCATGAGGGCAACCGCATCCATATGAATGCCGGCCTTGGTGGAGGCCACGTTGACCGAGGAGCACACAAAATCCGTTGCCGCCAGAGCCTCGGGGATGGACGAGATGAGCCTGCGGTCGCCCGGGGTAAAGCCCTTCTGCACCAGCGCGGAAAAGCCGCCGATAAAGTCCACGCCGCAGGTCTTGGCCGCCCTGTCCATGGCCACGGCGAAGGGGACATAGTCCTCGGTGTCCGACGCGCCCGCCACCAGCGCCATGGGGGTGACCGAGATGCGCTTGTTGACGATGGGAATTCCGAATTCCGCCTCAATGGCCCGGACGGTTTCCGCCAGCTTGTCCGCCCGGCGGGTGATTTTGTCGTAAATACGCGTACAGGCGGCCTTTGGATCGGGGTGGGCGCAGTCCAGCAGGGATATCCCCATGGTGACGGTGCGGATATCCAGATGCTGCTGGTCGATCATCTGTATGGTCTGAAGAATTTCACTGGTGTTGATCATGACAGAGGCTCCTTTTGATTAAATCCGGTGCATGGCAAGAAAAATATCCTCCCGCTGGGCGCGGATGTCCAGGCTGCGGGCCTTGCCCTCCTGTTCCAGCAGGGCAGCCAGCTGGGAGAAGGGCAGACTGGTATCGGACACGTCCACCAGCATGATCATGGTGAAATATTCCTGCAGGACGGTCTGGCTGATGTCAAGCACGTTGACGTTGTGTGCGGAAAGCAGGGAGCACACAAAGGCGATAATGCCCACCTGGTCCCTGCCGATGACGGTGACAATGGCTCGCATAGGGAAAACCCTCTTTCTTTCAATGGAGTTCGTCCAGCGTTAGGCCGAACGCTTCAGAGAAGTGTCCGAGAAAATAGTCAACCTCGGGCATCTGATAGCCTTTCAAAAGGGACAGAGTCTCCTGAGCCGCCAGCTTAAAATCCTGATTGCCCGCGTCCAGCTCCTCCAGGCACTTGATATAGGCTGCCAGCTTGTCCGCCGCCTTTACCAGCCGGCGCACCTGCTCGTCCTCCCCACCCTGCAAAAGGGGGGCGTAAGCGCCCCGCAGAGCTTCCGGCAGCATGGAAAGTAGCCTGGCCCCGGCCACCGACTCCACCTTCCGATAGGCGCTGTGGATCTCCGGGTTAAAATACTTCACCGGCGTGGGGAGGTCTCCGGTAAAAATCTCGGGCGCGTCATGAAACAGGGCGGCGGCGGCGCAGGCGTTGGGATCGGCCGGCTGGGAGAAGACCTCCCGCCGGATTACGGCCAGCGCGTGGGCCAGCACCGCCACCATGTGGGAGTGCTCCTGGATGTTTTCGGTATAGCTGTTGCGCATGAGCGACCAGCGGCTGATATACCGCATCCGGGAGATGAGGGCAAAAAAGCTGTAGGACATCACACACTCCTATTCCGCCACGAAAGCGGCAGCGTCGGCCTTCAGAGCGGCGGCTTCCTGCTCGGTGCCGCAAACCCGTACCGTAACCGGCGCGGCCAGGTTAATGGAAAGCAGGCCCAGGATGGACTTGCCGTCCACCACATACCGGCCGGTCAGGATATCCACCTCACACCGACACCGGCTGGCAGCCTCCACAAACAGTTTTACGTCGCTGACCGAGGTCAGCCGGATAGAAAAGGTAGTCATACGGGTATCATCCTCCGTTTTTGGTCTGTACACCGGCGCCGGGGTAAGCTATAATATTCGCAGCGGCAGATCTGCCGCGTCGTTTTTCCCATCCCGTCGGGAGCGGCCGGCGGGCACGGCACAGGGCAGCGCCCCTGCCGTGCATGGATGTGGTATCCTGTATTATACAACAGGAAGCTGCGAAAAAACAACCGGATTTTTCCGGCTTTCCTATTTGATGTGTGAGGACTTCCCATGAAAATTGCCATTTATACCTTGGGCTGCAAGGTCAATCAGTACGAAACACAGGGGCTGGAACGGGAGCTTGCCGCCCGCGGTCATACGCTGACGCCCTTTGACACCGAGGCAGACGCCTATATCGTCAACACCTGTACCGTGACCGCGGTGAGCGACAAGAAATCCCGCCAGGCCGTCCGGCAGGCCAAACTGCGCAACCCGGACGGTCTGGTGGCGGTGTGCGGCTGCTATGCCCAGACCCATCCGGAGGCGGTGCGTGCGCTGGGGGTGGACCTGATTGCGGGCACAAATGACCACGTGGGGCTGATCTGCCGCCTGGAGGAGCTTGCCGGGCAGCCGGAACGGGCGGAGCCCATCATAAGCACCGACAACGCCTTCAGCCGCCGGGTATTTGAGTATCTCCCCGCGGGCGGGCTGGAGGGGCGCACCCGCGCCATGCTCAAGATAGAGGACGGCTGCGCAAACTTCTGCTCCTACTGCATTATCCCCTATGCCCGGGGGCCGGTGCGCTCTCTGCCCCTGAAGGCGGCACGGGACGAGGCTGTGCGCCTGGCCTCGGAGGGGTACCGGGAGCTTGTGCTCACCGGGATTGAAATTTCCTCTTACGGAACGGATTTTAAGGACGGGACCTGCCTGACCGATCTGATCGAGGCGGTCTGCGCCGCGGCGCCCGGCCTGCGCGTACGGCTGGGGTCGCTCGAGCCGCGCACCGTCACCCGGGAGTTTTGCGTCCGGACGGCCGCCCTTCCCAACCTCTGCCCCCACTTCCACCTGTCGCTTCAGAGCGGCTGTGACAGTGTGCTCAGGAGGATGAACCGCAGCTATGATGCCGCAAGGTTTTTTGCATCGGTGGAGCTGCTGCGCGGCCACTACGACCGCCCGGGGATTACCACCGACCTCATCGTGGGCTTTCCCGGCGAGAGCGCGGAGGAGTTTGAGGAGACCATGGCCTTTGCGGAGCGGTGCGCCTTTACCGCCATGCATATTTTTCCCTATTCCCGCCGGACCGGTACCCCGGCGGCCGGACTGGCGGGCCAGATTCCCCGGGCGGTGAAGCAGGAGCGTGCCCGCCGGGCGGCCGCGCTTGCCCGGCGGATGGAGGAGAACTACCTGCGCAGCTGGGTGGGGCAGTCCCTTCCTGTGCTGTTTGAGACAAAAAAAGACGGGCTGTGGCGCGGTTTCGCGCCCAATTATGCCGAGGTGCGGGCGCCCGGGGAAAACCTCCACAATCAGCTGCGGCCGGTCAGGATTACGGGCGCGGAGGGCACCTTTCTCACCGGTGCAGCCCGTTGTGATACGCAGGAAATACAGAATCAGCGGAGGGATTGAACATGAGCTATGCGGACACGGTATTTATTCAAAACTGCAGAGAAATTTTAGACTCCGGCGTTTGGGATACCGGCCAGAACGTCCGGCCGCGCTGGGCCGACGGCACGCCCGCCCACACGGTCAAAAAGTTCGGCATCATCAACCGCTACGACCTGCAGAGGGAGTTTCCCATCCAGACCATCCGCAGGATGTATTTCAAAAGCGCGCTGGACGAGCTGCTGTGGATCTGGCAGAAAAAGTCCAATGATGTGCGCCGGCTTTCCAGCCGCATCTGGGACGCCTGGGCGGATGAAAACGGCACCATCGGCAAGGCGTATGGCTATCAGCTGGGCGTCAAGCACCGGTATCCCGAGGGGGAGTTTGACCAGGTGGACCGGGTGCTTTACGACCTGAAGCACAACAAGGCCTCCCGCCGTATCCTCACCAACCTGTACAACCATCACGACCTGTCTGAAATGGCGCTCTACCCCTGCGCCTACTCCATGACCTTCAATGTCAGCGGAAGCGTGCTGAACGCCATCTTAAACCAGCGGTCACAGGACATGCTCACCGCCAACGGCTGGAATGTGACTCAGTACGCCGCGCTGGTGCACATGTTTGCACAGGTGAGCGGCCTTGCGGCCGGCGAGCTGGTTCATGTCATTGCTGACGCCCACATTTACGACCGGCATGTGCCCATCGTGGAGGAGATCATCGGACGTATGCCCTACGAAGCTCCCAGGCTGGTTCTGGATCCCGGCATTGCCGATTTTTACGCCTTTACCAAAGACAGCTTCCGGCTGGAGGGGTATGTAAGCCACCCGCTGGACACCCCCATTCCGGTGGCGGTGTGAAAGGAGACGGTTTATGAAGCTTATTGCTGCTGTAGATCAGAATTGGGGCATCGGCTGCGGGAATATGCTGCAGGTACGCATCCCCGCCGACCTGGCCCGCTTTCAGGCCATCACCAAGGGACATACCGTCCTGCTGGGGCGCAGGACGCTGGAGACCTTTCCCGGCGGCAGGCCGCTCAAAGGGCGCCGCAACCTCATCCTCTCGGAAAACCGGGCGTTCTGCTGCGAGGGCGCGGAGGTATATCACAGTGTGAAGGAGGTGCTCGGGGCGGCATCCGAAGATACCTTTGTCATCGGCGGAGAGAGCGTGTACCGCCTGATGCTCCCCTACTGCGACACGGCGTATCTCACCAAGCTGAGCGCCGCCCTTCCCGCCGACCGTTTCTTCCCCGATCTGGACGCCCTGCCCGACTGGGCGGTGAGGGAGGAGGAACCCCCGCTGGAGCATGAAGGACTGACGTATCGTTATGTGACATACAGGCGAATCTGACATCAAACACGCCGCGGGAACTGCTTCCTGCGGCGTGAACGGTTTTATGGGGTCAACCCTCCGTTCTGCGGCGGAGGAAGGAGAGGGGGGGCGCCGGGCAGGGCAGCTTCATATGAAACACCATCCGGGGGTGGCGCGGCTCCCGGAGGGGGAAACCGTCGGCATCCGTCATGATGGGTACGGGAAAGGACACGGGCTTTAAACCGGGGCCTGTCAGCTCCAGCGTATCCCCCGCGGCAAACTTGTTGCGCAGCGAGAGCGCCGCGGTTCCCGACGCATCGCAGGAGAGTACCACGGCGCATACCGTTGCGTTGCGGATGTAGCGGGAATGATCGGTATACTGCCGGGGACGGTTAAAGTAAAAGCCGGTGGAGTACGGTCGGTGGCTGACCATGTTGACCTCATCCCGCCAGATATCGTCCAGGGGCCTTCCGGCACAGGCGGCGTCAATGGCCTGGCGGTAAGCGCCGGTGACCACGGCGGTGTAATAGGCGGATTTGGCGCGTCCTTCGATTTTCAGGCAGTCCAGGCCGGCGGCCGTGAGGTCGGCGATATGATCGATCATGCACAGGTCTCTGGCGTTGAGAATATAGGTTCCCGTTTCGTCCTCACAGACGGGGAAATACTCGCCCGGCCGCTTTTCCTCCATCAGGGCATACCTATACCGGCAGGGCTGGGCGCACGCGCCCCGGTTGGAGTCCCGCCCCGTCAGATAGCTGGACAGCAGACAGCGGCCGGAGTAGGACACGCACATGGAGCCGTGGACAAAAGCCTCCAGTTGCAGCGCGGAAGGTACTTTGGCCCGGATGGCCGCGATTTCCTCCAGCGTAAGTTCCCGCGCCAGGATCACCCGGTCGGCTCCCAGCTCGTACCAGGCGGCGGCCGAGCGGTAGTTGACGACACTGGCCTGGGTGCTCACATGGATGCTGAGCGCGGGCGCATGGCGCTTGGCAAGCGCCAGCACGCCCGGATCGGCTACGATGACGGCGGTGACACCCGCCTCATTCAAAAAGGCGAGCCATTCGGGCAGCCTGTCCACCTCGTCATTGCGCGGCATGGTGTTGCAGGTGACATATAGGTTTACGCCGTTTTCCCTGCACAGCTTCACCGCCGCCCCCAGCTCCCCGGGTGTAAAATTGCCGGCGAAGGAGCGCATCCCAAAATGGATGCCGCTTATATAAACAGCGTCGGCGCCGTAGGCCACCGCCATGCGCAGCCGCTCCATATCGCCGGCGGGGGCGAGCAGTTCGGGCTTCTTACCCATTCTTCAGGGAGGCCAGGAAATCCTGAAATTTTTCATAGTTCTTGAAGAAATGGTGCACGCCGTCCCTGCCCAGCGCATAAAAGTAGTAGCCTGTGTCGTCGGGATGCATGGCGGCGCGGATGGCCGCCATGCCGGGGTTGGAAATGGGGCCGGGAGGCAGGCCCTTGTGGAGATAAGTGTTGTACGGACTGTCCACCGCTTCATAATCGGCCTGGGTGACCACCCGGCCGGCAGGCAGGACATACTGGATGGAGGCGTCGATATTGAGGAAGCCCGCCGTCTCGCCGGTGGGGTGGTTGAGGCGGTTGTAGATGACCGATGAGATGGTGGCCTGATCGGCGCCGTCGGTCTCCTTTTCAATCATGGAGGCAATGATGACAATCTCATGGATGGTCTTGCCGCTGTCCCGGATTTCCTGACGCAAATCCTCGGTGAGGCGGGCATCAAAGTTTACCAGCATTTTATTAATGGCATAGAGGGGGCTTTCACCCAGATAGAAGTTATAGGTGTCCGGGAAAAGATAACCCTCCAGACGACGCGGGTCCCCCAGGGGGATGTCCTGCAGGAAGGAAAAGGCGTAGTTGTGATCGGCAGCCGTATCATTGAGCTTCTCTGCCGTAGATACGCCCTTGTCCTCCAGCAGCTGAAAGATCTGCGCCACGGTGTAGCCCTCGGGTATGGTGACCGAGATCTGCTGGCGGCTGACGGACCTGCTGCTCATATTGTTGACAATGGCGCTGTAATCCATGTCGGTACTGAGCGCGTAAGTGCCCGGGGTGACCTTTTCCTTTGCGCCCGAGAGAGCAGAAAAGATATGAAAGGCAAGTTTATACTCAATGATCCCTTCCTCTTTGAGCATGGCCACCACGTCGCCGAAATCCGTATCTTCCGCGACGGTAATCATGGCGGTGTGCTCCTCCTTATTCAGGGCGAGCACATCGTTGGCCGTCACCCAGCCGATGCCTGACAGCAGGGCGGATACGCCGACGATAAACAGGATATAAAGCACCACACCGAACAGGGTGGGCCGTCTGCGTTTTCTCCTGGCGGGCTGACGCCTGCTCTGCACAGGCTCCGGACTGCGTTGTGCCCGGCGGGCACTCTGCCGCTTTTTTTCATCCTGAGACATGGAAACAACTCCTATTTTGGTTTTTCAGTAAAATGACGCGTGTGCCGTGGAACCCCTCTGCCTGATACAACATAGTATGGCGTGAGAAGCGAGGTGAACAATGCATGAACTGGGGAACCGGCTGGGGCGGTAATTGCTGCTGGTGGATCATTATTATCCTCATCCTGTGCTGCTGCTGCGGAACTGGCTGCGGCGGTGTAGGCGGCTATGGGAACAATGTCGGCGGGTGCGGCTGTTAGCGGCAAATCCGATACTTAAGCACACGCGGAGCGGGGCGCAGGCCCCGCTCCGCGCCGTTATCGGATGCTTGCCGTTTCGGTCAGCAGAATTCTGACCGGAAGATCGGTGCCGGTATGGGGTATGCGCTCCTGCAGCAGAATATCGCGGCACAATCCCACCGTACAGCCCGGATAGCCCGCCAGATACCGGTCATAATATCCGCCGCCCTGTCCAAGGCGGAAGCGGAGCCTGTCATAGCACAGTGCGGGCACCAAAATCAGGTCGATGCCGTCCCGGGGAAGGACCGGGCAGCTCTCTCCCGGTTCCGGAATACCGTAAGCACCGGGAATCAGGCTGTCCTCCAAGGTTACCACGCGGGCCTCCATGCGGCGCCGGGGCAGGCAGCGGGGCAGGGCGATGATTTTACCCGCAGCCTGCAGGGCCCCAAACAGCCGGGCTGTCCGCACCTCTGTGCCCACGCCGAAAAAAAGCAGGATATTGCGCGCCTGCGCCGCTTCGGGCAGGGCAAGAAACCGGCTCAGCAACGCATGGTCCGAGGCCGCAAGCTCCTCTTCGGAGAGGACGGCCAGAGCCGAGCGCATCCTGCGGCGAAGCGCCGCCTTTTCCTCAGTGATAATAGCAGATATCTCCCTTTACTCTAAGCGCCGTCTCTTTTCCCCTGAGCACCTCCACCAGCTTCAGCCCGAACTCAAAGGCGGAGCCGGGCCCCATGCCGGTGACGATGCGGCCGTCCGCCACCACGGCCTGGCCCTTCTGCACCACGGCCGAGCCCATTTCGTGTTCCAGACCGGGATAGCACACCGCCCTGCGGCGGTCTATGATGCCCAGATGGGCAAGAATGGTGGGCGCGGCGCAGATAGCCGCCAGATAACAGCCTCTGTCCCGGGCGCGCTGAATGAGCGACAGGGCAAAGAGGTTCATCTGGATGGACTCCACACCTCCCTGGCCGCCGGGAAGCACGAGCATTTGAAGGTGATCCAGCTCCGCCTGCTCCAGGGTTATGTCGGCGGTAATGGTGATCCCGTGGCCGCCGGTGACGGCAAGACCGTCCAGGCCCACAAAACGGGTCTCCAGACCGGCGCGCCGAAGAAGATCGGCGGGAATGACGGCCTCCGCCTCTTCAAATCCGTCTCCAAGTAAAATATATACCATAGCGATACCTCCCAATCATGATAAGAGATAGCTTTTCTTCACAGAAAACGGGAGAGAGCGCTCCACACCTCGGCGTGAATGTCCCTCACCGGGCGAAGGGTGCCGCCGGGGGAGACACAGGGGATGCGGGTCCAGCCGTATTGCTCCGCTGCGGCAAGCGCGGCCCGGCGGCAGAGTGCCAGGTAATCTGCATCCACCTCGTGGATATCTGCTCTGGTGCGGGTTTCATCCTCCCGGTGCCGAAGATTTTCCACCGCCAGGCCGGTGGGCATGTCCAGGTAGAGCACCAGATCGGGCCGGGGCAGGCCCAGCTTGTCATATTCAAAGTCAAACAGCCAGCGGAAAAAACCCTCCCATTGCGCTTCCGGCAGCTTGGAGGCCTGATGCACCGCATTGGAAGTGGTATACCGGTCGGAAAGGATCAGGCCGCCGCTGCGGTAATCGTCGCCCCACACCTTTTTCCAGGAGGCGTATCGGTCTACGGCGTAGAAGGAGGAGGCGGCATAGGCATTCACATCGGAAGGGGAATTGCCGAATTCGCCGCTCAAATACATGCGCAGCAGCGCGGAGGAAGGCTCGGCATACTGGGGAAACACCAGACGCCGGAAGGTGCGGCCCTCCGCGTGCATCCTGTCGCACAGCAGGGAAAACTGCGTGGATTTGCCCGAACCGTCGGTGCCCTCGAACACAATGAGCTTTCCAGACATTCCTTCTACTCTCCTTTGATGCGGGCGCCCACGGCGGATACCAGAAAGAGGGGGAGCTTTGCCGCCCTGCCCAAACGGCTGGGCTGGGAAAGCAGACGGTACAGCCACTCCAGGCCCATGCGCTGCCAAGAAACCGGCGCCCGCCGGACCGCCCCGGCGAATACATCCAGCGCGCCGCCCAGGCCCACCATCAGATGCGCGCCGGTATCAGGGCCGTGCTCGGCCATCCACAGTTCCTGCCTGGGGGCGCCCAGACAGACAAAGACCACGTCGGCCCGGGAGGCGCGAATGGCCCGGACAACAGGGGCATCCGAGGTGAAATACCCATGTTGGGTGCCGCAGAGGATGAGAGCGGGATGCTCCCGCTGCAGATTGGCGGCGGCCTGTTCCGCGATCCCGGGCTTGGCGCCCAAAAGGAACAGGCGCCTGCCGTCCCGCTCCAGCGCGCTCAGGAGTCCGGAGGCAAAGTCGATACCGGGCACCCGCTGCCTCAGCGGCCGTCCCAGCAGTCTGGAGGCATAAAGAATCCCTACGCCGTCCGGCAGGATCATGGCGGCGCCGTTGAGAAGTGCGCGGTAATGCGCATCCGCCCGGGCCAGATTCACCAGCTCAGGGTTGGGAGTGACCACATAATGAAAGCCTTCGGCCGCACAAGCGCTCCCCGCCTCAACCGCTTCGGTCAGCGTGATATTGTCGAATTGGACACCTAAAACGTCGATTCCCAATGCCCGAGCCTCCGCACACTGTTTTTCCGGTATTTTATCATAACCCGGCTGAAAAGTCCATGGAATCCACGGAAAAAACGCCGCCGGCCGGGTGCTTCCCGACCGGCGGCGCGCCGTACCAAATCACAGGGACAAAATACCGGTATACACAAGCACGGAATAGAGCAGCGCGGCGGCCTCGTCCCGGCACGTGGCGGCGGCAGGATCGATATCGGCCACGGGCGCAAAGAGCAGATTCAGCTCTCCGCCCAAGGGATTTCTCGGGCTCTTGCCCAGCAGCCAGACCGCATCCTTTGCCCAGCCGCTGTAGGCGGCCAGCGAGGAGTCCGCCGGTGTTTCGCCGTCCGGACCCTGCAGGTCCGATTCATAGAAAGAAACATTGAGCCGGGCGGCAAGCCGCGCCATTACGGTGATAAACTGCTCATGGCTCATGCTGTCCGCGGGGCGGAACAGACCGCCGCCGACGCCCTGTACCAGCCCCAGCTCCCCCATTGCGTTGACCCAGGGGGCATACCACGCGTCCGCCGGCACATCGGCGAAGGCGCCTTCGCCCGTTTGGGGCGTCAGATTCAGAGCCTGCGCCAGCAGGGCGCACAGCTCGGCGCGGGTCATGGCTTTTTCCGGATGATACAGCCCGTCGCCGCAGCCCCTGACAATCGCATAAGTACGCAGCGTATTGATTTCAAGCTGGTAGGGAGAATCGGCCGCATCGGCAAAGGCGCGGGGTGTAATGGCCAGCCCGTTCAGCGACGCCAGCTCCCCGACGGTGGTTGCGGCCCATTCGCCGCCGTCCAGGCCGCGGAAAAGCTCAGTTTCGGGCGGCAGCGCCTCCAGAAGCTCGATAAAGGCGGGGCGCAGCCCCTCCGACAACGCCTGGTCCAGATTGATATGCCATCTCCAGGAACCCAGGTGCACCCGCAGCGTTCCCCCGGTCTGTTCCAGCGGATCGGAAGCGCTGAGTAGCCGCGCAATGTCCGCTGCACGCTCCTCCGACACCAGCAAATGGGGGATGACGCCCACTTTGTCGGCGGTGTTTCCGGCGGCGGAAAAATACCGAAACGCGGTGATTTTCAGCGCGGAGCCGTCATCAAAGTAGTCGGGCGCGGTATTTCTGTCCAGCATAATCTGCGCCACTCCCTTGCCGAAGGTGCGGGAGCCAATGACAAGCCCGCTCCGATAATCACGGACGGCAGAGACGAAAATTTCTGCAGCGCTGGCCGTAAACCGGCTGGTAAGCACGAGAAGGGGATACATGGTCTGACTGGCCTGATGGGAATAAAAGCCAGAATACATGCCGTCTCCGTCGCGGAGGGAGACCATTCTGCCCTCCCCCAAAAAGAAGCCGAGGGAATCGGTTGCCGCGGCAACGTCGCCGCCGGTATTGGCCCGGAGGTCCACAATCCAGCAGTCGGTGCTGCCGCCGTATGTATCGATACCCTCCCAAAAGTGGCCGACGGTCTCGGCGCCGAAGGTGTTGCAGACGATATGGCAGACATGGCCGTCAGTCTGCTCGCTGGTGGTGGCGGGGATCACCACCGGACGGCGGGTAAGGGTGTATTGTCGCAGGGAGCCGTCGGGGTGCAGCACGCTGATGGTCACCTGCGTGCCGGCCTCCCCCCGGATCCGGGAGGCGGCCGTCTCGTAATTCTCGCCGGCGGTGCTTTGCCCGTCCACAGAAAGGATAACGTCGCCGGCTGCCAGTCCCGCCTCCTGAGCCGGCGAGCCGGAGAAGGTGCCCATGATGAGAAGGCCGCTCTCGTGCCCGCCCAGAGAAACGCCGATGCCCACCACCACCTCGTCCTTCATGCTGGAGAGAAAAGCCTCATATTCCTCGGGGGACAGATACTGTGTGTATGGATCGCCCAGCGCCAGAATGACATCCTCAATGGTTTCCCGGCGGAGCACCTGTTCGGGAATTTCATCCACATAGTACTGGGTGAGAAGCGCCCGGGCCTCCTCCAGGGTAAGGGCCTGCGCCCCGGGCGCTAGAAGAAGAACCAACAAAAGAAAGACAGAGATGAGGCGCTTTAAGGGCGGTTTGCGGACGGTGTTTGTCATAATAACCTCCAGTATGGGCGAGGGTGGGCCGCACTCCGACAGGTTACAGCCGGAAGCAGCGGCTGTCTGTTTCAAAAAGGCCGTGTGCCGTATCGCAGCTTTCCGCGGCACACGGCATACGCGTTATAATTAAGTTATGACTGATCGCGCTGCTTCCGGCGGTACCAGACGTAGGACATCACGGCGGGTATACCGGATACGGTCGCGACGCATATCATTACGAGCACAAAAGTGACTGCCTCGGGCAGCAGCAGCCCGCTGAGCGCGATGGCCAGCCCAAACCAGAAAAAGAGCTTGCCGCCCAGCCGGTGGGCCCGGTTCCACACATCGGGGTCGGAAAGAGTCCAGGGGGTGCGAAGCCCCATAAAAAAGTTGTTCTTGATTCTGGGCAGGATGTTGCCCAGAAAGACAAAGAGAAGTCCCACCCCCAGAACCACCACCCGGCTTACCGAAATACGGCCCGGCTGGAGGCTCTCGGAGAGAATGATGCCGTCCATGACCAGAAGAAAGAGCAGCAGCACCACGATAAAAGCGTCATAGTAGCTCCGGAATTTTTCATAATTTTTCTTCCTGGGGTCTACTCTGGGCAGTACCAGCAGCAGTACCGCCATCACCGGGGACAGCCCCGCAATCAGAAAAATGGTGCTCCTGGCGCTGTAGGTCACCGAACCGTTGATGTTCCATTGAGTGGGAATCTGTTCCGGCAGACTGCCATACAGCAGCGCCACCGCCGCGAGGGGAATGAGTGCCAGCAGGCAGATCACAATCAGCAGTCGTTTATTCATCCTGTTTTGCCTCTCCTTTCAGCGCGGCCACCCAGCCTACCAGTTCATCCAGCACCGACATATTGAGTTCGTAATAAATATATTTGCCCCGCCTGTCGTCACCAATGAGGCCTGCGCCCCGAAGGACGGCCAGATGATGGGAGATGGTGGCGCCGGTCATGTCAAAGCGGCTTCCGATTTCCCCCGCGGTTTTGGCGCCGTCCTTGAGGATGTTCAGTATGGCCCGCCGCGTAGGATCCGACAGCGCTTTAAAAGTATCCTGAAAGCCCATGCCCTGCCCCTTTCCGCATGTTATATTTAGATAACTGTCTAAACATAACACACGGCTGATAATCTGTCAAGCATGAGATGCACAGGGCGGTCAGAATGCCATACGTCATTCTGACCGCCCGGACTGCGGAAGAATCTTCGCATATTCCCGGAAAGCCCGTTACCGGTCCCACCTGTCTGCCAGTGCTTTGAGCTGCTGGGCGAATTTTTTCAGATCTTTGTTGGTGCCGCCCTTGTTGCGCTGAATGACCTGCAGCAGGACACGGCCCATCTCCTCCAGATTGCGGAAGGCGGCCGAGACCAGAATCGCTTCCCTGGGCTTTCTGGGCTCGGACTGTCTGCCGGCCTCCAGCATCCGGTCGGCGGTCAGATCGTACACCTCGGTATAGAGGGGCGCATGGGCGGAATACCCTAAGTCCCGCAAGGTCTGGGAAAACAGTTCAGCCACGCCGGCTTCGCCGTGCACCACAAAAACCTGCCTGGGCTTTGGGCTCACCTGCCCCACCCAGTGAATGAGGTGCTCCCGGTCGGCATGGGAAGACATGCCCTTGAAATTGACGATCCTGGCCTGTACGGCAATCTCCTCACCGAAAAGCCTGACCGATTCCACGCCCTCCAGAAGGCGGCGGCCAAGGGTGCCCTCTCCCTGATATCCCACAAAGACGATGGTGCTCTCCGGCCGCCACAGGTTATGCTTCAAATGGTGACGGATACGGCCGGCATCGCACATGCCGGAGGCCGAGATAATCACCTTGGAGGAGCGGTCCATGTTCAGGGCTTTGGATTCCTCGCTGGTCATCACCAGCCGGAGGCCGGGGAAGTTAAACAGCTTGCCGCCCTGGCGCATGACCTCGATGGCGTCCTCGTCCAGATAGCCGCGCAGGTCGCCGGCGAAAATCTGGGTGGCCTCGTTGGCCAGAGGCGAGTCCACGCACACGGTGAAGTCGGACGCGCTTTTCACCAGGCCCCGCTCTTTGATTTCCCGTATAAAATACAGAAGCTCCTGCGTGCGCCCCACCGCGAACGCCGGAATGACCACGTTCCCCCCTTTGGAAAAGGTGTCGTCTATGATGGAGGCCAGCGACTCGGTATAGCTCTCGGGAATCTCGTGGGTGCGGTCACCATATGTACTCTCCATGATGACATAGTCGGCCTCGGTCACAAACTGCGGGTTGCGGATGATGGGCTGATCGACGTTGCCGATGTCACCGGAAAACAGCAGTTTGCGCTCCGTCCCGTTTTCGGTGACCCACAACTCCACCGAGGCTGAGCCAAGAAGGTGTCCGGCATCCGTGAAGCGAAGGCGGATCCCCTCGCACAGCTCCACCATCTGGCCGTACTCATAGGTAATAATCCGCTTCAGAGCGGCTTCGGCGTCGGCCATGGTGTACAGCGGCTCTACCGGCCCGCGCCCGGCCCGCTCCGCCTTCCGGGTCTCCCACTGGGCGTCGCTTTCCTGAATGTGGGCCGAGTCGCGCAGCATAATGGACAGAAGCTGACCGGTCAGCCGGGTGGCGACGAGTTGACCCTCAAATCCCTGCTTTACCAGCAGGGGGATACGGCCGGAATGGTCGATGTGGGAATGGGTGACGATCACGTAATCCACACTGCCGGGGGAAAAATCCAGCACCCGGTTGTCACGCTCATCCCTGCCCTGCTGCAGTCCGCAGTCGATCAGGATGGTTTTGCCGTTTGCCTCCAGACAATGGCAGCTGCCGGTCACCATTTTGGCGGCGCCGAAAAAAGTTAATTTCATATGATACATACACTCCTTTTTTCTATTTTATCCCCCAAACCGCTCCGTGTCAATTCCTGTCGGAATCCGGCCGCACCAGACGGACAGCCGCCGCACTGAGTACCATGCCGGCGCAGCAGCACAGGGTACACAGCAGAAGCATGGCGGTTACCCCGCTTTTGTCCAGCACCTGGCCGGCCAGAAGATTGCCGGCGACGCCGCCAAGGCCGTTGGAGGCCACCATCATCAGGGTTTGACCCCGCACCCTGTCGGCCTCGGGCACCGAATCGTTGACAAAGAACACTGAAGAAGAGGCAAAAAGCCCATAGCCCAGCATTTGGATGGGCTGAATGACAAGCACGGCGGTGAGACTGCCGGCGCACAGCAGCAGAATACATTTGAGGGCCATAAAGCAGATGCTGATAAAAAGCAGCCGTATACTGCCCAGCCGCCGCAACAGACGGGGAAAGAGAAAGGCAATGGGCAGCTCGGAGCCCGCCATCAAAAAAAGCGCCAGGCCCAGAGCGGATACGCTTCCGCCCCGGCTGGTGACAATGTTCACCAGAAAATTGGACAGAGGGGTGACGCCGCTGATGCCGAAAAACAGAGCGGCCAGCATGAGAGTAAACCTCGGGCAATCGCGCAGCAGCGCAAAGGCGGAGCGGGGCTTTTCTGCCGTTTGCCCGGCGTGCCGGGGCGGAGAACGGAAGGTGGGATAGAGGGAAATGATTGCGATCTCCGCAAGAACCAGAGCGGTGTGGACGGGCAGCACGGCCTCCACCCCCCAGCGGCCGGCCACCCGGCCCAGCACCACCGAAATGACCGCGTAGGACATGGAGCCGATGCCCCGCCCCACACTGTACCGGATGGGGACGCCGGCGTTGATGTACTGGATGGCCATGGAATCCACAAAGGGATAAGCGGACACCTCAAAGGCGCCGATTACGAAAAAGACCGCCATCACCCCGCCCAGCCCCATAGGGATGAGCATCAGGGCCGTACCGGCGCACAGGGAGACACACAGAGAAACCGCAATGATGCGTTTGAGCGGGATCTCGGGGTGGCGGTCGGCAAAGCCCCCCAGTACCGGCTGGCAGAGGATGCCCGCCACGCAGCGCACGGCGATAATCAGTCCCACCTGTCCGCTGGTAAAGCCGCGGCCCAGCAAAAGAGCGGCCTGATAGCCGCAGATGGAGGCAAACATGGACCAGAAGCCGGCCTGCATGGCAAAATAGTGATAATTCAGCCGGCGGACAGAGGGCAGGAACGTATCGGTATTCAAACAGGTCCACCTCCGCTTAAAACCGCAGCAGCTCATCCAGATGCAGCACCCCGGCGGAGTACATCATGATCACCAGGTCCGGTTTGAGCCAGTCCGCATAGTTGAGAAGCAAGTCGTCTTCTCCAAAATATCGCAGGTCAAAGGTGCTCAGCTCGCTGCAGCCCAGCGCCAGAAAGGGGGTGAGCGCACAGGCGAAGGAGTCGCGCAGGAGCAGGATGCGGGGGCCGTCGGGGTGGAGATAATTGGTGACGCGGGCCATGGGGTAGTCCCCGCCGGAATAGAGGGTATAGGGATTGCCGCCGTACCAGTCTTTTTCCGCAACCCGCTCATAGAACATGAGAGTCTCGTCAAAGCGGCCCCACCGGCTGATTTGCTGAGAATAGACCTCGTAGTGAAACAGGGTGGGAAACCTGGGGGACCATGCCTCGATATCGTCCACCCCGCCGTAAAGGGAGCCCACCCGCCTGCCCTGGCTGCCCAGAAACCAATCCTGATAGAGCGTTCTGGTGAAGCTGTCCGGATCGGTACAGGCTGTGCCGATCGGACAGCCGTAGTCCTCCCGCAGGGTGCCGCACAGGGTTTGACAGGCCAGAAAAGCGCCCTGGGGCGTCCAGTGATGGTCGGTGGCAAAAAACCAGGAGGCCCATCCGCCCTCGGCCGCCGAAAAGGCATCCCGCAGATCCAGCGTGTCTATCCCCAGCTCGGCCAGCATGGCCAGCAGCCCGTCGGCATAGCGGTTGCGGCAATCGGTTATCCCTTCGGGCAGGCGGGTATCTTCCGGCGCCAGCTTGCTGGGAGCCTGGACATAGAGAAACGGGATATTCCGCTCAGACAGCTCGTCCCGCAGGCGGGAAAAAACGGGCTGCTGCAGGGCGGGATCGGCCTGGGCCTGGCTGACAAAGGTCAGCGTACCGTCGGACAGCCTGACGACATCATAGCTGGGATCGGTATCCTCCATTACCCGGCGTCCCGCCAGGCGCTGGACGCCGCCGTAAAGCTGGATGAAAAGATGATTTCGGTCCAGCAGGGCATTGATCCTGCGCTCGGCGCTGAGGGTGAAGAGCTCCGTCCCCTCTTCCGGGACCGGCCCTCCCGCCCCGCTTTCCGGAAGACCCGTCAGCCAAAACAGCGCCAAGCCCGTCGTAATGGCCAGAAACGCAAGCGCGGTCAGGCCTTCTTTGGTTTTCAACTGCTCCGCACCTCGCTTACGCTAGAAGTTAAAATAGATAAAGGGGTTGTAGGTGCCCTTGACGAGAAAGGAGATACTGGCCAAAAAGACCCCGGTCAGAAGCAAAACATAGGCGGCACCATGAAAACGGGCGGCACACGCCCGCTCCGGGCGCCGGCCGAAGATAGTTGCAACCGGTGCGGAAAACAAAATCGAAATCGCCAGCACCGACCAGTTCTCCCGGAAGACCGACATCGTCTGCGCCGTCTGAGCGGCGTTTCCGGCAAAGCGAAACATGGCGGAAAGGTATTCCGCCGCGGCAGTCAGGCTGGGCGCCCGGAAGATCACCCAGCCGAAGTTGACCATCACCAGGGTGAACACCCGGCGGGCCCAGACGGGCCAGCCTTGCCCCAACCCCGCGAACTTCTCCGCCGCCAGCAGCAGGAAGTAATAAAGTCCCCAGCATATAAAAGTCCAGTTGGCTCCGTGCCAGATGCCGGTGAGCAGCCACACCACAAAGAGGTTGCGCCCCTCCAGAAGCCTGGAGGGCACCCGGCTGCCCCCCAGGGGGATGTAGACGTAGTCGCGGAACCAGGTGGATAAGGAGATATGCCACCTGTGCCAGAACTCGGTGACCGAGCGGGCCATATAGGGGTAGTTGAAATTTTCCAGAAAGTGAAAGCCGAACATGCGACCCAGACCGATAGCCATGTCGGAGTAACCGGAGAAATCGTAATAGATCTGAAGGGTATAACACACCGCGCCCAGCCACGCCATGGGCGCGGTCAGGCCGGCGCCCCCCCCGTCAAAGGCGGCGTCGGCCACCAAGGCAAGCTGATTGGCCAGCAGCACCTTTTTCCCCAGACCCGCGATAAAGCGGCAGACGCCTTCCGAAAAATCCTGCCACGTCTCCCTGCGGCCGGTCAGGTCCCGGGCTACCGTGGCATACTTTACGATGGGTCCGGCGATGAGCTGGGGGAAGAGCGAGATATAGAGCCCCACCCCGGCAAGGCTGCGCTGGACCTCCGCCTTGCCCCACGCCACATCCAGCACGTAAGACAGGGCCTGAAAGGTGAAGAAGGAGATGCCGATGGGCAGCGCAAGCTCCGGAGCGGGCAGGCGCGCGCCCAGCGCGTTAAGGGTGTTTACCGCAAAGGCCAGATATTTGAAGAGGAAAAGAAGCCCCAGGTTGCATGCAGCAGCCGCCCAAACCACCGGCGCTGCCGGACGGTCCCGCAGGCGGCGGCGGTGGGCCCACCGGCCGAGCACGTAATTGACGGCGATGGAACCCATCATGACCAGCACAAACCAGGGCTCGCCCCAGGCATAGAAAAACAGGGAAGCCAGCAGCAGACAGAAATTCTGTGCCGGCCGGTTCCCCCGAAAAAAACCGTAATACAGGATGAGTACCGCGGGCAGAAAGGAAAACAAAAACACCGAGCTTGAAAACAGCATGAAAAATCTCTCCCGGGCATTCAAAAGCTAGCAGCTTACTATATCACAGGAGCTTGTGTTTGTCACCCAATTCCGCGGCCATTTTTCTCCCCGTGGGTGTGGCGGCCAGCCCCCCCTGCCCGGTTTCCCGCAGGGAGACGGGCAGGGCCTCCCCCACCGCGCGCATGGCGTCGATCACCTCATCGCATGGGATGGCGCTTGTTACCCCCGCCAGCGCCATCTCGGCGCAGGCTATGGCATTCATGGCGCCCGTAACATTACGTTTAATACAGGGTATTTCCACAAGGCCGGCCACGGGATCGCACACCAGTCCCAGAAGAGCTTTAAGCGCCATAGCGCAGGCGTGCGCCATCTGAGCGGGTGTGCCGCCGTGCAGATGAACCAGCGCGGCGGCGGCCATGGCGGAGGCGGAACCGATCTCGGCCTGACACCCCCCCTCCGCGCCCGAAATGGAAGCGCGGGAGGCGATAACCTGCCCAAACCCGGCAGCCACATAGAGCGCCTGCACCATGCGATCGTCCGGGACATGGAACTTATCCCGGTAAGGAAGCAGCACGGCGGGCAGCACCCCGCTGGCGCCCGCCGTGGGCGCGGCCACGATGCGGCCCATGCAGGCGTTGCACTCCCCCGTCTTGAGGGCGGTGGCGATGACCTGACGGATGCAGGGGCCGCACAGGCCGTCTTCCCCATCCGAGAGCAGGGCGCCCGCCCCCCCCGCCAGGCCGGAGGCCGAGCGCCGCCCGGGGTCGTATCCCTCCACGGCGCTTAGCATAGCAATCCAGAGGGCGGTCATGCGGCGGATAGAGTCATCCCGCCCTGTCCCCCTGTCGTGCAGGTCGTCCTCCAGAACCGCCTCCCACAGCGGCTGATGCCCTGAGGCCCTCAGCAGGCTTTCCACAGAATGAAACGCCATAATCATGTCTCCTCCATATTGAGATAAGTACAGCGTACGATGCCGGGCTGGGCGCGCAGATCACACACCAGCCCGGCGGGAACAGGCTGGTCGCTCTCAATGACCATGACCGCCAGGCCGCCCCGCCGGTCCCGGTAAAGCTGCATGGCCGCGATATTTACGTCATGGGCCGACAGCAGTCCGGCGACCTCGGCCACCAGGCCCGGCCTGTCCTCGTTGCGGATGATGAGGGTGGGATAATCTCCGGTAAAGGAGGCCTCCATGCCGTCAATGGCGTTGATGCGCACCCGTCCCCCGCCGAGAGAGGAGGCGCTCACCTCCAGCGTGCGCCCCTCGGCGTTGGTTACCGCCAGGAGGACGGTGTTGGGATGCGCGCCCCTCAGCTCCACTGCGCTGAAGGAAAGGCTGAGTCCCGCATGATCGGCCAGCGCGAAGCTGCGGGGAATGTCGGGGTCGTCGGGCGGCATGCCCAGCAGGCCGGCCACCAGCGCCCGGTCGGTGCCGTGGCCCGCTCCCGTGGCGGCAAAGGAGCCGTGCAGGCGCAAATGGGCGCGTACCGGCATGCTGCCCAGAAGCCGTCTGGCCATGAGCCCGATGCGCACCGCCCCCGCCGTATGAGAGCTGGAGGGGCCTACCATGACCGGCCCCAGAATATCAAAAATATTCAACCGTCAACGCCTCCTGTGAATGATTTCACAAAAATGCATAAAGACAGATATTAAGGCACACGATGACAGGGCTCCCTTTCATAGCAGATTTTAGGATCTTTGGCATACAGTTCGGGCTTGAGCTTGGAAAACACCATCTGCTGTTCGCTGTACAGTCCCCCGTGACCGGAAAGCATATAGGAGACGGCGATACACAGGGCAAACAGAGGCAGGCCTTCTCCGCCGAACAGCTCAAAGGAGAGAAGCAGGGAAGTGATGGGGCAGTTGGTAATGCCGCAGAACAAAGCCGTCATGCCGAGCGCGGCGGAAAAGGAAGGAGAAAGCCCAAGCAAAGGCCCTGCTACGCATCCAAAGGTTGCGCCGGTAAAAAATGCGGGCACGATTTCACCGCCTTTAAAGCCGGCGCCCAGCGTGAGGGCGGTGAACAGGATCTTGAGCAGGAAGGCCTCGGGGCGCGCAGAGCCGCCCACCGCCGAATGGATCATTTCCATTCCCGCGCCGTTGTAATCACGGGCGCCCACAAGCAGGGTAAGAGCGACCACGAGCAGACCCCCCGCGGCGGCGCGCAGTATAATATTGGGCAGAAATTTTTGATAGAGCCGCGAGGCGGTATGTATCCCTTCATAAAACAGGATGGCCAGAACAGCCAGCAGAATGCCCAGAACGGTTACCTGCGCCATGGACAGCAGGGTGAGGCCGGGGATGCCGGTGACGTGAAAGGCAACGGGATGAGCGCCGCACAAGGAGGCTGCCTGAAACCCGACCAGGGAAGCCAGCAGAGCGGGGACAATGGCGGAATAGTGCATCACTCCCACATGCACCACCTCCATTGCAAACACCGCGGCGGCCAAAGGGGTGCCGAACACGGCCGAAAAGGCCGCGCTCATCCCGCACACCACCAGAATACGAAGAGACTGACAGTCCAGCCTGAGCTTGTGACCGATACACGAGGCGATGGAGCCGCCCAGCTGAAGCGCCGCGCCTTCCCGGCCGGCAGAGCCGCCCAGCAGATGGGTGATTACCGTGGACACAAAAATGAGCGGGGCCTTGCGCAGACGCAGACGCCTGTTGTCGCGCACCGCGATGAGCACGAAATTGGTCCCCATGTCGTCTCCCAAAAAGAAATGATAGAGAAGCGCAATCAAAAAACCGCCCGCAGGCAAAAGAAAGAGCAGCCACGGATAGGCTTCCCGCAGCTGGGCGGCCTTTTCGATGCTGAAGTGAAAAGCCGAACCGACAACCCCCAAAACAACACCTGTTACGCACCCCAGAAAAATCCAGAGGAGAAACGCTTTGGCATATACTATCTGTGTTTCGCATTTTTTCCGCACTCTCATCATTCCTAATGCTCTCAATTTGCCCGCCGCCTCACGCACCAGCAAGTATATCACAGATTCCTATATTTTTGCACATATCAGTAGATTTTTTCTGTAAACATGCTATACTATTGTCAGCTTCCAGCGCAAGACCGTGCCGAATAATAAGGAGGAGAATACCTTGTCGGACGACCCGTTATGGCGACTTCTGCTGCTGCCCGTCCTGCTCATCGCGCTGAACGCGTTTTTTGCCGCGGCCGAGATCGCAGTCATTTCCCTCAGTGAGAACAAGCTGCGCCGTCAGGCCGAGGAAGGCGATAAAAAGGCCGAACGCCTGCTGTCCATGGTGCGCAAGCCCGCGGCCTTTTTGTCCGCCATTCAGATCGGCATCACCCTGTCCGGATTTCTGGCTTCCGCCTTCGCGGCCGACACCTTTGCCGGGCGTCTGGTGCA
>Ga0123328_1001359_pt1 | contig 24077 bp, 14 predicted proteins | sample BioC12SIPDNA_2_FD_89702 | JGI IMG/M metagenome (GOLD analysis project Ga0123328, IMG submission 89702) | Anaerobic biogas reactor microbial communites from Washington, USA - Biogas_R1_A C12 SIP DNA | ecosystem: Engineered > Bioreactor > Anaerobic > Unclassified | place: Washington, USA...
ACCGTCGAGAACCTGCCGGCGCTGGGCGTAGATGAGCGTTCTTTGGGTGTTCATGACATCATCATATTCAAGAACGTGCTTGCGGGCCTGGAAGTTCCGGCTTTCAACCTTCTTCTGGGCCTGCTCGATGGCGTTTGAAAGGATTTTCTGGTCGATGGGCGTGTCCTCATCAAGGCCGAGCGTATCCATCATGCCCATAATCCGCTCGGAACCGAACAGACGCATCAGCTTGTCCTCCAGGGACACGTAGAAGGTGGACGAACCCGGGTCACCCTGACGTCCGGCACGGCCGCGCAGCTGGCGGTCCACCCGGCGGGAATCATGACGTTCGGTGCCGATGATGGCGAGGCCGCCGGCCTTCTTGACATCGTCGGAGAGCTTGATATCCGTACCGCGGCCCGCCATGTTGGTGGCGATGGTCACCGCCGAAGTCTGGCCCGCCTGGGCCACGATCTCGGCCTCACGGGCGTGCTCCTTGGCATTCAGCACGTTGTGGCGGATACCGCGCATCCGCAGCATGCGGCTGAGGAGCTCGGAAGTCTCCACGTCCGTCGTACCGACGAGCACGGGACGGCCGGCGTCCGACATCGCGACGATGCGGTCGATCACGGCGGCGTATTTCGCTTTCTTGGTCTTGTAAATCAAGTCATTCTGGTCGTCGCGGACCACCGGGCGGTTGGTCGGGATGACCATCACGTCCAGTTTGTAGATGCTCCAGAACTCGCCCGCCTCCGTCTCGGCCGTACCGGTCATGCCGGCCAGCTTGTGGTACATGCGGAAGTAGTTCTGCAGGGTGATCGTGGCAAAGGTCTGCGTAGCGCCTTCGACCTTGACGTTCTCCTTGGCTTCGACCGCCTGGTGGAGACCGTCGCTCCAGCGGCGGCCCTCCATGATACGGCCGGTGGATTCGTCCACGATCTTGATCTTGCCGTCCATGATCACGTAGTCCACATCCTTCTCGAACATGGTATAGGCCTTCAGGAGCTGGATCACCGTATGCACGCGCTCGCTCTTGGTGGAGAACTCCGCCATCAGCTCGTCCTTCTTCTGCTGCTTTTCCGCCAGCGGAAGTCCGTTGTGCTCGATCTCCGCGATGCGGGAACCCACGTCCGGGAGGACGAAGAAGTTCTCGTCGCCCACGCCGCCGGCCAGCACTTCGTGGCCCTTGTCGGTCATGTCCACGGAATGCAGCTGCTCGTTGATCACGAAATACAGCGGATCCGTCACGACAGGCATTTCCTTCTCGTTGTCCTGCATGTAGTAGTTCTCCGCCTTCTGGAGGAGGACCTTCATGCCCGGCTCGGAGAGGAACTTGATGAGCGGCTGGTACTTCGGCAGGCCCTTGTGGGCCCGGAGCAGGAGTTTTCCGCCCTCCGCCTCGTCGCCTTCGGCGATCTTCTTCTTGGCCTCGTTGAGTACCTGGTTCACCAGCGTGCGCTGGGTCTGGTAGAGCCGCTCCACATAGGGGCGGAATTCCATGAACTGCGCCTCGTCGGCTTCATTGCGCGTGATCGGGCCGGAAATGATCAGCGGGGTCCGGGCGTCGTCGATAAGCACGGAGTCCACCTCGTCCACGATGGCGTAGTGGTGCTTGCGCTGCACCAGGTCCTCCTGGGTGATGGACATGTTGTCACGGAGGTAGTCGAAACCGAATTCGTTGTTCGTGCCGAAGGTAATGTCGCACTCGTAGGCCTTGCGGCGGGGATCCGAGTTGGGCTGATGCTTGTCGATGCAGTCCACGGACAGGCCGTGGAACATATACAGCGGCCCCATCCACTCGGAGTCGCGCTTGGACAGGTAGTCGTTGACGGTCACCATGTGCACCCCCTTGCCCGCCAGGGCGTTGAGGAACACCGGAAGGGTCGCGACAAGGGTCTTGCCCTCGCCCGTCGCCATCTCCGCGATCTTGCCCTGGTGCAGGGCGATGCCGCCGATCAGCTGGACATCGTAGTGGACCATGTCCCAGACGATCTCGTTGCCGCCCGCGACCCAATGGTTGCGATAGACGGCCTTGTCGCCTTCGATGTCCACGAAATCGTGGTTGACCGACAGGTCGCGGTCAAACTGCGTCGCGGTGACGGTGATGGTGGCGTTCTCCTTGAAGCGGCGAGCCGTGCTCTTGACGATGGCGAACGCCTCGGGGAGGATCTCGTCGAGGGCCTTCTCGATGGCCTCGTCCTCCTCCTTGACCAGTTTGTCGGACTCGCCGGCCAGCGTCTCTTTCTCCTCCACGGGGATGTCCTTGTCCAGTTCGGCCTTGATCTCGGCGATGCGCTTCTCGAAAGGCTCCTCCACCTCCGCGAGCCTGGCGCGCAGGGCGGCGGAACGAGCCCGGATCTCATCGTCGGAGAGGGCGTCGATCTCCGGATAGACGGCGAGGATCTTGTCCAGCGTAGGCTTGACGGCCTTATAATCCCGTTCGGACTTGGAGCCGAAGATCTTGCCGATGACAGATGCTAATGACATTATGACAGTTTTTTCGTTTTTACAAGAGTTTATGCGCGTACATAGGCGCGCAATCATGCAAATTTAGCGCATTTGCTTCAACTTTGCAAATGCGCTCCCCTGTCCTGCAAAAAATGCGCCCCCGGCTTCTACCAGCGTCCGTAGTGGATCCGGGCGGGATCCCACTTGTCTTTCGGCTGCTCGTCGCCGGCGGGATAGCCGACCGGGACAATCGCATACGGAACGACCGTTTCGGGCAGTCCCAGCGCCACCTTGGGCGGCATATAGCGGTCTTTATACGGATAGCTGGCCGTCCAGACGGCGCCCAGGCCCATGCTCTCGGCGGCGAGCAGGAGATTCTCCGTAGCGGCGCCGAGGTCGTCGCGCCAGGTGCCGTTCGGCTGCACGACCGGCTCGCCCCCGCCGCGCGGGGTGCGGGTCACGGTCGTGTCGGCGCAGAGTACGATCACGGCCGCAGCCTGTTTGAATTTGTCCATGTTGAAATTGCCCGCGAAGACGGTGTCGTACTCCGATGCGTCGGTGAGCACGACGAAACTCCAGGGCTGGATGTTGCTCCCGGACGGAGCGGCCATCGCCGCGCGCAGCAGCGTGGTGATCTGCTCGTCGGAGAGCTTCTGGTCCGTGTAGCTGCGGACACTTTTTCGGCTGAGGATGTTGTCCATCACCGCATCGGCCGTCGGAGCGGGAGCCGGGCCGGCGCAGCCCGTCAACAGGGCCGCCGCCAGCAGGGTAAGGGTTTTTCTGATCATATTCTTATTTCGTGATGATGTTGGTCTTGACAGAAGCGTAGTCCGAACGGACGCTCAGCGTGGCGGTGCCGCTTTCGCCCTTCAGGGAGCGGACCACCGCGAGGGCCTTGCCGCTGAACAGGGCCTTGTCCGCACCCTTCAGGGACAGGGTGTCGGCGGCGTTGCCGTTGTCCACGCCGAAGAGTTCCCCGGCGCCTTCCACGCTGAAATGCAGCAGGTCGGTGGCGGTGGGCACCACGCGCCCGTCGGCGTCGAGCGCCTCCACGGTCACGTAGCAGAGATCATAGCCGTCGGCCGAAATGGTGCTGCGGTCAGGCGTAAGACGGAGCGAGACCGGTTCGCCCGCGGTATAGCGGGCCTCGCGCGCCACGACCTTGCCATCCTTATAGGAAACCACTTCGATCCTGCCGGCGCGGAAAGGGACTCCGAGCCACTGGACATGCAGCATGTCAGGGGTCTTGGACTGCCGGCCCAGGGACTCTCCGTTCACGAAAAGCTCCACCTCGTCGGCATGGTTGTAATACGCCCAGATATCCACGGGCTCACCCTCCTTCCAGTTCCAATGCGGGAAGAGGTGCAGCACCGTCCGGTCCGTCCATTCCGACTGGTACAGCCAGTAGGCGTCCTTCGGAAAACCGGCCAGGTCCACGACGCCGAAGTACGAACTGCGCGAGGGCCAGCCGTAGGGAGTCGGCTCGCCCAGATAGTCGAAGCCCGTCCAGATGAAGGTGCCCGCGATAAAGTCGCGGTCGCGGACGGCGATCCACGCATCCTCGTGGAAATCGGCCCACGGAGCGCTGCAGGCGTCATAGGCCGTGACCTGATGGCCCCAGTCCACCTCGCTCTCGGCGGTGTACATCCATCCCCGGCCGGGAAGTTTCTTCCTGTCCGTGGACGGCTGGAAATAGATGCCCCGGCTGTTCAGCGAAGAGACGGTCTCGGAGCCGATCAGCGGCTTGCCGGGGAACCAGACCCGGCAGGAATCATAGAGCTGCGGATGGTAGTTGAAGCCATACACGTCCAGGGCGCCGCTGCGCAGCAGGTTGTTGCCCGGCCAGACCCCGTTGCAGCCGGCCGTGACGGCACGGGTCGTATCCAGGTCGCGGATCAGCTGCGCCAGGTGCCGGGTCAGCAGGATGTTGGGGTTCTGTTCGTCGGGATCGCTCTGGTTCAGCGAATGGATGAAGTTGAGCAGATCGTTGGCCTGCTCGGGCGTAAGGTTGTCGAGAAGGTCCGAGCGGGAGTCGCTCTGCTCGCCGATCTCGTTGCCGATGCTCCACATGATCACGGAGGGGTGGTTGCGGTCGCGCTTGACAAAGTCCTGGATGTCACGCACATGCCATTCGTCGAAGAAGCGGGCGTAGTCGTACTGGGTCTTGCGCTTGCGCCACATGTCCAGGGCCTCGTCCATCACCACGAAACCCATCTCGTCGCAAAGGTCGAGGAGTTCCGGGGCGGGCGGGTTGTGAGAGGTACGGATGGCGTTCACGCCCATATCCTTGAGGATTTGCAGCTCGCGCTGCAGCGCCCGGAAGTGCACCGCAGTGCCGATGCAGCCCATGTCGTGGTGCAGGCAGACGCCGAGCAGCTTGAGCGGCCGGCCGTTGAGGAAGAAGCCGCGGTCGGCGTCCCAGGCCGTGGTACGGATGCCGAACCGGGTGGCATAGCGATCCTTCATCCCCTCCGCCGACACGGTCACCTGCGCCGTATAGAGGTAGGTGTCGTCAATGTCCCAGCGGTGCGGCCGGGCGATTTCGAGCGAAGCTTCGAAGACCGGGGCGCCGGCAGCCTCGCTGCGGGCGACCGTCCGGCCCTTCGCGTCCAGGATGCGGAACTCGTAGCCGATCTCCTGGCCGGGCCGCGTGCCCTCCGTCTCCACGGTCATCACCACGCGGGCCTTCTCGTCCGAGACCTGCGTCGCCCGGACGTAAAAGCCATGATAGGCCACGCGGACGGGATCCGTGACCACGAGCCGGACATTGCGGTAAATGCCGCAGCCCGCGTACCAGCGGGAATTGGGCTGGTCGGCATTGTCGCAGCGGACGGCGATCAGGTTGTCGCCCGGCTGCAGCGCATCGGTGATGTCATAGCTGAAGGAGCTATAGCCGTAGGGGCGGGTCCCGCATGCCCGGCCGTTGACATAGACGGTGCTGTTCATGAACACGCCGTCAAACTCCACGGACACCGCTTTCTGCGGCCGGCCGGCGTCGTCGAACACCCCCTCCGGCACGCGGAAATGCTTGCGGTACCAGCCGATACCGCCAGGCAGGGCGCCGCCCGAAGGCGTGGAAGGGTTGTCGGGGGAGAACTCCCCTTCGATGCTCCAGTCATGAGGGAGATGCAGCGCACGCCAGGAGGCGTCGTCAAAGGAGGCCTCCGCATACTCCGGCGCGTCACCGAGCGTGAAGCGCCAGTCGAAATTGAAATCTTCACCGCGCTGCACGGGCGCGGACCCTCGCTGGCAGCCCAGGCACAGGATGAGCAGGGGGATCGTGGCTAACAGTCGTTTCATGAGGCAAATATAATAAAAAATAACGACTGGCCCCGACCGGACAAATCCTGTCAGAAAATCAGTTTGGCGCCGAAGTAGAAGCTGCGCGGCAAGGCCGGGCCGTAAATGTACGCGGAATCCTTCAGCGCGCCGAAGTCGATATCCGGCTGGTATTGGTCCAGGAAATTCTTGCAGGTGGCGCACAGCTCGACCGTCGCCTCGTTCGTCAGGTGGAAATGGTAGCACAGGCGCAGGTTGCCGTCGAAAAAGGCCGGCGTCATGCACTCCGTGTCGGCGGGAACCGTCCCGGCGAAATGCTGGACGAGCATCGGGCCCGTGAAGGTGCCTCCCACGGTGATATCCCAGCGCGGGGCCAGGTGATAGTCCATCGTGAAGAAGCCGTAGACATCCGGCGAGCGGAACATACGGCGCTGCGGGGCCACGTCCGCGCTCCACTCCAAGTCCTCCAGGTAACGGCTCTGCTGCAGGGTCACGCCGCCCTGGAACTCCACCGTCTCATTGTAGAGCAGCTTCATCTCCAGGTTCACGCCGCGGACCCGGGCGCCGGAAGCGTTGACCCGCTCCAGCAGCACGTTGCCTTTGTTGTCCAGTCCCCTGCTCTCCAGGGCGAAAACGTTCCGCAAGGTCGTGTGGAAGCCCTCTGCAAGCAGGTCGAATTTCCAGTCGCCCCGGCTCAACCAGTAGTCCGCCGAGAGGGTAAAGCTGTCCGACGTCTCCGGCCGGAGCCCCGGTGCGAGGGAGATCAGCGACACGGCGCCGCCCACGGCATTGACGTGCAGGTCTTCGTCATAAGCCTGCGGCGCCCGGAATCCGCGGGCATAACCGGCCCGCAGGGTCCAGTGCGTATCCGGCGCCCAACGCATCGTCAGGCGGGGCGAGAAGACCGGCGCGCCCACCAGGTTGTGCTTGTCCATCCGCAGCCCCAGCAGCAAACCGAGATTGCGGTCGGACCACTCATTCTGCAGGTAAGCGCCCAGCACCCGCACCGTCTGCTCCATGTCCCGGTCGTAGGCCAGGATGCGGTCATGCATGCGGTTGTAGTTGTATTCCGCGCCGGCGGTAAAGGTCGCCGGCAGGAACCACAGCCGGTCGAAGCGGTGGAGATACTGCAGGCCGCCGTTCACGGTGGCGTCCGACGTCCGCCCATAGGCGTCCGGATCCTGTCCGGCGCCGTAGTACGACTTCCGGGCAATGAACTGGGCGGCGGCATAGGCATTCAGCGTGTTGTTGCCGAACTCCCGGTCCCAGGCCAGACTGCCGCCGTCGATGTAGTGCTCGGTCTGCTCGGCGATCTCGCTCAGGTGCGGCGCCTGGTCCAGGCGGTCGCCGCCCCGGCGGAATTCATGGATATGGTGATATTCGGCCGTAAGCCTGGAATCGGGAGAGAGCTTGTGGAACGCGCGTGCGCCCAGGGTCTCGCTGCGCAGCATCGGGGCATCCGAGAAGCCGTCCGCGTTGCGGTCATAGGCGTCGCGCCGGCGCACCATCGAGAACAGATAGGCTCCGGTACGGCGGTCTTCGGAGATGAGCGAAGCGTTCAGGCTCGTGTTGATATCCGTGGCCTGACCGCCGAGAATGCCGGCCTGGGTGCCGAGCTGGACCGTCGATCCCACCGGTTCCTTGGTAATGATGTTGACCGTGCCGGCGATGGCGTTCGAGCCGAACAGGGCCGAACCTCCGCCGCGCACCACCTCTACCCGCTCGATCATCGAGGCGGGCAGCTGCTCCAGGCCATAGACCATCGACAGCGAGCTGAACACCGGACGGCTGTCCAGCAGGACCTGCGAGTACTCGCCGGGCAGGCCGTTGATGACCAGCTGCGGAAAACCGCAGTTGCTGCAGTCGTATTCCACCCGCAGGCCCGGCTGGAAACTCAGCACTTCGGCGGGCGTCACCGCCGCCGCCTTCTCGAACAGCTGCGGAGGCACGATGCCCACGATCTGTCCCGTCTCCCGCTGGCGGGTGACGTAGCGGTTGCCCGTCACGACCACCTCATCGAGCCGGTTCCGGTCGGCCGACAGGGAGAAATCGACATTGCGGCTCTGGCCGATTTCCGCCCGGATGCGGACCGTCAGGGTCTCGTACCCCATCAGCGACACTTCCGCCGTCAGCGTCCCCTCCCGGAGGTTTGCCAGGAAATAGTGCCCGGTGGAATCGGCGGCCGTTCCGATGTTCTGCTCCACGATTCGCACGAAGGCGAAGGGAAGGTGCTCGCCGGTCGCCGCGTCCACGACGTGGCCGAAAATATTGGCATCGGTCTTGCCCGTCCGCTGCGCGGACAGACAGAAGCACGAAAGGACGGACAGGATGACAAGGAGAAGGATTTTTTTCATAGAAGGATGTGTTTATTTTAAAATGTCCGCAAAGATAAGACATTTGGCACGAAGAAAAAAACGGGCCGGAAGCATCAACTGCATCCGGCCCGGATTCCAACGACAAAGCGGCGGTGATCACGCCTTCTGGCGGGAGCGCCAGAGCGCGGACATGTCCTCCAGCGTCTTGCCCTTGGTCTCGGGCACGAGGCGCCAGACGAACAGTGCCGCGAGCAGGCACATCGCGCAGTACAGCCCGTAAGTGAAAGCCGGACTCCAGGAATAGAGCGGCACGAAGGTGGAGCTCACGATGAAGTTCGAAATCCACTGGAAGGCCACGGCGATGGCCACGGCGGCGCCGCGGATCGTGTTCGGGAAGATCTCGGAGATGAGCACCCAGCAGATCGGGCCCCAGCTGAACATGAAGGACGCGGAGTAGATCATGATGCTGAGTACGCCCACGATGCCGGGCACGCCCGGGACGGCGTCGGCGAGGGCCACGCCCAGGGCGCCGATGGCCATGCCCAGGGAACCCGTGATGAGCAGCGGCTTGCGCCCGAGTTTCTCCACCGTGAAGATGGCGACGAGGGTGAAGCTGATGTTCACGATACCCATCACGACCGTCTGCGTCATCGCGTCGCCCATGCCCATCGATTCGAAGATGCGCGGCGCGAAGTACAGCACGGCATTGATGCCGACGAACTGCTGGAACACGCTGAGCATGCAGCCGATGAAGATGACGATGAAGCCGTAGGCCATCAGTTTCTCCTTCTTCTCCACGACCGTGTCCTTGATCTCGGAGAGGGTCCGTTGTGCGACGGACAGGCCGTTGATGCGCGTGAGCACATCCAGGGCCTTCTGCTCCTGCCCGGACATCACGAGATAACGCGGCGTCTCCGGCACGAGCAGGATCAGCAGGGTAAACAGGCCCGCCGGCACGCACTCGGAGCCGAACATCAGACGCCAGCCCACCTGGTTCGTCCATTCGACGATGGCGGGATCGTTCTTGTGCGACTGGATGATCAGGAAGTTCACGAAATACACGACCAGCTGGCCGAAGATGATCGCGAACTGGTTCCACGACACCAGCTTGCCACGCTTGTTTGCCGGAGCCACCTCGGCGATGTACATCGGGCAGATGGCCGAGGCCATGCCCACGCCGATGCCGCCGAGCACGCGGTAGAGGTTGAACGCCACCCAGAGGGACTGCGAAGCCACGCCCTTCTGGAAGAACAGGAACTCCGGATTGTACGATCCGGCGGCGCTCAGGAAGAAGCAGATACCTGCCACGAACAGACTTTTCTTGCGTCCGAAGCGGCCGGCCATCAGGCCGGAGACCGCGCTGCCGATGATGCAGCCGATCAGTGCGCTGGAGGAGGTGAATCCGTGCAGGAACTCCGTGTAGGTAAAGTCCGAGGCGCTCCCGAAGAACGCCTGCAGACCCCGTTCAGCACCGGAAATCACGGCGGTATCGTATCCGAAGAGCAGGCCGCCGAGCACGGCGACGATCACGATCGAAAACAGATACCATCCGGATCCCTTTTCTTGTGTAGCCGATACCATTACTTGGCGTAAAGGTTCAAGATGGTTTCGTACAGTTCCTGCTTGCCGGAGGCAGCCACGGGTTCGCCGTTCTTTTTGGCGTAGTCGTAAAGATCCTCGAGCGTCGCCTTGCCTTCCTCGAATTTCTTGCCCAGGCCGCTGTCGAAGGAAGCGTAGCGCTCCTTGACCATCTTGGGCAGCGGGCTCTCCCCGAGCACGGCGGCGGCGTTGAGCAGGGCGTGGGCCATGGCGTCCATCGCGCTGATGTGGGCGATGAAGATGTCTTCCGGATCCGTGGAAGAGCGGCGGAGCTTGGCGTCGAAGTTGGTGCCGCCGTCCTTGAAGCCGTCATTGCGGATGATCTGCATCATGGCCTGGGTGAGTTCGTACGGGTCCACCGGGAACTGGTCGGTATCCCAGCCGTTCTGGGCATCGCCGCGGTTGGCGTCGATGGAGCCCAGGAAACCGTTGTCCACGGCCACGGTGAGTTCGTGCTCGAAAGTGTGGCCGGCCAGGGTGGCGTGGTTCACCTCGATGTTCACCTTGAAATCCTTGTCCAGGCCGTTGGCGCGCAGGAAGCCGATCACGGTCTCCGTGTCCACGTCGTACTGGTGCTTGGTGGGTTCCATCGGCTTGGGCTCGATGAGGAACGTGCCCTTGAAACCATTGGCGCGGGCATAGTCGCGGGCAGCGGTGAGCATCTTGGCCAGATGGTCCTTCTCCCGCTGCATCTGGGTGTTCAGCAGGCTGTAGTAACCCTCACGGCCGCCCCAGAACACATAACCGGTGCCGCCCAGCTTGATGGTGGCGTCGATGGCGTTCTTGATCTGGACGGCGGCACGGGCGACGATGTCGAACTGCGGGTTGGTGGCGGCGCCGTTCATGTAGCGCTTGTTGCCGAACACGTTGGCGGTCCCCCACAGGTTCTTGATGCCGGTCTCCTTCTGCTTCTCGAGAAGATAATCCGTGATGTCCTTCATGCGGGCCTCATATTCGGCGATATCCTCGCAGTCTTCCACCAGGTCGATATCGTGGAAGCAGTAATAACCGATGCCCAGTTTCTGCATGATCTCGAAGCCGGCGTCGGCCTTGGCCTTGGCGCGGCAGTAGGGGCATTCGCCCTTGTCCCATTCATAGCTGCGGGTCTGTCCGCCGAAGGGGTCTCCGGACGCCTGGCCCAGGGTATGCCACCAAGCCATCGCGAACTTGAACCAGTCCTTCATCTTCTTGCCGCAGACGACCTGTTCGGCATTGTAATAATGGAAAGCGAGGGGATTCTTGGACTCCTGGCCTTCGAATTTGATTTTCCCTATCCCGGGAAAGTACTCTTTGTTTGCCATAATGTAAAGTGTAAAGGATATTTAATACTTGAGTGAGTTTGTCAACTCCTGTTTCCAGTGGCCGTAGGCCGCCTCCAGGGGCTGCTTCCACGCAGCTTCGGGTTCGATGACGTCGAGCCGCCCGAGGGTGGCGAAGGCCTCGTCCGTGGACTTGTAGATGCCGGCGCCGAGCGCGGCTCCGCGGGCGGCGCCCAGCGAGCCGTCGGTATCGAAGAGCTCGATGCGCGCGTCGCACAGCGTGGCAAGCGTCGAACGGAACAGCGGGCTGAGGAACATGTTGGCCTTGCCGGCACGGATCACGTCCGGCTTCAGGCCCATCTCCTTCATGATGTCGATGCCATAGCGGAAGGAGAAGGCGATGCCTTCCTGGGTGGCGCGCAGGATATGCGCCTTGCCATGGCGGACCAGGTCCAGGCCGACCATGCGGGCACCGGTGCCGCGATTCGCGAGGACCCGCTCCGCACCGTTTCCGAAAGGCAGGATCAGCAGGCCGTCGGCGCCCACCGGGGCCGTGACGGCCAGTTCGTTCATCTGCGGATAGCCCAGGTCGGGGGCCACGTTGCGGTGGACCCACGAGTTCATGATGCCGGTGCCGTTGATGCACAGCAGCACGCCCAGGCGCGGCACCCCGGTGGTCGGGGACGTGACGTGCAGGAAGGTGTTGACCCGCGACTGCGGGTCGGCCTTCGGCGTGTCCGTGACGCCGTACACCACGCCGCTCGTGCCGCCCGTCGCGGTGATTTCGCCCGGATTGAGCACGTTCAGCGAGAAGGCGTTGTTGGGCTGGTCGCCGGCACGGTAGGATACGGGCGTGCCCGCCGGGACGCCCAGTTCTTCGGCGGCGGCGGGAAGGAGGGTCCCCTGCACGCCGATGGCCGGCACCACCGGACAGAACTTGTCGGACTCGATGCCGAAGTAGTCTGCCACGAAATGGGCCCGGCGCATGTCCTTGAAGTCCCACAGGATGCCCTCGGACATGCCGGTGGCCGTTGTCGTGGCCTCGCCGGTCAGCCGGTAGGCGATATAGTCGCCCGGGAGCATGAAGCGCCAGATCCGGGCATAATTGTCCGGCTCGTTGCGCTTGACCCAGGCCAGTTTGGAAGCCGTGAAGTTGCCCGGGGAGTTGAGCAGGTGCGACATGCACTGCTCATATCCGATGGCCTGCAGGGCTTCCGCCCCCAGCGGCACGGCACGGGAGTCGCACCAGATGATGGCGTCCCGGACCGGACGGCCGTCGCGGTCCAGCGCCACGAGACCGTGCATCTGGTAGGAAATGCCGACCGAAGCGACCTGACCGAGGTCATAGCCGGCCGAGGCCATCTCATGGATGCCTTCGGACATATATTTCCACCAGGACTGCGGGTCCTGCTCCGCCCAGCCTTTCCGGACGGCCTTGATCGGCGCCTCGGTCTTGGGGTTGGTGGAGGAACAGACACATTTTCCGCTCGCGATGTCGAGCAGGGCTACTTTGACGGATGACGATCCGACATCGATTCCCAGAGAATACATGGTTCAGATTTTTTCAAGTTGTCAAAAATACAAATAATTTGCTATATTTGCATGGGGATTGAATTCGTTCCTGTACCAAACAGTTTCGAATATGATTCAATCGTCATCCAAGCAGGATTAGCACATCGGTAGTGCATTGGCTTCCCAAGCCAAGGAGGAGGGTTCGACTCCCTTATCCTGCTCCGAGAGTCCGGCCGGATGCGCCGGATTTTTTTATGGGACCATGCAGCAGAAAGACAAAATCCAGCAGATGTTCGACGGGATCGCCCCCGGCTACGACCGGCTCAACCACCTGATGTCGCTCGGGGTGGACCGGTGTTGGCGCCGCCGTGCGATCCGGGAGACCGTGACGCCCGACTGGGCGCAGTCGATCCTCGACATCGCCTGCGGCACGGGCGATTTCAGTCTCGCCGTCGCGAAAAAGATGCATCCGGACAGCCGCGTCACAGGGCTGGACCTCTCCGAGGGGATGCTCGCCGTGATGCGCGTGAAGTTGGAGCGGGCCGGCCTGGCGGGGCGGATTTCCTGTGAGCAGGGAGGCAGCGAGGCGATGCGCTTCGCCGAAGGCAGCTTCGACGTGGCCGCCATCTCCTTCGGCATCCGCAATTCCGAGCATCGCGAAGCGGCTCTCCGCGAAATCCTGCGGGTACTGCGTCCCGGCGGGCGGATCGTCATCCTGGAGCTGTCGGTCCCGGAAGGAAAGTTTCTCCGCGCCTGCTACAATCTCTATTTCATGCACTTCGTGCCCTGGATCGGCGGACTCGTTTCCGGCGACAAGGCCGCCTACCGCTACCTGCCCGCCTCGGTGCAGCGCTTCCCCGGCCGCAGGGAATGGATGGCCACGATGGAGCGCTGCGGTTTCGCGCAGGTACGCCATCGTGCGTTCACGTTCGGCATCTGCCGGATGTATGTCGCGGAAAAGCCTAGAGGATAAAACCGATCCCGCCCGACAGGGCGAAAGCGAAGGTGCTGAGGACCAGCAGCGGCAGCATCGGGTCCAGCTCGCGGTCCCGCATCGTCCACACGCCCTGCAGATGCTTCACGAACCCGGGCAGCGTCAGCACGTACAGGAAGCGCCATCCGTCCACCGGCGGCAGCAGGCAGAAGACCGTCATCAGCGTCCAACCGGCCACGATGAGCACCGTCTGGTAAATGCGTGCGCGTTGCGCCCCCAGCCGGATCGCCACCGTCGTGCGCGTCCGGGCATCCGTCTTCATGTCGCGGATATTGTTGACATTGAGCACCGCCACGCTGAAGCAGCCGATGGCCGACGCGGGCAGCAGGATGCGCCAGGTCCACACCTGGCAGGAAAGGAACCAGCCGCCGCACACCGTCGCCAAGCCGAAAAAGAGAAAGACGGACAGGTCGCCGAGACCCCGGTAGCCATAAGGATGCTTGCCGAGGGTGTAGTGTATCGCCGCCCAGACGGCCGCCGCGCCCAGCGCGAGAAACGCGAGCGGGAGCAGCCCCAGCGGTGTGCCGAAGGCGCTCCAGACCATCCCGAGCCCCAGCACGCAGTCCACGCCGGCCATGATGGCGATCAGCCGTTTCATCTCCGGCACCGTCATTTCCCCGTCCTGGAGCGAATACCGTATCCCGGCCCGGTCGGCACGGTCCGTGCCGCTCAGGGTATCCCCCAGCTCATTGGAGAGGTTGGACAGGATCTGCAGGCCGACCGTAGTCAGCAACAGCAGGATGGTTGTCAACGGCTTGAGCGCATGCTCCCCCGCCGCCAGCAGCACGCCGAGCAGGACGCCGGCGAGTGACAGCGGCAGGGTGCGCAGGCGCATCGAACGCAGACAGGCTTTCGCTGTCATGCGCTAATAGCCGAAGATCTCGTCGAGACTCACGACCTGCACCGGACCGAGCGTAGCGAGGAACTTGGTGTCCAGATCCTTGATGTCGCCGAGGATGGCGAAAGTGTAATGGCGGTCCTTGACCCACTTCTGCTGGGTAGCCGTCACGTCGGCGAGGGTCGCGTTCTGCGCCTTCTCGAAGACGGCACGGTCGGCCGGCTCGGAGAGGCCGAGGTTGCGGCAGGCGAGGTAGCTGCGGAGCACGTTCATGCCCGTCGTGCGCTGGGTGCGCAGGCGGCTGAGCAGGGCCTCCTTCGCCACGGAGAAGGCAGCCTCGGACTCCGGCATGTCGTTGATGATCTCGTCGAACGCCTCGATCGCCTGGCGCATCTTGTCGTTCTGCGTGGCGATGAAGGCCCGGAAGAAATAGGTATCGTCCTTGTAGGACGGCTCGTTCAGGATCGCCTGGGCGCTGTAAGCCAGACCGCGCGCCTCGCGCATCTCCTGGAACACGATCGTGTTCATGCCACCGCCGAAGTACTCGTTGTACAGCGCGATGTCGCCTGCACTCGCGGCGTCGAAGGTCTCGCCGCGGTCGGAGTACTGGATGTAGTAGATCTGCGCGGCGTCATACTGCGCCATCACCACGCGGTCGGACGGGGTGACCTGCTGCAGGGGATGCTGCTCGGGCACCATCTTCGCACCTTCCGCCACATAATGGGCGTCCTTCAGGGCGGCCTTGACCTCGGTCTCGGACATCGGTCCGTAGTAGAGGATCTCGTGGCCGAGACCGAAGACGGCGCGCACCTTGGCGAGCAGTTCCTCGGAGGTCAGCGCCATCAGCACAGCATCGCTCAGGTTCGTGGCCTTGACAAATTCAGGGCCATAGTAGATATAGCGCTGCAGGGCGCTGAAGCAACTGCTCTGCGCTTTCTTCGCGTCGGCGCGGCTCTTCAGCATGTCCGCCTTGAGGGCGGCGAGGATGGCCTCGTCCGGCTCGGCGTTCCTCACCAGGTCCTCCACCAGGCGCACCGCCTCGGCCATATTCTCGGACAGGCCGCTGACGCGGATCGAGCTCTGCGTGGTGCCGGCGCCGCCGCTATAGCTGCAAGCCAGGGCGTACATGCGGGAAGCCATCTGCTCGGCGCTCATGTCCGGAGTGCCCAGGTAGCTCAGGTAATTCATCGCAAGGCCGAGCGCAGGATCCTGCTGCGTGCCGCAGTTGTAGACCATCTGCACGCTGAAAATATCGTTCAGTTCGTTCTTCTTGTATAGCACTTCGGCCCCCTCGGTCAGGGAGAACTTGGACATGTCCCTGGAGAAGTCCACGAACACCGGCTCGATGGGCTTCACGACGCTGTTCTGGATCCCGGTCAGGAAGGCGCTGGTCCGGTCGCGGTTGGTCACGATCGGGGTGATCTTCGGAGCGGAGATCTTCTGGACGGTCTTGTCCTCGCCCTGGCGCTTGTACACCACCACATAGGCGTTGTCCTTCAGGTATTCGTTCGCGAAGGCGACGACATCCTCCTTGGTCACTTTCGACAGGCGCTCGATGTCCTTGCAGGCATCCTTCCAGGGGATGCTGTTGATAAAGGCGGTCACGTATGCCTGCGCCCGGGAGGAGTTGTACTCCAGCTGGCTCATCTTGTTGAGCTTGATATTGTTGACCGTAGCGGCAAGCAGATTTTCATCGAAGTCGCCGCTGCGCAGCTTCGCCACTTCCCCGAGAATCAGGTCGCGCACCTCGTCCAGGGACTGCCCCTGCTTGGGGTTGCCCATGCCCAGGAAATAACTGTAGTCCGCCATGGCCTCGTAGCCGCCATAGACGGAGAGGGCCTTCTGCTGCTGGTTCACGTCGAGGTCCATCAGGCCGGCCTGGCCGTTGTAGAGCACTTCGCCGGCAATCTGGGCCACGGCCGCGGTTTGCAGATCGGCCGGGGCGGGCAGGCGCCACGCCAGGGCCAGATTCTCGGCCTCCAGGCCGAAAACCTCGCGTACGACGGGCTCCGTGATGGGGGCCTCCGGCTCGTACTGCAGCACGGGGAGGTCCGGATTGGGCTCCCAGTCGCCGAAATATTTCTCGATCGCGGCCACCATCTCCTTCGGGTCGAAGTCGCCGGACACGCACACGGCGATGTTGTTCGGCACATAATACTGGTCGTGATACTTCTTCACGTTCGTGATGGAGGGGTTCTTGAGGTGCTCCTGGCTGCCCAGGGTGGTCTGCTGCCCATACGGATGGTGCGGGAAGAGGGCCTGGTCGATGGCCTCCCAGAGCTTGCGGCTGTCCTGGGTCAGGGACATGTTCTTCTCCTCGTAGATGGTCTCGAGCTCCGTGTGGAAGCCGCGGATCACGCCATGGCGGAAACGGTCGGCCTGGATACGGGCCCAGTTGTCGATCTGGTTGGAGGGGATGTCCTCGGTATAGACGGTCTCGTCGCCGGAAGTCCAGGCGTTGGTGCCGTCGGCGCCGATCACGGCCATCAGCTTGTCATATTCATTGGGGATCGCGAGCTTGGAGGCCTCGTAGCTCACCGAATCGATCCGGTGGTAGATGGCGGCCCGCTCCGCTTCGTCCGTCGTTTGACGATAGACCTCGAACAGGCGCTCGATCTCGTCAAGCATGGGCTTCTCGGCTGCATAGTCCACCATGCCGAAAGACTCCGTGCCCTTGAACATCAGGTGCTCGAAGTAGTGGGCCAGGCCCGTGGTCTCGGACGGGTCGTTCTTGCTGCCCACCTTCACCGCCATATAGGTCTGGATGCGGGGTTGTTCTTTGTTGACGGTCATGAAGATTTTCATGCCGTTGTCCAGGGTGTAGATCTTGGTATTCAGGGGATCTCCGGGTACCGTCTCATAACGGTTGCAGGCACCCGCGGCCAACAGGACAAGGACCGCGGCGCCAAGCGCAAACATGTTTTTTGCGTTCATAGTCTTATTTTTTTGCTTTGATGTCGCAAAAATAGCATTTTTTTATGAGCAGGTTTGCATTTTTCCTCAAAACTCTCTACTTTAGCGACGAAGTTTTTCATAGTTTAAGTTTAGGTTAAGTAACGGGCCAGTCGCAGGGATGCAACTGGCCCGTGAATTTTTCTCCCGTTCCACGGTATTCCCTTTTTCAGGGTAAACGTTTAAAGAAAGGTACTTTTTAAGTTTTTGACGGCCGGGGGTCGGGATTTTTGCCATATTGCGGTGAAATTGAACGTGCTATGAAAACGACAAAGACACCCTTCCTTCCGGCGGTCCTCGCCGCCCTGCTGCTCCCGGCAGCCGCCTGCCAGGACTTTTTCCGCCAAGACCGGACCGGCACCCTGATCATCTCCCTCCGGGAACCCTTCCCCGCCTCCACCCGCGCCGCCGGGCCGTTGCCCGACATCGGCTCCTTCCGCCTCACGGTCACGGACGCTGAAGGCAAAGTCTATTACGACGGTCCCTACGACCACAGCCCCGACGAACTCCCCGTGCCGGCAGGGACCTTCACCGTCAGCGCTGTCTCGGCCCCCTTCGACGCCCCCGCCTACGACTTCCCCCAATGGGGCGGCACGCAGGTGGTCAGCGTCCCAGCCGGCCAGGAAACGGCCGTGAGCCTGTCCTGCACCCAGCTCAACAGCGGGTTGCTGCTCGACGTGGACGACAGCTTCCGGCAAGCCTTTCCCGGCGGCATGCTGCATCTGGGCGGTGCCGAAGGCAGTCTGGAGCACCCTTACGACGAGCGGCGCGTCGCCTATTTCCGGCCCGGGCCGGTCAGCGTCGAGTTGGAAGAGAGCGGCTACCGGGAGACCCTTTTCGTCCGCACCCTGGAGCAGCGGCAGATCCTGTCGGTGCGTCTCAGCGCCGCCGTCGGCGAAGAATCGGGGGGCATCTCCCTGCAGCTCGACACCGCCCGCACCTGGCTGTCGGAGCAGTTCACGCCCGGCGGGGCCGGAGCCGGCGACATCCTGCAGGCCTACGATGTCGCCACGGCCCGCATGCGGCCGGGCGAGAAAGGCGTCTGGATATGCGGCTACATCGTCGGCGTGGCCACGGGCACGGGCAGGATCTCCTTCACGCCCCCCTTCACCAAAAGCACCAACCTCGTCCTCGGCGCCAAAGCCTCCACCACCGACAAAGAGCGCTGCCTGTCGGTGGAATTGCGCGCCGGCGAACTCCGCGACGCGCTCAACCTGCAGGCCAACCCCGGCCTGCTCGGACGCAAGATCTGGCTGAAAGGGGACCTTGTGTCCGCGTATTATGGAATACCCGGACTCAAGGCCCCCTCGGAATATCGATTCAGTCAGTAATTACTGCAGGCGGCGCAGGATCTCCTCCGTCTGGGCTTCGTAGCCCGGTTTGCGCAGCAGCGCGAACATGTTCTTCTTGTACGCCTCCACGCCCGGCTGGTTGAAAGGATTGATCCCCAGCAGGTAGGCACTCACGCCGCAGGCGAATTCGAAGAAATAGAACAGCGCGCCGAGGGAAGCTTCGTCGAGCTGCCCGACCGTGATCTCCATCTGCGGCACGCCGCCGTCGATATGGGCCAGCTTGGTGCCCAGCTGCGCCATCTTGTTGCAATGCTCGACATGGCGGCCGGCAAGATAGTTGAGCTGGTCGAGGTTCTGACCGTCGGTACCGACGAGCACCTCACGGCGTGCCTTCTCCACGGTCACGGTAGTCTCGAAGAGGACGCGGTCGCCCTCCTGGATGTACTGTCCCATCGAATGGAGGTCGGTGGTGCACACCACGGAGGCCGGGAAGATGCCCTTGCCTTCCTTGCCCTCGGACTCGCCGTAGAGCTGCTTCCACCACTCTCCCAGATACTGGAGCTTGGGATTGAAGGTCACGAGGACCTCCACCTTCTTGCCTTTCTCCGTGTAGAGGAGGTTGCGCATGGCGGCGTACTGCACCGCCGGGTTGTCCTCGGACCTGAGCAGCAGCGCTTCACGCTCCGCGGCGGCGCCGCGCAGCATGGCGCGCATGTCGAAACCGGCGAGGATGATCGGCAGGATGCCCACCGGGGTGAGGACGCTGTAGCGGCCGCCCACGTTGTCGGGCACGACGAAAGTCTTGTAGCCCTCCTGGGTGGCGAGGGTCTTGAGCGCGCCCTTCTTCGCGTCGGTGATGGCAACGATGCGCCGGGCGGCCTCTTCCTTGCCGTAGGTCTTTTCGATGTATTCCTTGACGATGCGGAAAGCGACGGCGGGCTCCGTCGTGGTGCCGGACTTGGAGATCACGACGCAGGCGGTGTTGCGCATCGCGGCCAGGTCCATCAGCTCGGCGAGATAGTCCTCGGAAAGATTGTTGCCGGCGTAGGCAATCTGCGGCACGCCCTCCTTGCGCACGAAACCGTGCGAAAGGGCCTCGATGGCGCAGCGGGCGCCCAGGTAGCTGCCGCCGATGCCGATCACGACCACCAGGTCGATGCCTTTGGCGGACCATTCGTCGCGGATGGTCTCGCAATCGGACACCAGCGAAGCGGGAATATCTACCGGGAGGGTCTTCCACCCGAGGAAATCGTTGCCGGGACCGGACTCGGCCTTCAATACATCATACGCCGCCAGGGCCTTCTGGACATACTTCTGATAATCTGCATCGTTGACAAAGGAGCTGCAGCCTCCCACGTTGACTTTAACCATATTGTTGTTCATTGATTGTGTGCAAAAAAAATCTCGCAAATATAACAATAATCCCGAAATATCATCCGCCGGAGCGGCGCTGTCACAGCAGCCCGCGGAGCCAGGTCTCGATCAGCAGCACGCGGCGTTCGAGCAGGGCATAGTCGAGCTGGGCGGCCGTGTCGCCGGGCTTGTTGGTATCCATCGTGATGCCGGAGGTGAACATGACGGAAGGGATGCCGGCGTCGAGGAACCAGCGCTGGTCGCTGACCCGGCGGTAGAACAGGTCCGTGAAGCTCCGGCTGCCATAGTAATCATAGCCCAGGTCCAGCCGCGGGCCGAGATTGGCGTTTTCCAGCGCCATGCGGTAGGGGCTGCCGCCCAGGGCGATGAGGTAGTCGGGCCGCGATTTCCGGATCGGCGCCTGCGACGATCCGAGGATGTCGAGGTTGATCATCAGGGAAAGGGCGAATTCCCGGCGGTAGCGCTCCAGGAAGGCACGCGAGCCGGACAGGTTGGCGTTGTGGCCGTCGAAGGCCACGAACACGACCCCCACCTCGCCGCTGCAGCATTCCGGCAGACGCCGCGCCAGGGAGAGCAGGGCGGCCACGCCGGAGGCGTTGGAATCGGCGCCGGGATAGATCCGCCCGTCGAGTTTGCCCAAGCCGTCGAAATAAGCTCCCACGACGATGTAGCGCCGGAACCAGCCGGGAGTCACCGCCACGATGTTGTGACCCCCGCGGCCCCCCTCCGAAAAGGACTGGACGGTGGTGCGCAGGCCTGCGTCGCGCAGCTGGCGAAGGAGATAGAAGGCCACCGACTGATTGCCGGCGTCGCCGAACCCGCGGCCCGCCTGCAGGGTGTCGGCAAGGAAGGTCACCTCGGATGCCAGCCGTCGGGCGAGGTCCTGTCCCCGCAGGGGAGCGGACGCCAGCAGGCAGGCGAAAACAAAAATGAGGGTGCGCTTCAAATCGGGTCCGATTATTGTTTATCTTTGCAAAAATAATGAAAAAGTTTCTCCTGACCATGGGCATGTTGCTTCTCGGAGCAACATTCGCCCTCGCCCAGTACGACAAAGATGTCTTCATGTGGCGGGGACGCCAGGCCTTGTCCGACGGAAAGTACGCCCAGGCCATCGAAAATTTCAACGTCCTGGCACGGCTCGACACCACGGATTACTGGAGTTTCTTCTTCCGCGGCATCGCCAAATACAACCTCGGCGACCTGCGCGGCGCGCAGACGGACTTCGACACCTCCGTCCGCCTCAATCCCGTTTTCACCAACGGCTACCACTACCGGGCGATCACGGAAAGCCGCTTCGGCGATTATGACGCCGCCTTCCGCGACTTCGACCGCGCCATCGAGCTGCGGCCCGGACAGGAGGGCGTATATTTCTCGCGCGGGGTGGCCTATTTCCTCGCGCAGCGTTTCGAGGAGGCCGTCGCGGACTTCGACTACTACATCAAGAAGGAGCCCAGGGATCCCTCCGCCTACCTCAACCGGGGGGCCTGCTACCTGTTCCTGTCCGACACCACCCGGGCGCTGGACGACTACAACCGCGCCATCCGCATCGACCGCTTCGAGCCCGAGGGTTTCGTGCGCCGGGCCCGCGTGTACGCCGACCAGAAGCGTTACGACGAGGCGCTGGCGGACCTGGACCGCGCCATCGAGCTGGACGAATCCAACACCTTTGCCTATTTCAACCGGGCGCTGATCCACTATGAGCAGAAGCGTTACAACGAGGCGATGAAGGACCTGGACACCGTGCTCGAGCACGAACCCGGCAACGCGCTCACGCTCTACAACCGCAGCCTCATCTACGCCCAGGTCGGCGCCTTCGAGGAGGCGCTCGGAGACATGGACCGGGTGATCAACATCAACCCGGGCAACGTCCTCGCGCACTACAACCGCGCGGCCATTTTCGTGGAAATGGGCCGCTGGCAGGACGCGCTGGAGGATTACAACAAATCCATCGAGCTTTATCCGGACTTCGCCAAGGCCTACCTGAACCGTTCCTACGTCGAAAACATGCTCGGGCGCACGCGCGAATCGCGGGCGGACTACCAGACCGCGCAGCAGAAGATCCGCGACTACCGCGCCCGCAGCGGCGAGACCTCCTTCGCCGACACCACGCGCCAATACAGTTCGCTGCTCGCCCTGGACGCCGACTTCGCCAAGAAGGACTTCGACGACGAGCTCCTGCAGCACCGCGACATCGACATCCGGCTGCGGCCCCTGTACCGCTTCAGCCTGGCCCCGGAACGGGAAAACCGCAGCGTGGCCCTCTCCCGCCAGTATGAGAACGTGCTGATCGACCGCTTCATCGACGGCGCCCCGACCCCCATCACCCTAGGCAATACGGAAAGCACCGGCACGGACAACTACCTCTTCACGACCAATGCCGAGGAATACTTCGCCAAGGGCCTGCAGGAGCTGCAGCGCAAGCAGTTCAATTCCGCCCTGAACTGGTTCGACCGGGCGGTCGAAGCCGCGGAGGACGACGGGGAGCGGGACCGCTACGCCCGCTACTACAAGGCCTTCTACCTGATGAACCGGGGCGTGCTGAAAGCGGAGATGATCGATTTCATCGCTTCGCTCGAGGGCAACGTACAGACGCTCTCGATGGACACCGACGGGGCGGCCCGGGCGCGTGTGAGCGACCGCGTGGCGCGCAGCTACGATTATTCGGAGGCCATCGCCGACATCCGCGAGGCGCTCGCCATCCTGCCCGACATCCCGTACCTGTACTTCGACCTGGGCAACCTCCAGTGCCTGTCTTCGCGCTTTGTCGAAGCCCTTGAGAACTACGACATGGCCATCAAGCTCTATCCCAACATGGGGGACGCTTACTACAATCGGGGACTCGTACTGATCTACCTGAAAGACACGGAGAAAGGCTGCATCGACCTGTCCCGCGCCGGCGAGCTCGGCGTCGCGGACTCCTACAGCGTGATCTCCAAATACTGCTCGGATGAAAACAATTAAGTTCAAGTCCTTCTCGTCCGGCAGTTGCGGCAACTGCTACTTTCTCGGCATATTCAGCGAAGCGGGCGCCTGCGAGGCAGGCGTGCTGGTGGACGCCGGCTTCAGCCCCCGGCGGCTCAAGAAGGAGCTGGCGCTCGAAGGGCTCTGCTTCGACGACTTCGCCGGCCTGCTCATCACCCACGACCACAACGACCATATCCGCTCGCTGGGCTCCTATTGCAAGCATCTGCGCAAGCCCGTCTGGACGCCGCCCCCGCTGGCCGGCGCCCTGTCGCGCCATTTCATCACCGGCGAGTACTACGGCCGCTGCAGCCGGACGCTCGCCCCGGGCTGGAACGAACTGGTGCCGGGACGCATCCGGGCGCAGTATTTCGAGGTGCCGCACGACGCCTCCTGCACCTACGGCTACGCCCTCCTCCTGGACGACCACAAGTTCGTCATCATGACCGACATCGGGCGGATGGTGCCACAGGCGCTGAGCTTCGCCCGGCAGGCCGACACCGTGGTCGTCGAGTCCAACTACGACCTGTACATGCTCCGCCACGGACCGTACCCCAAAGACCTGCAGGACCGCATCTGCGGCGGCCACGGGCACCTGTCCAACGAAGAATGCGCACAGGCCCTGCGCGACTTCGCGCACCCCGGCCTGCGGAACGTCTTCCTGTGCCACCTCAGCGAGCACAATAATACCCCGGAACTGGCCTACCAGGCCTCCTCCGGCATCTTGCAGGGCCTGTTCGCCGGCACGGACACCCGCATCCCGCGCCTCTGTCCGCTGCCGCGCATGACCCCCTCGCCCCTCTTCGTCCTATAACCGCCCGCCGGGAGCAAATCCGGCCCCCAGCGCTCCCGGCAAGCGGAAAAACTGCCCGCCGGGAGCAAAATGACCTGCCGCCGCTCCCGGTATCCGCTTTCCCTCCCTGGGAAGATGGTCCCCGGCCGCCGGGAGCAAATCCGGCTCTCACCGCTCCCGGGAGGCGGAAAAACTGCCCGCCGGGAGCAAAATGACCTGCTAGCGCTCCCGGTATCCGCTTTCCCTCCCTGGGAAGAAGGTCCCCGCCCGCCGGGAGCAAATCCGGCTCTCAGCGCTCCCGGGAGGCGGAAAAACTGCCCGCCGGGAGCAAAATGACCTGCCGCCGCTCCCGGCATCACCGCCCTTTCAGCGCCGGCGACAACAGGTGAAAGAGTATAAAACCCGGCGTACTTCCAGGTAATTTATCGGCGACTGCGCACACCCGGCAAGCATAACTCATTCAAGGCTAGCCTCTATCAACA
>Ga0123328_1001367_pt1 | contig 23991 bp, 23 predicted proteins | sample BioC12SIPDNA_2_FD_89702 | JGI IMG/M metagenome (GOLD analysis project Ga0123328, IMG submission 89702) | Anaerobic biogas reactor microbial communites from Washington, USA - Biogas_R1_A C12 SIP DNA | ecosystem: Engineered > Bioreactor > Anaerobic > Unclassified | place: Washington, USA...
GGCCAAGAAATCAGCGTGGCCGTGCATGTCCACGAAGGTGGGGGAGAGGAAGTCCCCCTGCGCGTCAATGACGTGGGTCCCGGAGCCGGCGCGACGCTCTCCCTGACCCACCCACGCGATGCGGCCGTCCGCCACGGCAACGGTGGCTCCGGCAATGATCTCGGCGGAGTAGACGTTGATCAGTCGCGCGTTGACGATCAGTATGTCCGGGTCCGCGTTCCCCAGCGCCACCTCCATGAGCCGTCGCCGACTCATGCTCCATCTCCCGCGGCCAATCCGGTAAGTAGTCGCCGTATGAGCACCTCCAGAACATGGCGCCGCTGTTGTGCAGGGACCTGCAGGTTGCCCACGGGGTGGCCCAAGCCGACCGCAAGGGAGGCCGCCTCCGCAAATGCCGCGGCACTCGGCTCGCGCCCCTTGAGTGCAGCGGATGCCTCCTCCGCCGGCACAAGATGCGGCGCCATCGTCCCCAGCACGATCCGTACCTCTCTCACCGCGCCGTCCATTACACGCAATCCGGCCGCCACCCCGGCCAAAGGGAAATCGACGGAGTCGCGCAGCCGGTACTTCGCGCACCCGGTGCGATACCCGGTGGACGACGCGGGCAGGGACACGCCCGTCACCAGTGACACCGGCGGTGGGCGCAAGGCTCTACCATCCTCTCCGCACAGTTCAGCCACCGGCAGCAGGTCGGTGCCACCCCCAAGCGGCCGGGGGCCGGCCGGGTCGTCACCAAGCAGGAGAGGCGCCTCCCGCACCGTCCGCGGCCCATGCAGCTCTGTCGGTGGTAATACCATCATTCCTTGATGCTGCTTTGTCCCTGTAGTGCCTGGCAAAGCGCTTGCCCTATCAAGGGTACCTCATGGACCCACACCCCGACCGCGTCGAAAACGGCGTTGGCTATGGCCGGAAGCGCCGGGTGGAGGCTGTGCGGGGCTGAGGCCCCACACCCCCGCCGCAGTATCCGGCCGCCAGTTGCGGACGCCGATACGACCCGGAGAGCCATCCAAGAGAACGGTGCAGGCCCCACAAGCCCCCTGGTCACAGCCGCGTTTGGTGCCGGTCAGGCGCAGGCGTTCCCACAGCACTTCCAGAAGCGTCTCCTGGTCCTGTATGCCGACCTGGACCACGTCCCCGTTGAGCGAGAAGCGTAACTCCCGCGTCACGCCCGTTGCCCTCTTGCAGGACCGGGGGTACAACGTGCGCAGGCCCCGAGTGCCTCGGTCACGACGCCCCTTCCCTCGCGCGTGGCTGTATGCGCGGGCAAACAGCGTGGAATCCCCGGCACACCCGCTGTCGCTGTCACCAACCTGCACCTGCTCACGACCTCAGCCGTCCTCCCGGCGCTGCCGTCGCCTCCCGTGCTTCAGCCCAATGCTACCGGCATCTCCCTTTCCTGTGTATCCCTCACCGGCCGGCTACACATCCACACATTGTTCGCAGCCTTTCCCGATGGCTACAATAGCGAAGTTTGTCCCGGAAGCGCGGAGGAATGGAAATGCGGGAGATCCTTTCAGGCAATGAGGCCATAGCTCGCGGAGCGTGGGAGGCGGGCGTCCGATTTGCCAGCGCCTACCCGGGCACCCCCAGCACAGAGATCCTGGAGACTATCGCCGACTATGCGGATGTCTACAGCGAATGGTGCACCAACGAGAAGGTGGCGCTGGAAACGGCACTGGGCGCAGCCGTGGCCGGTGCCCGCGCCATCTGCTCTATGAAGCACGTGGGCGTCAACGTGGCGGCCGATCCACTTATGACCGCCTCATACGTGGGGATCAAGGGCGGGTTGGTGCTCATCTCCGCCGATGACCCGGCCATGCACAGCTCGCAGAACGAGCAAGACAACCGCAACTACGCCAAATTCTCCAAGATTCCGCTACTGGAGCCCAGCGACAGTCAGGAGTGCAAGAACTTCCTGATGCAGGCGCTCGATATCTCCGAGGAGTTCGACACCCCTGTCATGCTGCGCACCACCACACGCATCTCCCACTCCAAGAGTATCGTGGAGCTGGGAGAGAGACGCGAACCAGGCAACATCACAGGCCTGGAGAAGACGGCCTCCAAGTACACCATGCTGCCCGGTTTCGCCCGCGCACGGCATGTGGCGGTGGAGAAGCGTTTCACAGCGCTACAGGTCTACTCCAACCACACCCCGCTCAATCGCATCGAGATGGGCGACCCTCGCGTGGGGATCGTGGCTTCCGGCGCCGCCTATGCGTACGCCCGCGAGGCCTATCCTCAAGCCAGCTTCCTGAAACTGGGCATGAGCTACCCACTGCCGGACGCGCTCATCGCCGAGTTCCGGGGCAAGGTGGAGAAGCTGTACGTGGTGGAGGAACTGGACCCGTTCTTCGAAGAGCACCTCAGGGCCACCGGAGTGAAGGTGGACGGCGGCAAGTACCTGCTGCCCCTCCTGGGCGAGTTTGACCCCGGTCTGGTGGCCCGCTCGTTGGCCTGCGATGGACTGCCGGGCGTCAATGAAGAGCTCGCAGCAGTCCCAACACCTGACCGCACTGATCTGCCCCTGCGGCCACCCACGCTATGCCCCGGCTGCTCGCACCGTGGTGTCTTCACGGTGCTCAACCGTATGAAGATCTTCGTGAGTGGTGACATCGGTTGCTACACCCTCGGTGCGCTTCCGCCGCTGGCGTCAATGCACTCGTGCGTCTGCATGGGAGCCGGCATCGGCATGGCCCACGGAATGGCCAAAGTCCAAGACGCCGAGACCAAGACCAAGGACCGCCCCGTAGCGGTCATCGGCGATTCCACCTTTCTGCACAGCGGCATGACGCCTCTGCTCAACACGGTGTGGAACCGGGGAGAGACGGTCACCCTCATCCTCGACAACCGCACCACGGCCATGACGGGCGGTCAGGACAACCCCGGTTCGGGCAAGACCCTCAGCGGTGCTCTGACTCCGGCGGTGGACTTGGTGAAGATCTGTGAGGCCTTCGGAGTTCCCACCATCATCAAGATGGACCCCTACAATCTGGCCCAGGTGGAGAAGTCAATCGGCGAGGCCTTGGCCACCCCAGGGCCGGTGGTCATCATCGCCCAGGCGCCCTGTGTGCTCGAGTACAAGGTGAAGCACGAGCCCTGGGTCATTGACGCCGAGGAGTGCACGGGATGCAGGCGCTGTCTGCGCGTGGCCTGCATTGCCTTGGGGCTCGTGAACAGGGAGGACGGCAAGACCGTTGTCCAGATTGACCAGACGCAGTGCAACGGCTGCGGTGTCTGCGCCCAGATGTGCAAGTTTGAAGCGATCAAGGCGCCGGCCGCCGTCAACGGCTAGCCGCTTGAGGATACGGAGATGACTGAGATGAAGAGCGATACGTGCGTGGATCCCAGCGGTGTTGACAAGGCTGCACCGGCCGGGACCACCAACATCATCATCACCGGCGTGGGCGGCCAAGGCGTCATCATGGCCAGCTACGTGCTGGGCCAGGCGGCTTTGGCAGATGGCTTTGACGTCAAGCAGAGCGAGGTTCACGGCATGAGCCAGCGGGGCGGCAGCGTGCTCAGCCATCTGCGCTTCGGCCGCAAGATCTGGTCGCCACTGGTGACGCAGGGCACGGCCCACTTGCTGCTCTCTTTCGAAGCGCTTGAGGCGCTGCGGTACGTCACCTGGCTGCGACCCGGAGGCATGCTCGTCTACAATACGCTGCAGGTGAACCCCAGCACCGTCTCCTCCGGGCTGGCCGAATACCCCACAGGCGTGCACAGCCAGATCGCCGCCGCCTGGGACCGCGTGCGGGGAGTCAACGCCACCGAGTTGGCCGTCAAGGCCGGCAACCCCAAGGCGGCCAACATGGTCATGTTGGGCGCAGCGGCCAACAGCCTTCCGTTCAGCGACGAGACCTGGGCGAGGATTATCGCCGACGTGGTCCCGCCCAAGACCGTGGAGGCCAATATGCTGGCGTTCGGGCTGGGGCGCAGCGCAGAGTAGTGGCCGGAACACCTTTGGAGCCTCCAGCGGAGCAGGCGCGTGAGATCGTGATGCGCCTGCGCCGCGACTTTCCGGACGCCGGCATTGTCCTCACTCATCATGACCCCTGGCAGCTCACCGTGGCGGTGATACTGTCGGCGCAATCGACAGACAAGACCGTCAACCAAGTCACCGAGCGGCTCTTCCAGAAGTACCACAGTATTGAGGACTACGCTTCCGCCGATCCGGCGGAATTCGAGCAGGACATCTACGCCACCGGCTTCTTCCGCAACAAGACCACGCACATCCTGGCCTCCGCCCGCATGATCCTGGCCGAGTTCGGCGGCCGCGTCCCGGATTCCATGGCCGAACTCTTGCGCCTGCCGGGCGTGGCCCGCAAGACGGCCAACATCATCTTGGGCAACGCCTACCCCGAGGCCTTCGCGCGCGACCCGGGCGCCGGGATCGCCGTGGACACACATGTGCACCGACTGGCCAACCGACTGGGACTTGCCCACAGCAAGGATGCAGTGAAGACGGAACAGGCCCTGCTTGCCATCGTGCCGCGGCAGGACTGGTTCCAGATCTCCTACCTGCTGATCGAGCACGGCCGTGCAGTGTGCACCGCAAAGAAGCCGGGGTGTGGGCGGTGCCGACTGGCGGATATCTGCCCCACGGCCGGTGCCTTCTAGCGGCGCCACGGCCTGTGGCGGTAGACTAGCGTCCTACTCGCCTCTCAGCACCTCGCGGTGATCGGGATTAGTCCGGAACAAGGAGTGGACATGAAAGTCGACGAGATCAAGACCATCGGCGTGTGCGGCGCAGGCACCATGGGCGCCGGCATCGTACAGCAGGCGGCGCAATCCGGGTACAAGGTCAAGGTGCTGGACGTGCAGGACGCCTTCCTAGAGCGCGGCATGAACATCATCACCAAGAGCCTGGACCGGCTGCTGTCCAAGGAGAAGATCACGGCGGACGCGCGGCGGGCCGTCCTGGATCGCATCACCATGTCCACCGACCCAGCCGTCATGGCGGAGGCCGACTTCATCATCGAGGCCATCCTGGAAGAGGTCTCTGCCAAGAAGGCCCTGTTCGAGAGCCTGGAGCCGGTGGTAGGCCCCGACACCATCTACGCCACCAACACCTCGTCCATCTCTGTGACGCAGCTGGCGGCACTAACGGCGCGGCCGGACCGGGTGGTGGGTATGCACTTCTTCAACCCGGTGCCGGTCATGAAACTGGTGGAGATCATCCCCGCGCTGCAGACCACCCCGGACGTGGTTGACGTCACCATCGAGCTGACCAAGAAGCTGGGCAAGACGCCCGTGCCCTGCAAGGACACGCCGTCCTTCATCGTCAACCGCATCCTCATCCCCATGATCATTGACGCGGCGCGCGTGTACGAAAGCGGCGTGGCCACCGCCGCCGACATTGACACCGCCATGAAGCTGGGCGCCAACCTACCCATGGGGCCGCTGGAGCTGGCCGACTTCGTCGGTATCGATATCGTGTACCACATCGGCAACATGCTCTACGAGTACACGAAGGAAGCCCGCTTCAACCCGCCAGACCTTGTCCGCAACATGGTCATGGCCGGCTACCTGGGTCGGAAGAGCGGCAAGGGCTTCTACGACTACGCCGAGAAGCACTGAACTGAGCAGACACAGTTCTCGGCCCCCGGCGACACTTTGCCGGGGGCCGCTGGCTGTCGCGCCCACCATGTCCTTACCCGCGGGGCTCTAGCCACGCGGCCACCGACTCTTCTGCTATGCTAGAGGCACCATATGGGCCAAGCAGAAGACCCCCCAAGTACCTCACACGCACCGGCTCGTGACCCTGGCGCTGTTGCCCTGAGATGAGCACAGCGCTGGGTGTCCTGCTGATTGTTCTGCTGATCGTCGTCAACGGCGTGTTCGTGGCAGCCGAGTTCGCCATAGTCAAGGTTCGCCCCACCCGTATCATCGAGATGGCAGAGGCCGGGAGCCGCATCGCGCGGATCTCCCTGCCGATCCTTGACAAGGTGGAGTCCTACCTGCCGGTCATCCAACTGGGCGTGACCATGGCCACCCTTGGCCTGGGCTGGGCGAGCGAGCCCGTCCTCTCGAAGCTCATCTCCGACCCGCTCGACTGGCTCGGCATCAGCTCGCCGGAACTGCGCACCACCGTCGCCGCCGTGCTGTCCTTCGTGCTGGCCACGGGGTTCACTATCGTCTTGGGAGAACTGGTCCCCAAGTCCATCGCTATCCGCAAAGCGGAGGGCGCCACCTTGGTGCTGGCCGTCCCCCTGCGCTTCTTCTATTGGCTGTTCTGGCCCATCGTCTGGGTGCTCAACTCCCTGACCAAAGGCATTCTTGCTCTCCTACGGGTCAAGCCCGCCACGGCGGCGGATCTGGCCCACAGCGAGGACGAGTTGCGCATGATCCTTAGCGCCAGCGCAGAAGGGGGCCACATCGACGAAGTGGAACAAACCATCATGCGCCGCGCGCTCACTTTGGGCGAAGTGACAGTGGGCGAAGTCATGGTACCCCGTACCGAGATGGCGGCGTTGTCGGCCAACACTCCCGTCAGCGAAGCCTTGGACGAGGTGGCACTCTCCAACCATACCCGCTATCCAGTGTTCGAGGACGATCTGGACGACACCATCGGCTACGTGCACGTAAAAGACCTGTACCGGGCGGACCGGGTGCGAACGGTGCGGTCGGTACTGCGCCAGGTGGGATTCATCTCGGAGACCGCAAGTGTCGAGCTGGCACTGGCGCGTTTCCAATCGGCCCGCACCCCTCTGGCCATTGTGGTGGACGAGCACGGGGGCACCAGCGGCCTCGTCACGGTTCAAGACGTGGTGGAGCAACTCATTGGCGAGGTGCAAGACGAATTCGACCACGAAGCCCCTCTGGTTGAGGCTTTCTCCGACGGAACGTACTCGGTTGACGGGGGCGCCCGGCTGGAGTATCTAGAGGAGGCGCTGGGGCTGACCCTTACCGAGCCGGGGTTCCCCACTCTCGGCGGCCGCGTCTTCGAGCAGTTGCAGCGCCGACCGCGGGCAGGCGACGAGGTGGTCCTCGGCAACTACCAGGTGCGCATCCTCGAGGTAGATGGCATGCGCGTAGCCCGAGTCCTCATGAGCCCTGTCTCTGAGGTGAAAGCCAACGGCACTCCCGGAAGCGAAGATGCGTCCTGAGCCAAGGAGACACTGACCACATGAGCGCCTCCCTCCTGCCACTGGACTCGGACGCCCTGAGGGCCAACATCGCGGGCACAGCGGAAGCCCCCATCATTCCCGACAGGTTCAACGTCATGCTTGAGGCCGTGGCCGACGCGTATGGTGCCCACGAGTTGCTGAGAGAGACGCTGGAGGAGTACTTCCACAGCTACCGGCACGCGGGCACGGTGATTGACGGCCTGCAGACGTTGTTGCTCCGCGACTGGAACTACTTCGATCGCTCCGCCGACAGAGCCCTCCTCTTCTCTCTCGTCCTCGAAATCATGGAGGGCCTGTTCCAGGGTGTACTGCCTGAGGACCGCGCCTCTCAGCTGCTACGCCAATTGCTGGTCTGGATGAAAGCGGCCATCACCGGCTCTCACGCGGACGAGTATCTGCAACCTGTCGCCGATGCGGCATCGCTCATCGAGCGTCTGTACCCCCGGCTGGAGTCGGCGCTGCTCGAGAGGGACAAGGCGCTGAGAGACGTCACACAAGTGGCGCTGGACCTCGTCGGCGCGGGTCACGCCGCCGCCGAGTTGCCGGCACTGCGCCTGGCCGAAACCTACCGGCGTGTGCTGCTCCGAGGCTACACCATCGTGGCAAAGCATCTCGATGTGGCCGATTGGGCCCTAACTCGCGAGGCCCGCGTGCACTCGCCCCAAGAGGTGGCGGGTCTTTTCGCATCCACAGGCACGAATGCCATCCGCCACCACCTGTCGGCGGCGGCGGGAGCGGCTGCGATGGAACTGGTTGGTCCGGAACACCCCACCTTCAGCCAGATGCTGGAGGAGGTGGTGCAGAGACTCTTCCGCATCTCAGCGCTGGATGACCGCTTCGCCGTCTGTCTGTTCCTGCTCAAGGACACGTCTCTCGGTCTCCGCCAGCGTGAAGTGATGGTGGAGTTGTTGTCGGTAGTGCGGGAGATCATCCGCCCCTCGCGCATCGTGCACTTCCACCGCATACTGCGTCGTCTGGCCCGGTTCTTTCAGGAGAGGGAGGGGCTGTTCCCGGAGATGCGCTTCCAGTGCTACGAAGCCATCGGGGTCGCCATTGGCGAAGCGGGAGCGGTGGGGGCCGCTGATCGGCTCACGGATGATCTTCTGCACTGGCACTTCGAGTACCAAGATGTCTGTGGGGCCAACGATGAATGGCGGACGCTGGCCAATCGCCACCACCTGCCCAACATCCGCTGTTGGCTGCGCATCATCCGCTCCAATCCCCAACTCTTTGAACGCCTGGCCGCCGGGCTCACCGCGCAACTGAGACTGGGCGGCGCCTTCATCGCCGATACCGACCTCTTTCAGAAAGACATCACCGACCTGCTCAACGCCAACATCGAACCGGTTTACTCCGTTATCAAGCAGCTTCTACGCTGCTTCCCTGTCTACTTCAACGAGGTCGGGGCAGAAGGCGAGTTGCGCTCCGTCTCCACCGAGATCGACGAGATCGGTGGCCGCAAGGACTCCCTCATGCATTTCATCCGCAAACAGGTGCACGCGGAGTCCTCCAACCGTCTCATCCCCTTCAGCACCGCGGTGCTCGACTATTGGTCCACGCTGGATCCCGGGCCCCTGGCACCGTTCCTCTCAGAGCGCGTGCTGGCCGCCGTGACCAGCGAGCGCTCCCAGGCGGAGGGGCCCCACAAAGTGCTGGCCAACCTGCCGGCGGCCCCTGAGGACTATCGCAAAGTGGAGCTGATGCGCCGCATGCGCGATCTGCTGGAGCAGAAGTACTCCATCGCTCCTCGCAACCTGGGGCCCCTGGTGTCCGCTTCGCTGACGCTATCCGCCGAGACCCGTCGGGAGTTCACCGCCGCCTTGGACACATGGCAGACATGCCTGCGCTCGCCGCAACGGGGCGTGCTGGCCGCCATCACTCGCTACTCCCGATCTCGCAGCCGTGAGGCGTTGCTCGAGCAGGGATTGAGGGCTCTTGCCGAACTGAAGACCACAATCCTAAGCGGCAAGCACTCGGAGGGGCAGGAGAACATCTTTCACAAACGGCATATCGCCGCCGGTATCCCCTCCATGTACGGCACCTATCGAGAACCCAAATTCGATGCCCTCGGGCTTTCGTTCCGCATTGAGGGCCTCGTGGCTCAGCTTCTGGATGAGATCGCCACCGAGATAACTGACCAGTATGTCAGCCGCGCCTCGCTCCGGCGCTTCGCAGGCAACCTGGAGTGCTTCAAGCGAGCCCTGGAGGTTGACGGGCTGAGGTCGCAGAGCCTGAATTCCGACCTCATCATGCTGCGCGATGGGGCTGCACACGCCGGCTTCACCTTCAATCAGTGCCGCAACGTCTTCCAGTTCTTGGCCGGCGATGTGACCAATCTTGTGCGCCTGACCATGCAGGGCTACGACGATGCCCTGCGCCGCATACTGACCGACGACAGCCGGCAGCTGGATTGCCGGCGGCTTGGCCTGGACGCGGTGATCGAGGGCTTCCTGCGGGACATCCTGGTGGCCACGCTGGGTCTGCAGAGCCTGGACCGCTATGTGGCCAACGCTCGGAGCCACCTGTCGGCCCTGGCGGAGAAGGTGGATACCCGCGACCTCGCGCGCATGATGGCCTACGATCCAGATCGACTGGTATCGTGGCTGGACAGGCCGAATCCCAACGTCGACGATCAGATGACCCTGGGCTACAAGGCTCTGGGGCTCAAGAGGATGACTGAGTACGGCTACACCGTACCTGAAGGTTTCGTGCTCACCACCGAGCTGTTCGGAGTCTTTCCCGCCATGAGCCACCGCCCGCTGTACGAGCACACGCTGGCCCGCATACGCCACGCTCTTGCGGAGTTGGAGGACAAGACGGGACTGGGGCTGGGCGACCCCAGCCGGCCGCTCACGCTCGCCATCCGCTCCGGTGCCGCCATCTCAATGCCCGGGCTCATGGCCACCTTGATCAACGTGGGCCTCAATGACGAGCTCGCCGAGGCCCTCGCCCAGCAACCAGGCATGGCCTGGACGGCGTGGGACTCGTACCGGCGGTTCCTTCAGTCCTGGGCCATGACCGCCGGGATCGACCGGGACGTTTTCGACGAGATCATCGCCGGATACAAATCTCGCTACGGCGTGGGACAGAAGCTGGAGTTCACCGCGGAGCAGATGAAGGAGATCGCGCTGGCGTACCGCGCCCGCTCGCAAGAACTGGGCGTCGTCCTCATCGACCACCCACTGCTGCAGGTGGTGGCCGCCGTCGGCCGGGTGCTCGCCTCCTACTACTCCCCGCAGGCCCGCTTCTACCGCCGCTACATGGGCCTGGCCGAGGAATGGGGAACCGCCGTCATCATCCAGCGGATGATCTACGGCAACCGTGGCCGCCAGTCGGGCGCGGGGGTGACGTTCACCCGCAGCCTCGTGGAACCGCGCAGTGGGCAGGTGCGGCTGTTCGGCGACTTCGCCATTGGGGCGCAGGGCGAGGACCTCGTGGGCGGGCTGGTCAATCCACTGCCCATGTCTGAAGCCCAACGCCGGGCCAGCGCGACATACCGGGGAGTGCGCCGCAGTCTGGAGACAGAGTTCCCTGAAGTGTACAACCAACTCCTGGAGGTGGCCAAAGACTTGGTGAGCACCCGGGAGCACGACCCGCAGGAGATCGAGTTCGCCTTTGAATCCCCGCACGCCCAGGATGTCTATGTGCTGCAGAAGCGCTCGATGGTAGAGGAGGTGCCCGAAGGTGTCATGACATTCGCCCGCGCTCCCGACGAGCGCGCACCCAAGCCTGACGCCGTGGGAATGGGGGTCTCCGGCAGTGCATACGCCGGTCGGGTGGCGGTGAACGCCGAACAGATCGACAGGTTGGCCACGGAAACACCCTGCGACCACATCGTGCTGCTAAGACCTGACACAGTGCCCGAGGAAATCGCTATGATTGTTCGCGTGCAAGGTATCCTCACGGCACGCGGTGGAGCCACTTCCCACGCAGCGGTGACCGCGAAGCGCCTGCACAAGAACGCCGTCGTCGATTGCCGCGGACTTGAAGTCAACGAAGGAGCCGGGACCGCCCGCCTGAACGGACAAGAACTGCGTGTGGGCGATTGGCTCAGCATCGACGGCCGCACGGGCCACATCTTCTTAGGCAAGCGGGAGGTGATCTCCGCCACAACACAGGCCAACCGGGGATAGTCTGCAGGGGGACGCATCCGGGGAACATGTTTCGGAACAAGGAGGACTCTCAATGGCAAGTCGAGTTCTGGGTATCAACGCGCTCGGCCGGATCGGTAAGCTGACACTCTGGTACCACCTCGACCGCGACGCCTTCGATTCGTTTGTCATGAACGCTGGTCGCGGGATCGGGAAGTCGCTCGATGCCGTGGCCCAGTACCTCAAGAAGGACAGTACCTACGGTCCCCTGAGCCGATACCTCTACGGGCAGAAGGGCGAGCTCGAGTGCCGCGTGGTGGACGAAGAGAAAGGCCTCCTGCGCATCGCCGGCAAGGACGTCACCATCCTGCGCTCGGAGCGCAACCCCAAGGACATCCCGTGGCGGGACTACGGTGTGGATATCGTGGTCGACTGCTCCGGCAAGTTCAAAGACCCCACCACCCCTGCTGATGATGCCAAGAAAGGCTCCATTCGCGGACACCTGCTGGGCGGCGCCAAGGTCGTGGTGAACAGTTCGGCCTTCAAGATCAAAGACAAGTCCAAGAGCATGCCGGATGACGCTGTCATGCTCATCTACGGCATCAATCACGAGCAGTTCGTACCCGGCACGCACACCATGGTCTCGGCAGCATCCTGCACCACCACGGGCCTGGCTCACATGATGCGCCCGCTGCTCAACAACGAGTTGACCAAGAACATGATGACCGCGGGGATGGGTACCGTTCACGCCGTCACCAACACGCAGTCGGTGCTTGACTCCGTTCCCAAGGAAGACGAGAAGGACCTCCGCAAGAAACGGTCCATCCTCAACAACATCATCATCACCTCCACCAACGCCGCCAAGGCGCTGGAACCGGTGATGCCGCAGATGGGCAGCATCGGCTTCATGGCGGATTCCCTGCGCATCCCCACCAACACCGCCAGCCTCATCGTGCTGAACGCCACTTTCCAGACAGAGATGGACGCGGGCGGACGGCCCAAGATCACCCAGGATGTCATCAACAAGATCTACGAGGAAGCGGCCGCCGGCCCGGCCAAGAACCTCCTCAAAGTCAGCTATGAGCAGAACGTGTCCAGCGACATGATCGGCGAGAACGCAGCAACCGTGATCGAAGCGCTGGAAACCCACACCCGCACCGGTCTCATCCCGGTCAAGTTGCCCGGTACAGCAGAGACAGTCGAGATCCCGGTGACGCACGCCAAGATCTTTGGCTGGTATGACAACGAGCTGGGAAGCTACACGCATCGTATGGGAGAGCTGACCGCCTACATCGCGGAGCAGTTCTAAGCAGGACGCCCGCTTCTCCCGGAGCACCTCATAGCCTCAGGCCGGCCCGTTATCGCCCCATCTCCACGATCTCCGTTACCACGCGCCCGTCCACCACACGCAGCCGCCCAATTGTGCGAGGCAGGAGAAAACGGCGCGGCCCGGCGGAACCGGGGTTGAAGAACAACACTCCGCCGCTCCAGACGGCTTCCGCGCGGTGGCTGTGGCCGTGAATGACCACGCGCACCTCTCCCAGACCCTGCGCGATCAAGCGACGCTCTCGGCCCAGACCCGCCAGATTGTGAACCACCAGGCACTTGACGCCTGCCCACTCAAACTCGGCGCGGGGAGGCAGTCGCAGAGACCAAGCCCCGGTGTCCGTGTTGCCGCGCACCGCCACCAGCGGTGCGATACCTTCCAGAGTATCGAGTACTTCACTCCCACCAAGATCTCCGGCATGGACAATCAGGTCCGAGCCGGCCAAGGCCGCGACGACTTCCGGGTAGAGCTTTCCATGCGTGTCGGAGACAACGGCGAGCACGGGCATTAGCGGGACACCGGCAGTTGGCGGCCACCGAATTCACGTCGAAGTGCGGCCAGCAATCTGGCGCCGAAGTCCTCCTGGTCTCTGCCGGCCAGACGCACAAGCAACGCAAGCGTGAGGACGGGAGTGGCGAGATCCCTCTCGATAGCCTCCGCCACTGTCCAGCGTCCCTCTCCCGAGCCGACCAACGCCAGTTCCATGTGGTCCTCCCTCGATTATCATCCGCAGTATGGCTCCGTGCCCGTCCGGCCATCAACTCGACATCCTCGGCAGTCCCCAACACTCCGGTCGCACATGGTATCCTTCATTAACTGGTCACCCAATCAATAAACGAGGCATGGCGCGTCCCAGAACCAAGGAAGACGAGCGGCGTGAAGAGATAATCTCTGCAGCCCTGCAGCTCGTTCTGCGAGTGGGATACAACCAGGTGACCCTCGCCGACATCGCAGACCAAGTCGGCGTGAGCAAGGGCCTCATTTCCTACTACTTCCCGCGCAAAGAGGATGTCTTCTTGGCCGTCCTGGACCGGGTGGTGGAGCGAATGGACGTCCAGTTTGAGCGCTACTGCTCCAGCACCGCGCGCGCGCCCGAGAAGCTGACCATGTTCTTCGTCAACCTGTTCGGCAACGAGAAGAGAGCCCGCCGCTACTACACCGTGGTCATAGACTACATGGCTCAAGCCATTCGCCAGCGAGCCGTTCAGGAATACACACAGCGCATCTACGACTCATATCGAACCTACATGGAGAGGGTGATCTCAGAGGGCATCGCGTCCGGCGAGTTCCGCAAACTGGACCCGGGGCGCTGTGCCTCGCTCCTGATGGCCCTGATGGAAGGGCTGATCCTGCAATGGTTCTTCGACAAGAAGGGCTTCAACCTGGACGAGGCCTATCAGACCTGCGTAGACTTCATGGAGGCATACCTGCTCCCACCGGAGTTGGCCGTTGCCGCCAAGCCGGAGAGCGGGCTTCAGCCGGGTGCAGATGCCCTGGCCTCCCACTTGGCGTTGCCACCCCAGGACTGAAGGCTGCCTGCCGAGCCGGCTCGGATCCTAGGAGGAAGGCTCCGTGTATGCCTCCAATTCCCGCACCCAAGCCAGCCGTTCCGACAACGGCGGCATTTCGGAGGGACCTGGAATCTGCCCCAGGCAATCCTGCAGACGCACCGGGCGCATATCGCGCAGGGAGGCCTGGGCCAACTGCTGATACCAACGAGTACCCAAACCTTTGGCCCGCACACGCTCTTCACTCACGTCCGCCACGATGCGGGCGGGGACACCAACCGCCAGCTTGCGCGGTGGGACAACGAAGCCGCTCGGCACTACACACCCCGAGCCGATCACACACTGGGCGCCCAGCACGGCGTTGTCCAGTATCACAGCATTCATACCCACCAGGATGTCACGCTCCAAGCGTGCGCCGTGGATCACGCAGCAATGACCAAGATGGCATTCGTCGTCCAGTATGACCTCCGTGCCCGGGTAGCCGTGGATCACGCAGCAATCCTGCACATTGGAACCGGCGCCCACACGAATGGAGCAGAAGTCGCCCCGAATGCAGGCCCCCGACGCCACGTAGCACCCGGCTCCAATGGTCACATGGCCAACGAGCACCGCGTCAGGGTGGACGAAGGCCGAAGGGTCGATGAGCGGTTGCGCTCCGCCGAACGCGTAGAGAGGCACCTTCCGCCCCTACGCACCCAGCAGATCGGCGAGACGAGGCAGGGTCTCCTCTATGCGACCTCCGTCCCGAACCGTGGCCTGGTCATCATAGGGAGTCTCGGAGGCCGTCATTATCACCAGCTTGCCGCCGGAGCGGAGGGTGATGCCCGGCAGACCGGCTACCGGCCATACCACCAGCGAGGACCCCGCCACCAGCATGAGATCCGCCCGTTGGGACCAACTCACCGCCAACCCGTACTCCTCCTCAGGTAGGCCCTCTCCGAAGAAGATGACGCCGGGCTTGATCACCCGGCCACAGACGCAACGCGGTACGCCTTCCGGCTCGGCGAGGGCCTCCACCATGTATGAGTGCGTGTACTCCTTGCCACACGAGAGGCAGACGCCGGTCTCGATGGAACCGTGTACCTCCGCAATATTCTGGCTGCCTGCCCTACGATGCAAACGGTCGATGTTCTGGGTAACCAGGGCCTTGACGAAACCGGCCTTTTCCAAGCGGGCGAGCGCGTAGTGGGCGGGATTGGGGGAAGCCGAGTCCAACGATCCCAGCCGATGGCGATAGAAGGACCAGAATTCCACCGGGTCCTCCAAAAACGCATCGATGCTGGCGGCTTTCATGGGATCCACTTTGGTCCACAGCCCCGTGGCCGGAGACCGGAAATCCGGGATGCCCGACCCGGTGCTGCTACCCGCGCCGGTGAGCGCCACAGCGAAGCTGGCCTCACGCAAGAGGCCGGCTATGCGTTCAATCGAGTCCACGTGGACAGTCTACCATCCGCCCCAAGGCATTTGGCCGGTGTAGGATGGGTAAGCAGACGCATCTTTCACTGGTAGTCGGCCGCGGTGGCCGACGCCGCGGCCGACGGTCGTAAGGAGGGTTGACGTGGAAGTAGGCGAACTGCTCCGCAAAGCCAAGACCATCGCCCTGGTGGGAGCTTCACCCAATCCTTACCGGCCCAGCCACACCGTGATGCGCTATCTGCTCTCTCACGGTTACGATGTGATTCCCGTACGCCCCGGGGGCGAGACCATCCTGGGAAGGAAGTGCGTGGACTCCCTGACTCTTGTTGAGGGGTCAATCGACATCGTGGATGTGTTCCGCGCTGGTTCGGCGGCGCCGGATCTGGCCCGGCAGGCCGTGGCGGCAGGCGCCTCGTGCCTGTGGCTACAGGAGGGCGTGCGCAGCGAGGAGGCGGCAAGGATCGCGCAGGAAGGCGGCCTGCAATTCGTCCAGGACAGGTGCATCAAGAAGGTCCACGCCGCACTCTCCTGACCGCCGGTTCACCTTTGGGTGGTGGCGACGCCGTGCGACGGCGCCACCACTTGGCTGTCACGACCGCCGCGGTGCACAGGACGAGGGCGGCGGCTGTCCACAGCCACCACTCTGCCGCCCATCCCCACCGCACGGAGAAAGGAACGGACGCCAACTCCGTGCTACCTGCCCGAACTGCCAGAAGGTAGCGCCCTGTGGGGACCGCGATCCCCTCCAGCACGACCGTACCGCCACCCACCTCCACCGTCCGCTCCACCACGGTCAGCGGTTCCCCTCCCTCAGACGGTGCCACCTCGAATGCCAGCGACATCGGCTGCCCAGCGGCGTTGTCCACAGCCACCGCGACATCCACCGCCCGTCCCTCCCTCTCCCTCGCGTTCACCTTGCCCACGTGCACCGCCGCGAACTCCCCCTCGACCACTCGCCGGGCTTCCCGTGCCCATGAGAGGCCCAGATTGACGTGGGCCGGATCCGCCCCCTCCCGAAGCCATAGGCGGCTCTCGGCGTGAAAGAGCGCCACCCGGGCGGCCGAGACCGGCCCAGCCCTCTCCCCTGCCGCCACGACCAGATCCGCGATGGGCCCGCGCGCTTCCCGGATCCTCTCTATCAGAGTGTGTGCCATCAGCCCCGGCTGATGCCCTCCGAAACGGCTCAAGAAGACTGGGCGGCTGCTGGGAGGGTGCTTCTCCAGCAGTTCCGCCAAGGTCAGGGTGGAGATGAACTCTGTCTGCGACAGACCAAGCCCCAGCGCTCTGAGGCCGGCGGGATCCAGTTGCGCGTAGTCGTGCGCCGGCGCGGCGATCAGCACGGAGCGGCCGTCGGCCAGGAGACTGGCCACGGCAGCGAAGAAGCGAGGGACATCCCAGGTGTCGGCCAGGGCCGAGGACAGTTCGCTGGACACCGGCATCAGGGTGACGCGGTTGTTCTCACTGTCCGCGATACGTACGGGGAGCAGCGGGTCCTGAGACGATTCGGCCAAGTCCTTCGTCACCATCGCCGATGCCACCACATACTCCACGGAGGCTTGGCTGAAATAGGCCAGACAGCGTGTGGTCAGATCCTGGCCGGGCACGTAGGCACCCCCGGATATCTGCCCGGGCTGCAACACCCGTTGGAGCGTGGCTCTCCCCAACCGCATCTGCTCCAGGCCTTCCTGCCAGCCCTGTTCCGCCAGAACGGCGGCGGCGGGCGCCGCATAGGGCGTGGGGATGATTTCCACGGCCGGCTCCCGGGCCAACCCCCGCAGGACCGCAAGTCCTCCCGCCGCTTGGCGCGCTTCCGTCGACTCGGCACTGTACTCCGTGAGAGAGCCGCCTGAGACCTCGCTGAACCCGCCGGTCTGTGACTCAAGCTGAGAGAGCAGCGCCGGCTCCACTGCCAGCGAGAAATGCCAACCGGGGAAGTCTCGCAGGAGAGAGGCCGGCAAGTAGAGACTTCCCCCCGCATCCGAGAAGGGAGCCGCCGTCTCTCTGATGACGGAATCCACGAAGGCCCCGGATGGATCCTGTCTCACACCACGTATCAGCGGCAACACGAGGGCCAAGTCGACATTCGCTTGGTCGGAGACCACCGCTGCCAGCCACGTGGACATCAGACCCAGCTGGGTGTCCCCCGCCCCCACCGTAACGCGTGCCTCAAAAGCCCCCGCCTGGGGAAGGGCCCGCGCGGGCAGAGAGATTGTATAGTCCACCTCCCCCTCGAGATCACCCATGGGAACAGTGAGCTCCGCGGTGATAGGCCAATCCTCCGGCCCGGAGCTCGGGCGCCCCGGGCCGCACACCTGAACGCGCGCCGTGACCGCTTCCACCGGTGCCGCCATGGTCCCCGTGACGTGGAGGCGGGCAGTCTCACCAACCACGCAGAACGGCGTGGCCGGCGTCACGGCGAGGGACGAAGCCAACGCCCAGGAAGGGCCGGGCACCACCAGTAGCAGCACACAGCCCAGCAGACAGGCGACGAGGAAGAGAGGGCCAGAGAGCAGGCCCGAGCCGCGTGGACGCCGCTCGGGCATTCCCGCCGGCAGCCTCACCTGCTACAGCTGCTTGGTGAGCCGCAGCAGTGAACGCCCGTCGAACGAGGACTCCAGGTCCACTCCATCAACCAGCGCACGCATGACCGCCAGACCGAGACCACCATCCGCAAGCGCCGCATCCCCCCCCGGGTTCCCCGAGGGCCACGTCACGTCGATCACCCAACTGTGGGGGGTCACCCGGAACCCCACCGCCAGGCAGGCGTCACGCTGCCCCTGCACGTGCTGCAGGGCAAAAGTGCACGCCTCCGTCACAGCCAGCTTGAGGTCCGCAACCGCCTCTTCCGGAAGATCCGACACTCTCGCCACTCCGGCGACGGCAAGACGGGAGAGCCCCACGTATTCCGGCTTCGAGGGGATGGACAACAGGACCACGTCACCTGCTCCGCCACTCAGCCCCGCACCCCGCGGCCGCTCCGGCCCCGTCATCGCTGCAACGATGTGTGGATCATGCTTTTCGCTCAAGACCTGCTCCCGTGGAGAACGGCCTCCGCAGCCTTTATAACTCAGTCACTGAACTACGTTCAAGTCTTCACCGCAGAACGCGCAGCACCCCCCCTTGACCAGGATCTGGGTAGCCGTACGGTCATCGCGGTGGATAGCCGTCCTCCCACAGCTGGGGCATACGGTCTGCCGCGAGGCATGCCCCTGCACGTTTCCCACATAGACAAAACGGAGCCCCTCCTTGCGACCGATCGCGGCCGCACGCTCCAGAGTGGCCAGCGGCGTGGGGAGGATATACGAGAGTTCAAAATCCGGTGAAAAGCGGGTGACATGCCAAGGCGTATCTGGGCCCAGATGCCCCACGATCCACGAGGCCATGGCATGGAGACCCTCGTCGCCGTCATTCATGCCGGGGATGATGTTGGAGACCACCTCCATGTGGCAGCCGTAGACTTCCTTGGCCTGAATGGCTATGGACAGCGCCTGACCCGCCTCCTTGGCCTTGGTGAACTGCTGGTATCCATGTTCGTCAGGGGCCTTGAGGTCAAAGCGAACGGCATCAACGTGCGAGGCCACACAACAAAACGCTTCATCGCTCATGTAGCCGGCTGTGGCCAACGCAGTGTAGAGACCGGCCTCTTTGCCGACGACAAACACGTCCCGCACGTATTCCAGCCAGACCACCGGTTCGTTGTAGGTGAACACAACGCCGGCTGCCTTGTAGCGCTTGGCCGCCTGCACGGCCTTGCCCGGCGAAAGGTATGTGAGCTTCTCGGCTTCACCTTTACCGGCGCCCGCATGAGATATCTGCCAATTCTGGCAACCGGAACACAATACATTGCACCCCAGGGTCCCAAGCGACATCACTCGAGTCCCGGGGCGGAAATGGTACAGCTGCTTGCTCTCGATGTCGTCGACGGCAACCGTGGCCGGGCGGCCGTACACAAGGGTACGGAGGCTCCCGTCTCGCACTCCGCGAACCCTGCAGATGCCATCCCGCCCCTCTTCGAGCAGGCACAGGTGCGGGCAGAGCGTGCAGCGCACTCTGGCGCCATCCCGCTCGGCGAACAGTGCTTTTCGCTCTTGGCGCCCAGCGGTCATCCGGCTCCCGTCCGCTCCAGATGCTCCAGTCCCTCCTCCACCACTTGGAGGATGGCCGCGTGCATCTCCCGGTTGGCAGCGGCCACCACGCTGAGCTGATGCGCCACATCGGAACCGAGCAGCGGCCGCTTGTCAAGACTGTTCCCCGCGGCATCGGTTACCACGCAACCCGCTTCCTCCAGTATCAGCGCAGCGGCCGCCACATCGTACGGGCAGTTGTTGAGCACGCTGCCGTTACCCACCTGCCGAAAGCGCCTCTCCACCCAGGGCGACCGCTCGATCATCCGAGGGCCGACGTCCACGTACGCATCGAGTTGCCCCGTGAGAATCCGAGTCATGGTGTAGGTGGCACTTCCCAAATCAAAAACCCCTCCGTTCACCGAAGAGCGGTCGATGAGGCCCCCGAGGACGGCCACCAGCTCCGCTGCCGGCCGTCCTCTGAAGCCAATGGTCCAGAACAAGCGGGACAGGTCGCTGTGCATGGAGATGGACACCTCACGTCTGCGCCCGGATGCGTCCAGTATCTCCACCCCACCTCCCCGCACCGCGCGGAAGACCCCGCCCTCCTTGATCTCCAGGATCACTCCATACCAGACATCCTCCATGGCAGGGCGGTGCGTGAGACGGGCCACCGCCACACTGACGCACGCGGCTTCCAAGCCGGCAATGGCGGGACGAGTACCGTCTATGGGGTCCACGATGAACACCCAGTCCGCACCTTCTGACCCGACGAGGCCCTGATCCTCGGAGTAGTACGCAACCGGCCGCGCGAAGCCCTTGAGCCTCCGCTGGACATGCGCCTCAGCCTCGGCGTCAACGGCAAAGGTGGTATCGCCCCCCACCGCGCGACCGGCCAGTCCTCGTGACCAAGGCCTCCCCAAACGTGGCAACACGATCTGCCGGAGTTCGGCCGCCAGTGAGTCGGCCAGTTCGCGCACCCAATCCTCCGGAGGTCCCCAATAGCTCACGAGACGCCCTGCCGCGCCGTGAGTAGAGGCCGAGCCCGGAACTCAGCGCCCAGATTCAGCGCCAGTTGCCGGATGGCGGCGACATCCAACCCGGGAAGCATGACCGCCGTCGCCGTCACGCGAACACCGGCCGCGACGGCCTCCCGGATGAAGGAGACAACGGCCGAGAAGGCTCCATTGACAGACGGGCTGCAGATGCGGTCGTACGTGGCGGCATCCGGCGCGTTCAGACTCACGGAAGCAACGTCCAGCCCGGCATGGGCCAGTTCGGACACCACCTGCCTACCCGGATGGAGAAGCTTACCGTGACCATTGGTGTCGAGACGGGTGACTGCGCCGCGTGCCTCAGCCCAAGCGAGTATCCCCAGCAGCTCATCCAGACGGATGGTGGGCTCACCCAGGCCGGTGAACACGATTTCCGCGGCCCGGCGAGAAACCAGTTCCGCCTCAGCAGCCTGGATCACCTGCTCCGCCGAGGGCTCCTGCTCCGGCCGCAGGAGAAGATCGTAGCCGAAGATCTGCCACGTGAATGTGCGGAGGCAGAACTCGCACGCGGCAGAGCAACGGCTGGTCAGGTTCACGTACAGACTATCGCCGCCCCAATAGACATAATTGGGGGCGGGGAAGGGAACAAGGTGTTGTGGCTCAGAAGTGCAATGGCCGAGCATAGCGGGCGTTCATTATACAGGTCGGCTATTCACAGGCGGATGGCATTGTGCTATCAATAGGAGGTTCCGCGGGCACCTCGGCCCGCCGGCGCTTGAGCCATGGAACGGCTACAGCGCATCATCGATCTGGGGAGGATGGCAGAGTGAAGAAACACTGGTTGCCCATAATCGTCTTCTTTGTTCTCGCAGTGGCTCTCGTTGCCGTGGCGACCGGCTGCGGTGAGACCACCACAACTACTGCGACACCCGAGAGCACAACCACCGCAGCGGGGGATACCACAACTACTGCGGCGGAGCAGACAACAACCACCGCGGCGGAGGAGGAAGTGGGCGCCACCGGTCCCAACGCTGAAGCCGCCGACGCCGCCATTGCCGCGGTCACCAAGTCTGACAAGATTGAGACCCCAAAGACGCTCGTGCCCGGAAAGCTGCAGGCCGGTTCGGACACCGCATTCCCGCCCTTCGAGTACTCTGACGGCAAGGGTGGCTACATCGGCTTCGACGTCGATATCCTGACCTCTCTCTGCAAGAAGATGGGCCTTGAGCTTGTGATGGTCTCCACCGCTTGGGACGGTATCATCCCGGCACTCGTGAGCGACCGTTTCGACATCATCGGCTCGGCCATGAGCATCACGGACGAGCGCAAGGAACAGATCAACTTCTCGGATGCCTACTACCAGAATGACCTGGCCATCACCACCCCCGTCGACAAGCCCATTGAGAACGCCGACGGCCTCGTGGGCAAGATCGTGGGCGTGCAGGTGGACACCACCGGCCAGTTTGCGGTTGAGAAGATCGAAGGCATCAAAGAGATGAAGAAGTACGAGAACATCATCCTTGCCATCCAGGACCTCGAGGCCGGGCGCACGGAGGCCGTGGTCAACGACGAGCCCTCCAACGCCTACCAGATCCGCAACAAGCCCAACCTGGCCAACACCGGCAAGATCGTCGTTGACGATGACTACGGGTTCGGCATCAAGAAGGAGAACACTGAGCTCCTCGAGGCAATCAACGCGGCCCTCGGAGAGATCAAGGCGGACGGCACCTACGACCTGATCCGAGCCAAGTGGTTCGGGAAGGCCCAGTAGGAATCCCCAGCACTCAGAGCGTGAAGGGGGTCAAGGCATACGCTTTGACCCCCTTCTTATTCACTTCTCCACAGTAGGGAGAGCCGATGGGGCAGTTCATCAAGTACTACTTCAACATGGAAATCCTGGGCGAGACCCTTCCCACTCTGGTAAGGGCCGTAGGAGTGGTCATCGAACTGCTCGTGCTCTCTCTCACGTTCGCCTTCGTTCTCGGTCTCCTCATCTCCTTGATGCGGATATCTCGGGTTCGCATCCTGCGTTGGCTATCCGCCATCTACATCGATTTCATCCGCGGCCTCCCTCTCCTGTTGCTCCTCACCTTCATCTACTACGGTTTGGCGTTGGTGGGATCGCAGACCGGGCTGCGCGTATTGATCCTTGGCCCCATCCCCGCCGCCGTCCTTGGTTTGAGTCTCTGCTATGCGGCCTACTCGGCCGAAATCTTCCGTGCCGGTATCCAGTCGATCCACAAGGGGCAGATGGAAGCGGCCCGCTCATTGGGTATGACCTATGGTCAGGCCATGCGTTTCGTCGTGTTGCCCCAGGCGGTCAGGGTCGTCATCCCGGCGCTGACCAACGAGTTGATCGCCATGATCAAGGACACTGCGCTGGCTTCGGTGATCACCACCCCGGAGATCCTCTTCCGCGCCCGCGAGATCATGGGAGTCAAGGCCAACCCCACGCCCCTGTCGGCCGCCGCCATCGTGTATCTGGTGTTCACCATCCCCCTCATCCGGGTGGCGAGCCGCCTGGAAACACGTCAGAGTCGCGGCAAAAAGGCCCGGCCTAAAGCCGATGCCGAGATGTCGGCGGATCTGCTCGGCCAACTACCCAAGGGGTAATCGCGGTGATTCAACTCATCGATGTCTACAAGCAGTTCGGCCACCTGCAGGTGCTCAACGGAGTCAATCTACATGTGTCCAAGAGCGAAGTGGTAGTGGTCATCGGGCCGTCGGGCTCGGGGAAATCCACCATGCTTCGCTGCATCAACGGACTGGAGAAGATCCAGAAAGGCAAGATCCTCGTCGAAGGCGACGATCTCACGGATCCCAAGACAGACGAGAACAAGATCCGGCAGCGCATCGGTATGGTCTTCCAGAGCTTCAACCTCTTCCCGCACCGGACGGTCCTCGATAACGTCACCATGGCACCCCTCAAGGTGCAGAAGCAGGACAAAGCCGAAGCGCAGGCCACGGCCCTCGAGCTCTTGGCGAGAGTCGGCTTGGCCGACAAGGCCGGCAGCTATCCCGACCAGCTGTCGGGTGGGCAACAGCAGCGCGTTGCCATCGCCCGTGCCTTGGCCATGCACCCCGATATGATGCTCTTCGACGAAGTCACCTCAGCACTGGACCCAGAGCTGGTGGCGGAGGTGCTCAACGTGATGAAAGACCTGGCCCTGGCTGGAATGACCATGGTCGTGGTCACGCACGAGATGGGGTTCGCCCGCGAGGTGGGCTCGCGCCTCATCTTCATGGATGAAGGTGTGGTGGTGGAAGAAGGCGACCCGCGTACCATGATCGCCAACCCACGGGAGGAACGGACCAAGAAGTTCCTGGGGATGGTCCTCTAACAGATGGGATGAAGAATGACCGCTTCGCCGCCGGAGCGTGCTGGGTACGCGCCAGTCTCGAACGCAGGGAGCGCGAATAGCAGCGCTATTTGCGTGACCGAGGACACAGAATGGCGCCGCCC
>Ga0123328_1001370_pt1 | contig 23947 bp, 23 predicted proteins | sample BioC12SIPDNA_2_FD_89702 | JGI IMG/M metagenome (GOLD analysis project Ga0123328, IMG submission 89702) | Anaerobic biogas reactor microbial communites from Washington, USA - Biogas_R1_A C12 SIP DNA | ecosystem: Engineered > Bioreactor > Anaerobic > Unclassified | place: Washington, USA...
CGCGCCGGCCTCGACCGGGACTGAAATCCCTCTCACGCCAAGGCGCAAAGCCGCCAAGATTCCGAATCAACCTGATTCTTGCTGTAGGCCAGGGCGGTGACCTGGCAAACCATGCCGCTGTGATTTTCAAATGCTCGTACGGATTGCGAATAGCGCCACTATATGCAAATTCCCTTTCAGAAGTTGAACCCCCCCATGAAATGTCGTACACCTGCTTTCAGCGAAACACACACTTTATGGACTTCGATTTCATGCAGAATCCGAAGCGAGCCCTATCATGAAGAACCCCGCCACACCCGAACTGAAAGTCTTCATTGCCTCGCAGGAGTCCACCTGCGACGAATGCGGCCAGGATCTGGGCCGCCACGCCTGGATCACCCTTCAGGCCAATCCCCAGGCCCCCCAGAAGGCCAAGGCGTTTTGCCTGTCCTGCGCCGATCTGGACCACCTCGTCTTTCTGCCGTCGGGCGATGCCGCGCTGACCCGTCGTTCCCGCAAACACTCCCGCCTTTCGGCGGTGGTGCTCAAATGGAGCCGGGCGCGCAAGCAGTACGAACGGCAGGGCGTACTCGTCGAGCAAGAAGCCCTGAAAGAAGCCGAGCGGGAGTGCGAGGCCGATGCCGGCCAGCGCGAAATTCGCCGGGCGCAGGCCGTCCTGCGCCGCGCGGAACTGGATCAGGACTACATCCGCCGGTTTGCCGCCCGCGTACGGGAACTCTATCCCCATTGCCCGGCGGGGAGGGAACAAACCATCGCCGAACACGCCTGCCGGAAATACAGCGGCCGGGTCGGCCGCAGCGCCGGGGCCAAGGAACTGTCGGAACGCGCCGTGAACCTCGCGGTGTTTGCCCACATCCGCCACGCGGAAACCGCCTACGACGATCTTCTGGCCGGCGGCCGGGACCGCATCGAAGCCCGCGAACAGGTGCGCTCCGAGGTTCTGTCCATCCAGGCCCGCTGGCAGAAGTCATGACCCCGACCTTCCTGAGCGCATGGCCGCCAAAATCCGGGACCTCCGCGCCGGCCTCGACCGGGACTGAAATCCCGTCTCACGCCAAGCTTGCCAATCCAACGGCATGGGCGCCAAAACGCCAAGAGGGAGCAAAGCCTGAACAGCTTTCCGCTACGAATGAACAGGATCATACGGATTCGATCCGGGGGAGGCCCATGGTCCGGAGCCGTACAATCCGTGAAATCCGTAGCTTGGCTGTTCGATCCCGATTTCGAACCCGATGACGATACCGATGTGAAGACCCACGCGCCCAACGGGCGCATCTACAGTCCGACCTGTTTTTCCAGTCAACAACCAGGATTCTTTTGGCAAAAGGCCAAGGCATTATGCCTGTCCTGTGCGGTCCTGCGCCGCGGGGAACTGGATCAGAACTACATCCGCCGTTCAAGCGGGCGCGCCGGCTTGAGCTCGCGGCGGCGGGTCGGCCATGGCGTCCGTCAGGGATCGGCTTCAGTTCCCGGACAGAAAACCGTCCGGAAGCCCTGACTGTGATGAATCTCGTCCGGGTTGCGGCCCTCGCACATTCCAATGCGGCAATAAAAGGCGTAGCCGCTCCACGCGCCGCTGCGAAATACGCGGTTGGTGCCCTCTTCGTCCGGAAACCGATCGAAACACCATTCCCTGACGTTGCCCGCCATGTCGTACAACCCGTACTCATTCGCCGCGAAAGCCCCCGCGGGACTGGTGTACGGAATGATTCCATCGTTGTATGTCGGGTGAAATCCCCGCGTCGGACTCGTATCGTAACTGAGAAAGCTAAACATGGTGGTACTCTCATAATTCGCCCGCGCGTGCTGGATTTCGTCGCTGTCGCTCCAGGGAAACCGCCGGCTGACGGCTCCGCCACGCGCCGCGTATTCCCATTCCTCACGGGTGGGCAGCCGGTAGCCGGCAGCAGCGGCTTGTTCCACATCGTCGTTTTGACCGGTCCGGTACACGACCCCGCCGACCGTATAGACCGCCGGCCGCCCCTCCTTCTCGCTGCGGGCGTTGCACCACTTCACGCAATCGTACCAGTTGACGGAATGCACGGGATGATTGGTCGCCTTGCCGCTCCCGGCGTTGTCGAACGTGTAGCCGTTGGTGATGGCCCAGGCGTACACCTCGTCCCACAGGGCCTTTGTCACCTCGCATTGGTCCATGCAGAAGAAGTCAACCGACAGGCTGTAGGTGGCCGGATAATAGTCCGGGACATAAGACTCCCCCGCCGCCAGGGGGTTGCTCCCCTCATTCGTCCCGCCGGGAATCTGCACCATGCCGGGAGGGGTGTAATCCGCGACAATCCGGTAAAACATCGGCACCGAGGCCGACATCACCGCACCGGTCGGGATGATGTAATCCAGAGGCGCCGTGCAGGTGAAATCGGACCAGGGCCCTTCGGCCCGGGAGGCCCATTCAACGCGATAGTTGAAAACGAAGTTGCTCGGATTTTCCCACGTCAGGGTCCCCGTCCCCGGAAACGACGTAATGACGGGATTCTGCGCCCATGCCGTCATGGACCAAAGCAAGCCCAGCACGCCCAATTTCCTGTTCATGACCAGATCTCCCGTTTATTGGCGTCAACTGATATTACCCCCTCATGACGGACCAATGCCACCCTTATCGCCATGTCCCCACACGCCATCCCCGCCCGCATGTCCGAAATATTCCAGGACCTCCGCGCCGGCCTCGGCCGGGCCTGAAGATCTGTCTCACGCCAAGACGCAAAGCCGCCAAGATTCGGGAAGGGTGAGCGGGACATTGGATATTGGACATTGAATATTGGATATTGAATCCCCCCCTCCTTGTCCGCCGTAGCCTTGGCGAAGGAAGATCCCCCCTTGCCCTCCGTCCTCCGTCCCCTCCCCCCTTCCTGTGTTCCTGTTATTTCCTGTTTTCCTGCTTCGCCCCTCCGACCTCGCCCCCCGGACCTCGGACCTCGGACCGACCTTCCATTGGTGATTGGATATTGGACATTGAATATTGGATATTGAGTCCCTCCTCCCTCCATGAAACACTTTCCCCATGACCGCCGAGACCCCCGTTTTCCACCGCTATGTCCGCGACGAGGCGCACTATACCGATGTGCTGCTGCGCGTCCGTGAGGTGGAGCAAACCCTCTGGATCGGCACGTCGGACATCAAAGACGTGTTTGTGAAGCGGGGGAAGACGGCCCGCCCGTTTCTCGGGGAACTCGCCGACCTGATCGGGCGCGGCGTCAGCGTCCGGCTGATCCATGCCAAGGAGCCCGGCCCCAATTTCCGCAAGGACTTCGACCGCTATCCCGCCCTGATCGAAGGCCTTGAACGCGTCCTCTGCCCGAGGGTCCATTTCAAGCTGCTGATCTTCGACCTGCGCGAGGCCTACATCGGCTCCGCCAACCTCACCGGGGCCGGCATCGGCATGAAAAGCGACGGAAAACGCAATTTCGAGGCGGGCCTCTGGACCAACGACCCCGACCTGGTCTCCGCGGCCATCGCCCAGTTCGATTCCGTCTGGATCGGCGAACCCTGCGACACCTGCCGCCGCAAGGCCTTCTGCGGCGATTCGATCGAATGATCTTTGCCGCAGAGGACGCAGAGAGGTGAAGCGGGAAGGAACGGGTCTCCCGCAAAAACGACGTCTTGGCGTCTTGGCATGCGAATATTCCCCCCGCCTCCCTGAGGTTGAATCTTCTGGATCGGGGGGTATATTGAACCAACACTTAACCGCAGGAGAACACCTCATGGCCACCATCACATTCAAGGGCAATCCCATCCAGACCTCCGGCAACCTGCCGGCCAAGGGCGCAAAGGCGCCGGATTTCAAGCTGACCCGAACCGATCTCTCGGATGTCTCGCTGAAGGATTTTTCCGGCAAGAAGAAGATCCTCAACATCGTCCCGAGCCTGGACACGGGCGTGTGCGCGGCATCGGCCCGGAAATTCAACGAAGCGGTGTCCTCGCTGGGCGACACGGTCCTGCTGAACATTTCCGCCGACCTCCCGTTCGCGGCGGGCCGGTTCTGCGAGAGCAACGGGCTCAAGAACATCGTGACGCTCTCCACGTTCCGCTCGCCGGAGTTTGCCAAAGCCTACGGCGTGGAAATCCTGGACGGTCCGCTGGCCGGCCTGACGGCCCGCGCCGTCGTCGTGCTGGATGCCCGGGACCAGGTCGTTTACACCGAGCAGGTGCCGGAAATCGCCCAGGAGCCGGATTACGCCGCCGCCCTGGCCGCGGGGCAATGAATCCAAAACCACAACGCATAAGACGCCAACGTCGCAAAAGGAACGCAATCGCCGGACCATCGGGCGGTCAATCCTGAACCCTGAACTCTGAATTCTGTCCCCTGCGAGGAAAGAACCATGAACGAAGCCCTGAAAGCCCAGGCTGAAAAGCGCGGCGTTCCGCGCATCCGGCGGCATATCTTTTTGTGCTGCGACCAGACCAAGCCCAACTGCTGCACCAGGGAGCAGGGCCTGGCCTCGTGGGACTATCTGAAGAAGCGCCTGGACGAACTGGGGCTGACAGGTGACGGCGGGGTGTACCGCACCAAAGCCAACTGCCTGCGGATCTGCCAGCAGGGCCCCATCGCCGTGGTCTATCCCGAAGGCGTCTGGTACCACGGCTGCACCCCCGACGTGCTCGAGCGCATCATCCAGGAACATCTGATCGGCGGACAGCCCGTCCGGGATCAGGCCTTTGCCGGCCTGCCGGAAAGCCACGGATAGCGACAGACAGGCTGTGCCGGCTCCAAACAGACTCCCGACAGACCGGGAAGAGGTCGTCCCGGCTCCAAACAGCCACTGAACCCTTGTCGTTGGAGCCCCCGACGACCCCGTCGGGGGGCTATGGAGTGGCTATGGGATGATGAAAACTGTTTTAGCCTCCGGTTGGAACGTCAGACGTAGCGGCGGATATCGTCGAGGGAGCGGCGGACTTTGGGGCGCTGGGCGGGGTCGGCCGGATAGCCAAGGCACAGGAGAATGTCGACCTTGGACCGGCGGGGAATGTCGAGGGCGCGCTTGACGGCGCGCTCGTCGAACCAGCCCAGCCAGCAGCTGCCGATGCCGTCTTCCGCGGCCTGGAGCAGGAGATGCTCGCAGGCGATGCCAATGTCGATCAGGCTGTATTGAACGCCCCGGAACTGGGCGCCGATCCGGGCGGCCAACTTCATTTTTTCCGTCACCACCGCCACGATGGCGGAGGCGTCGGCGGCAAACTTGTTCATGCCGTAGGGCGGCCGGGTGCAGGCGGCCCGCGCCAGTTCGCGTACCCGCGCGGGGTCGTCCACGACCACAAACGACCACGGCTGGGAGTTGCAGGCGGAGGGCGCCAGACGGGCCGCTTCGAGGGCGCGCTCCAGACTGTCGCGGGGGATGGTTCGTCCGGCTTCGAATCCCCGGACGCTTTGGCGGGCGTTGACCAGATCGAGAAAGGTCATGTCGGTTTCCTCCAGGACAGGCGGAGAACAATCACCAGCAGCCAGAGAACGCCCGCGGCGATCCAGCCGCCATAGAACACCCAGGGAAAGACCCACCAGCTCCAGCCGGTGAACCCGGCCTCGGAAAAGGGCCAGAACAAGGGGGTGATGAACCGCCCGTCGCCGTGGGTGGGAACGTCCACCAGGACATGCAGCGGCCAGGCGAGGGCCGGCAGCCAGAGAGACCGCTTCCACGCCACCAGCAGGGCATAGCCGATGGCAATGCCCAGCAGGCTGTGGGTGAGGTTGTACAGCAGAAAGACAAAATCGGGAATGCCGTGCCAGCGGATGCCGTTGCCGGTGAACAGGTCGGTCGCGAAATGAATCCCCAGCGAAGCGATATCGGGGAACAACCCGAACCCCAGGGCCGCCCAGAGTGTCCAGTCGGTGAACTGCCGGCGTCCGCGTTCATCCACGGGCCCGCGGCGTCCCCCCGGAAGCCCGGTCCGGCTGCAGGCGACGGCGCCGAGCACCCCATGGAGGAGAGTATCCATCAGGCCGTGCCGTCAAATGTCCCGATGAAATCGGCGATTTCGCCGGTGCGGCCGAGCGTCAGCAGTTTCCTGGCGAAAAACCGGGCGCGGTCGAGATCGATTTCGGCGATGCGCCGCTGAACCGGGGGAATCTGCATGGGATCGAGGCTGAAAATCCGCAGGCCGATGCCGAGAAGGTAGGGAAGCATGCGGGGATCGGCGCCGAGGTTACCGCAGATCGAGACGGGCTTGCCGGCCTGCTCGCCGGCTTCCACGATGCGTTTGAGGGAGCGCAGAACGGCGGGATGATGGGGGGAATACCAGGCGGCGACTTCGTCGTTGGTGCGGTCCACCGCCAGCATGTACTGGATGAGATCGTTGCTGCCGATGCTGAGAAAATCGGCGGCGGCCGCCAGCTCGTCGGCGATCAGGACGGAGGCGGGCAGCTCGATCATGACGCCGAGTTCGGGCAGCCGGTGGGGGATGCCTTCGCGGGCGAGTTCGTCGCGGCATTTGCAGGCGATCTCCCGCGCGCCCATGAATTCATCGAGGGACGCAACCATCGGGAACATGATCCGGGCTTCCGGATGATCATGGGCCGCCCGGAGAAGGGCGCGGAGCTGCTGCTTGAAAATCTCGGGGTTGCGGAGGGTGAAGCGGAGGGCGCGCAGGCCGAGAAAGGGATTGTTTTCGTGGCCGACGGGAAAATAGGACAAGGCCTTGTCGCCGCCGATGTCGAGGGTGCGGAAGACGACCGGTCGTCCGTCCATGCGTTCGAGGACCCCGCGGTAGCCCTGGTACTGCTCTTCCTCGGTCGGGAAGGTGCTGCGGACGATGAACGGAAACTCGGTGCGGTACAGCCCGATGCCGCTGGCTTTGACGCGCAGGGCGACATCGAGTTCGGTGATCAGGTTCAGATTGGCCATCAGCCGGATTTCCACGCCGTCGCGGGTGCGGGTGTCGGGCCGGACTTCACCGGCCAGGCGCTCGGAATCGGCCAGCGAGCGGACAATGTCCTGCATGGTCTTGATGGCTTCGGGGCCGGGGCGAACCACGACCTGGCCGTCTTTGCCGTCGAGGAGAAGAGGGGTGTGCTCAGGAAGGCTGAGCAGGCGGCGGTCGGACACGATCACCAGGGGAATCTGGAGGGCGTTGGCGAGAATGGCCACGTGGGAGTGCTGGCCGCCGCCCAGCAGGATGAGGCCCGCGGCGCCTTCCGTCGCCAGCTTGAGGATATCCGAGGGCAGGAGTTCGTCGGCGATGACGATCTGGCCGGAATAGTCCGGACTGGCGCTTTCGATGGAGGGCGGAGCCAGATTGTACAGCAGGCGGTGGCCCAGATCCTCGACATCGAGAACCTTTTCGCGCATGGCGGGATTGGGACTGCTGCCGAACAGCTCCGCATAGTGGCGGACTTCGTCCAGAATGGCGGTCCAGGGGTTTTTGCCGGCGCGGATCTTCTGGCGGATTTCGCCGGAAAAGGCTTCGTCCTTGAGCATCAGCACGTGAGCGCCGAAAATCATGGAGGCGGCGTCCTGGAGCTTGTCTTCGAGGCGGCCCTGAAGATCCATGAGCTGGTGTTCGGTCAGTTCGATGGCGCGGTCGAAATCCGCCTCGGTCAGGCCGAGGGGGCAGAGATAGTCGGCGGGATTCTGGGCAAGGTACTGGCCGATGCGGGTGGACAGGCCCATGCCCATCCGTCCGGACGCCCCCTTGCCGCGGATGCAATGGGTGCCGCTCTCCAGGGCGTTGTCGCCGAAGAACGGGGCTTCGGACGAGGTGGCGGTTTCGGTCTCCGGGGCGCCGTGGAGACGCATGAGCAGATGGGCGTTTTCGATCACGCCGGCGAGCTGGGAGGAAATGACGCGGAGGGCCTGGACATCGTTGGGGGTGAAGTAATTCCACTGGGGATCCTGGACGACGATCACGCCGACGGGATTCATCTTCCGCTGGATCGGCACGGCGAGAAAGGAGAGATAGGCCTCTTCGTGGCTCCCGGGGATGTGCTTGAAGGCGGGATGATCGGTGGCCTTGGCCTCGCAGATCGGGCGCATTTCCTTCAGGGCGGTCCCGGTGATGCCTTCGCCCAGCTTGAGGCGCAGATGGCCGATCAGGCCCGGATTCAACCCCTGGTTGGCCCGGAGAACCAGTTCGCGGGTCTTGGTTTCGTACAGGTAGATCGAACAGACCGCGGCGCGCATGTGCCAGGCCACGGTGGAGACAATGCGGGCCAGAAACGCGTCGAGGCCGGCCTCGAAATCAAAGAGGCCGACGATTTCGCCGATGTCGCACATCAGCGCCACGTTGTCTTTCTGGAAATCGCTCATGGGCGGTCCGATCGGGCCCGGGCCCCGGCCGGGAAACGGCGGGGGCTTGACTTCGCCCCCAAAAAAAGTAGGTTTAAGCGCGTTTTCAATCCATCTGCCCGATGGTGTAACGGTAGCACAGCAGCCTCTGGAGCTGTTTGTCTAGGTTCAAATCCTAGTCGGGCAACCATCTTTGCCGCGCCGCCTCCTCAGGCGGCGTTTGGTTTGCACCGGCTTTCCGCCTTTCCGCTCAGGTCACCCGGATGGGCATCAGCACGTAAACAAAATTGATCGTCGAGCGAATGACGCCGGGGCTGGTGTCGTCAATCAGGTCCAAAAAGACCTCGTCGGGGGTCAGCGCTTTCAACGGATCCATCAGAAAGGCGGGGTTGAAGGAAATGGCGATGTCCGGCCCGGAATACTTGACGTCCATGGTTTCGCGGCCTTCGCCGATTTCGGCCGCGGCGGCGAGCACCTCGAGGCGGTTCTTGGTGAAGGTGAGCTTGACGCCGGAGACGGCGTCACTGACGAGCTGGGAAGTGCGGCGAATGGCGGTCAGGAAGGGCTCTCGCTCGATCGCCACGCGCTCGGGAGAGGACTGGGGAATGACCTGGCGGAAGTTGGGATAGGTGCCTTCCACCAGCTTGGAAATGACCAGGGTGCCGTCGAACTCGAACGCCACCTGCTTCTGGTTGGCCAGGATTTTCACCTCGCCGCTTTCCCCCAGCGTCCGGATCAGCTCCTCGACGGTCTTCAAGGGAACGATCATGTCCAGTTCCGCATCGGCGGGAAATTCGACTTCGTGCTCGACAAGGGCGAGCCGGCGGCTGTCGGTGGCCACGACGCTGAGCTTGCCGGCCTTGAAACTGAGGAGCACCCCGTGGAGAAGCTGGCGGTTGGGGTCCGGAGAGGCCGCATAGGCCGTCAGCTTGAGCATGTTGCGGAAGGCGGCCTGCTCGAGGGTGTAGCTCTTGGCGTCTTCCATCTCGGGCAGAATCGGATAATCCGCTTCGGGAATCCCGTGAATCCGGAAATAGGAGCTGGCGGCATGGATGAAGGCGATGTTGTCGTCATTGACCTCCATTTCGGCCTCGTCCACGCTCAATTCGCGGAACACGCCGAAAATGCGCTTGGCGGGCAGCGTCGTGGCGCCGGGTTCGGTTACCTCGGCCGGAACGGTGGCCCGGACGGTCAGATTCATGTCGGTGGCGGTGAGTTCCAGATGTCCATTCGCGGCCCGGATGAGGACGTTCGAAAGAACAGGCAGGGCGTTGCGCGGATTGATCACGGACTGGACCTTCTGGAGACCGTCAATGATGAGTTCTTTGTTGACTTTGATTTTCATGGCTGCCGCCTCGTGGCTGTTATGTCTTCTTATGTAAGGAATACAAACCGTCTTATCAGTATGTCCTGTGAATCCTGTGAACATCAAGAACAGAATCGGCTGGACGGGCCTGGAACGGGTCTGCGGCCTGTGAAAAACCGACCCCTCCCCCCTGTGCCCAAGTGGAACAACCCGGGGTTGTCCACACGGCGGCGGGGTTGTCCACAGGAACCCGGCGGGTTGCCACCGGGTTGTGCACATCCCCCCGGAGGCCGCTTCCCCCGACGCGGAACGGAAGAGGGATGGGACTGCAGCGCATCATGTCAGGAAGGCGCGGCGACTCCTCCGAGGCGCTGCTGGAGAGACAGAATGGTCTGCCGGAGGCCGGCGTCTTTTTTCATCTTGGTGCCCACGGTCCGGTGCGCGTGCAGGACGGTCGCATGGTTCCGCCCGAAGGAGTTTCCGATCGACGGCAGGGACTGTTCGGTCAGTTCCCGGCACAGGTACATGGCGACCTGCCGCGGAAACGCGATGTTATGCGGCCGCTGCTTGCTGGTCATGTCGCCGAGGCGGATGTCGTAATATTCCGCCACCATCCGCTGGATGCCCTCGATGCTCAGCGCGGTCTGGTTTTCCTGCTCGATGGTGTCGCGCAGCAGGTATTCGAGCGTTTCCGTGGTCGGGGCCTTGCGCGTCAGCGACGCATACGACGCCACGCGCAGCATCGACCCTTCCAGCTTCCGGATGTTCGATTTGACGTGCTGGGCGATGAACATCAGGCAGTCGTCCCCGAGCTGGATCTTCATTTCCTCGCGCTTCCGCCGGAGAATGGCCACCCGGGTTTCGAAGTCCACCATGTCCATTTCCGTCACCAGGCCCCATTCGAAGCGGGAGACGAGGCGTTCCTGAAGGTTGGCGATTTCGCTGATCGGCCGGTCGCTGGTCATGACGATCTGCTTCTGATTTTGATGCAGCGAATTGAAGGTGTGGAAGAATTCCTCCTGGGTGCTTTCCTTGCCGCCGAGGAAGTGGATGTCGTCAATCAGCAGCAGGTCAATGTGACGATACTTCTTCCGGAAGGCGGCGAGTTCGTGCTGCTGGAGCGCCTGGATGAATTCGTTGGTGAAGGTTTCGCAGGTGGTGTAGCAGACCGTTCCCTTTCCGCGCTTGAGGACGGCTTCGCCCATGGCCTGGATCAGGTGGGTCTTGCCCAGCCCGGTGCCGCCGTGGATGAACATCGGGTTGTAGGCGCGGCCGGGCGCCTCCACCACGGCCAGCGCCGCGGCATGCGCAAACGAGTTTGACGGCCCCACGACGAAGTTGTCGAACGTGTGGCGCGGATTGAGCGGCGCGCCGACGTTCCCGGACTTGGTGGCGCGGCCTTTGGCGCGGGGGGACTTCTCCGCGGCGGGCGCCGACGGTTCCGAGCGCGCGGTCAGCCGCGAGCCGCCCACGCGCAAGACAATCGAAGGCTTCTCGCCTCCGGCCGCCGCCAGCGCTTCCTGAATCAGCGGCAGATAGTGCTCTTCGAGCCAGTCCTGGTAAAATCCGTTCGGCACGGTCAGCGTCAGCTGCCCCGCGACGTCGTCCCCCGCGGCTTCAATGACGCCGATCCACCGGCTGTAGACATCGTTCGATACCGCCGTGGCGAGAAACTCGCACGCCTTCGTCCACAGTGCATTGGCTTGATTCAATTCCACGACAACATCCTCATTCCCGTCTCGGCCCGCCAGTCTCTCACGGGCCGGTGCGCCATTCAATCCCTATTTCCATTCCAATTCTGTTTCCCTCCCGGGGCCTCGTTCGGACCCGGCTGGATGGGCCTTTCACCCACTTGTTCACAGCTTGTTCACATCCTCCTTTTCTCCTTCAGCCCCTAAAACGGCCCCGACTGTAAAAATATCCGGTCTCTTCGACAAGACCTCTCGGGGCGATTTTTCAAAAATATCACAATAACCACCATCTGTAGTTTCAAAAAAGATAAATACCACTATATCCAGTCATTTTCACCGATTTGTGAAAAAGAGCCGAATCCCCCTTGACAACCATTTTTGGGATTGAAAAGAGGGTCTAACCCCCTGAAAATCCATCCATTAACAACCCTCTCCCGAAGAGTTATTGTCGAATTTATGAAGAAATCAACAGTCCCCCGCCTTTTGATCGCGGCCGGCATGGAGGAAAGCGATGTGCGCTATGCCACCGGCCTGACGGCTCCCGACCCGTTTGTCCTCGTACTGGCCGGCTCCCGGAAGCATCTGATCGTCTCCGCGCTGGAGGCGGGACGGGCGCGGAAGGCCTGTCCTTCCGCCGTCCTGCACACGCCATCGGAATTGTTTGCCGACGCTCCGCCGGGCCGCCGATCCCTGGCGGATCAGATTCTGGCGCTGCTCCGCCGGCTGAATGCGGTGGCCGTCGCCGTGGGCCCGTGGTTTCCCGCCGGCGTGGCGCGCGCCCTGGAACAGAACGGCGTGGACGTGAGGCTGGAAGCGGCCCCCCCCTTCCCCCGACGCGCCGTCAAGACGTCGCGCGAAATCGCCTGCCTCGCCAAATCGCAGCGCGCGGCCGTCGCCGCAATGCGCGGGGCGGTGGACCTCATCCGCTCCGCGGAGATTTCGTCCGGCGGCGTGCTGAAGTCCGGGGGCCGGACGCTGACCTCCGAACGCGTCAAGGACGTGATCGAGCGCACGCTGCTCGAGCGCGGCTGCTCGGCCGAGGGCACGATTGTCGCGTCGGGCCCGCAGGGGGCGCGCCCCCACGACACCGGGTCGGGCCCGCTCCGCGCGAACGTGCCCATCGTCGTGGATATTTTTCCGCGCGACAAGCGCACGGGCTACTGGGGCGACATCACCCGCACCCTCGTCCGGGGCCGCGCCTCTCCCGACGTGCGCCGGATGTTCCGGACGGTTTGCCGGGTTCAGGCGATGGCGCTTTCCATGGTGCGCCCCGGCGTCGAATCGCGCGCGGTTCAGCGCGCCGTCGAAGAGGAATTCGCCCGCGCCGGCTACCCCCTGCGGTTGTCGCCTCCCGGCCGCGAATCCGGATTCATCCACAGCGTGGGCCACGGCGTCGGGCTGGATATCCATGAGAATCCCGGCCTGCGCAACGAACCCGGCCGCCTGCGCGCGGGCAACGTGCTGACCGTCGAACCCGGGCTGTACCGGCCGGGCCTGGGCGGCGTGCGCATCGAGGATACCGTGGCGGTGGTCCCCGGCGGATGCAAAATACTCGCCAGCTTCCCCAAAAGTCTGGAACTATAGGCCGGCATGGGCATCAAAGGCATTCTGTTTGTGATTCTCTGGACGCTGGCGCTGGCGACGGTGGCCGGCTGGATCTGGCTGCGCCGGTTTGAACGCGCCCAGCTCTATGTGCCTTCCGCCGACATCCAGGCCACCCCGGCCCAGTACCAGTCCCTGTTCCAGGAGGTCCAGTTCGTGTCGGCCGACGATACGCCCCTGTTCGGCTGGTGGATTCCCGCCAACCGGCCCCGCGGCACCGTGGTCTATTGCCACGGCAATGCGGGCAATATCGGCGGCTCGGCCCATCTGGCTCCCGAATTCACCCGCCGCGGATTCAATCTGTTTCTATGGGACTACCGGGGCTACGGCCGAAGCGGCGGCCGGCCCACCGAACGCGGACTCTATGAAGACGCCCGCGCCGCCCATGATGCCGCCACGGCGCTGAGCGGCGGCCTGCCCATCCTGGCCTACGGCGTTTCGCTGGGCGGAGCCGTCGCCATCCAGCTGGCCGTGGACCGGCCCGTGGCCGGGCTGATCGTTGAATCCGGTTTTTCCTCCGCGGCCGATCTCGCCCAACGCTGGTATCCCCGGCTGCCGCTGCACCGCCTGCTGTCGGTGTCCTATGACGGCGCCGCCCGGGCCGCCACCCTCGACGGCCTGCCCAAGCTCTTCGGGCACGGCATCCGCGACGAGGTCGTGCCCTTCCAGAGCGGACGCCTCCTGCATGCCGCCGCCGCCCCCCCCAAGACGTTCGTCCTGCTGGAAGGCGAACATGGCGACGGATCGTGGTTCACCCCCGGAGCCCCCGGCCACCGCGAACTCGAAGACTTTCTCGCCCGCTTCAAGCCGTAGCCGGGTTTCCGGATTTTCCACGCCATGGAATCCGGCAGCCGCCGGACCACACCGTGGAAAATCCGGACTGTTCCGGAGGGGAAGGCTCCGTCCTGGCCGGTCCCGCTTGTATAGTTATTGCAATAACTATACTTTTTTCGTGGGTCTACCGCATGCCGGTCCGTTTGCGGGAGCGGTGGCTTCCGGCCGCCGGGTTTCTCTTCAGGACTGCAGCATCCGGGCGGTGTCGGGCGGCGGCGGGGCGGATCCGGCTTCCCCGGGCCAGAAGGGATCGAAGATGAACCACTGGCAGGGATCGCGAGCAATGGTGTCTTCCATGACCTTCACGATTTGGGCCTGGATGGCGTCTTCGCTGCCGGCGGCGACCGGGTCAATCGGCTTATGGATGGTCAAAATGAAGGTGTCGTCGGCGGCGCGGGTGGCGAATCCCAAGTAAATAGGCGTGCCGGTGCGGTGGGCGAACCAGGCCGCGCCGCGCGGCAGCGAGGTTTCCCGGCCGAACAGTTTCCACGGCCGCCCGTTGCCGGTGAAGTCGCGGTCGCCGACCAGCGCAACCACTTCGCCCCGCTTCAGGGCCTTGAGAATGCCCACGCCGGCCTTCGCCAGCGGGATCACCTTCAGGCCGCGCTGCCTCCGGAACAGGCTGAAAATCCGCTCCAGCGGCGGCGAGTCCACCGGGCGAACCACCGCATTGATCGGAATGCCCATCGAGGCGATGAAGGCCCCCCCCAGCTCCCAGTTGCCGTAGTGGGCCGTCAGCAGAATCGCCCCTTTCGTTGAGTTCCGGATCGTCTCCAGATGCTTCAGTCCCTGGATGCTGACATGTTCCCGCACCCCCTGGGGAGTCAGTGTGCGGAACCGGATGAAATCCGCGAGGTACTTGCCGAAGTACTGGAACGTCTTTCGCGCGCAGCCGTCGAGAATCCGCCGGGACGGCACGATGTCCTGATATTCGAAAATGATGCGGATGTGTTCGCGCACCGCCCGCCGGGCGCGGCGGTTGACGAAGAACATGAAGTCGCAGATGCGCAGTCCCAGCCAGTACGCGCCTTTCAGCGGCAGGAGGCGCACCAGGAACGCCAGCAGCCGGTAGAACCAATAGATCATCCGGCCTCCTCCGGGGGAATGGCGGCCAGCACGGACACGGCGATGTCGCGCGCCGCGTTCGGCTTGCCGATCGAGCGGGCCTGTTCGCCCATCCGCTCCAGCAGCGCGGGGTTGGCAAACAGCGATTCGATCACGCCGGGCAGGTCGCGGTCGCGGTCCAGGTGGATCGCGGCGCCCTGGCGCACCAGCGTTTCGGTGTTGCCGCGCTCCTGCCCCGGCAGCGGCCGGATGATCAGCATCGGCGTGCCCACGGCCATCGCTTCGGCGGAGGTCAGTCCGCCGGGTTTGCCGATCAGCAGGCTGGCGCGGTGCATCAGCGCCATCGCGTCTTTCACGTAGCCGCGGATGCGGATCGGATGCCGGAACCGGTGCCGCGCCGCCAGCAGCTTCCGGCGCAGCCGCCGGTTGGTGCCCGTGACGACATCGATCGTGAAATCGGCCTGCGCGCGGTCGAGGTGCCGGATGGTGGCAAACCGCGCCCCGAGCCCCCGCGAGCCGCCCATCACCAGAACGCGATTCCCGGTGGAGGGGGCGATCACCCGGCGGCGCGCCGCCAGCACGTCGGCCTGGATCGGGATGCCCAGCACATGGATGTGGGCCGCGGGAGTGCCGAGGATCATCAGGCGCTGCACCGCCGTCTCGCTGGGCGCCACGTAGCGGATATGGTCGGCGGGGGGCACATGCCAGAACCGGTGCGGCAGATAGTCCGTCAGCACGCCCCAGATCGGGAGGGGGCGGCCCTGCCGCCGGGCATAGGCCGACAGCACGGCGAACGGATGCGCCTGCGTGCAGACGATCGCGTCGGGCTGGAAGGCCTCCATCAGAATCCGCAGTTTGAGGCTGTTGCCCCGCTGCACCAGCGGGCGGATGTAGCGCCGCGTCAGCAGGTCGAACCAGAAATTGTCGTAGAGCGCCTCCCACAGTTCCGGCGTGCGCCGGATCGTGGACATGTAGGCGTACTGCACGACCGCGCTCCAGGTCGGGTGCGTCGTCTCCAGCAGATCGAGGCAGCGGGTGTCCGCCAGCGGATTCAGCCGTCGGATCTCCGCCTCGATGGCGCGTGCCGCCGCATGGTGTCCGCTGTGGCGGACCAGATAGCAGATCAGGATGCGCGGCGGACGGATCATGCGAAGCCTTTCCCCCCCGCCGCCAGTTCCCCGGCGTGATAGGAGGAACGCACCTCCGGTCCGGACGCGACCGCGGCGAATCCCAGCGCCCGGGCTGCCTTCCCCCACGCGTCGAATTCCGCGGGCGGCACGTGCCGCGCCACGGGGTGATGCTTCGCCGACGGCGCCAGGTATTGTCCCAGCGTCAGCAGCGCGACTCCTGCGCGGCCCAGATCCGCCAGGGCTCCGCGAAGCTCGCCGTCCGTCTCGCCCAGCCCCAGCATCAGCCCCGATTTGGTCCGGACGCCCGTGTCCGCCGCGCGCCGCAGCACCGCCAGCGACCGTCGGTAATCCGCCTGCGGGCGCACCGTTGGATGCAGCCGCTCCACGGTTTCCAGGTTGTGGTTGAAAATGTTCGGCCGTTCCGCCAGCACCGCGTCCAGCGCCGCGGGGTTTCCGCCGAAGTCCGGCACCAGCACCTCGACCGCCGCCTGCGGAAGCGCGCCGCGGATTGCGCGGATCACGGCAACGAACTGCGCCGCCCCCCCGTCGGGCAGGTCGTCGCGGGTGACGGACGTGACCACCACATGCCGCAGACCCAGCACGGCGGCGGCTTCGGCCAGCCGCGCCGGCTCGTCCGGGTCGGGCAGGGCGGGGTGCGGATCGTGCGGAATCGCGCAAAACCGGCAGTCGCGCGTGCACGCGTCGCCCAGGATCAGAAAAGCCGCCGCCCCCTCATGCCAGCACGCCGCGCGGTTGGGGCAGCGCGCCTCTTCGCAGACCGTATGCAGTTCCAGCCGTCCCAGCAGGCGCCGGATCCGCCGTCCTTCCGCCGCGGGCGGCAGGGAACGGCGCATCCACATCGGCAGGCGCGGCGGCATGGCTCGCCATCCTAGTCGAGCTCGTGCGAGAGAAGCCCCGTCCGGAGCTTCGGCTCGAACCACGTGCTCTTCGGCGGCATGATCTGCCCCGCGTCGGCGATCGCCATCAGCTGGTCCACCGTCGTCGGATACATCGAAAACGCCACCGCAAACCCTTTCTGGTCCACCAGCTTCACCAGTTCCCCGGGCCCCCGGATGCCGCCGATGAACTTGATCCGCTCGTTCGTGCGCGGATCGTCAATTCCCAACAGCGGATGCAGCACCCCGTTCTGCAGCGTGCTGACATCCAGCTTGTCCACCGGATTGGAGGATTTCACTTCCGGCCAGCTCAGCCCGTACCACGTCCCGCCCAGATACATGCTGATGTTCCGCGGCGACGCCGGGCTCGGGTCCGCCCCTTCCGTCACCGTGAAAATCGCGCGGATTTCCTTGAGGAAGTCCTCGGGCGACAGCCCGTTGAGGTCCTTGACCGCCCGGTTGTAGGGCAGAATCTTCAGTTCGCTGGCCGGGAAAATCACCGACAGGAACCAGTTGTATTCCTCGTTGCCGTGATGCCCCGGATTGGCGGCGCGGCGCTCCGCGCCCACCCGCACCGCCGAAGCGCTGCGATGATGGCCGTCGGCAATGTAGCTGACCGGCACCTTTTCCGCGAAGAGGGCTTCGATCTCCGCCGCGTTTTCGACCGCCCAGACCTGGTGGCGCACCTTCAGCTCGTCCACAAAATCGTACAGGGGCGCCCCCTGGGACGCCGACGCCAGCGCCGCGCGGATCTCCGGCACGTCGCGGTAGGCGATGAATACCGGGCCGATGTTGGCGTTGATCGTCGCCGTGTGCTTGGTCCGGTCGTCTTCCTTGTCCTTGCGCGTGAATTCGTGCTTCTTGATCACGTCCTGGATGTAGTCGTCAATGTGCGCGCAGCAGACCAGTCCGGTCTGGGTATGCTCGCCCATCGTCTGCGCATACAGGTACATCAGCGGCCGGTCTTCCGACACCAGCCAGCCTTCCTGCTTGAACCGCTTCAGGTTCTCCGCCGCCTTCGCATAGACGGCGTCGTCATAGAGAGCCGTGCCTTCCGGCAGGTCGATCTCGGAGTGGTTGATGTGCAGAAACGACATCGGGTTGGCGGCGGCCAGCTCGGCGGCCTCGGCGGTGTCCACCGTGTCGTAGGGAGGGGCGGCGACTTGGTCTGCGATGTCGGCGCGCGGCCGCAGGGCGCGATAGGCGTGAATACGCATGGGATTCCTCTTTGTTTTCCTGTTTGACCCAATTCAGTGCTCAATCCACAATCTTATGGATATGAATCCCCCAAAGCAAGATGAAGCGGAGTTCCCCCCGGTCCGGATCCGCGTGCGCCTCAAGCCCGGCCGCGAAAAACCCGTCCTCCGCGGCAGTGCCTGGATCTTTTCCGGCGCCATCGACGAGACCGACGGCGACGCCCCCCCCGGCGCCGCCGCCGATGTCTTCGATCACGCCGGCGACTGGCTGGCCCGCGGCCTGTGGCATCCCGAGGCCGACATGGCCGTCCGCCTGCTTACGCAGGATCCGCATCAGGCGCTCGACGAGGCCTTCTTCCGCGACCGCATCCGCCGGGCCGTCGCCCTGCGCCGCCGCCTCTACGGCCCCCCCGCCCCCGATGCCCCCACCAACGCCTTTCGCCTGGTGTTTTCCGAAGCCGACGGCCTGTCCGGCCTCGTCGCCGACCAGTACGCCGATGCCGTTCTCCTGCAAGTCGGCGCCAAGGTCTGGGAACCCTGGCTCCCGGTCCTGGCCGATGAGCTGAAGACCGCCGCCGGCGCCCGGACCGTCTGCCTGCGCGCCGACCCTGACGCCGTCCAGCGCGAAGGTCTCTCGGAATCACTCGGCGGCGGTCCGGCCCCGGACACCGTCCGCTTCCGCGAAAACGGATTCACCTTCGAGGCCGGCCTCGCCGGCGGACAGAAAACCGGCTTCTATCTCGACCAGCGCGACAACCGCCGCAAGGTGGCCGCTTACGCCCGCGGGCGGTCCGTCCTGAGCGCCTACTGCTATACCGGCGCGTTCGAGGTTAACGCCGCCCGCGCCGGCGCCGCCACCCTCCTCGGTTGGGATTCCTCCGAACCCGCCCTCGCCCAGGCCCGCCTCCATCACGAGTGGAATCCCTCCGGCGTGCCGGCCACCTACGAGGCCGTTGATGTTCCCCGCCGCTTCCGTCTCGCCCGCGACCGCCGCGAAAGCTGGGACCTTATCATCCTGGATCCGCCCCGGCTCGTCACCTCCCGCACCACCCTCGAAAAAGGCCTGCGCGCCTACAAGGACATCAATCTGCTGGCCATCAAGCTGCTGACCAACGGCGGCATTCTCGCCACGTTTTCCTGCTCCGGTCTCGTCGGCATGGAGGACTTCCGCAAAATGCTCGGATGGGCCGCCCATGATGCCGGCCGCCGCGTGCGCATCCTCGAAGTCCTCGGGCAGCCCGCTGACCATCCCGTCCCCGTCGAGGCGCCCGAGTGCGAATACCTGAAAGGACTCGTGTGCGTGGCCGACTGACCCCTTGGCTCCTGATCCTCTGGCTGGCCGGCTGCCGCGGCGGCGAGGACGCGGCCGTCCCCTTTCCCGCCGAGCCCTCCCGCATCGTCTGCGCATCGCCCGCCGTCGCCGAAATCGTTTTTGCCCTGGGCGCCGGCGACCGCGTTGCCGCCGTCGCCGATTTCACCGACTGGCCCCCCGAGGCCGCGGAAAAACCCCGCATCGGCGGCGCGCTGTCGCCCAGCCGCGAACGCATTCTGGCCCTTCAGGCCGATCTGATCCTTTCGCAGGGCCGATCCGAGGCCCTCGCCGCCCTGGCCCGCGAACACCGCATCGCCTTTTTCTCCCTTCCCCTGGACACCCTCTCCGATGTCCGCGCCGCCATCGCCGGGTGTGCCGCCCGGCTGAATGCCGAAGAACGCGGCCGCCGGCTGCTGCGCGAATTCGATGCCGGGCTGGCCGCCCTTCCCCGGCGCGAACCCGTCCCCGTCCTGATCGCCCTCGGCCACTCCCCCGGCGATCTCTCCGGACTCATGACCACCGGGGCCGGCACCTTCCTTCACGACATCGTCGAACTCGCCGGCGGGCGGAATGTCTTCAAAGATGTCCCCCTGCCCTGGCCCCGGATTTCCCGGGAATCTCTCCTTCGCCGCGCCCCGGCCCTCGTGCTGGATATCCAGGCCGTCGCCCTCGACGACACCCGCCGCGCCGCGCTGGCCGCCGACTGGCAGCGCCTCGGCTTTGCCCCCGCCCAGGTCCGGATTCTCGAAGAGGACTTTCTGCTCCGCCCCGGCCCCCGCGCGCCGCTGGCTGCCGCCCGGATCGCCGAATCCATCCACCATATCTCCGCAACTCCTTCTCCATAATCATGGTAATCATTGTTTGCAAACAATGAAATATGCCCGTTCCCCGGATTTTCCACGGCGCGGAAAACTGTTTTCCACGCCATGGAAAACGATAGACTCCGCACATGAGCCCCCAGCTGTTCATCTTTGATCTCGACGGCACGCTGATTGATTCGCGCCGGGACCTGGCGCTGGCGACGAACCGCATGCGCGCGCTCCACGGCCTGGCGCCGCTGCCGCTGGATACCGTCGCCTCGTATGTCGGCGACGGAGTGCGCATGCTGGCGGTTCGCGCCCTCGAAAGCGCGCCGGTGGATCCCGACCGGGCCGCGGCGGAAATCGGCGACGCCTATGCCGCGCATCTGGTGGTGCATACCGCCCCCTATCCCGGCGTGGACGACGGCTTGCACTCGCTGAAGGCCGCCGGTCATGCCCTCGCCCTGGTCACCAATAAACCCGCCCCCCACGCCCGCCGCCTGCTGGATCATTTCGGCTGGACGTCACTGTTTGCCGTCCAGTTCGGCGGCGGCGACACCCCGGAACTCAAGCCTTCGCCCCTTCCCCTGCAGATGGCCATGCAGCGCACCGGCCACACCCCCGCCGATGCCTGGATGGTGGGCGATCATCATACCGACATCGAAGCCGCCCGCCGCGCCGGCATCCCGTCCGTTTTTCTCGAAAGCGGGTTCGGCCATCCCGCCGGGGAAACCCCGGACCGCGTGTTTGCGGATTTCCATGCCTTCACCCGCCATTTTTTGCGGGAAGGCGGACCATGAAGCTGGAAAAGGCATCGCCGGTGTGGTGAAATGCAAATGGGAGCGGACGCCATGAACCAATACTGGTTTTACATCCTCGACGGAGAACGCCACGGCCGGTGGAGCCCGAAGAGATGCTCCGCCTGGTTCGCGACGGTCGCCTCGGGCCGGATGATCTGGTCTGGAACCCCGACATGGGCGATGAATGGCTGCCCGTGTCGAAGGTCCCGGCCCTGTCCGTTGCGCCGCTCTCCGCCGCGCCGGGAACTTCCCCGGTCCGCGGCGCCACCCCGAACGCCCGGCTGATGCGCCAGGCGCTCGCCTCGCTCCGCGGGCGCTGGGCCACCGCCGTCGGCGCGGCCCTGCTCTATGGCGTCATCACCAACGGCCTCAGCGTCGCGTCGGAATTCGGCGGCGAATCCTGGAAGGCCGCCGGAACCCTCCTCGATCTGATCGTCGCATTCTTTATCTCGGGGCCCATGGCCTTTGGCTGGTCGCGATTCTTTCTGCTGACCTCCCGCCGCGAAAATCCCGACCTGAAGCATCTCTTCGACGGCTTCAAGCTGTACTGGAAAACCATCGGCGCCACCCTCCTGATGATCCTGTTCATCGGCCTGGCCCTGATTCCGGCCTTTGTGGCTGGCGTCGTCGGAGCTGTCGGACTGGCCATGCTGGACGATACCGCCCTGTTCCCGCTGGGCATGGTTCTTTTCCTGATGCTGATGCTGGCGTCCCTCGTGCCGGCAGTCGTGGTATCCCTGAACTATTCGCAGGTGTTCTTTGTCCTGTCCGACCAGCCCCGCCTGGGGCCCGCAACCGCCCTGTCCCGAAGCCGGAGCCTCATGGCCGGCTATCGTTGGAAGTACTTCTGCCTGGGCTGGCGCTTTTTCGGGTGGCTGCTGCTGGGCATCCTGACCTGCGGCATCGGCTTGCTGTGGGTATCGCCCTACATCATGACCACGCATGGCCGTTTCTATGACGACATCCGGATGCCGGAGGAGGATCTCCCATGACCTCGCCTGCCCTTCCGGCCCTGGCCTTGATCCTGCTCGTGATCTTCGGCCTGCTGTTCGCCCTGGCCGCCTGATCCCGCCTATACCAGCTCGGCAAACACCCCGTCGCTGACAAACAGCGCCTCGTCCGCCAGCCGGATCCGGTCCGGCTCCGCCACCAGGCGCCCCTCCGCCGCCAGCCGGGCGATTTCCGGCCCGCGCAAGACGTCGTAATCGAATCCCGTCGCCTTGCGGAACTCCTCCCGCCCCCACCCGGCGGTGCGCCGCAGACCCATCACCAGCGTTTCGCGCGCCTTCGCCGCGGGTTCGAGCTTCTCCTCGAACGCCCGTTTCCATCCCGCCAGTTCCGCCGTGTGGCCCCAGCGGACGCCGTTCCAATGCGAGTGCGCCGCCGGGCCGATCCCGATATAGTCCCCGCCGCTCCAATACAGCTGGTTGTGCCGGCATTCGCATCCCGGCCGGGCGAAGTTGGAAATCTCGTAGGCCGCCAGCCCCGCCTCCCCCAGCCGGCGGCGCGCCTGCTCGAACTGACGCCGCTGCTCGGCTTCGTCTATCGCCAGGTCGCCGGCCGCCGCCGCGCGGGCCAGCGGCGTCCCGTCCTCGATCTCCAGGCAGTAGCAGGAGACATGTTCGGGCGCCAGCGCCAGCGCCGCTTCCACGTCCGCTTCAAAGGAATCTCCGCGGACTCCGGGAATCCCATAGATAAGATCAAGCCCGAGATGTTCGAATCCCGCCTCGCGCGCGAGGGCCGCGCTTGCGCTCGTTTCGGCCGCGCTGTGCATCCGCCCCAGCCGGCGAAGCGTGGCGTCGTCGAACGATTGCGCTCCGATGGACAGCCGGTTTACCCCCGCCGCCCGCAGCAGGACCGCCTTTTCCGGCGTCAGGGTGCCGGGATTCGCTTCGCACGTCCATTCCACCACGTTCCGGATGTCTGTGTGGTTGTGAATCCCGTCCAGCAGCCGCCCCAGGTCGTCTGGTTCCAGCGCCGTGGGCGTCCCGCCCCCGATGAAGATGGTCTCCGGCGCGAATTCCGCCGGCAGTGCCTTCAGTTCGCGTTCGATTCCGGCCTGCCAGGATTGAACCGCCGCCGGCTCCGCCGGACGCGAAAAAAAAGCGCAATAGGCGCATTTGCGGAGGCAAAACGGAACATGAAGATACAGGCCGGGGCCCATGCCGCGACCCGGGCGTCAGCCGGCTTCCAGTTCGCGCAGTTCCCGCAGGATCCGCTCGGCTTCGTCCGTATCCAGGAGCGTCATGGCGAACCCCACATGCACCAGCACATAGTCGCCGACCTTGGCTTCGGGCAGGTAGGCCAGCGCCACCTCCTGCCGCGCCCCGTCATAGTCCACCGTGCCCCGGCGATCGAACCCTTCGCCCTCGGTGATGGCCACCAACCGCCCTGGAATCGCCAGGCACATTCCGTCAGAACCCCTCGTCCGGCGGCGGCGCCCCCGGCGGCGGCTTGACCTGCCCCACCCGCAGCGGAAACCGGATCTTCAGATCCCCGTCCAGCAGGATTTCCACCCAGTGCGTTCCCGCCTCGTGGAATTCCAGATTCAAAAACAGCTCCACGTTCGTGGCCGTCGCCTCCGCATTCGGCAGTTTGACCGGAATTTTCCGCCCTTCCGCCACCAGGCTGGACATGTCCGGACGCAGAATCCGCGTATGCTGCATGAATTCCCCCTCCCCCGAACACCAGCGCGTCACCAGGAACAGCCGGGGATGACGGAACGGAAACTGCGGACTGCCCAACGAATCGAACAAGCCGATCAGAATGAACTTACCGGTCCGCTCCTGGCGGACATCGTCGCACAACAACGAAGATTGCAGATCGGGCAGCATGGCCATGGACGGCCTTCCTTTCTTTTCCGGGTGCCGGGGCATCCGTCAGGATTCGAACATACGCGCGCGGCACGGTTCTGGCAATTCCCTGCTGACGGGCGGAACGCGCATACAGGGTCTTCCGGATAGTATGGTTGTTATAACAACCATACTATGGATGTTATAACAACCATAATCTTGCCGGGCGGGCTTACGGCACGGTTTCGATCTTGATCAGGTTGCTGACGCCGGCCTTGCCGGGCGGAAAGCC
>Ga0123328_1001379_pt1 | contig 23850 bp, 19 predicted proteins | sample BioC12SIPDNA_2_FD_89702 | JGI IMG/M metagenome (GOLD analysis project Ga0123328, IMG submission 89702) | Anaerobic biogas reactor microbial communites from Washington, USA - Biogas_R1_A C12 SIP DNA | ecosystem: Engineered > Bioreactor > Anaerobic > Unclassified | place: Washington, USA...
GTTATCAAGGGCGGAGTTGCTGATAACTTGATGACTGCTGGGGCTTTGAATGATACCAACCTCAAAACTGGTATCACTATGATGAGAACCAATATGGTTACTGAGGAAGGCTTGAAAATGCAAGCTAGAGCTAAGAAGCTTATAGTTCCTCCTGAACTTGAGTTTACAGCTTTGACTCTGCTTCAGTCTACCGGAGTAGTAGGTTCTGCTAATAATGATACCAATGTTATCAGAGGCAGATTGACCCCTGTGGTTCTTGATTACTTAACTGACTCTAATGCTTGGTTCCTTATGGATCCCAACATTGCTCAGCTAATCTTCTTCTGGAGGGTTAAGCCTGAATTTAAGCAATCCGAGAACTTTGACGGTATGGTAGCTAAATATAGAGGATATTTAAGATTCTCTGTTGGCTACTCCGACTGGAGAGGTATCATCGGAAATGCCGGTGTGTAAAGGGGGTAAATAATAATGGCCCAAGACACCACTAATTTTACAAAAGTACAGTGTGATGAGATAACTGTTCCTGTTGTCAATACTTTAGAAGTCAATGCTTCAGAAATAAACGGCAGAACAGATACCATCACTGTGATAGCAGATGTAGGGGCAGAAAAAGATTTAACTCTGACTGCTGCTCAAAAGAAAGCCAGATTAGTTGAAGTAACTGCAGCTAGTAACAAGAATTTGATTCTTGGTTTAGAGCCGGGTCAGTGGATGGTAGTTAAAAACAATGACGCAGATACTGCATTATTAGTTAAGAACAAAGCAGCAGATACAGCTCTTTCAATTGCAGCTACTAAAGCCGCCCTAGTGATAGCCGGTACTGGGGGGTCTATAGTCTCAATATTGACGGCATAAATTAGGGGTATTTACTTACAAGGGGAATAGAGAAATCTTTTCCCCTTTTTCGTTATAAAGGGGGTTAAGGAATGACAGGAGCTGACATTAAAGCAGCTGTATATAATTTGACCGGTGACAGGGCTTGGTCAGAAGACTCAGATAGCACAGATGGGCTTATAATAAATTGGATGAACTTAGCTCTTATTGAGTTTCCTATTGAGGCTACAGCTGTTAAAGAGATGTTCTTGGAAGATATAACTGGGAAACAACCAGTACAGCTTCCTGTGGATTTCTCTACTATCGCATATTATGAAGTTGATGGAGTGACATACAATAACCAGGATTTAGTTTTTACACCGGATAATAAAGTAATCTTTCCAATAGATATAGAACTTGGGATTTTGTACTATTATCCCATTCCTGTGTTTGAAGGGGTTTATGAAGATATCCCTCTCCATGAAATGTTCCATTCTTGCTTGATTTATTTCTTCTACGCTCAATATTATTATCAATCTGGTGAAGGAGATATTGAGGAACATAGAATGGCAGATAACTATATGGCTAGATTTGAAATTTTGAAAGAAAGAGCAATTAACTCGTTTATGAACAAAATGCCTGAGAGGGATCCAATGCCTACTAAGGATGCAATGCCTAAGTTTAACAGGCGTAGGGGAAGTGATTACGATGAGTAAAGTAGCAAGTAATACTAATACTATGGGTGGTATTGACACTAGACCGAATAAAAATGCTTCTAGGTTTTATGAAGGAAGTAATTTCTATACCCGAGCTGGCTCTCTGTTTTCTAGACCTGGTACAGTATTAATAGATAGCGATTTTGAAGGCGATGTTGTAGCTATGATACAAGCACCATTGCCAGGCCACGATACTGTCCTTATAGTACAAGTCGGTCATGAATTATATCACTTGGTGGACGATACATGGACCATGAAGTACACATTAACATCTGATACCCCTGTAAAGTCATGTAGGTTCATTAATAAGATAATCATGGTAAATGGCACAGATCGTATCATTTACGATATTGAGAATGATTCTTATGAAACTTTGGTGGTACCAGGAGAGGAAGAGATACCTGAGCTAGAGTATGTAACGGCCTGGAAATTCAGAGCTTTTGGGTGGAGTCCAAATACTGCCGACAGCCATATGCTTAAGTTCTGTGGATATGACGACGATGGTATGATTGACCCTAAAGTGTGGCCACCGTCATTTACCCTTAACATAGGCGGTAGTGCAGGGTCCCCTATATTTAATGCCTTCCCAGCTGGCAACCATTTGCTTGTATTGACTGAGACCACATATACTCCTGTGTATGGTAATACAGAAGATGACTTTGAAGTCGGTACCTCCGGTCAAACTAATGTATTAAGGCCTGGTGTAGCTGAAGAGATTAACGGTTTAGTCTTGTGGCTTGGTAAAAATATTAACGGTGAGCTAAATGTTAATTTGTACTCTGGCACAGAGCCTATAGATATAAGTGGACCTATACAAGATTATCTTCCTAGCATTGATTTAGAAACTGTATTTACTAAAGCTTTCTTAAATCAATTCTGGGTTATATCTCCCGGCACTAATAAAACTAGGGTTTACATATATGATACCTCAGAAGAAGAATGGTTCATATATGACTTCCCGTTCAAGATTGTGTCAGGAACGGTATTCGGTGAATATTTGAAAGATGATTATGTATATTTAGGTTCGTCGCCAAAAGTCATAAAACTTGATCCAGAAGCTAGTACTGATATTGATGATAATATCATTATGACATCATTTACATGGGGACCTATAAATAGGGATAGCCGAACACTTAAACCCAAATCAGTACATATAATAGCTGAACCTGAGACATCTTTCAAGCTATATGTAAAACAAATAGTAGATGACAATCCAGAACCAATAAGTGTGGCAGTTCCGTTTACCGGTTCTAAACCTGTGAAACAAATAACTGAAACCGTTAGAGCTTCTAGGGATAAAGGACAAAACCTATCTTATCGTTTCTACACAGGGGATAAGATAAATAGATTGAATGGTTTAACCACTGTATATAAGCAAAGGGGGTTGAAATAATGCCAACACCGATACTTAAAAAAATAAAATACAGTGATGACCAAAGAGCTATTATTGATGCTATAAATAAGAACTTTGCTTCATTAGAATTTTTATTAGCTAATGGTAAATTAGATGGAGTTAATATTAATTCGAAGTATGTCGGTAAAGTAGCTGCTGAAACTATTGAGACAATGAGTTTAACAGTTGGTGAAAATGTCAATATAGGAGAAGCAACTAAAACTTTTGTTACTCAGTTAGCTGATGAGACCCCAACCCCTCCTTATCACACTGGAGATAATTGGGTAAATGTATTTGATGGTAACTTATACACTTGCTTATTCTCTCGGGAGAGCGGGGAATTTAGTATGTCTGATTGGATATACTCTTCTCAATATGTTCAACCAAGTGGAGTTACTACAATAGTTAATGGAGTAGTTACTACTGACTTTGTAAACGCATTGGGCATTACAGCTAATTCGGTGAGATCTAACTGGGTATACGCTGGTGATATTCACGCAAGTCAAATAACATCTGGGACTATCTCGGCTAATAGGATCTCCACAAATATATCTCAGGTATATAGACAATTACAGCTCGGGGATGGCTCAAGTACACAACAGTCGTCTATTGTGTGGAGTGGCTCGGCTGATATAACTAAACTGGCAAATAGCGACGCATTGGGAATCAATGCTACTGGCGGAGTTCTTATACAGACTTACGGTGGGGATTTTAGGGTGAGTAGTGGAGGTTATATAGATCTGAACGGGAATGTTGATGTAAGTGATTATTTTAGTACATACCGAGTAGACTCCAACTTAATCCCGCGGTCGACTGAAACCTACAATCTAGGCAGTTCTACCAGGAGATGGGATTATCTGTATGCTAATGCTGTGAACACGTCAGGAAATGTAGGTATTGGTGGAGGGTTAATAAATAAGAACACATATCTGACTGATGAGACTGGCAAGACAGTAATTGTAGACTCTGCCGGTAACTTTGGTTCAGAATCATCTAGCATCAGAAAGAAAGAGAATGTTAAGCCTCATAAATTCAATAGTGAGGGGGTGTTGAATTTAGATATAGTTTCTTTCAACCTCAAGAAAGAATACTGTAGAGAGCAAGTAACTAAATATGGTGTTATAGCTGAGCAGGCATTAGAAGTTGGTCTGCACGAATTAGTGGGTTATGACGATAAGGGTAATGTAGATTATTTTGCTTATGAGAAATTATCCCTCGCTTGTCTTCAATTAATCCAAGAGCAAGACAAGAAGATTAAGGAGTTAGAGAGGAAGATAGAGAATTTGGAGAAGGGGGTAGTTGAATGATAGTCAAAGACTATGCATTGACTGTGAACTTCGATAAAGGCATAAAATACCCGGCAATGCGCTTTGTCAAAGGAGACTCGCAGAGTTGTGCATTTAATTTTAGTATAGTACAAGATATAACCGACTTGAGTTTGGTAGTCACCTTTAAGTTACCCGATGAAACTTCTTATATCCAAGGGGCTGAAATTAAAGGACCCCATGAAGCATATTTAATGTTACCTTCTGATGTTTTATCTCAAGTAGGCAAGGTCTTGTGTCAAGTAGCTATACACAATGACGGTAGGTTAACTAATGCTGTGCCGTTTAGTTATTTGGTTGTAGAGGATTTTGCTGAGGGCGGGGGGATTGAAGCTTCTGATAATTTACCTATTCTTACTCAGCTTATTACCGAATGTAGTGATATTATTGAAGCTGAGGAATTAAGGGCATTAGCCGAAGCTTTAAGGGTGGAGAATGAGGGTGCAGCAGACCCACCTAGCGGACGAGTCGGGGCGGAACTGGCAAGAGAGGCGGCGGAAGCCCAACGCGGACTGGACTACATTAATTCGGAAGCTGCCCGTGACGATGCTTATGATGCACAGGAGCTTATCCGGGATGGGCTATATAGTACAGCAGAGTCAGAGAGGAATAATGCCTATCAGCAAGCCGAGGATGATAGGGATAGCTTGTATGCTGCTGCGGAAGCGGCACGTGTACTCGCAGAAGGAACAGCAGACCCAAGAACAGGCAGAGTCGGCGCTGAGCTGGACCGAGTGGATGCAGAGGGTGTAAGAGCATCCAACGAAGTGGAAAGGGTGTCACTGTATAACAATATCTCTAATATGTTAGCCACGGGGCAATTAAAAGGCGACAAGGGGGATAAAGGCGAACAAGGAATACAAGGTGAAATAGGACCTCAAGGACCGACTGGTAAATCTATTGAATACAACTGGAACGGTACAGAGTTAGGTGTCAGAGTTGAAGGGGAAAGCAGTTACCAATATGTTAATTTAAGAGGACCACAAGGTGAAAAAGGAGATACTGGAGAGCAAGGTCCACAAGGCGAACAAGGTGAAACTGGCGCACCTGGTTCAAGTCTAAATCTTAGAGTCAACAGACAATACGATACTTACGAGGATTTACCCGTATCGGCTGATATTGGTTATATGTGCCTTGTAGGGTTGGAGTTGCACATCTATACAGAAAACGGGTGGGTAAACGCAGGCGAATTAACAAAAATAGATTACGATCTGTTTATGTATATAGATGGCGGTTTGTTTACAGACGAAAGCGGAGTAGAAATAGGTGAGTCTGGCCTAGAAGCATTACAAAACCATATCGTTAATGCCAACACACACGAAAACTTAATTATTGATGGATTGGAGGTATAATTATGAAAATTAAATTAAAGAGAGGGCTTAGCAGCAACATCACAGCGGTAAATTTGGATTCTGGCGAACCAGCATTTTGCACAGATACGGGGAAACTATACATAGGTGACGGGACAAGTAATGTTCTTGTGAATCCTGATGTAGGCACAGCAGAAGCAGCTAATAAACTAGCAATAGCGAGGTCTATCAGCTTGACTGGTGATGCCACAGGTTCCACTAACTTTGACGGTAGTGCTAATGTCAGTATCGAAGTAACGGTGGCTGACGATAGCCACAATCATATTATTTCAGACGTAGACGGTCTGCAATCTGCTTTAGATGGCAAACAAGCGTCATTAGGGTTTACCCCATTAAATGCCAACTTGAAAGGTGCGGTAAACGGTGTAGCTGAATTGGATGAGGCAGGAAAAGTGCCTGCTTCACAACTGCCCTCCTATGTGGATGATGTTTTAGAACATGACAACCAAGCAGGGTTCCCTACCACAGGTGAAACAGGGAAAATTTACGTAGCGAAAGATACAAATAAAACTTACCGCTGGTCTGGTAGTGGTTATGTTGAAATAAGTGCTTCGCTTGCTTTAGGTATAACTTCCTCTACCGCATTTAGGGGTGATTACGGTCAAACCGCATATACACACAGTCAGTCAGCACACGCTCCGACTGATGCGCAGAAGAATAGTGATATAACCAAGGCTGAAATCGAGGCCGTGTTGACAGGCACGATTACGACACACTCCCATACAGTAACCAAAGGGGATGTAGGTTTAGGGAATGTTACAAACGAATCTAAAGCAACAATGTTTACTTCCCCTACTTTTACAGGTACACCACTTTCTACTACTGCTACTAAGGGAACTAACACTACACAGATTGCAACTACGGCTTATGTCATGACAGCATTGGGGGATTATGTCCAAACAACTGACACAATAGATGGCGGCACATTTTAATGGAGGTACAGCATGGCACACAAAATACAAGTAAAGCGGGGGAATAAGGCAGATTTGCCTACGCTTGACGCGGGTGAGTTTGGGCTATGTCAAGATACAAACGAACTGTTTATAGGCAATAATGGAAACCAGAAGATATTCCCACCAACAGCAGTAACCGCCATCGTGTCACTTACCGCAGCTGGTTGGGTAGGTGATAATGCCCCATACACAAGGACATATTCTAACGCGGCTATAACGGCAACTAATCCTATAGAATTGTTTGCCCCGCCAGATATAACAGTAGAGCAACTTGAAGCGTTACAAGCTGCCAATATACAAGGCGGTACGCAATCTACGGGGAGTATTGTACTTAGAGCGTTTGGGGAAAAACCAGCGATAGATATTCCGGTAGGATTTATTATAAGGGGGGATTTATAATGCCTTTATTAAATAGAGTTGGTGGTGGGGGGTTAAAGCTGACCCCCCCAACTACTGGTGCTCAAGGTATATTTATCGGTGCGACAATTCCGCTGACATACAAAGATAATACTCATACTTACGAAAATGAATATGAGTATAGTTCCAACTCCCACGATATCACTATTACTGGCTTAGATGGAAGGGCAACAATCACCAATAATGGAAGTAAGAAAGTTACTGTGGCTTTCGATGTGATAAGTTCTACATCATCGCTTAAAAACTTTACCATCACTTGTGTTAAAGGTGATGAAACGCTAACATATAGTGGATTGCACGCGCATTACGGGACTACCACCACAGGCATTCTGACTTTCGCCTTCAAGAATATAACCAAGGACGGTAGTGAAGGAACGATTGGTACGGAGTATGTATTTATAGATACCAGCAGTACTACTTTGCCCTGTTTTTCAAGCAATACAACTTTATGGCAAGGTATTTACAGTTACCAAGTATTAAACACTCTTATAGGGAATTTTTCCAGTACAAGCATTGATACCAATTTCTTACGATACTGTTACTCTTTCAATCAACCCTTAACTATACCAAGTGGTGTTACAAGTATCTCAGACAATTTCTTATACAATTGCTACTCTTTTAATCAACCGTTAACCATACCAAGTGATATCACAAGTATCGGAAACTATTTCTTACCTGGTTGTTACTCTTTCAATCAGCCATTAACTATACCAAGTAGCGTTAAAAGTATCGGAACCAATTTCTTAAATGGTTGTTACTCTTTCAATCAACCCTTAACTATACCAAGTGATATAACAAGTATCCCGGTCAATTTCTTATACAATTGTTACTCTTTCAATCAGCCATTAACTATACCAAGTGGCATTACAAGTATCGGAAACTATTTCTTAGCTCGTTGTTACCCTTTTAATCAACCTTTAACTATACCAAGTAGCGTTAAAAGTATCGGAAACTATTTCCTACAAAATTGCTACTCTTTTAATCAACCGTTAACCATACCAAGTGATGTTACAAGTATCGGCACCTATTTCTTAAATAATTGCTACTCACTTTCAACCATAAACTACAATGCTTCGGTATATCCTACTGACACGAGTTCGTTATCACAAGATGTAAACTCCAAAACATCTGCCAGTGGTTTTGGAATCAAGATATATGGAACAAATAGGGCAGGATTGATAACGTCATTGCCGAATCGGACATCAACGCCATATCGGAAATTAATTAACGGAGGTAGTTGATATATGTTGAGTGATTCAATTTATGATTACGTTATGAAAACATGACCGTAACTTATGCTTAGGAGGTATGATGTGAGAACTCTTAGAAAAGGAATGTCAGGCGAAGACGTTAGATATCTGCAATACTTTTTAGGAATAAAAGCTGACGGCTCGTTCGGTGTGGCTACCGAAACCGCAGTTAAGAACAAGCAAAGACAGACGGGGTTTGTAGGTAAAGAAGTTGACGGGAGCGTAGGCCCTGCTACTCAAAAGAAGTGGGGGTTGTCTGACTTCAGAGTACATATCTTTGATAAGAACCAAGTCTGGTTTGCTGGCACTCCATACGGTGAATCGGTAAAACCACTCTACAACCTTAAAGCGTGGGCTGTTAAAGAAAAAGCTGACTATGTTTTTAATCTTGCTTTCTTCAATATGAGTGGTAGTGGGTCGGATCAGTACGGAGTTATCAAAGGCAGAACGCTAACCTACTTAAAGGCAAAAGGCTACGATGTGGGTTATGGTGGGACAAGCGAAAAGCTGACGATAGATAACGACAATGTATGTGCTGGTTACAAGGTAGGCATTATAAATGGTAAAACAAAGCCTGTTTCCCTTGTCGGCAAACGGGCGAGAAATGCCAACGGACAACTGCAAGATGGCAGGTATTTTCATGTTCAATCCGTCACCACCGCAACGGAACACGAACTGGTGCAATATATGCTGAAAAACTATGCCGTTGATTTATTGTTGATTCAAGACTCAGGAGGCAGTACGGGATTTTACGACAGAAAGAAAGATGTACTGCTGGCAGGAGAACGAGAAGGGACAAACGGTAGGGCAGTAGCTAGTGTAGTTTGTGTAAAGGAAAAGGCAATCACAGACAGGCCAATCGTTACAGTTAAAGTATGCCCATGTTGTGGACAGGAGATAAAATAATGGCTTACATAACAGACGGTAGAATTGTAAATAATTTCTCCCTTGCAGAAATGACGAACAAACAGGCGAAGGATGAAATCAAGCTGGTACTGACTCCCGAAGTGGTGGAGTTCGCTCAAATGATGCAGGAGTTACGGGAATGGGCGGCGAAAACTTACCCTCAAATATTCAGCAAACAGGGCTTGATTGTGTCGAGTTGGTACAGGACAAAATCCTTTAATCGTGAGATTGGCGGTTCGTCCAATTCGGCACACTTAGACGGGAGGGCTTGCGATATAAATAATATCCCGTCAGAGTTATACCATGACTTCACAATCGCATGGCAAGTGATTTGCTCCATACACGATAAAGTGGGTGGGGTCAATTACTATTCGTGGGGAATGCATTTTACCGACCACGAAGATAAATTTGGTCATAAAACATTTCAAGTCCGAGATAATAGGAGGTGAAACAATGAAAACATTTACAGAGAACTTAGCGAACTTAATCAAGGTAAAGACTCTGATAACGCTTACTATCATAGCAGGCGTTACATACGGCTTTATCGTTGGCATGGTACAAGCCGAAACCTATAGTGCCTTTGCTGGAAGTATTATCACATACTACTTTACTAAGAAGGACGAACCAAAGCAAGGGGAAGTTTATGTTAAGGAATTTGATGCATAGGAGGGCTGATATGGAAGATTACGCTTTCAACTGGCAAGTGCTTCTGGTTATTGTTTTCCTTGTTGGGTTGCTGGCGTCGATTATCAAGCCGATACTGAAATTAAACAGTACCCTAACACGGTTAGACACAACCTTACATAGCATACAGAACGATTTCGAACGCAGAGAAAGAGAAAACATCAAGGAACATGACGAGTTTAATGAACGGCTCGACGAACACGAAGATACGCTTGTAGAACACGACAAGAGTATTTGTGAATTGCGATACCGCATAGACGGGAGGTGAAAACATGGACAGCAAAATCCCTTATGGTACTAAATGGATAAGAGATTTAGTACCTGATGTAACTTGGGATGCTAGTACCCAAAGTATAAAATTACCTTCAGGTCAAGTACTCCCTAAATCTATGTATACTATTGTAGATAGTAAAGCATATGTAAGGCCAGAAGATATATTGAATTATACTAATAAACCAGCTACACCAACAACCCAGACTGTGCAACCTCAAACTGCTACTTCAGTTCCGTCTGGTTACACATGGATAAGAGATTTAGTACCCAACGTATCTTGGGATGCTACTAATAAGAGCATAACATTACCAACTGGTGATGTTTTGCCATATAATATGTATACTATGGTTGATGGTAAATCATACGTTAACCCATATGCTTTAGCTAATTATTATGCTCCTAAACCTCTCGATGACCAAGCTCTTCAAGGTTATATAGAAAGGGCTAGGGGAATATATCAACCCACAATAGATAATCAATATGAACGAATAAATAACTTGATAGCCACTTTACAAAATAAATTAGAGGCCAGTATTCAAGGAATTGAATCACAGGGTGAGATAGCTAGAGGTAATTTAGCAAGGCAGCAGACCGCTGACTCTAATCAAATGAGAAATAGGTCAATAGCTAGGGGTACATATACTTCTGGCGTAGCTGATTATGAGCAAGGTAAATTAGCAGGAGAATATGCCGGAAGGTATTCTGACTTAGAATCAGCTGTGGCTTCAGCTATTGCGTCAGCTAATGCAGATATATCTGGCCAAATGTCTGACTTAAGTTATCAGGCTAGTACTATAGAGGACCAGTTCTTAGATAGAATAATGAATTTAGTCAGTTCGTTAGTACAACAAGATACAGCTGCTCAGACTGACCAGTACAATAGAATTATCCAAGCTGCAGAGGCAAATAGAAGTCAGAATGCAATGGATATTGAAGCTGCTATAGCTAGAACTGAAATGTTCGGTAGGGTTGTAACCGAAGCAGATGCTAAAGCTTTAGGAGTCCCCATAGGTACACCTTCTTATCAAGCTTTGACTGACCAGAGAGCTTTGACTAACCAGAGAGCTATTCAAACTAATCAACCTAATCAACCTATAACTGAAGAAATAGATCTCTATAATATGACACCCGACCAACAAAGAGCTTTTAATGCTGCATTAGATGTATGGGAAAGAACGGGTACAGCCCCTACGGGAATTTTACAAAACTTTGGCGTTGAAGCTGGAACTGGATATACACCAGAAATTAGGGCTGAGCTTCAGGCTATGGAAAGGCAAGCAGAAGCCCTCAAGTTGATAGAAGATAGAAAAGTACAAGGCAGCAGGGTTAGTAAAGAAATAGCTGCCGATTGCTTATCTCAAACTAATTACAATAGGGCTGCAGCACTGAACTTGCTTAGATCACAGAGGGATAGTTTGATAGCTGCTGGATATGATGTAAAAGAGATAGAGAGGATAATCAATGACTTTGACGCTAAAGGCAATGTGGCTCCACAGAAACCTTCTACGACAAGTACTAAGAAACCTCCTATGACAGGTCGAAGGAGAGCACAAACACTCTTTTAAGGGGGAGTAAAGAATGAGCAATATAAGTGTAATTAATAAAATGGCTACATTAGGTTCAGTAGCTAAAACAGCGGCTCCTAAAGTTGGCCGTACTTTGGGTACTCTTAACTCTAAGAAAGTTGCTTTAGGTACTACAACTAGTGTAGGTCAAAACTTAACAGACAGGATACAAAATGCTCAGGGCAAAATACAAGAGTTGGGAGGCGATGTACCTAAACCCAAAACCACAGCATTAGGGTGGTTGTTAGAAAACTTGCCGAGAACTGGATACGGAGCTACTAATATGATCCGTGAATTATTGCAGCCTGACGAAGGTCTAACTCCCGGAGAATTTGACCCTCTTGCTGCATGGATGAGAGGATTTAATAAAATAGAGCAACCTCTCGGTAAAGACATTATGACAGGCTTTGGACTCGAAGGCGATAAGGCTATGCTTACAGGAGGTGATCCACATATCTACAATCCAAGTGCTGCGGGATTAGCAGGGTTGCTTTTGGATATCTTTAATCCTGCTGACCCATTGAACTGGATTGGTTTCGGTACTGGTAGTGCTGTAAAATCCGGAGGTTTAAGAGGAGCAAAAGCCTTAGAGAAGTCATTCGGGTCTCAGTCAGCTCAAAGAATAGCTTCATTACTAGGAGATGAAGCTGTGTCAGATATCGGTGCTCGTTCGGTAGGAAGGATTATTAAACAAGTTACTGAAGGTGGTAAGAAAATTGGTCTTGATGAGACTGGCATGAAGAACTTGACTAACTACCTCAGGCAAGGAATGTCTGAAGCCGGTACTAACCCTAAAACTAAAGTCAATTATTGGCAGGGCAAGCCCATCACTGTGGGTTTACAAAACCCCTTTACTCTTGGACTGAAAGGAAACTTTGCTGAATTTGCTGTACCAGGTTCTGAGCATTTAACAGGTGCAATCTCTAAAGGTATAAACAAGTTCAAACAAACTAGAGTTGGAGATACCTTAGGTGAAATGTTTGAAGTTGGTCATGTATCTAAAGATGCCCCACAGAAATTGTTTGTCAGGAGTACAACTAAAGACTTAGATGAATTAGTAAAAAGACACAGGCAGGGTAAAATAAAATTGCCTGCTACCGCTAAAGAGATAGCTGCTATGAAGGAAGATCTAAATAAAATCTCTTTAGTAAATGTATATGATACAAATACGGCAACAGGAGGAATAAATTTTGACCTTCTGGCTGGTATTGTAGGAGTAGATTCAGGAACTTTAATGGAATTATTTGACCAGCGCTTGCCATTTACATATAATATAGGCGAGTTATTCAAAGTATTCAAGAAGGCTGATGTCGAAGATGCTGTAGCATTTAGACAATCAGTCATGCTTCGTGGCGTCATGGATAAGCTGATAGATATAATCCCTAACGAGTATAGAAGTTTATTCAAAGGCACAGTTATGACCCCTGGAATAGGGGTAGAGTATTTCAGAGGCACTTTAGCTGATAACGTTGGAAATATTAGAAACGCAGCTAGTCCTTACATAAACTATATCTTTGAAAGAAATGGTGTTGGAATCGCTATTCCTGTGAATGTCGGAGAGAATTTCAATGAAGCTGTGTGGAAAAAATTAGATACTGCTGTTGCAGCAATAGATGAGTTGCCTTCAGAAGTAAGGAAGAAAATTGTTCAAGATATTCAAATTGCTCCACACAACCTCGGAGAATATGTAGACGAGAAAACCGGAATTAAAACCATAGACCCACAGGGTATGACATTACAGGGTCAAATAACTTTAGCAGATCCAGATATGATGATGGATACATTGAAGCACGAGTCTGGTCATATAGTGTGGCAAAATAATCCTGAATTAGCTGATAGGTATGTTCAAGCAGCTCAGCAAGAAATATCTCAAGGTAAGAGGATTGGCGTTACAGACTATGGTTATGCTCATATAGCTAATACTGCAGGTAAAGCCTCTGAGAGAGAGTCTTTCAAAGAGGATTTTGCTGAAGCTATATACAGGGCATTAACCGACCCAGAATTGTTTGTCCAGGAGCATCCACTAAGAGCTAAAGTAATACAAGAAGCTATATATGACGGCTCTATTACCCCTGATGAACTTGTGGCTATTAAAGAAGTTGCTGAAGCTAGGGCTGATAAGATAGCTAAATCTTACGGTGTTGAGAAGCAATTAGATAGTGTACTCAATAGAGTAGATGATGCTGTGGAAGATGTTATGATGAATGGCTCGGAGGACATGATAGATGCTCAAATAGCTACTAAGCAATTTACTAGAGATATAACTAGGGTATTTGAGAAGTCATTGTCTACTAGCGAAGATTTCAGATTAGCTGTAAAGCAGATATGGAAAAATGTATCACCTGAAGAGTCAAGGGAGATTCTTCGTATCGCCTCAGAATTTGATAGCTCTGCAATGAGGAGTATGAGTGACCCGAGCTTTCTTGAGATGAGGTCCCAAAGCGACAAAGTTAAATACAATCAAATAACTAAAGAGTGGAAGCAGTCTTGGGAACCCTATTATGAAGTTAAACATAAAATGCTTATGCCGGGAGAGCTAGATATAAATAGTCAAAGAAATTTTACTGGTCAAGAACCAGGCCGTTATAGAATCCCTACGGACATGACTGCTGACCAGTACCCTACTCATATGTTTGATATTATAGATAAAAACACCGGAGAAGTTATAACAACTTTAACTTCAAAACAGAGGCTGGCCCCCTCTATGACTGTGGCTATGATAGAGGCATTTAGGAGAAACCCAGAATTAGCTACTAAATATGGTATCAAACCACAGCCGGATTTGTTACCTAAAAATGTTAACCCTAATTACTGGGTACAAGAATCTGCAGTACCGTCATTTTTTAATGCTCAAAGGGTTGAAACTCCAGAAAACCTATATAGAATAGTAGGTTCTGATGCTCTTGACGAGTCTGGTAATTTAAGACCTATAAGAAGTGACCAATATGGTACTTATTGGGCCCCATCTATCGACGATTTAGAGGGATGGAGTCATGAGATTATTGGAGATTGGGTGAATGGGGATGAAGTCCATTTAATTAAAATTAACTCAAATAAAGACATGAAAATTATTAATGCAGATGATGCAGAGTTTCAGATTGACTTCGTTAGAAAACTTAAAGATAGATATGGTTTTAACTATGAACAATGGGTAAAGAATCAATATGGCGACCTACCTGAACGGACAAAGATAATTCAAGCAGAGATAGAAGACTTCTATGATGGAGAGTGGACTTATCAGATTAATAGACTTTTGGATATGGCCGAAGATGCTTCAGTTCCACAGGGTAAAATAAAGGACCTTATAGAGGCTGATGGCTTGTATAGTACCGCGACTGCAGACGATTTTGGGGCTGAAATTTTTATACCAGATAATATCGAAAATGAAATTATAGACCGAAGAACTATTGATGCAGGGGCATATCTTGATGAGGAAATAGATTTTCCGTCCTTCTACTCTGCCATTAATGATAGGTTAAACCCAACTTATTACTCCAAACTAAGACAAGTTGTAGACGAGAAAATGTCTAACTCTATGCCTGTGAAAGATTTGAAAAATATGCTCAAGTCGAATGGGGTTAAAGATGAGGAAATAAAATGGACCTTCCTAGATGAGTTCTTTGATGCTAAAGGGGGTAAAGTAACTAAAGAGGAAGTACAACAATGGCTAGATTGGAATAATCTTGAAGTACAAGAGATAATGAAGCGATCTACTACTGAACAAGCTCGAGCTAAAGAACTACTAGATCGGCTCGGGGATGAGGATGTAGGAGCTCTTATAGATGATCTTTATGAAGAGGGGATGGATAGAGATGATATATTAAAAATCATAGCTGATGAGTATAACTTGTCTATCGAAGATGCTAGCTTATTAGAGACTAGTATAACTGACCCTGAATATTTTCAAGAATTATCGGATAGAAATGCCGCAAAATGGGGTCAACATACAGAACCTGGGGGAGAAGATTACAGAGAAATTATATTTACTCTTCCCCTAGATTATAATACTCCTAAAACTGGTCCTGAATCTATCTCTTCATTCAATGAGCCAGCTTACACTAAGCCGAGCCATTGGAAGGATGTTGATAATCCTGTAGCTCATGTTAGATTTGATACTAGATATACTCCCGAAGGTAAGAAGATACTTTTTATTGAAGAGTTGCAATCTGACTGGCATCAAGAAGGTTGGACTAAAGGGTATAGAGATATAGAGTATAAGAGAAAATATGAGGAGTTAAAAGCTAAGAGAAACAAAAAATATCAAGAGCTATATCATCAGTTTATTGAAGAACCAGGTATTACGGGTTTGAGAGCTAATGAAATAGCATTAACTCTTACTGACCATCCAGAAATACAAACTATTACTAAAGAAATGAAAGAGTTAGGTTTAGAGTTACAAGGATTAATTGCAGATGCCCCATTCAAAAATACTTGGAGGGAGCTTACTCTAAAGAGATTAGTTAAATATGCGTCTGAAGAGGGGTTTGATGGTATTTCTTGGACTTCTGGAGCCCAACAAAACAAAAGATGGAGTCAAGTAGATGATGTTGACCTTATAACCTATTCGCCAGAGACTAAATCTTTGACCTCTTACTACAAAGATGGAGATGGTTATTCCATAGAGGATAGTGTAACGATAGAATCTGAAAAAGACTTAAAGAAATATTTAACCAATGAGCAGATAGCTAAACTAACTGATACTACTCCACTGGAACTCAGAGTTGAATCATTTAGAGGATGGGATTTTGATACAGACCTAAAGAACATGGAGACTGTAGAATTAGATAGACTGATAGAACACAAAGGGGTCTATTATGATAAGTTTAGAATAGTTGACCAATACGGTAATCATTTCCCTTATGTATATGACGATGAAGCTAGTGCTCTCAAAGCTATAGACGATTATTATACTGTTGGTCAGGGCCATAAGGTACTAAGTCAAGGAGATTTACAATGGGGTGGCGGAGGTTTTAGACTTAGTTACGACGAAAGAATCCCCCGGGATATGGAAAAACTGACTAAGAGGTTCAAACTTAAAACTGAAGACCTTAAATTAACTGGAAAAGAGCTTGAAAAAATACCAAGGTCAGAGCAAGGGACTTTAAGATATTTTTGGGAAGCAGAAGAAACCGGTTGGCAAGCTTCCGCAGAGGACTTTGTTCGTTTCAATATGAATGAAAATGAGATAACAGCTATTGAGGTATTACCGACCATAGATGATGAGATGAAATTTGCCTCTGACGAAGATCTCGATACATTACTTGAAGTTGTTGAGAGAGTAGCTAGGGAGGATGGCTCCTTTAATCAACGGATATTTGATAGAGAATCTAATAGACTAAGAAATCAGGTATCTGCCCCAAGGGAGGATATGCTGTTTGAAATAGAAGAAGCAGACTTCCCGATTGATATATATAAAGAAACAGGTGAAAAGTTGATGGACCAAAAGGGTATCATATTCACTGATGAGGCTAAGGACTTCTTCCGTGAAAATGCTTTCCCGTTGTTCAAAAAGACCAACAATATAGACCCAGATATCCAAAAGGTTGATGAAGCTATCTCCCACCTTAGCGAAGAAGCTCAAAATGCCTTCCGTGAATTTATAAAATGGAGGGAGTCTATAGTTAAGGAATACCAGAAGAGGGATATTCCTATTAATGTACTAGAAAAATATGTACCTTTCGTATTCACTAGAAAAGGTACAGCTGATGAAATGCTTGCTCTCAACGCTCTCTTCGGGACTGGGTCTATGCCGGAGGCTGATAATTTATCCTCCTTGATTAATTGGCTCTCTGGCTACGACCCTAACCTAAGGACTAGAACTACGCAAGCTACAAACCCACTAGAAGTAAATAAAGTACTTAAAAAACCTATACTCAGTGAAGATGGTGCTGTCATTATGGCTACTAGAGGAACTCGTGCAATTCAAGCTACTGAATTGTATGACTTCGCCGAAGAGTTTATGGGTCAATATGGTAGAACAGTTGACGAAATGGCTGAATACGGCAACATAAAAGGATACTCGTTATACAAACCTAAGACAACTCCTGACGGTAGGAGAGTATTTGAAAAAGTCACTTCAGCTGACAAAATAATGGACAATGACCCATCCGTGATGTTTTTACCTGAGGAACTAGTTAAAATATACAATGACTATACGGATATGGTCTTTGGCAAGCAGGGTATGAATAAATTACTCAAAACTTATGATAAAGCCACAAGCTTGTATAAAAAACTTGCATACCTGTGGAATCCAGGACATATTATGAGAGACTTCACAGGTAATGTATTTAATGGTTATCTCATGGGGTTGACTAACCCTAAGTATTACAAAGAAGCCTTTGATTACATGATGAATCCAGATATGATGGTTAAGGTACCCGGCTTCACAGATATGACGGCTAAACAGTTCATGAGCAAATGCAGACAAAATGGTGTACTAGACATTGGTAGTTCACTAGCTGAATTTGCTGGAGATCCTGTAATAGGAATGAAAAAAGGTAAAAACCCAGCTATGAAAGCTCTCAATGGTTATGGCTGGGCTATGAGAATGGGTACCAGGCAGTCAGATACTTTCACCAGATTAGCTGGGATGTTATATCAACTAAGGCAAGGAAGAAGTTTTGACGAAGCTGCTGTCCAAGTTAAAAAGTTCTACTTTGACTATTTTGAATTGACTAGCTTCGAAAGAAACGTAATGAAAAGAATCATCCCATTCTACACTTGGATGAGAAAGAACATCCCTTTGCAGTTGGAGATGATGATTAAAAATCCTCGAGAATTGGCCAGAATAAGCGACGCTATGAACGCAGCAGCTGGTGAACCCATTGATTGGAGTGAACAGCCTGAATACATTCAAGAAGCTGGTGCATTCCCATTGGGTAACTTAAACCATTACTTATCCCCTAACTTACCATATTCTGACTTGTCAAGGGGTATACCTAACCTTGAGACAGCAAAGAACTGGCTATCTGCTGTGAACCCAATCATTAGGGCTCCTATTGAATTAGCTACAAATACACAGTGGTTCAATGGTAGACCGATTGAGAATTATGGTGGAGAACAAAGAGACTTGCCACTAGCTGGTTTGTTAAGGGCTTTAGGTGTAGAAACACCCACTGTAAGTAAGAGAGGGGCAGGATATTTAGCTGACCAGATACCACTGTTAAGGAACTTAGATGCTGTGACTAATCCAGATAATCCCAGACAAATGGAGAAGGCCTCTACATTCTTGGGAGGACCTGGGTTATATAAGAAAGATGCTGTCCAAACAAGTAGTCAATATGAATATCTCAAATTGTTGCAAGACTTGATAAGATTACTTCAAGAACAGAATCAAAATATTGTTGAATAAATGAATACTGGTTATCAATTTTGGTCAAAAATTTTCTATCCAAAATGATGACTTGTATATCATTTAATATGAAATATTCATCAAATTAATTAAGATCAACCAACGTAAAAGAAAAGCCCATGACAATTAAGTCGTGGGCCTTTCTTTTATGAATTAAGGAGTGATTTGCTTAGAGTTCGATATCGAGGTCAATCTCTTCAACTTCATCAGCTTCGAGATCTGTGTCAATCAGTTCCTCTTCAACTTTCTTGGCTTCCTTCTTAGCCTTCTTTTCTTTCTTCTCTTTGGGCTCTCTTACCGGTTTGTCTTTCTTGTAAGCCTTGTACTCTTCCATGAGGGCTTCGACCTCTTCGCTGTCTCTCTTCCATGCATAACGAGTACCTTTTTCGACTTCCATGTTTCTCTTCTTAGCTCTCAGGAATGAACGGAATTCACGGGCGTCTACACCCAGCATTTTGGCGATCTCAGGAGCTCCGATCTCGTCATCTCCGATAGGTTGTACTGAAGGCAATGGGCTATTCATGGGCGCAGCCTTCTTTGTTTCTTTAACTTCTTTTGCCATTTTACTTTCCTCCTTTTAGTATTTTACGGCTAAAAATGTTTATACTTTATTATACTATATCCTAGTATAATAGTCAACTAAGAATTATCTTTTTAGAGCTCCGTTTTATCTCGTATTTTTAGAGCTTCTTCTACCGAATATGCAACCCCGCATTTTGCTCCGGCTTCTTCTAGTTCTTTTAATACTACTGTTTGAAGTAGTGAGGGTTTATTACCTGGCATTTTCACTTCCATTCCAATAAACTTACCTTTGTAGCACCCCACTATATCCGGTATGCCTGTTTGTTGCATAGGGCCTCCGTGTATCTTCACCCAGAAGCCCCCTTCAGCTTTCAGCCTGTCAATTATCTTTTCTACTAATTTAGTCTCAGGCTTCTTCATTATATCTCGATCTCTGTGATGTCTTCATCAGGAGTAGCCCAAGGCGGGGCTGCAGATTCTGCTGAAGCATCTAAATCAACATTAGCTTGGGAAGCTTTGACCCAACCTTTGTCAGTTTTGACAACCTCATAGACATCACTGATCTCGGTCTTATTCTTGGTTTTTCCCTCTTTGTCGACATATGTGCCAGGGACAACTTTTATACCAACTACACGACCCAAGATCTTATCTGTATCAATGTCTACGACGGCTTTGGGTACATCTAAGCCGCAAGCAATCATGAACTCCCTAAGCTTGAACAAGGCCTTCACAGATAATGATGTGATATAATAAGTTTTGGAACCTTTCTGGTCACCGACACCAACTGTAAGTTCCCAGTTGATGTATTTAGCTGCATTGCCTTGTTTCAATTCTGCTTTAGTGACTTTGCATACATATTCTCCTTCAGGGAGAAAACCGCCTTCCGATACATTAGTGAAATCTGCCTTAAACTTCATCTTAAAATTCTCCTTCCATTATTTTTTTAATTTTAGCGTAAGACGCATTAGCTATAGCCGGTGGGGCTGGCTTACTACATGTCTGGGGCAATCTTATTTTAGTCACATATTTAGTGCTCGGCCCCAACCTTAAACAATATTTAGGTACCATAACAGCAGTACCTTTTTCTTCATTAACTTGCTCAACCAACTTTATAAACGTGTTACCAATAAAATCAACCGCTCCTCCTATGATACCTCTCACAGATGTAGTCAGCTGTGGAAATACAGTTGGTTCATCAGATTCAAGGTCAGTATCATCTCCTGACTTCTCCTGCGCAATAAATACTACATTCATAGGCAAGTTCCTGAAGTTGATAATCCATGTCTGCATGAACTGTGAAAGGTAACCATACTCTCTTCTTGACGGCATATCCTTATCCACATTAGGATCCCAATTTTCCTCCTTTCCCATAGCGTAGTCAAGAATAAGCTTTTGTAAATTGGTAATATTGTCTAACACCACAGTCTGGTAATTGTGGTCACCGTTTTTGAGGTACCAATAAGCCATTTGGAACATTTCAAAGGTATCGACCACTCTCTTCTTCTGGTCTCCTTTAGCCCCAACTACTGACTTAAGACCTCTTTCTCTAATATCTAAGAACAGTCTAGGTCCAGGAAATGTACCTGATATATATGTCTTACCAGTACCGTTCTTACCATAGAGCAAGCCCTTGATGTATGACTCTGATTCAGAGTTAATATCTTCTATACCTTCTTCAAAAGCCGAGAAGTCCATAATTCCAGCCCCTGTGGCTTTTGCCGGGGGTTTAGAAGATATCACAGGGATATCGTTTAGATCGTCTTCAAATTTACTAGCTCCTTCGTCTTCTGAGATTGATACCGTAGAGCTAGATACTTCGATATCTTCCATTTCCAAGTCAAACTCAGTCGTCTGAGTCATCGGTTCCACTGTCTTTGCCATTTTCATCCTCCCTTATTTCAAAGTTTAACTTAATCATTTCCTTTGTGTCAATACCTTGGAGTTCAGCCATACATAACTCCCGGTATTCACATTTAGGTCTGTCGCAAGTCCAAGCTAGATTTCTTGTAGGCTTGTCCTCCCATTGCTTCATTTGGTCAATACCATTGACAAAATCAGTCATGATGAGTTTTACCATAGTTTTAGATTTGGCTAATGGTATCCTTCTGAATGAGTCGTCTGAAGCTAAGGTATCTATGAAGTCCTTGTAATCTGCAGGGTCTAACCCAGCTTTTTTCAAGTATTCAATGTAAGTCCATTTATCACAATCTATCTTAGCTTTTGACATAGTGCCATTCTTCAATACCTTTGGGATAGTTGGAGGCTTAGTCTTGATGTAGTCAAACATCATGCCTCCCAGATCTTTAGCTTCAAAACCTAATTCAGAAGCCATAACTGCTAATGCCCATTCATAAACCGTGGTTTGAACATCAGTAGCCCTGTACGTCTCTGTGGGCAGACCCTTCTTCATGGTCTTATGTTCTATTCCCCATACCTTATTTGTAACTGTATTCCGAGCTACTTTATCTATAATACCTTCAATTACATATTTAGTACCGGGAACCCTAATCATGAAGCCTACTTCACAAGCAATAGTCTCAAACTTCTTGTCTATCTCTAGATAATGGTTGAAATATGCTCTACATATTCTCAAGCAATCTCTAGGGATGTCACCTAATTCAGCTTTCTCTTCGAGGAATAATTTACTGAACTCGTTCTCGTTATAGTCCTTAATGACTTGTACCCAATCTTCTCCCATGTCATGGGCTTCAAGACATTTATGGACTAAACTCCCTAAAGTTAATGGTCTTGATTTGGTCTTTGGTCTAAGCTTCTTAACATACTTATAGTGATACTTTTGTTGGCATGCCTTCCAGTTTTTCAACTTAGATACCGAGACTTTTACCAAATCTTCACCATCAACTTCCCCTATTTTGATAACTTGTCTTAAGTTGTCAGTTTTCATTGGTTTCCTCCTTTCATTTTATAATTTAATTATAACTCATAGTCATTCAAAAGTCAACTCCTGTTTTACCTGGGGTTAAATGGAAGTTTATCTCCTATTGTCCAGTCTTTTGCATCTCCCCAATGAGTACCAATTTTACAGTCTCCTGTGATTGGTAATGAAGGAGTGTAACCAAACCATCTTTGTAGTCTATTTGGGTCGTCGAAACATTGTTTAATATGAGTAGCCCAAAACTCTAACTTGTCATTTCTGATATAATAATATTGAGCATCATGTACTGACCCTACGGGTTTCAATGATTCTCTCCAATTTGGGTCTATAGCAGGAGCTCTTTCTAATATCATTTCAATGAACCCTGCTAATACATAATCCGAACCGAACCCTTGGACAGGAGAATTTATAGCTTCTCTCTGAGCCGAGGCTACTATTTCTCTTTCGGATGAGTAAATATTGGGTAACCTTCTCTTACGACCTATAGGAGACACTACATAGCCAACTTTACCAACCATATTTCTCATCCTCTCATGCCACCCAAGAAGTCCTGAATACTTCTCAAAAAATCTTTCCCGATATAACTTAGCTTCTGAGTCGGTCAATCTTACTCCATATTTCTCCCATGCATATATCTTAAATTTTCTCCAACCCATGCCATAAACAAAACCAAAGTTTACAGCTTTAGCTTTCTTTCTCTCGTCTCCGGTTACTTCTTCCTCAAGTTTATGCATGACAGTAGCTGCCGTAGTCCTGTGAATGTCACCTCCACAGGCATAAATAGACAACATGGTAGGCTCCTGAGATATATCAGCTACCACTCTTAATTCAATTTGAGAGCCGTCAATTTCGAAGAACGACCAGCCAGGAGGAGCTCCTATCAACCCCCTGATAAATTTATCTCGAGGAACTTGATGGACTCCGTCTTCTCCAGATAACCTCCCTGTGACTGTACCGTGTAACTTAAAGTTAGGGTGTATGCAATTATTCTCGTCCATTTTAGCCGACCAGGGCATTAAATAAGTACTCTTATATTTGGCCCATTTCCTGTACTCTAAAAGTAATGGTAATACGGGGTGATCTATCTCTGAACCAAGTTCAATAATTACTGACTCAGAAGTACTTGGGTTTCCAGAATTAGTAGTCATTATTACAGGGAAATCAAACCCATCTCTTTGGAAGAATAATTGACCTAACTGCTTAGGGCTATTCCAATTAAATCCTTTCTTAGCGAGCTTAGGTGAAAGGTTTCTTTCTATCCACCCTTCTGGAATCATGTCATTCAATTCATTAACAATTTTATTTAAGTTGTCTTCCGTGACATTTATTGCATCCCTAAGCCTGTCTGGGTCAACCCACATACCATTTTCTTCAATCTCTGTGAATATTTCACTGCCTTTCTCGAGTAAATGCTCA
>Ga0123328_1001380_pt1 | contig 23815 bp, 17 predicted proteins | sample BioC12SIPDNA_2_FD_89702 | JGI IMG/M metagenome (GOLD analysis project Ga0123328, IMG submission 89702) | Anaerobic biogas reactor microbial communites from Washington, USA - Biogas_R1_A C12 SIP DNA | ecosystem: Engineered > Bioreactor > Anaerobic > Unclassified | place: Washington, USA...
AGCTTTCTCTTTGAAATACTCGGCCTCGCCGAAAAGCTCCGGATCGAATTTCCCGCGCTCGATCTGCTCGAAAGTGCCGGCAATCACCGGCGTCAGCTGCCGCGCCTGGAGATCCCGGTTGTTTTTAAGCACCAGAAGAATGGCTTGTTCGATGGAGAGTTGCAGAGGTTCATCGGCGGCGGGAGGGGCCGGAGCGGGCACCGACTTCTCCGGCAGCCGGAAGATCACCGGAGTCACCTGCGGGGACGATTCTCCGCTATGTCCCGGCCGGTCGAGGCTTTCAGGAATCGGCGGCCAGCCCGCCACGGGCAGGCAACCGGCGCAGAGGACCACGGCCGCAAGGCGGAAAAGATGAAACATGCCGTCCGTTTTCACGACGCTTCCCCCTTCGTCTCGGGATGGAACAGCGAATAGACCGCCGGAATCAGGACCAGGGTAATCAGGGTCGAGGCGGTCAGCCCGCCGACCACGGCCCGGGCCAGGGGCGCCTGCTGGTCGGCCCCTTCGCCGATACCCAAAGCCAGCGGCAGCAGGGCCAGGATCGTCGTCAGGGTGGTCATCAGGATCGGCCGCAGGCGGCGCCTTCCAGCCTCGGCAACGGCATGGCTTACCGGCATCCCATCTCGCACCAGCTGCCCCGCCTGATCAACGAGCAGGATGGCATTGTTGACGACAATGCCGCCAAGCATGATGCAGCCGATAAAGGACTGCAGATTGAGTGTGGTTCGGGTCACAAAGAGAACGGCAAGCACCCCCACCGCAGCCACCGGCACCGAGGCCATGACCACCACCGGATCGCGCAGCGACTCGTACTGGCAGGCCAGCACCATGTAGACCAGAAGCAGAGCCAATACCAGCGACACGAGCAACTCACCAAAGGCCTTCTGCTGCTCTTCGAAACTGCCGGCGACGGTGAGTTCATACCCTGCCGGGCGGGGAATGGTGTCGAGCACAGCCTGCACCTCCTCGGCCACCGTGCCGATATCCCGCCCTTCCACGTTAGCTTTGACCGTCACCAGGCGCTGCTGATCCTTGCGGTCTATCAGTATGGGCCCGAAACCCTCCTCGCTGGTAACCAGGTTGCGCAGGGCCACCTGCCCGCCGCCGCCGGTAGCCAGGGTCAGATCGAGGATTTCATCCAGGGTGCGTTTCTCCACATCCTGGAGCTGGACGAAAATCCGGTAGGAGTTCCCCTGGGCGCGAAACTCCCCCGCCTTGGAGCCGGCCACCGCCGTTTCCAGCACCTTGGTCACGTCCCGCACACTCAGTCCGAGATCGGCCACCTTGTCCCGGTCGACGCGGATCTCGTGCTGGGGGATTCCCGCCTTCTGACTGGTTTCGATGTCGGCGATACCGGCAATGGCCGCGAGTCTTCCGGCCACCTGCTTGCCCAGGTTTTCCAGTGTGGCCAGATCGAAACCGCGTATCTCCACCGTCAGCCCTTCGTCGCCGCCCAGAACCCGCTCCAGTAAAAACTGCCCCTGGGGAGCCCGGGTGCGGATCGCCATGCCGGCGATCCTGCCGCTGAGCTCTTTGCGCAGGTCGTTGGCGATTTCGATATTGGAACGCCGACGCTGGGAAACCGGCACCAGGGAAAGGCTGATCTCGGTCTTGGAGGAATCGCTGGGGCGCCAGCTGGAGGAGCCGACGCTGATGACGGTGGAGACTTTTTCGGGCACGGACGGGTAGACGATCGCCTCCATCTTCTGCGCCTGTTGATCGAGGAGGTCGAGCCGGGTGCCGATCTCCATCTCACCGGTAACCCGCACTTCCCCCTCATCGCTGGGCGGCAGAAACTCGGTGCCGATGAAGGGAAGCAAAAGAAGACTGGCGGCGAGCAACCCTACCGCCACACCGACTGTCAGCAGACGGTGCTGCAGTACCTTCTGCAGCAGATTCCGGTAGCCGTTATCGAGCTTCTTGAGAAGGAGGCCGGCCCAGGCGATCAGCCTCTCCACCTGGGGGGTGCGCCGGGACTGCAGATGATCCGGAGTCTCGATGAGGCGCGAGGCCAGCATCGGCAGCAGGCTCAGCGAAACCAGCAGCGAGCAGACCAGGGAAAAGATGATGACGTAGGAAAGTTCCTGGAAAAGAATTCCGGCCACGCCGCGCACAAAAACAAGGGGGAGGAAGATCACCAGCGTGGTGATGGTGCTGGCGACGATGGCGCCGCCGACCTCGCGCGCCCCTTCCACCGCCGCCACCATGGGCTGCTCGAGATTTTCATCCCGGCGGCGAAAGATGTTTTCGAGTACCACGACGGAACTGTCCACCATCATCCCGACCCCCAGCGCCAAACCGCCCAGAGTCATCAGGTTGAGGGTGAAACCGCCGAAGTAAATGAGGGCGAAGGTGGCGATGACCGAAATCGGGATGGCCAGAGAAATCACCAGCGTCGAGCGGATGTTGCGCAGGAAAAAAAGCAGGACCAGGACGGACAGACCGCCGCCGTAGAGGACCGATTGGGCGACGTTGGCGATGGAGCGTTCGATGAAGTTGCCCTGGTTGATGACCGGCACGATGTGAACCTGGGGATAGGCCCTGTTGACCTCCTCGATCTCGTGGAGAATCCCTTTGGCCACCTCGACGGTATTGGCGTCGGCCTGCTTGCGAAGGGCGATCCTTATACCCCGTTCGCCGTTGACACGGACGATACGGGTCGGTTTTTCATAGGTGTCGCGCACCCGCGCTACCTGACCGAGGGTCACCGCCGCCCCTTCCCGTTTGAGGATCACGGTATGGCGGATCTGATCCAGATTGGCGAACTCCGCCGGCGCCCGCAGGGTAACCTCGAAGCTCCCCTGCTCGATCTTGCCGGCGGGGAGGTCGAGGTTGGCGTTGCGGATCGCCTCCAGAACCTGGTTGAGGGAAAGCCCCAGCGCTTTGACCCGGTCGGGATCGAGTTCGACCCGCACCTCCCGTTTGAACTCTCCCCACATGTCGGCCTGGGCCACCCCCGGCAAACGGGCGAAACGATAGCGGATATGATCCTCGATCAACTGGGTGAGATCGACGGGGTCGAGACTGCTGGAGATCCCCAGCACCACCACCGGATAGCTAGCGACATCGAACTTATTGATGCGGGGAGCGATTATGTCCTCGGGAAGTTCGCTGATCTCATCCTGCAGTTTGGACTGGACATCGATGGCCGCGGTATCGATATTGGTTCCCCAGCCGAAGGTGACGCGGACGATGCTCGCTCCTTCGGATGACTGGGAAGTCATTTCCTCGACACCGGGAACAGTGCCCACGACCTCCTCGACGATCTGGGTGACCAGCCGTTCCATGACCTCGGGACTGGCGCCCTCGTACTCGGTGCGCACCGTCACCGTCGGCAGTTCGATGTTGGGGAGCAGATCGATCTTCAGGCGGGTCAGGGAAAAGGCGCCGAGGATCACCACGATGAGGGTGACCATGGTGGTGAAAACCGGACGGCGGACGCTGAAATCGGGAAGCTTCATGGCCCTGTCGTCTTCTGTTTCTCCCCCGCCGCCGAGGTCTGATCGGCGGGAATGATGATTGCCGAACCGTCCTTGAGCAGTTGCTGCCCCAAGGTGACCACTCTTCCGGAGAGCCCCTCCCCTTCGATCTGAACCCGGCTTCCGTCGCGGATGCCGACGGTCACCGGCCGCCAGGACACGGAACCCCCGTCGGCATTGACCAGGAAGATGCCGCTGTGGTCTTCGCGGCGGGCCAGGGCCTCTTCAGGGACGATAACGGCATCAAGGAGGCGGTCGAGGGTTACCGTGGCACGGACGAACATTCCCGGCTTGAGGCGTTGCCGGGGATTGTCGATGGCCAGTTCCACCCGCGCCTGGCGGGTGGTCTGCTTGAAAACCGGGGCGATGCGTTCGATGCGTCCCGGAAACTCCCGGTCCGGAAAAGCGTCTGTGGTGAGAACGACCGGCTGACCGGGACGCAGACGGGAATAATCCCGCTCGGCGACGAAGATCACCGCCATGAGGGGATCGAGTTCGACGATCCGCAACAGAGGCGCGTTGGCCGCCACCATCCCTCCTTCATCCACATAGCGCTCGGCCACCACCCGCATATCGCTGCCGCCGCTCCAGCCGGCGTTGATACGCGTATAACCGAGGCGGATGCGCGCCGTTTCCAGAGCCGACTCGGCGCGCATCACCTGGGCCTGAGCAACCTCGAATTCAGCCTGTTTGGCCACTTGGTTGGCCCTGGCCGAGTCGAGCTGCGCCTCGGAAGCCACTCCCCGGGCGCGCAAGGTCTTGACTCTCTCGAAGTCGCGTCTGGCCACCTCGTAGGCGCCGCGGCTCTGCGCCAGATTGGCCTTGGTCACCGCCAATTCCGCCTGGGCCTGGGCGAGTTCCTGAACGTACTCGTCATTGTCCAGTTCACCGACCACCTGGCCCCGCCGCACCGGATCGGCGATGTTGACCAGAAGCCGATTCACCCGTCCGCCGACCTTGGGCGCAACGACGAATTCGGCCCGCGCCTCCAAAGCCCCGCTGAAGGTCCGGCGCAGTTCGATGGGGCCGCGTTCGACCGCCCGCACTTCCACGGGAATCGGCCGTCCCTCCCGGGCGCCGGCCTTCCCTCCCCCGTGCAGCCACCAGGATGCGAAGAGCCAGACCAAACCCAAGGCCAGACCGGTCCCGACCAACGTCAAAAGCAGATTTTTTTTCATCCCGGCAACCATCGCCTATGGTAAAGAATTATCAACCCCAAGCTGATCGAAGCATAGCGCAAAACAACCGTTTATGGGATCCTATCGATTGATTAAAATAACATATTTTTTAAAAGTTCAACCATCTTCCTTGGGCACCTTTTCCGGCTGCCTTGTGAGCAACGGTTCGCCGGCATCAAAAAGGAATTCAAAACCTTGATGGCAGGGGAATGAGGATTAAAAGCCGCAATAGATCTCAATTCTTCCCGTGGCCGGTTTCCGGTTCGTTCCTTTTTTTGGACCTTGGCAGGCAACCTACTTATTCCCGGGCGGGAACCCGGCCAGGATCCGCTTCACGGTTTCGTTGATCTCCCGCGTCCATTGCTCTGGGTCGCCATGGGTGAGGGCGCGGCGCCGGCCGCTTCCCTGCCAGACCAGGGTGCCGCTGGCATAGTCCAGAAAATCGATGGTCAGCACCGCCTCGTCATAGGCACCGCCGAAATCCCCCATGCCGATGCCGATGCCGCCGAAGGTGCCGCCCCGTCCGCTGCCCAGGCCGAAGCCGGTGGAGATGCCGGTGGATTCATAGCCGCGCTGGATGCGATAACGGAAATCCACATAGATGTCCGCACGACCATGGCCAGCCGAGCGCAGGCCTTTTTCCGCCAGACCCCGCTCCAGGGCGGCCCGGATCCGTGCGGCCAGCAGAACATTCATGTCACTGCTCTCGCCGCCCGCCCCGGGGCGCCAGGAATAGGTTTGCAGATGGGCGAAATCAATATCCGGTGCATAATCCTGAGTGACCCTCGTTGCGCCGGCACACCCCGCCGCCAGCGCCGCCACCAGCAATACCGCCAATCTGCCGAATCGCTCCATTGCCGCCACCTCCCTGAACTGCCACCGGTTAAAGACCCCATGACCGGCGGCGGATGATCCCGCCACGTCAATACTTTCTCTCTTTGCGGTAGTTTACCCTTTTCCCCCGCCGAAGGATTCCCGCAACAGCAGGCTCGCTGCCAAAGAAATCAACGCGGCAACGAAAAAAAGCCGGAAGGCGCCGCCATAAGCCGCGCCAAAGTCGGCCCCGCCGGCGGTCCCTCTCTGCAGCAACCAGCCGACAGTGGGTTGCATGAGGGCTCCGCCCAGAAAGGGGAAGAGATTGACCAGTCCCACCGCCGTGCCGGCCAGTTCCGAAGGGTAGTATTCCTTGATCATGGTGAAGGCCACCGCCACGATACTGCTGCCGCAAAAGCTCAGAAAAAAGACCAGCGGATAGAGAAAGGCCCGCCCGAGGACGGCGGGGAAAAAAGCCAGGGGCACGGTCAATGAGAGCAGTGCCAGCGAGTTGAGCACCATGATGGTTTTGCGGGAACGGAGGCGGTCCGAAGCCAGGGTCAGCAGGGGGCTGCCGATGATCATGCCGTAGGCGAGCATGTCCATGACGCGCCCCGCCTCCATCTTGGCCATGCCGTAAACCTGCATCAGATAGGGCGCCCCCCAGAGCCCGGCAAAAGAAAAAAAGATGCCGCAGTTGAAGAAAAACCAGATTGCCAGGGGCCAGAATGCACGGCTGGAGAGGACCGTGCCGATACCGGCCAGCCGGCTCGCGCTGTTTTTTGCACCGCCTGTCGCCACCGCTGCCGTCGCCAGGGGAGGAAAGCCCTTTTCCTCGGGGGTATCGCGGACGAACAGCCAGATCAGGGCCGCCGCCACCAGAGTCGCGCCGCCGATGGCGACAAAGCTCAGGCGCCACCCAAAACGGTTGCTGAGATAAGCCAGCGGCGTGGCGGTGATCAGCACCCCCACCCCTCCCAAACCCACCAGAATGCCGGTGACGCGGGAAAATTCCGCGGGTCTGAACCAATGGGTCAGAATCTTCAGGGCGGCGACAAAAAGCATCGACACACCGATGCCGACCAGCACCCGGGCGAAGATCGCCCAGGTGACGGAAGAAACGACGCCGAGCAGGATCGAGGCGGCACCGGCCAGCAGGAAACTGAAGGTGGCGGTGCGTCGCGGGCCGAAGGCGTCGACCAGCAGCCCCGAGGGGAGTTGCATGAAGGCGTAGGGATAGAAATAGCCGGAGGCGAGGAGACCGACCAGCGAACCGCTGATCTCGAGATCGCGCATCATGTCGAGGGCGACGACATTGGTACTGAGACGGTGAAAAAAGACCAGGATGTAGCCGCAGGCGAGGAGGCCGAAGACCAGCCAGCGGTAGAAACGGACGGAGCGCTCTCCTTCAGTGTTCATGATTCTCCTTTGCCGGTTGCCACTCCCGGCGCAGATTCCCCCGCGCCAGGGAAAAAACGATTCCCACCCCGCAGAGGATGGAGAAGATTCCAAAACAGATTGTCAACGCCTGGGGCAGCGCCGGATGGTTTCCCCCCTGTTCACCATGGCTCCCCAAAACCAGGGCGAAAACAACCAGGGCGATGGCCATGCTGCACATCTGGCCGATGAGACGCATGGCGCCGACGGCCCCCGAGGCGATTCCGTAATGGTGCGGCGCCACACTCCCCATGATGGCGTTCATGTTGGGGGATGAGAAGAGGGCGAAGCCGATGCCGAGGCAGACCAGGCACAGGATAACATAGAGGATGGCACCGTCTCTGCCCAAAAAAGTCAGCAGAAGCAGTCCCAGGGAGCTCATTCCCATCCCCAGGGAGGCGATCAGGCGCGGCTGCGCCCGATCGGAAAGGCGGCCGGCCACAGGGGAAAGAAGAGCCATCACCACCGGCTGCCAAAGGAGAACGGCCCCGGCCGTTCCCGGACCCAGTCCGCGCACATGCTGCAGATAGAGGCTGAGCAGAAAGGAGACGGCAAAGGTGGACCCGTAATTGATCAAGGCCGCCAGGGAGGAAAAGGCGAAAACCCGGTTGTCGCGGAACAGGCGCACTTCAAAAAGAGGAAAGGGGGCGCGCAGTTCATGACAGGTGAAGAGGACGAAACCGCCTGCCCCAAAAAGCACCAGGAGCAGGCCCGAAAGAGCGGGCAGCAGCGACAGCCCCGCCATGAACGAGACCAGGGAAAAAGCGTACAGCACAGCACCGAGGCCGTCAAAGCGCCCCTTTCCCCCATCGGCCCATTCGCCGGGAACCTTCAGCACCAGCAACACAACGGTCAGTACGCCGAGGGGAAAATTGCACAAGAAGATGCTGCGCCAACCGAGGGCCTCCGTCAACAGGCCGCCCGCGTAGGGGCCCACGGCCAGGCCGACATAGACGGCGGCGACATTGAAGCCGATCGCCCGTCCCCGCTCACCGGCTGGAAACACCGAGGAGATGATGGCCAGTCCGGTGGCCATCATCATCCCCCCGCCCAATCCCTGGGCCACCCTTCCCGCCAGCAGCCAAACAATGCCGTTGCTGAAACCCAAAACCAAGGAACTGGCGCTGAAGAGAACCACTCCGGCCGTGAACAGAAGCTTGCGGCCGTAAAGATCGGCCAGCCTGCCGGAAGGCACCAGGGCCACCGCCGCGCTCAGCAGATAAATGCTGACAATGCCGTTGACCATTGCGGCGCTGAGGCTGAATTCCCGCTGGATGGCGGGAAGGGCCAGATTGACCGCCGAGGCCATGAAGGGCATCATGAAGGCGGTCAACGTGGCCACGACGAGAACGGCACTGCGCAATCTTTTGTCCGAGGTCACGGAGCATCCCCCTCAACAGCCGGGGCGACGGAAGAGGACCGGCGGAAACGGTTTTTGGCGCCCATCAGGACGCCGGCGTCCTCCACCGCGATATAGATGCAGGGGACGAGGATCAAGGTGATGAGGGTGGCGAAAAGGACGCCGAAACCGAGAGACAGGGCCATGGGAATCAGATAGCGTGCCTGACGGGAGGTTTCGAAAATCATCGGCGCCAGGCCGCCGAAGGTGGTCAGGGTGGTCAGCAGCACCGGGCGGAAACGGCGGACGGCAGCCAGATGAATCGCCTCTACGGCGTTTTCCCCGGCCTCCCGGCGGCGATTGGCGAAATCGATCAGCATCAGCGAATCGTTCACCACCACTCCCGACAGGGCCACGACGCCGAGCATGCTCATCACACTCAGGCTGAACCCCATCAGCCAGTGGCCGAGCACCGCGCCGACGATCCCGAAGGGGATCGCCAGCATGACGATGGCCGGCTGAATGTAGCTGCGGAAAGGAACCGCCAGGAGGGCGTATATAGCCAACAACGCCAGCATCAACCCGCGGACGAGACTCTCCATGCTTTCCGCGATGTCGGCCTGCCGCCCCTCGAAACTGTAATTGAGGCCCGGATATTTCTCGATCAGCATTGGCAGGGTGTCCTTCTTCGCTGCCGAAAGGATCAGATTGGTCTGGTGAGGCGGATCAACATCAGCGGTCACCGAAACCACCCGCCGCCCGGAACGTCTGCGGATGTCGGTGTAAGCCCTCCCCCGCTCCACTTCCACCGCCTCCCGCAGGGGGATTTCGATGCCGGCGGAGGAGCGGAGAATCAGTTCCTCAAGGTGGAATTCGGAAATCCGCTCCTTCTCCGGCAGGCGGACCATTACCTTGACCTCGTTACGCCCCCGCTGCTGTCGCAAAGCCTCCGCCCCGTAAAAAGAGTTGCGGACCTGTTGGGCGACCACGCGGGCGGTCAAGCCGAGGGCCTCCCCCTCCGGGCGAATACGGAAGTCGAGCTGCTCCTTCCCCCAGGAAAACCCGTCATCGATATCTTTGACATTGGGAAATTTTGCCAGGCTCTCGGCCAGTTCCCCGGCGGCCGCTTCCAGCACATCGAGGTCGCGGTGGGAGAGTTCGATGGTCATGGATGCGCCGGCTCCGGGGCCGCCGCGGTCGGACATGAAGGTGAGACTTTCCACGCCGGTCACCGGTCCCAACTGCTGGCGCCAGCGCTTGACGAATTCCGCCGTATTGAGGGGACGCTCCTTGGGCGGTGTCAGATAAACACGAACCTGGGCGGCATGCCCCCCCGCCGCACTGCCGTTGCCAGGGGTGATGCCCACTTCCGAGTAGATTCCCTTGACCAGCTTTTCAGCGCCGTTCACCTCGGCCACCTCTTGGGCCGCATGGATGAGCCGCTGCTGCAGAGCCGTCGTTTTCTTCACCGACGAACCGTAGGGCAGAACCACTTCGGCAAAGGCGTAGTCGGCCTCGATGCGGGGGAAAAGCACCATCCCCAAACGCCCGCTTCTGACATAGGCCAAGGTCAACGCCAATAGTACCATCCCCAGAGAGATGACCAGAAACCGTTGACGGAGGCAGCGGCGCAGGAACGGCCCGTATACCTCCGCCACCATGCGCAGGAACCACGTGCTGAAAAGCTGTTGACGCTCGTGCAGCCAGGCATTGAACCCGGTGCGCACCTTTTCCTGTTGATGGGCCAGGTGAGCGGGGAGGATGAAAAGGCTTTCGATCAAAGAGATGATAAAGACGGTGATGACCACCAGCGGGATATATTTGTATATTTTGCCGATCTCTCCGGGGATGAAAAGCAGCGGCACAAAAGCGGCGATATTGGTAAGGATGCTGAAGTTGACCGGCATCGCCACTTCGCGGGCGCCATGGATGGCAGCCTGCAGTGCCGGAAGCCCGGCCTGCCGGTACTTGTAGATGTTTTCCCCGACGACAATGGCGTCGTCGACGACAATGCCGAGGGCGACAATGAAAGCGAACATGGAGATCATGTTGATGCTGACCCCCATGGCCGGAAGAAAAAGCAGCGAACCGAGAAAGGAGATGGGGATACCCAGGGCCACCCAGAAGGCGAGACGCAGCTCAAGAAATACTCCCAGCAGCAGAAAGACCAGGAACAATCCCAGGTAGCCGTTGTTGAGGAGCAGGGTGAGGCGCTGCTGGTAGATATCGGAGCGATCGTAGAGGATCGCCAGTTCCACCCCATCCCGAAGCTGTGGGGCCATCCGATCCAGATAGCCTTTTACGGCAGCCGCTACCGACATGGGTGTCTGTTCCCCGACCCGATAGACGTCCACAAGCACGGAGGGTTTGCCGTTATAGACGCCAAAGCGGTCGGAATCCTCGAAGCCGTCGATGATTCCGGCCACATCCTCCAGAAGAACCTGGGTTCCGTCGTTGGCGGCCACAACCGGAATGCGGGCGAATTCCTCGCCCAGGTTGCGCCGCTCCATCATCCGCACCAGCACTTCGCCGCCGTCGGTTTTGAGACCGCCACCCGGAAGTTCGACGGAAGTCGCCCTTACCCGGGCGGCGATCCCTTCGAGGGTGAGATTGTAGGCGCGCAACTGCCGCTGGGGCACCTCGATGGCGATTTCCAGATTGCGGATACCGGAGAGATCGACCTGGGTCACCTCCCTGTCCTGGAGCAGACCGTCGCGGATATCCTCCGCCGTGTCGCGCAGCACCCGTTCGCTCACATCCCCGAAAACGGCCACGGTGATAACCTGGCGGCGCCGGGTATCGATCTTCACCACCGGTTCTTCCGCTTCCAGAGGAAAAGTGGTGATGCGGTCGACCTCGCTCTGGATGTCCTGGGCCAGGCGCTGCAGATCGGCCCCTTCGATCATCTCGATCTGCACCGAACCGCTTCCCTCCCGGGCGACGGCCGTCACCTTCTTCACCCCCTCCAGTCCCTGGACCGCTTCTTCCACGGCCAGAAGGATGCCCTGCTCCACCTCTTCGGGACTGGCCCCCGGATAGGATACGGAAACCGTCACCCGGTCGAGATCGAACTCGGGAAAAACCTCCTGCTTGATTTGCGTCCCCCAGATCAGCCCCCCGACCAGAAGAACCAGCATGAGCAGGTTGGCGGCCACCGAGTTTCCCGCCATCCAGGCGATGGAACCCCGCTGCCGGAAAGGCAGTTTTTTCGGCGGTGCCGTATCAGCCGCCATGGTTTGCCTCCGCGTCGACAGAAGGCGGCGACGATTCGGCCAGCACCTCGATGGCCATTCCCTCCACCGGCGCCGTCACCTCGGAAAGCACCAGACGCTCTCCGTCGCGGAGTTCCCCTTTAACCAGCAGAGTCTCTTTCTCCCGCCACGCCACCCGAACCCGGCGGAAGCGGAGCCGCCCCTCTTCATCGACAAGCCAGATCCTATCGTTCTCCCGTAACGCGGTGCGCGGGATGCGCACCACCCGGGAAAGCTGAAGCCCCTCGATCGTGACATGGACGAACTGGCCGAGCAGAAGGGGCGTGGCATCGCCGCTGCTCTGTTGTCGTCCCAGAGGATCGACAACCGATACCAGCGCCCGGGCCATCCGTCCCTGTTCCTCCAGATCACCGAGAAGCCGGATCACCCGCCCTTCCCTCCGCCCACCTTCGCCAAAGCGGACCTCGGCCCGCGCCCCTTCCTTCTTCGGCCCCTCCGCAACGGCGAACCAGCCGACACGATCCACCGGCAGGGAAACCCGCACCCAGAATTCATCGGTGCCGACCAGTTCGGCGAGGGTTTCCTGGGGGGTGACCCGCGCGCCCTTCACCACCATGCGCGACAACACGACGGCGTTGAATGGAGCGGTCAGCCGGGTGCGTCCCAGATCGACCTTGGCCTGTTCCAGTTCCGCCTCGGCCGCTTTCACCTCGGCGCGAGCCTTGTCGAGGTGGGGGCGCCTCAGGGCCAATTCCCGCTCAAAATCGGAAGCGGGACGGCTGCCGCCCAGAAGCTGCCATTCCCGCTGGGCCACCTTCTGATGTCCCCGCTCCAGCTTCAGCTTGTAGCGGGCCTCGGCCACCTGGCTTTCGGCGCGGGCCAAGGCCAGCTCGTAATCGACGGGATCGACGCGTAGAATCGTCTCCCCGGCCGAGATGAACCCCCCTTCCATAAACTCCGGGTGGAGAGCGACGATCTCCCCGCCGACCTGGTTTTTCAGGGCGAGCTTGCGGGCCGGGATTACCGTTCCCATCACCGGGATGACGACCCGCTCATCGATCAGGCGGACCTCCTCGACTCTGACCTGGGGGACCTTCTTCGGCGGCGGCGCCATTTTCGGCTGCGGAGCGGTCTTGATGATGACCACCGCGGCAGCGACCCCGATGGCGAGGATGGTCACCGGCAGCAAACGTTTGATCCATTTCCCGGCGAGAGAAGAAGAATTTCTTGCGGGTTGGGGATTTTGCGAAGCCAAATTCGCCATAACAGACGTCACCCTTCACCGGTTGCGGGTTTCAGTTCTTCACCGGCCCAGTTCCCTCCCAAGGCGCGATGAAGCTCAATGCGCGCCTTCAGCAGGGCGGCCTCTTTGTCGATCAGTTCCAGTTCCAGTTCCTGCACCGAAATCAGCTGGGTCAGTACCGGCAAATAATCGTTGAGTCCTTTGCGGTAACGATCGGTAGCCTGGTCCAGAGCCTCGCGCGCCGTCGCCGTGCGCTGCCTGACCATGGCCAGATTCTCCCGTCTCTTCCTTTCCCGGATCAGGGCATCCTCCACCTCGTTTATGGCGGTCAGCACCGTTTTCCGGTAGATGGCCAAGCGCTCGTCAACGACCCCCCTGGCCCGTTCCACCTCGGCTTTCTTCCGGCCGCCATCGAAAATCGGGCCGGTAACACTGCCGGCCAGCCTGAGATACCAGGCATCGAAAAGGGAGTGGAAGGCTTCGGAGCTGTAGCCGGCGGCGCCGGCAAGGCGCAGAGCGGGAAGGCGGTCGGCGCGGGCCGCCGCCACCTGCCAGTCGGCCCCCTGAAGGCGCAGCCCCGCGGCACGTATATCGGGGCGACGCCCGAGAAGACCGGCAGGCAGGCCGGGCTCGGGAAAGGGTCCCGGAACAGGCAACGAGACCGTCTCGATCCCGCGCAGATCCGCAGGGATGCGGCCCAGAAGAAGAGCCAGTTCATGGAGGCGCAGGCGTTCTTCTTCCTCCACCAGAGGAAGCTGCGCGGCCACTTTCTCCACCAACTGCTTTTGCTGATAAACATCGAGGGCCGAAACCATGGCCATGAAAAAGCGCAGTTCCACCAGTTCCAGATAGATGAGGTTGGCCTCCAGCTGCCTCTCCAGAAGCTTTTTCTGAAGCCTCAGGGCGCTGATTTCCACCCAGCGGCCGACCGTTTCCGCCGCCAGTGTCATCGCCGCCGCACGGAGATCCTCTTCCGCCGCCTCCTCGGCCATGCGCGCCGCTTCACGCTGCGAACGGATCCGCCCCCACAAATCAATTTCATAGCCGCTCGCCGCCCCCAGAAGATATTCCTCCACTGCAGAGATACGGCCGTCGTCCTGGAATCGCCGGTAGGAACCGTCGCCACCGATGGCGAGATCGGGATAGAGGGCGGAACCGGCATGAATCGCCTGGGCCCTGACCTGGCGCAACCGCGCCCAGGCCACGTGCAGGTCGAGGTTTTTCCCCAAAGCCTCTTCCACCAGAGCGTTCAACTCCGCGGAGGAAAAGTTCTCCCACCAGCGGTCAGCCGTTTTTTCACCAGGTTCGTAGAGAGAAAAATCGGCCGGCAAAACCTGTTCCAGACCGCTACGGGGGTTGGGGCGGAAAAAAACGCAGGAGGACAGCAGCAAGGGGAGAAGCAGGATAACCCCGCAGGACAAGGCTTGGGATATTCGTTTCATCCGACAATTTCTGGGGCACGGCGGAAAAATAGGCGCCGCGACGCCGGAGATGGAAAAGGAAAGATTTCAGAAAATTTGACAGGTAATGCCCTCTTTTTGTCAAGGGAATTCCCCCCGCGCTCTGCGGCGGTTTCCTTATTGTCAGCAATATGGTAAAAATTCACAAAGGTTACACTTAAAAAACCAAACGCAAGGAGTTCTGCCATGAAACAGTCCCTCGGCGCCAAAACCCTTCTTTTCCCCACCCCCGTTCTCCTCATCGGGACCTACGATCAGACCGGCAAGGCAAACCTGATGAACGCCGCCTGGGGCGGCGTCTGCTGCTCCCAGCCCCCTTGCGTCGCCGTGTCGCTGCGCCAGGCGACGCACTCCTACGCCGCCATCGGCGCGCGCCAGGCCTTCACCGTCAGCATCCCCTCCCAGGACCAGATGATCGCCGCCGACTACCTCGGCATCGCCTCCGGGCGGGAAGAAGACAAGTTCGCAGTATCCGGCTTCACCGCCGTTGGCAGCGCACTGGTTGATGCCCCTTATGCCGCCGAATGTCCGCTGATTTTGGAATGTCGTCTCATCCACACCCTGGAGATCGGCCTTCACACCCAGTTCGTCGGCGAAATCCTCGACGTCAAAGGGGACTCTTCCATCCTTGCCGATGACGGGCTTCCTGATATTCTGAAAATCAGGCCGATGATTTTCGACACCGGCCATCGCGGCTACTACGCCGTAGGTTCCCTGCTCGGTCAGGCTTTTTCGGTGGGCAAAAAGCTGCTGCGGCGCCGATAAAACAGCGGTGAGCCCGGAAAAAACTTTTGCGCCGGGAATATTTCTATGGCTCGGGGAGAGTTTCTCATGAAATCCAAACAACCGACGATCCTTCTGCTGGCGGCACTCTGCGGACTTTATCCCCTTTTTCCGGTTTGGGCGCAAGAGCCCCATGCCGATCACCATCCCCATTCCGAGGCGACGGCAACATCCCCCTCCTACCAGGTCAGCATCGCCATTGCCGACGGCATCCAGGCGGGGGTACCCTTCGCCGCCGCAATCCACATCCGCGACAGCCAGGGGAAGGCCGTCGAAAACTTCGACATCTTCCAGGAAAAGCTGATGCATCTCATTCTTGTCGACAGCGCCCTGGGCTCCTTCCAGCACCTGCATCCCGTTTATGTGGATAAAGGCAGCTTTCACACCGACATTCTTCTTCCCGAGGCAGGGAACCACTTTCTGTTCAGCGATTTCATGCCCACGGGGGACAGGGAGCAGCTGGCGGTGATCGAGATCACCAGCGCCGGTACACCCTCGCCAAAGGGCGATGCCGAGCCTGTCTTGACGACTGAGAAAATAGTCGGCGATACCAAGGTCGTCATGACCCTGGCACCGCAACCGGTGACGGCGCGGGGAGAAACCATCGTCGCTTTCGAACTGAGCGATGCCGAAAGCCTTCGTCCGCTGGTGGACATCCAGCCCTATCTGGGTGAGAAGGGGCACCTGGTGGTTTTGCGCAAAACATCGCCGCTGACCGCCAAAGACTATATCCATGCCCACGCCGTCAAGGAGGAAGCGAGTTCCGCAATCCGCTTCACAACCCGTTTCCCGGTGCCGGGTTTCTACAGGCTGTGGTGTCAGTTCAACCGGGGCGGTACCGTGCAGACGGCCGATTTCTGGGTCGAAGTTGAGTAATCGCCCAGGAACAGCAAAAACAATCCCCGAGTCTGCAACCCGCCCTTGTCGGTCCCCTCATTTTTTAACCTGTCGTCAAACAAAGGGAGGCAAACCATGACCAGAATCCTCGTCCTTTATTACAGTATGTACGGCCATGTCGAAACCCTGGCCAAGGCGGTGGCGGAAGGCGCCCGCAGCGTTGCCGGAGCCGAGGTTGCCATCAAGCGGGTTCCCGAGCTGATGGCGGAGGAAGCGGCCCGCAAGGCGGGAGCCAAGCTGGATCAGGAGGCTCCCGTCGCCACCGTCGCCGAACTGGCCGAATACGATGCCATCATCTTCGGGTCGCCGACCCGGTTCGGCAACATGACGGCGCAGATGCGCAGTTTCCTCGACCAAACCGGCGGCTTGTGGGCGAAGGGCGGACTGGTCGGCAAGGTCGGCAGCGTTTTCACCTCCACGGGCACCCAGCATGGCGGTCAGGAAACGACGATCACCTCCTTTCACAGCACCCTGCTCCACCACGGCATGATCGTCGTCGGCGTCCCCTATTCCTGCGCGGAACTGACCAACATGGATGAAATCACCGGCGGCTCTCCCTACGGGGCGGGCACCCTGGCGGGGAACGACGGCAAGCGCCAGCCTACGGAGAATGAACTCAAGATTGCCCGTTTTCAGGGAGCCCATGTGGCTGCCATCGCCAAAAAACTTAAAGGATAGGGCTCCTTCCGCAATCCCTTTGCGGCAGAAAACCGGCTCACCGGCTTACGGCCAGAATCACGGCATCCATGGTTGAAAATCCCGCAGGGTTTCTTCCCATTTCCGCAGGCGAGATGAAAGCGCGGGGATGGGAGGAACTCGATATTCTTTTCATCAGCGGCGACGCCTATGTCGACCACCCATCCTTCGGCGTGCCGCTGCTGGCCCGGCTGCTGGAGGGTGAAGGGTTGCGCGTCGGCATCCTTCCCCAGCCCGACTGGCGTGACCCGCAGGCGTTCACGGCCATGGGCCGGCCGCGGTTGTTTGCCGCCATCGCCAGCGGCGCCATGGACTCCATGGTCGGTCATTACACCGCCGCCCGAAAAATCCGCCGCGACGACGCCTACACCCCGGGCGGAAAAGCGGGGGCCCGTCCCAACCGCGCCCTGATCCCCTACACGGCCGCGGTGAGGGCCGCTTTTCCAGGAATTTTCGTCGTCATCGGCGGCATTGAAGCGAGTCTCCGCCGCCTGGCCCACTACGATTATTGGGACAACAGTGTGCGCCGCTCCATTCTCCTCGACACCAAGGCCGATCTTTTGGTCTACGGAATGGGGGAAAAACCGCTTCTGGAAATCGTCCGCCGGGCCGCCGCCGGGGAAGCCTTGGCGGCGCTGAAAGACATCCCCGGCACCACCGTGATGGTGAGCCACAGTCGCCCCGAGGGCATCGAACTGCCTCCTTATGAACAGGTCCGCGACGACAAAGACGCTTATGGCCGCGCCTTCCGTCTGGCCGTTGCCACCGAGCGCCGCCGCGGCGGCCAGGTGCTTCTCCAGGCGCACGGCGGACGCTGGCTGGCGGTGAACCCGCCGCCGGCACCGTTGACGGAAAAGGAAATCGACGCCCTTTACGACCTGCCCTTTCAAAAACGCCCCCATCCCTGCTACCGGGAAACGATCCCGGCTTACGAACAGATCAAATTTTCCATCACCAGTCACCGCGGCTGCTGCGGCGGCTGCGCCTTCTGCGCCATCGCACGGCATCAAGGGCGGGTGATCCAGTCACGGTCGGAAGAGTCGATTCTGCGGGAAATCAACGCCTTGACCCGGCATGCCGAATTCCGGGGGACGGTGACCGACGTCGGCGGACCAACAGCTAACATGTACGGACTTTTTTGTGCGGCGGGGAAAAAGGGCCCGGACTGCGCCCGGGAAAGCTGTCTGTGGCCGCAGCCCTGCCCGAGTTTGCGGAGTTCTTCCGTAAAAGGGGCCGAACTGCTGAAAAGAATTCGTCGCATCCCCGGAGTCCGGCACGTTTTCGTCGCCTCCGGAGTGCGCTATGACCTTCTGGCTCAGCAGCCGGCCTACATGGAGGAACTGCTGACCCATCATGTCGGCGGCCTGCTCAAGGTGGCCCCGGAAACCTTGGCGGCGGAGGTTGCCGCCGTCATGCGCAAGCCGCAGCCGGAGAGGTTCGTCCGCTTTCTGGAAGCCTTCCGGGAGCAGAACCGCAAAATGGGGCGCCGCCGGGGCGTGGTTCCCTACCTCATCGCCGGCCACCCCGGCTGCACCCTTTCCCACATGGTCGACACGGCTCTTTTTCTCAAACATCACCAGCTGCGAGTGGAGCAGGTCCAGGAATTCACCCCGACGCCGGGCACCCTGGCCACTTGCATCTATCACACCGGCAGGGATCCCTTCACCGGCAAAGAGGTTTACGTTCCCCGCTCGGAAAAGGAAATACGCCTGCAGAAGGCTCTGCTGCTCTGGCATCTGCCGGAGAAACACCGGGAGATCCGCGAAGCGCTGAGCCTCTGCGGCAGAGAAAAGGACGGCGCGACGCTTTTGGGAGCAGGGCACTTTCGCCGTATCCAGCCATCGAAAAAAACCAAAGCAGATCGCTGATTCGGCCAGGGGAAAAAGGGATTATTTCCAGGACCAGGAGCGCAGACGCCTGGCAAAAAACCGTCGGGGAGGGGATTGGGGGATGTAGGTTTCATTGACGAAACGGACATCCTCGATGGTGTAGAATGCCTTGGGATTGAACTGCTTGATGATGCTGATCACCTGGCCGAGATGACGGCGTCGGCAAACGGTGAAAATGAGCTTGACGGGGCCCGTCTCCCCCCAGCCGTCGATGCTGGTCACTCCGTAACCCGATTTCCACAGGAAGTGGATCATCTCCTCCGCGTCCTGACGGGTGATGACGCGGATAATGAGGTTGCCCATGGCAAGTTTTTCCTCGATCATCAGACCGACATAGTTGCCCGCGGCGAAACCGAGGGCGAAGGCTACGTAAGTGACCCAATGGCTGAGGTTGTTCATCACCTGGGTCACCGCCACGATCCATACCAGAGACTCCATGAACCCGAGGCCGGCGGCGAGAATCTTGCGCCCCCTGGCGACCATGATGATACGCAGGGTGGCGACACTGACATCGAGGATGCGGGCACAGAAAACCAGCACCGGGAAAACCACCATCCACAAGGAAAATCCTTCGAAAACCGCTCCCAAAGCCATACCTTTCCTCCGTCGCCCGCAGGTCTTTTGAGAAACCATGGACGCCTGTGAACCAACATCAGGGCATAAAACCGGTCTTTTCTTCAATTGTCAAGGAATACCGTACCCCTCCAGCCGGGCAAAAGGGTTTGACTAAAAATCCTCGCGGCGATACATTGACGCCATTCCCTGGGCGAGCGAAGAAAACACCGAGCCGCACCCTGCAGCCGGATCACCGGCAGAAATCGGAAACGATGGAAGAACCAGTGCTGACTGGAACAGCCGATCTCGATGAAGCCGCAGCCTATCTGCTGCCCGATGCCGCCGGTGATCTGCTCTTTGACGCCTGCTGCGGAAACGGCGCGGTTTCCGCCTATTTCTCCCCAAAAGTCAAGATGGTGATCGCCTCTGACACCAGCATGGAGATCCTCAAAAAAGCCCAGGAACTCATCTCTGAAAAAAAAGCCCTGAACAACGTCCTTTTCCGCGAGGCCGACCCCGAGGACCTTTCCTTTCCGGCGGGGGCTTTCTCGCTGCTCTGCTGCCGCCGCGATTTCCAGCGTTTTTTTGATCTCGATCGGGTCCTGGCGGAGTTTTACCGGGTATTACGCTGGGAAAGCAGGATGGTCATTATCGATACCCTTCTTCCCGAAGATCATCTTGCCGCCCGATTCTACCAGGAAATCAACCAGCTCCGCGACCCCGGATACGTGCGCGCCTTCACCCTCGAAGAATGGCGGAGCGCCCTAGATTCAAGCCCGTTCCGGATCGACGGCCTGCGTAACTTCACCACCAGAATCGCCTTTAGCGACTGGTGCGCCGAAGCCCTCTTGACCCCGGCCGCCATGGAGCGGCTGGAGGACCTTTTTGTCCAGGCTCCGCCGTCGGCAGCCGCGTATTTCCAGCCCAAAACCTTTGGCGGCAGAATGGAAACCTTCACCGTGCAGCGCATCCTGGTCAAGGCTTATCACCCCGCCAAGCCGGTGCGTTGAAAGATCCTTTTTCCGGGGCGGAAAATCTTCTTTCCTTTGCCTCTTTCCCTCTTTTCATGGTATCATGCCTAAATTTTAAGCAGACAGCGCCGTGATCCTGGGAAACCTTCACCTTAACAGTCCCTTTATTCTCGCCCCCATGGCGGGAATCACCGACCTTCCTTACCGGCGACTGATGAAAAGCGCCGGCGCCTCCTTGGTCTTCACCGAGATGGTCAGCGCCAACGGGCTCGACCGTCATGCCGCCAAGACCTGGGAACTGCTGCGCTCCTGCCCGGAAGAAGAGCCGTTTGGCATCCAGCTCTTTGGTTCGGGGGCGGAAGTGCTGGCCAGGGCGGCGGCAGAGGTTTCCCCCTGCGGCGCCCTCATCGACCTCAATTTCGGCTGTCCCGCTCCCAAGGTGATCCGCAGCGGCGCCGGCAGCGCCCTCATGCGCGACCCGCAACGCGTCGGCAGAATCGTCGCTGCAGTCCGCCGGGCCACCCCTCTGCCGGTGACCGTGAAACTTCGCGCCGGCTGGGATGCGGCCGCCATCAACTGTCTGGAAATCGCCGCCATCGCCTGCGCCGAAGGGGCCGACGGCATCATCCTTCATCCCCGCCCCCGCAGCCAGGGCTTCAGCGGCCGCGCCGACTGGTCGCTGATCAGGCGGCTCAAGGAACTTCTTTCCGTTCCTGTAATCGGCAGCGGCGATGTCTTTACCGCCGCCGACGCCGTCCGCATGATGAAGGAAACGGGATGCGACGCCGTCATGATCGCCCGCGGCGGCCTGGGCAACCCATGGATTTTCCAGAACGCCGCCCGCATCCTGGCCGGACAACAGACCGCTGCGCCCGACGCGGCAACGCGCCACCGTTTCGCCCGCCGCCATTACCAGCTTCAGGTGGAAATCTTCGGCCTCCCTCTGGCCCTGAAGCAGATGCGCAAACATCTGGCCTGGTATTCGCGGGGCATGCGCGGCGGCGCCGAGTTCCGCGCCCACATCAACCGTCTCGAGGGCATCGATGGGGTTATGGAAGCCATCGACCGCTTTTTCGACGAACACGGGAAACAGGAGACATAAAAGTGAACAGCGCCAGGGATGGAAAGCGCGCCAAAATCATCTGCGGGGTTTTGGACAACATCGACGAGGGGATCATTGCCCTCGACGGTGGCGGACGCATCACCCTCTTCAATCCCGCCGCCCAGATGTTTACCGGCATTTCCGAAAACCAGGCGCTGAACCGCCCCGTGGAGGAGTTGTTCCCCGGGCAAACCGACCTCCTCCATCTGGTGCGCACCGGCCTGGAAAGCGGACGGTCGATCTCCGATCATGGCGAATTCCTGCTGCGGCGCCCGGCCACCGCTCCCCTGCCGGTCAGCATGGCGGTTTCCCCCATCTACCGGGACTCGGGAGAACGGAACGGGGTGGTACTGATCCTCCACGATCTTTCCCGCATCAAGGAACTGGAGAAAGCCCTGCGCCGCCGGGATCGCCTTTCCATGCTCGGCGTACTGGCGGCGGGCCTCGCCCACGAGATCAAGAATCCCCTCGGCGGGATCAAGGGAGCGGCTCAGCTTCTCGACCGGGAACTTAAGGCAGACCTTTCCGGGCTGCGGGATTTCACCGGCCTGATGATCCGCGAGGTCGAGCGGGTCGACGGCATCATCGAAGAGCTGATGAACCTCGCCCGCCCCCGGCCGAAGCGGCTGGAAGAGACCCAGATCATCCGCATCCTCAATGATGTTGTGATCTTCCAGCGGGAAGCCTTCCGGGACAAGGGGATCGATTTCGATCTCGACCTGGATCCCAGCATCCCGCCCATCCACGGAGACCCCGCCCATCTCACCCAGCTTTTCGTCAACCTGATAAAAAACGCCGCCGAGGCGGTGGAAGAAAACGGCCACGTCGCCATCGTCTGCCGTATCTCCCACGATTTCAATCTCGCCAAGGCGGGAAGCCCTCCCGCGCCGTTCATCGTCGTCGACATTCAAGACAACGGGCCGGGAATTCCCGCCGAGGAGATGGACAGGATTTTCACCCCCTTTTACAGCACCAAAGCCAAGGGGAACGGACTTGGACTGGTCATCTGCCAAAAGATCGCTGAAGAGCATGGCGCCCTGCTGAATGTCGTCAGCCAACCGGGGCAAGGAAGCACTTTCTCCTTTTCCATCCCTCTGCCCCGCAGCCATCCCCGGCACGAAAAGGGAAAACCTTTCGAAGCCGCCACCGGCGTGTCTTCCTCGCGGAGCATGAAAACCGATGAAAACTGACCGCATCCTGGTGGCCGACGACGAAGAAAGCATCCGCTGGGTTTTGTCCAAGGCCCTGACCGGCAAAGGCTTCACCGTGGACCTGGCGGCCAACGGCACGGAGGCCGCACGCCTCTTTCGGCAGGAAGACTATCTTTTGGCCATCATCGACATCAAGATGCCCGACCTGTCGGGGCTCGATCTGCTCAGCCGTTTTCACCAGGAAAAACCCTTGGTCCCGGTCATTATCATCACCGCCGAAACGACGATGAAGAATGCCGTGGAGGCGATGAAACGGGGCGCCTTCGATTACATCACCAAGCCTTTCGACCTCGACCTTCTCGATGCCGCCGTTCTCAAGGCGCAGAAAGCCGGAGAGATGAGCGGCGAAGTCCACCGCCTCAAGGAGGAGCTCAAGGAACATTACCACCTGGAGCGGGCGCTCATCGGCCAGAGCCAGCCGATGCAGGAGGTCTACAAGGTCGTCGGCAAGGTTGCCCCGGCCGATGTCACCGTCCTCATCACTGGTGAAAGCGGCACCGGCAAGGAATTGGTGGCGCGGGCCATCCATTTCAACAGCCGGCGCCTCGGCAAGCCGTTTCTCGCCATCAATTGTGCCGCCATCCCTCGGGAACTGCTGGAAAGCGAGCTCTTCGGTTATGAAAAAGGGGCCTTCACCGGCGCTACCGAGCGGAAAACCGGCAAATTCGAACAGGCCGCCGGGGGTACCCTCTTCCTCGACGAAATCGGCGACATGCCCCTGGAACTTCAGGCCAAGCTACTGCGGGTTCTGCAGGAACGGGAAGTCACCCGCATGGGTGGAAGCGGCGCCATCCCGGTGGATGTGCGCATCATCGCCGCCACCAACCAGGATCTCCAGGAAAAGGTAGGCGCCCGCGCCTTCCGTGAGGATCTCTTCTATCGCCTCAACGTGGTGCCCATCGTCCTTCCCCCTCTGCGGGAAAGACGCCAGGACATTCCCTTACTGGTGACTTTTTTCCTGCAGAAATGCCGGGAAAAACTCGGCATCGCCATCGAGGACTGCACCCCCGAGGCGATGCAGCTGCTCACCGAACATGACTGGCCGGGAAACGTCCGCGAGTTGGAAAACCTCATCCAGCGCGCCGCTCTACTCTCTTCGGCGCCCTTTCTCACCCCGTCCGACTTCCCTTCTCTGCGCCGCGAGGAAGACAAGGCTCCCGAAAATGGCGCTTCCCTGGAAGCCATCGTTGCCGGCAAACTGGAGGCCAGCCTGCTAAACATGGATTTCCGCCAGATCGACAACCTGTACGCCATCATCCTGGAACAGATGGAACGCCCTCTGATCCGCATTCTCCTTGAAAAAACCCGCGGCAATCAAGTACGCGCGGCGGAAATTCTGGGGATCAACCGCAATACCCTGCGCAAGAAGATTCAAGCCCTCGGCATCGAAATCAAGAAATAGGGGTCACCCGGCTGAAAATGCCGGACCTTCGGGAGAACCGTGGGGGGTGACCGCAGCTGAGCTCCGTAAGGGGCAAAGCTTGCCGGAAAAATCGGCAACATCTGACAACAGGGGAAGAAACCGGCTATTGGAACAAGGCCTTGGGCAC
>Ga0123328_1001388_pt1 | contig 23781 bp, 20 predicted proteins | sample BioC12SIPDNA_2_FD_89702 | JGI IMG/M metagenome (GOLD analysis project Ga0123328, IMG submission 89702) | Anaerobic biogas reactor microbial communites from Washington, USA - Biogas_R1_A C12 SIP DNA | ecosystem: Engineered > Bioreactor > Anaerobic > Unclassified | place: Washington, USA...
CGCTGCGATGCGGATCGGGCCGTCGGCGATTGTGCGGATGGCAAGGGCGCGGCGGGATGACGGCTTGATTCTCGGGCTGAGCGGGAGATAATGGGCGTTTGCCTGCCGCGAGGCAACATCTACGCCGGTGACATCATGGGCTGCCGGGTGCAGAAGTTCATCAGACGCAACTGAGTGAGGGATGCTTCATGTTGTTGGGATTTGGCGAGATCATGCTCCGGGTGGCGCCGCCCGGCCCGGCCCGGTTCCGGCAATGCCTGCCCGGCCCGGTCGAGGTGACCTTTGGCGGCGGCGAGGCGAACGTCTGCGGATCGCTTGCCTTGCTCGGCCGGCCGGTCCGCTACGTGACCGCGGTTCCGGACAATCCGCTGGCCGACGCGCTGATCGGCTGGCAGCGGAGCCTGGGGATTGACACGAGCCACATTCTCCGCCGCGAGGGGCGGCTGGGGATCTACTATCTGGAAACCGGCGCCAATCAACGCGGCTCGACGGTCGTCTACGACCGCGCGGCCAGCTCGGTCGCCCTGGCCGCGGCGGAGGAATACGATTTCCGGTCGGCGCTGGGCGGCGTCGCGCGGGTCCACGTGACGGGGATCACGCCGGCGATCAGCGAAAACGGCTTCTTGGCGACCCGCGCCCTGCTTCGCCTGGCCTCGCAGCAGGGGGCCAAGGTCTCCTGCGACTTGAACTTCCGCAAGAAGCTCTGGCGCTGGCGGAAAGGCGTCCCGCCCGGCGAACTGGCCCGGCAGTGCATGACCGAGCTGCTGCCGATGGTCGACCTGGTGATCGGCAACGAGGCCGACGCGGAGGATGTCCTCGGGATCAAGGCGGAGGGGACGGAGGTCGAACGGGGCCGGGTCAGCGCGGAGGCGTACGTCGAGGTCGCCCGAGGGATCGCCGAGCGTTTCCCCAACGTTTCGCGGGTGGCGATCACGCTTCGCGAGAGCGTTTCGGCCAGCCACAACAATTGGGGGGCGATGCTTTTCGACGCCCGCTCGGCGAGCGCTCATTTCGCCCCGCTCGACGCCCAGGGGGGGTACCGGCCCTACGAAATCCGCAACATCGTCGACCGCGTCGGCGGAGGGGATTCGTTCGCCGCCGGCCTGCTCTACGCGCTCGACAGCGAGCAATACGCCGCGCCGGGCGACGCCGTGCGGCTGGCCGCCGCCGCGAGCTGCCTGAAGCACTCCGTGCATGGCGACATGAACTACGTCACTCTCGGCGAGATCGAAGCCCTTGCCGGCGGCCAGGCCTCCGGCCGCGTGCAGCGCTGACCGGCCGCCGCGATCGCGTGATCCGGGTGGTTTGGAGCAGCCCCGCCCCGCCGGAGACGGTATCGAAGAGCGCCTCGGCCCCCCCGACTGAGTTATTCCGCGCGAATCGTCGCTAGCCGCGGCGGCGGGCAAGAAACTCGCACTCCAGAGCGGGGTTAATCAGAGAGACGGACGCATCGGAGCACCTTGGGCGGGTGGTCGCGGATTGGCCGATGGCTTAGATTACAATGGAGTGTGGCCGGGTTCCGCCGGCCGCGGCTGGCTCGATCCGCGTTTCACCCACGGGGACTGATTTGGTCGTCACGGAGTCGTCGGCCCGAAGGTACGCCCTCCGGGATCCTGATGTGCGATTGATGCTCGAGGTCCGCGACGACAACGCCGCCGCCTTCGAGGAGTTGATGCTGCGCTATCAGGGACGTGTCGTGACCGTGCTTGAACACGCGACGGGCAACCGGGACCTTGCCGAGGATTTGGCGCAGGACGTCTTCTTGCGGATGTACAGGGCGCGGAAGCGCTACGTGCCGGGGGCGAAGTTCTCCACATGGCTGTATACGATCGCCAACAACGTGGCCCTCAACGCGCTTCGCAGCCGGGCAAGGAGGCGCGAGGTGACGCTCGAAGGGCGCGAAAGCGGGCCGCTGGGCGTGCGGCCTCTCGAAGCGATGATCGCCGCCTCCAGCGGGCAGATCCCCGCACGGGCGGCCGACAAGGCCGAAGCCCGCGACGTGGTGCAGATGGCCATCCAGAGCTTGAACGAGCGTCAGCGGATGGCGGTGCTGCTGAGCAAGTTCGAGGGGATGAGTTATGCCGAGATCGCCGAGAGCATGGGCCTCTCCGTGCAGGCGATCAAGTCCCTGCTGAGCCGCGCCCGGAACAACCTCAAGGAAGTCCTGGAACCGTACCTTGACCGAGGGCAGCCCCCCGCCTCGGAGGTCGGATTGCGGCCGGCGGAGAACGAAGCGGATTCGATCCGCAGCGAGGCGGATCGCGACTGATAGAACCGATTGGGGCCTATAGGCCATGTCAAACGACCCCTACCATGCCGGCACGGCCGATGAATTGCCGTCGATCGAGGAGCAGCTGGTGGCTTACCTCGACGGCGAACTCGACGACGAGTCGAGCCGCTCGCTGGAACAGCGGTTGGCGACGGACTCCACCTTGCGCTTGCAGCTCGGCCGGCTGGAGCGGACCTGGGACCTGCTCGACCAGTTGGGGCGCGCCGAAGTCGGCGAAACCTTCACGCGGACGACGATCGAGATGGTGGCGCTGGCCGCCGAACAGGAACAGCGGCAGGAGGAAGCGGAGCGGCCGATCCGCCGCCGCCGCCGCTTACTTGGCGCCGCCGCCGGGATTCTCGCCTCATCGGCCGCCGGCTTCGTTCTGGTCTGGGCGCTGTGGCCCAACCCCAATCGGCAACTGCTCGAAGACCTGCCGGTTCTGGAAAGCCTCGACGAGTATCAGCAAATCGACGGAATCGAATTTCTCGAATTGCTGCACGAGCGAGGCGTCTTTGCCGGGGAGGGGGATCATGACGGCGTTTAGGGTGTTTTGCGTTGCGTTGTCCGCCGCGCTGGCCGCCGGGTGCGTTGCCCGCTGCATCGCCAACGAGCCCCTCGCCGAGCGCCGAGCGCGGATTGAGCAGATGACTCCCGAGTCCCGAAAACAACTGCTGGAGGACTGGCAGCGATTTCAGAGCCTGTCGCGCGAGGAGCAGGACCGATTGCGGCGATTGCACGAGGATTTCCAGGCCCACCGGGACCGTGAAGCGCTGGGCCGCGTGATGAAGGCCTACTACGACTGGGTCAGCGATCTGCCCGACTTCGATCGCGCCGAGCTGGCCAGGCTCGCGCCGGCGGAGCGCGTCGCCAAGGTGGTCGAGTTGCAGCGGCAGCAGCAGCGGCGAGGATTTCGCGGCAGGCCGAGCGGTTCGTTGGGCCACGCCGCCTTCGCCGCCAAGGCCGGGCTTCCCAACCTCTCGCCCGACGATACCGAGGCGGTCCGCGAGTGGATTCTCCGCTACGCGGTCCAGCGCCGCCGCGAACTTGCGGCGGCCCTCCCGCCCGAGGCCGGCAGACAGTGGGATGCCCAGTTCGAGAAACTCCTCGATGAATCGCCGCATGCGGAGAAACCGATCTGGAGGATGCTGATCGGCTGGCACATGGCCAACCCGAAACAGGATCTGCCGCTGGGCGAGAAAGACCTCGCCTCCCTCCTGGCGGTGCTCAAGGAACCGCTGCAACGGCAGCTCCAATCGCGCAGCTTGGACCAGCAGCGGGAGCTGGCGCAGAAGTGGATGCGCGGCGCCGTCGTGTTCCACTTCTTCGCCTACCAGAAGGAGGTTCGCGACCTGGCGACCCGGGAACAGCTCGCCACGTTTTTCGAGAACGAACTGGAACCGGAAAGACGCGACCGGGTGATCAACCGCCCCAACGAGGAATCGCAATGGTGGCTGCGGTTCTACTACTTCCAGTCGCGAATGCCCGAGTTTGAATTGCCGTTCGGCGACCGGACCGGCCGTTCGTTCGGCCGCGGCGGCCCGGCGGGCCTCCGGCAGCCCAACCCGGCCGGCCCCGGTGGCCCGGCGGCCGGTCCACCGGGCGGCGGGGCAGCTACCCCGCCCGCCTTCGGCCGGCCGAAGGCGGGCGACTTCGGCACCCGCCCCGGCGGCTCTCCGCCCCCGGCCAGGAGTCTCCAGCGTTGACCGGCGGGCTAGCGGTCTCAGGCTAGGCGGCCGCCTTCCGCGCTGCGCGGCCGCGCCGGCCGCGGGGGTCCTTCCAGCGGCGATGGACCCACCAGTACTGGTCCGGATCGACCCGAATCGCCTCCTCGAGCCTCTTCGTGTACCATTGGGTCAGGTCTTTGACCGTCGCCACCTCCCCCCTCGTGTCGCGCGGGTCGATGATCTCCGAGACCACCATCTCGAAATGCATTGGCCGATCCAGTCGCCGTGCGTAGCAGACGGCGATCGGCGCGTCGTGCTCCAGCGCCAACAGGGCAATCGCCTTGTAGGTCGACGCCGGCCGGCCGAAGAAATCCACCCAACACCCCTTGGGGCCGGCCGCCTGGTCCGCCAGAAACGCCATCGTGCCGCCACGGCCGAGAACCTCCAGAATCTGGTCGTAGCCCCCTTTCTTGGGAATCAAGTGCTGACCGGTCGCGCCGCGGAACCGTTCCAGGAAGTCGTTCAAGTACCGGTTGTCGAGGGTCCGCGCAACGCTGTGCGTGGGGAACCCCAAGAGCCCCAGCAAGTAGCCCCCCACCTCGAAATTGCCGAAATGGCCGGTGACCAGCACCACGGGGCGATCGTCCAGAAACGCCCGCATCAGCGGCGCTACGTTCCGCAAGCGGACATGCTGTCGCCAATTCGTCTCGTGGATCTTTCGCGGTACGTGCGCGACTTCCAGCACAAGCAGCACGAGATGGCGCCACATTCGCCGCGCCAGAGACCGCCGCTCGGCCCGATCGAGCTCCGGAAAGGCGTGCTCGAGATTCTCATCGACCACCTTGCCGCGTAAACGCAACACGTCGCAGGCCAGCCAGGCGAGCCAGTCGGCCAACACCTGGCCGGTTTCCATGCGGATCGCCTGCACCACGCAGATAAACAGGCGCACGAGCATGTAGACGAGATAGTCAAGCGACTTATGCACCGGCAAGTCCCTCCATGGCGTTGCCAGAAGATCGAGGGGGCTATTCTCGCACGAACGGCAACCGGGGGGAAGAGAGGTTTTGGCCTCCGGCAAAGGAGCAAGAGGCCGGCTACAGCGGCCGATTCGCAGGCCAAAACACCCCTTGCGCGAATCGGGGCGACCGCCCGCTACCTCCGGCCCCGCGTGCTCCGCCAGCGCCAGAACAGGCCGCTGCGACCTTGCGATGGCTGGAGACCGTAGTCGAGAAGCTGCATGTTGCTCCGCAGGACCAATCGCCCCTCCTTGTCGACCTGTTGCGACGAGCAACAGATGACTCCTCCCGGGACCACCGATGATGTCGATGCCCATGTTGTGGTCGTGCCCGACGCATCCTCATGGACGGATTTCACACGCGCCGCCCTGCGGAAATTGCGGGACTTCCCGCAAGACGCCTCGAGGGAGACCACCTCCACACTGGTCTTGCTGATGGGAGCCTTCAGGTCGTCGCCGTAGACCGCCGTCACCCGCTTGATGATGTAGGGGTCGACGGCATCGGAGTACCAGATCTTGCTGAGCCTCCTGCCGCCTGGCCGAGGGAACTCCAGTTCGAGGACCCGGCAGTCAACGCGGCGATTCTCGACGACCAGCTCTGCCCGGCCAAGGTCCCTGATCACCGGCTCGTTGCCGGCCACTTCCCCGTGGAATCCCTGCCGCAGCGTTTGCGGATCCGTGTCCAGGCGTTTGCCCCCCACCAGCACGGCGACCTCGACCTTCAGCGTCACGCCAGCCTCGTCGACGGCGTTCAACGTCGTGCTCGTCTCCGTCACGCTCTTGAGCATTTGGCCGCCTTCGTAGCTCTCGGTCGTGACCCGCACCAGATTCCACGCCCCCGGCTGGAACTGGCCCCAAGGGTGATGCTGCCGCGTTAAACCGGCCTGCTGGCCGAGCGACTGCGCAGACCACACCAATACCGCCAAACAAGCCCAAGCGCATTTCGCGCGGACAGATTCCATCTCTGGAGGCTCCCGGACCATCGTATTGCAGTCACTTCCCACGCGGGATGCCACCTGCGGGGGCGCTCTTCACCCCGCAGGCGACCGTCGCGGGCGCCCCTTGCCAGCCCCTCCTTCAGCGTCTCAATACGGTACCCGCCAGGCATCTCCTTCGATGTTGCCTACTCCCAATATAGTCGAAGCCGTGGAGATATCCCATACGGCCGCCCCCCTCTGCGGCAGGGAGTTCCAGGAAATGACGGTAGGGTAGTACGGACCGGACCAGCCTGGTGCGGCCCGCGCCGCCGCGTTTGTTGCAGGAACCGAGCGCCGATGCACGGCCAATGCGGTAGCGCCGCCCCACCGATGGCCAACCCATCAGACAACCAATGGGCAAGCCGAATCATGGTGGGCCGGCGCTCGTCCTCTGATGCTCCGTACCGTTGCGGCTCCGGAAGCGTCCGCGGAATTGCCAATCCGCAGGGCGATGGTTCGCTCTGGACCACCCTACGGAATCACGTTGGGGTCGTGTGTCAGGTCAACTTGGTCACGCCGGGGATCGCCACGGCGTACTTTCCGTCGGCGTCGGGCAGCGTGGGCGGGTCGGCGTCCCAGGCATAGCTGCTCGGTGCGAGGGTCTCCGTGCTGGCCATCGCCTCGTCCCAGGTGATCGCCTTTCCGGTGTAGCAGACCATCCGCCCGAGGATTCCGAGCATCGTGCTGCGGGCCATGTACACGCCATTGTTGACCGGCTTGCCAGCGCGGATTGCATTGAACAGCGCCTCGTGCTCCAGGACGTACATGTTCCCGCCTTCCCCCCTGAACCGCCAGGGATTCTCGCCTTCGATCGCGTGGTCGGGCGTGACCGTCGCGCGGCCCTTCGTGCCCAGAAACTGATCGGATACGTTGCTGAAGCATCCGCCCTGCTGGCGGCAATACGAGTGGACCTTCTTGCCGTCTGGATATTCGTAGACGACGGCCATGTGGTCGTAGATGTCGCCGTACTTGGGCTGCTCCTTGCGGACTTCGCGGCCTCCCAGCCCATAGGCCCTCAGCGGCGGCTCGTCGCGGAACGCCCACAGCGCCTTGTCGAGACTGTGGACGTGCTGCTCGACGTTGAAATCACCCGAGAGCCACGTGAAGTAGTACCAGTTGCGCATCTGGTAAGCCATTTCCGTGTCGGTGGCCTCGCGGCCCCGGTGCCAGAGAGTGCCGGTCAGGTAGGTCTCCTGAATCGAGAGCACCTCGCCGATCGCCCCGTCCAGGATCCGCTGCATCGTTTCCTTGACGGCGTGGTGATACCGCCAGCAGAGGCCCGAAACGATACTCAGCCCCTTCTCCTCGGCCAGCTTGGAGGTCTCGAGAATCGACCGCACGCCCGGAGCGTCAACAGCCACCGGTTTCTCGCAGAAGACGTGCTTGCCGGCTTCGATGCAGGCCTTCAGGTGCTGCGGGCGGAAATGGGGCGGCGAGGCCAGGAGGACCACGTCGACGCCGCTCTCGATCACTTTCTGGAATCCGTCAAAACCCGTGAACTGGTGATCCGCATCGACCTTGACCCGATCGGCAACCGCCTGCTTCGCAAGGCCGGACAGGCAACCGTTAATCCGCTCGGCGAAGGGATCGGCGACCGCTGTCAACACGGCATTGGCATCGGCGGAGAGGGCGTTGGCCGCCGCCCCCGTGCCGCGGCCGCCGCATCCGACCAGCCCGACCTTCAGCCGGCCGTCGCCCGCCGCATGGGCGCTCCGCTCGAGGGCCAGGCTCCCCAGGACCGCTCCTCCCGCCAGCGCGCCGCTCGTCTTGATGAAATCGCGTCGAGTCGACGTAGCCTTCTCGGTAGCCAATCGTTGCGACATCTTGTTCCTCCTCAATCAACGTGGTCAGTGGCGTGCGTCGACACGGTGCCACGCACCGAACAGGCCAAACTATCGGCCCGGAAAATCGGACGCCCCGGCATGTCCATCATATCCGTGCCGCCCGCGCCCGGCAACGTGGCCCCGAGTCAGCGGAGTTTGGCGAAAAACCGCAAGAAATCGCTCTCCAACTGCTCCAAGTCGTAGCCGAACGCCTCCTTGAACTCCGCCAGTCGGGTAGCCGGTTCGTCCCAGCGTTGGGGGGCCTTGCGGGAAAGCGTCCGCAGATACTCGACGTATTCCTTCGGCTTCTGCTGCGCGAGAAAATAAGTCAATGCCCAGGCCTCCGCATAACCGTCCGTGGCCGACGACGAATCGCGGAGCCGCCGGTCCTCGCCGAGCAGCGTCGCCAGCGAGTCGGCCGGGCGGCGCCGCAGGTAGTCGCGAAAATGCCGCAACCGCATCGTGTTGATCTGGCCGATGCTCCGCCACCCCCGCGAGCTCGTCAGGTCGGGCGTCTCGAAGTACATCGCGATCCCCTCGCTGAACCAGAGCGGGCAGTCGCTGTAGCGGGCATGGAGCCCGCAGTTGTAGGCGATCTGGTGCGTCGCCTCGTGAACAATCGTGGCCACCGTGGGCGCGGCCGCCGGCTGCGCTAAGATCCGGTTGACTTGCGCCGCCGAGCCGCGCCGCGCGTTTGCGTTGCCGCCGGCCTCGACGCCCGTCAGATCGTACATCGTGATCCGGTTGGTCCGCAGGCTGTAGTACGCCACGACGGACTCGGCCCCCTCGCCAACCTCCGGCCGGGAGAAATCCGCGTAGGCCTTCTTCTCGGCGAACACGATCGCCACCAGCGGGAACTCCGGCTTGGCCAGGGCGAACCCCTTGCGCGTCCAGTAGTTCGTGAACGCCATCTCCAAGCGCTCCAGCAGGGCACCGCACCATTGGGCGTATCCCCGCGACGTGCTGTGGCAGATCACGTAGTTCGACGTCTGGTAGACATCGAAACCGGCCGGCAGTTCGGCCAACAGCCGCGCGGCAATCTGCTCCTTGGTGAACGGCCGAAACGGCGTCTCATCCGAGGACAGCCCCTGGACCTCGTCGGCCGCGACCAGCCAGATCGTTCCGTCGCGGGTCTGGAACATGACACTGCCGTCCTGGGCGACAATCATTGTTCGCCCGTCCAGACCGACCGTCCCCTCGCCGCGCTGCAGGACCAGGTGGTCGATCGCGCTGGCCTGGGCGGCCGCCAATGCGGCAATCGCCCCGACAATCAGAACCATCGCTCGCCTGCCGGGATCCACCGCCATCTCGCTCTCGCCTGCAACTGGGCCTGGTTGAAGTGATCGCTCTGCCACTGGCGTCCATTATACGTCACCGCGACGCGCCGTTTCGACCCTTGGCCCGCCCGCCGTCCACGCGCCCAGCGAGCGCCGCCAGCGCCAGCGCCAGAAGCCATCCCAATCCGGCGAAACCCGCCGAGAGCGCCAGGCAGATGCCCGCCACCTGGTCTTCCACGCCGTAATGCAGCAGGGTGAAGATCCGCACCGACAGCAGGGGCACCCCCGGCGGGACCGTGAGGATGCTCGCCGACAGGTCGCCGATCGCCACGACCGCCGCCAGCAGCCAGGCCGCGAGGGTCGCCGAACGCTTCCAGGGGAGTGCGACCCTCCACAGCGCGCCCCACGATCCCGCCCCGTCGACCCGCGCCGCGTCGATCACCGAGCGGGGAATGCTCTGGAAGGCGAACCACATCACCAGCACCGCCGGCGGCAGCGCCCGAATCGTCTGCGCCGCCAGCGGAGCAAGAATCGACTGGTCGTACAAGAAGACCAGCAAGGGCGCCCCGGGGCGGTTCAACAGCCAAATCACCACCAGACCGATCACCGGCCCCGGCGCGGCCAACCCCGCGGCCACCAGGGTCCAAACCAGCTTTCTCCCGATCCCCTCGAATCGCGCGATCCAGGCCAGGATCGTGCCCGCGAACACCGCCACGGTGGCTGCCAGCGCGCCGATCAGGATCGTCCAGCCAAACTCCTCGCGATAGCGCCACGGGGCGCCGCCAACCAGCCGCAGGGATTTTTCCAGCGACCAGGCCCGCACCCGCCCCGCCGCCGTCTGGCTGACGACGATCCCGGCCTTCGAAACCAGGTTGATCGCGGGAATCCCCACGACCAGCAGGATTCCCAGCGCGACGATTGCGGTCGCGATGGGACTCCAGCGGCCAAGTCGGTAGAGAAACGGGCCGCGGAGCGTCGGCGGGCGGCCCGCCGACGTGATCGCCAGCAGGACGACCAGCCCCCCCAGGACGGCAAGTGCCGTCACGCACAGCGTCGGTAAGAAACCCGGCGGGCCGACCAGCGCCCCGCCGACCTCCTGCGGACCGATCGCCGTCTGGGTATAGATCTCCTCGGCAAACGTCCGCACGCCGAACAGGTCGGTCACGGCGATCTCCGACGCGGTTGTCACCGCCACCCACAACGCCGCCGCGCCGACCGCCCCGCGACTGGCCGGCAGCGTCACCCGGACCAGCACCGCGCCCGGCGAGCCGTCGAGCAGGGCCTGTTCCTCCAGTTCCGGCTCAACCAGCCGCAGCCCGGTGCCGACGATCAGGGCAACCCAGGGCACGGAGGCGATCCCGTGAATCCAGACCGCCGCCCAGAAGCCCTCCAGCCAGACGCCCCGCCCCAAGGCCAGGGTCGCCCAACCTTGCAGCCCGAACCCCGCCTCCCAAGCGGCCGCATGGAGGTAAAGCGGGACGAACAGGATCGCACCCAAGAGCGCCGCCGCCGCGCGCCGCGCGCCCAGATCGGTCCGCGCAAACAGAATCGCCGCCAAGGTCCCCAGCGGAAGACTCACCAGCCAGGTGCCCAGTACAAGCAACGCCGTATTTCCAACCAGCGAGCGAATCCGGCCGTCCGCCGCCGCCAGCGCTGCCAGCACGATCGCCGCGGCGAGGAGCCACGCCCACCGGCCGGCACCCAACGAGAAACGCGTCATTCGGTTTGAGAGTCGCATCGGGAGGAGCTATCAGCCGCCGGTCCGCCAGCGATCGGCCGCCAGGTTGCGGGTTGCAGATTACAGATTATAGATTACAGACGATCGGCTACAGGGCCAACACGGCGGAAATCTCGCGATCGCAGGTCTCAGCGTCTTCGCAGACCCGATCCTCGTCCCGTTTGGGCGGCTCTGGCTTGTCAACGAGCCGGACGTCACGGCCGAGGTTATCGCAATTCGCGGAGCCGATCCAGGTTCGGCTGCTTTCCAAGTACCAGAAGCATCTGGTCGGGCTGGAGGCGGAACTGCGCGTCCGGCAGCATGGATAGCGCGCCGGTCATCGCGTCCTTGATCCCGACGACGAGAATTCCCAAGTCCCGCCGCAGGCTGAGCTGCTGGAGGGTCTTTCCTCCAAAGCTGTCGGGCACGCTGATCTCCGCCAGGCTATACTCGGGATCGATCGGCAGGTAGTCGAGCACGTTGGGCCAGGTGAGGCGGTCGGCCAACTCTTCGGCCAGTTCGCGCTCGGGGAAGACGACCCGTTCGACGCCCAGCGCGCGGAGAATCTTGCCGTGGTCGTCGGTGACTCCCTTGGCGATCACGCGCCGCGCTCCGAGCTCCTTGACGTGCAGGGCGGCGAGGATCGACTGGGTGATGTCTTCACCCAGTCCAAGCACAACCGCGTTGGCCTCGGCCAGCGGGAGGTGCTTGAGGGCTTCGCGATCCCGCGCGTCGCCGATGATCGCCTCGTAGAGGCAGTCTTTCAGCGATTCAACTCGCTCCCGCTCCGCGTCCAATCCGGTCACCCGGCAGCGGTTTTTGGCCAGTTGCCGGGCGATGGCCGTGCCGAAGGTGCCCAGACCGATCACGACAAAGTGCTTGATTTCCGCCATCGTTTCATCCGATCAATACGGACTCGCCCGGAAACTCGATCCGGTCGTCCTGCTCGGTCCGCGACAAGGCGGCGAAGACGGAGATCGGGCCCAAACGTCCGATAAACATCAAGAGGATCACGACCAGGCGCCCGCCGGCCGACAAGTAGGGCGTAATTCCCATGCTCAGCCCGACCGTCCCCAGCGCGGAGGCCACCTCGAAGAATGCGTCGAGAAACCGGCTGGCGGATTCCAGGTGGGGCGCGTGCGACTGTTCGACCACCAAGAGGACGGTTAGACCGGCAAACACCGTGATCACGTAGAGCATCGCCGTCACCGTGGCTCGCTGCACGTACTGCGGGGCGATGGTGCGGCGGAACAGATGCAGTCGCGCCTGGCCGGCGAACGCAGCCCGCGCCTGGCAGACGAGTACCATCATCGTCGAAACCTTGATGCCACCCGCGGTGGAACACGCGCCCCCACCGACGAGCATCAGCAGGATCAAGAGGAACAGGCTGGCGTTGGTCATCGCGGCCAGGTCGACCGTATTGAAACCGGCGGTCCGCGCCGAGACGCTGTGGAAGAAGGCGACCATCGGCCGCTGCCAGATCGGCATGTTCTTGAGGACGCCGTCCCACTCGAGGATCGAAAGCAGCAGCGTCCCGCCGAAAACCAGCGCGCCGCTGCCGATCAGCATCAGCTTGGTGTGCACAAGCCAGCGGTCCCAGCGCTCGCGCCAGGTTCCGTGCCAGTTCCTTCTGATGTCCAGAACCACGGGAAATCCCAGGCCGCCGAAAATGATCAGCACGGTGATCGTCAGGTTGACCAGCGGATCGCCCTGGTAACGCGTCAGGTTGTCGTCGTAGAGAGCAAAGCCCGCGTTGCAGAATGCCGAGATCGCATGGAAGATGCCGTGCCAAACCGCCTCCAGCAGAGGCTGGTCGAAGAGGTTCCTGACCGCGAGCACCAAGGCACCGATCGACTCGGCAGTCGCGGTGAACAACAGGACGTTGCGAAGAATCCAGCGAAAATCGGCCCCCGGGTCGGCGCCCAGACTCTCCGAAAGGACGACTCGAGACCGCAACGAGGCCTGCCGTCCGAACTGGAACACGACGAACGTCGTGAGCGTCATGATGCCCACGCCGCCGATCTGGATCAGGCCGAGAATCACCACCTGGCCCCAAAACGAGAAGGCGTGCTCGGTGGAGCGAACCGAGAGCCCCGTGACGCAGGTCGCGCTGGTCGAGGTGAAGAGCGCATCGAGCCACCCGATGGCTGTCTGCCCCGGATGGTGGGAAAAGGGCAAGGCCAGGAGGATCGCGCCCGCCCCAATCAGTGCGGCATAAGCGAGCACGGAGGCACGCGCCGGATATTTCTGCACCGAGCCGGAGATTTGTAGCATGGGCAAGATAAGAAACGTCCGAAAACTGGCCTTTCAGCCACCACACATCATCCCGATCGGCAGCCAAGACAAAGTGAGCGATCACACGAGCCGCAAGGGGGCAACTGGCAAATGAAGGGGTGATTATAGTCGGCTCGCCGGCTTCTGTCTGCCCACCGGTGCTGCTTGGATGAAGCGAGAGACACGCCTTTAGGGGGGCACGAGAAAACAGCGGGGTTCGGCGTCTTCACGGCTTGCAGGTCGAATGATCATTGGCGCTCTCACAAGGTGGCGGCTGGCCTCACGGGTTCTTGCCTCGCCGCCAAGGTTACCTGGCTGCCCAATGCGCCTGGTTCCCAAATTGCCTGGTTCCCAAGCCCCAGCTTGGGAACCAAGAAAGCGGCCCCGGAGATTTCGTCACCAGACAAGAGCGGATTTTTCCAGGTTCGCGGGATCTGCCGCGCCCCACCCTCTAGCGGCGGTCCGACGGTCTTTTCCCCTCCAATGTGTCCAATCGAGACGGAAGGAACGGATTTTGGGAGACTTCAGCACAGTTGCCGGGCAATCGCGAAAACGCGAAATCAGAGAGGATGATGAGGCGGCACTCCGACAAACCCGCGCTCCCGCTACTTGCTTCCATTCGCGATTTCGCGCTTTCGCGATCCGTTCCCCCATGCCCCAGGCGAGAGAACCCGATATCGGTCCGTGTCGATTTTGGCCGCTTGGGCAATTTGCCAGGCAACTGGAACACCGACCAGAGGCTGGATCGATGGCTAAAGTGTATAATCCCAGTTACCTCGTTCCCAAGCTCCAGCTTGGGAACGAGGAGGGCGGTGTTGGCTGTAATTGGGGTCCCAAGCTGGAGCTTAGGAACCGGGAGAAGGATTCGGAAAGGCGAGCATCGATGCGACTGTTCTATTGCGAGACGACCGGGTGGCTGGGTTCCGTGGGGCTTCTTGTGCTTCGCCTGGTGATGGGTGCGGCGTTCATCCTCCACGGTTGGCCCAAAATCCAGGCCCCGATGAGCTGGATGGGGCCGGATTCGGGGATTCCCGGAGCGCTCTTGGCGCTGGCCGCCCTGGTCGAGTTCGGCGGCGGCATCGCTTTGATCGTGGGGCTCTTGACTCGGCTCGCCTCCCTGGGCATCGCCGGCGTGATGGTCGTCGCGATCGCCAAGGTTCACGTGCCGGCGGGACATCCCTTTGTGAGCACTACGGGAGACTCTTACGAGCTGGCCGCCATCTATCTTGCCTGCGCCGTTCTGCTGCTGATCCTCGGGTCGGGCCGGTTGGGGCTCGATGCGCTCGTTTTCGGCAGGGCGCGCGACACGAAAAAGAGCGCGGCCGCCTCGTGAGAGCGATGCCGCTCGGTTTCCCGGAGAACGGACCGCGGGCCCGCTTGCAGGCTAACGGCCGAGAGCCGGAAGCTTATAATGCGGAGCGGGCAAAGCCGCCCTGTTCGACACGCAACGACCCACGCCAAGGCTGTGCAGCATGCTTGAACCATCGATCGATCTGGAGGCCGTCCGCCGCCATTTTGAGAATGACCACTTCGCGATCTCCAGCGGCATCCGGCCGGTCGAACTGCGGCGCGGCCACGCCACGGCCGCGCTCCAAATCGAGGACCGGCACCTGAACAGCGTCGGGATCGTGCAGGGCGGAGCGATCTTCACGCTCGCCGATCTGGCCTTTGCGATGGCCTCCAACTCGCACGGCCGCGTGGCGGTGGCGATCAACACGAACCTGTCGTTTCTCAAGGCGACGCAGTCGGGCGCCCTCTATGCCGAGGCCAGCGAGGTCTCGCGGACGAGGCGGATTTCCACCTGCTCGGTCCGCGTCACGGACGATGCCGGAGCGCTGGTTGCCCTGTTCCAGGGAACGGCCTATATCAAAGACCAGGCGTTTCCAGCATCATGAAAGGGGTTCTGGCATAGACCTGGAACATGGACCTTTGGGATGTCTCCTACGACGATCTGGGCAAGCGGATCCGAGGCCGCGCGGCGCAGCCCCCAGATCGTCAACCGCTGCGACGCTGCCGCGGGGGAGTACCTGGCGCAGCCCGGCGTCTCGCTGGAGACGCCGCGGGAGTCTGTCGCCCGGGCGTTCCTGCTCGACGAGGTGTTCCGCGACTTGCTCGATGAAGCGGAGACCGACACGCTGACGGTCAATTCCTGCATGTCGACGATCGTGCCGATCTCGGAGACGACCGCCTGCCTGCCGCTGGGCCTGCTGAACGACGACGGCTACCTGGCCTTTTGCGATTGGATGGTCGCCTACGGAAGCCACTTGCGCGAAGTCGGCTATGCCGTGGCGAAGGCCGGCCTGGGCTGGCTGCCCGTCACGTGATGCCGCGCCGCGGGGTTGCGTAGGATGGCAGGCGGATCGGCGATGCGCACGCGCGATCGGGATCGGCCGCGTTGGACCACCGCATGCGGATTCGGGGTCGACGACCGGATGGCGATTCGCGGTGGGCCGCCGCTGCCGCGATGGTAGTGGCAGGGTTGTATTGGATGGCAGGCGGCTGGCGATGCGCACGCGCGATCGGGATCGGCCGCGTTGGACCACCCTACGGGGCGTTTGACGGGGTCGGGTTGCCGAGGAGCTTCTTGACGGCCGCGGTGAGGACTTGGTCGGCTTCGGGGGCGACGTTGCTGGCCCCGGAGCTGGTCTCGTAGCCTCCTTCGACATACGCGGCGGCCGTGCCGATGTAGCCGGGGGCGTATTCTCCATAGGCCGCCATGGCGACATTCAGGTCCGGCCGCATCGCCTTGGCGGCCAGCTGGTACTCGACGAACAGCTCGCCCGGCATGTGCACGACCCGCGCTTGGCCGACGCGGAGGCAGGCGATGTCGATCGCGTGGCCCGACTCGTGGCGGATCAGCCAGGCAAGCTGGTCGAGTTTGGCGATGTAGCCGCGGGCGGGCTCGGTCTTCAGGGCTTCCACGAGTTTCACCTTGTCCAGGTGCGGCGCCAACGGCAGGCGCACCGGCTCGGTTTGCCAGCCGACATCGGCGGCGGCCAGCGGCTGCTTCTCCGTGGCAAGAAAGGCCTGCTTCATCGCCTCGGCCAGTCGCATCGCCAGTGCCATGCGGTTTTCCGTTGCGCCGTCGTTGTACTTGCCGGCGCCGAGATTGCCTCCCGCGCCGTTGAAGTGCACGTGCAAGGCTTCGGGCACCGCCTGCCCGCGGATGAATCGGGCGATGCCGGGAAAATCAGGGCTGGGAACGCCGGTGCGGTAGTAGCTCTGCGGATGGCAGGCGTAGTAGCTGAGCACCGCGATCGGCCGGTCGCCATTCCAGAACGAGAGCAGCGACACCTCTGGGTCGATCACTCCTTCGGGCTCGGCACGGAGGGCGGGGTCTTTCGTGGCCGTATAGCGGGTGGCGCGGATGCGGCCGTCGGGCCCCTTGATCCGGCGGTTGGAGGCGATTTCCTTGACTTCCGCCACGCCCCACCCGTAATCCGTCGCCGTTTCCGCCTTGGGGAGCGCCGCGCGGAGGGCGTCGGCCGCACGCTGGATCACCTGGCGGTGAAACGTCCCTTCGAAGCGGCCGTAATCCGCCAGGCCCATTTCCTTGACGATCCGCTCGGCGGTGAAATCGCAGCCCGGGGCGTCGTGCTGGTGGACGGTGTGGACGGCCACGCGCTGGCGCGTGGTTCCCGCCGCTTCGGCCAGGGCGTCGCGAAACGCATCCTGGCCTTCGTTGGCGATCCCGATCCAGTCGACCGCGCAGACGACAATCGGCTTGCCCGCGCCGACCAGGGCGATCCCCCGGCAACGCAAGGTCAGCTCATCGACGCGTTTGACCGGGTCGTAGGCCATCGCCGATCCGACCGGCGGTGTCGCGTCGACGTCGAACACGGCCACCTTGATTGTGGAATCGTCGGCCGCCCGGGCCGTCGCGGGGCGGTCTCCCGCAAGGGCGCCAACGGCGGCCAGCAGGGCCAGGACAAATACCAATCTGAGTCGTTTCACGGCTTTGCTCCCATGGGTTTTGAGTCTCTCGCGCGCCCCGCATCATTCTGGCCGCCGCACGGCGCTGCTGCAAGCTTCCGCCGCGGAAAGGGGCAACGTGCGGAAACCGCCTCTGCTTACCGTACCGGCTGCGGCAACGATGCCGCGCGGATGCCCGGCGCTTCGGCCGAGGGTAGTGGAGCCTGCCAGCGCTGGGCCGCGTTGGACTCGAGGATCGGTTCGGCGGCGCCGGCGAATTGCACCGGACTGCGAACCAGCCCGGCAATCGAGAAGGCCGCGTCGTTCAATTCCGTCCGCGCGCCCGACGGCTTGCGCCAAATCGCGATGCGGGCCTCCGGTGCGACGAGGGCCCCTTCCCCGGTCCAATAGATCGCCTTGACCAGTCCGCCCGGCTCCTGCGGGCCGGCGAGCAAGAGCAGCGGCTCACCGGGCCGCGGTTCGAACACCGAGAGCCTGGCGTCGATCGAGATCGCGCCGGGCTTTTCGATCGCGGCCGGATCGGAGATTTCCAGGACGGGGCCGCTCTGGCGGCAGGTCACGCTCGTCAACACCAGGCTGACCGGCTCTCCCGCCGCGGGGGCATGGTCGAGGCGCACGAGCGGCCCGGGCCCAAGGTGGAGCAGATTGTCGCACTCGATCGCCAGACTCGCGGCGGTCCGCGCGTCGATGGCCGGCGCCACGCGATGGAACACGCAATCGGCCAACACCAGCTTGCCGGTCGGCAGGCCGAGTCCCCCGCGGTCGACGGGAAACACCCAGTGAAGGGCCGCCGGCGCCCGGCCCTGCCCGGAAGCGGCCTGAAAGGTACAGCGCCGAAAGCGGACCCGGCCCGCCGCGATCCGCAGCATGGCGGGCGTCTCCTCCGCAGCCGCGGATGGCGAGCCCGCCTGCCAGACGAAGTCGATTCCGTCGAACGACACGTCCTCCTCGCGGACCGCGAGCGGCGCGGAGCGAATCAGAACGGTCGCCCGGCCATCCGCCGGGCCGCGAACGCGGGCGCCCGCCGCCAGCCGCACTCGCTCGCAGGCGACCGGCCCGCCGCCGTCGAGAACAACCTCCGCCGCGTCGGAGGCGGCTTTGAACGACGAATCCTCCACAAGGTCGCGGGACTCGGCCAGCGGGCGCTCGGCCAGCGGCGGCGGCGATCCGGCCGCGCGGGACACCGCTTCGCCGGAATTGCCGGAATTGCCGGATGGCGCCGGTGCGGGCAGCCCAATCCCCCAAAGGACCGCGGCAAACGCGACCAGCGCCGCCCCGCCCGCCGCGATCGGCCACGGCGACGCGGCCGAACGGGGGCGCCCAGCCGGCGCGTGGAGCGGCGCTGCGGAGCGGCGGCCCGGACGCTGGGATCGGGCCAGCCAGCGGCGTCCTTGCGGGGTCGGCGGTCCAAGCCGCCCGGCCAGCGCGGCGGCCGACGCGGGCCGCTCGCGGGGATCGCGGCGAAGACACGCGCCGATTGCCGCGGCCAGGATCGGCGGCACCTCGGGGGCCAGCGTGCGGACGTCCGCCGGCGCGGTCGACAGATGCGCCCGGAGCTTCGCCAGGGCATTGCCGCCGGGAAACGGCGGACGGCCGGCTAGCAGGCGCCACCACAGGCAGCCGCAGGCGTAGAGGTCGGTCCGCGAGTCGGCCGCAGCGCCGCCATCGATGCGTTCCGGGGCCAGCGTGTCGTAATCCTCGGGCGCCAGATCGGCATGGGTGAACCCTTCAGCAGGGCGAACGATCGGCCGCACGCCCGGCGCTGAGAGCACGGCCCGCCCCTCGGCGGTGAGCCAGAGCGTCGCGGCCGACAGGTCGCCATGCGGCAGACCGGCCAGCTCCAGGTGGGCCAAGGCCGCGGCCATCTGGCGGGCGACCTCAAGGACCGCCACTGCTGGCATCCGGCCATGACGAACGAGGTGCTCTGCGGCGGTCACCCCGCCCGCGAGAGGCTGCACAACCCAGACCAATCGCCCCCCGCGCCCGACGCCGCAGACCGGCGTCAGGGGGAGGGTGTCGAGCCGTCTGCTCGCTGCCGCCAGCGAATCAAGCGATCCGGCAAGACGCTCCGCTGCCGCCTCATCGTCCGCTTCGATCAGCGAGAGGTGCACGGCCTGCGGGGTCTCGACGTGCCGGGCGACGTACGACCGCAGATAGCCGGGGCCCGCCTGCCCAGCCAGCAGGACGTAGGGCCCCAGCCGCAGCGAAGAGCCGCGCCCCGCATGGATCTCGGCAGCCTGGTAAGGAGTCAGGAATCGGCCCTGGAAAAGCGCGTCGACCCAGACCGACTGGAATTGCGGCAGGCCGCGTCCCAGACGCCGCAGCCGCGCCCGTACCCGGCGCGCCTTCAGCGCGTCGGACAGCCCAAGCCGTTCGAGTAGTTCAGCCAGTTCGCGGGGGGCGTCGTCGGCCATTCGGGCACCCGGGGGAGACAGGACACCAGCGGACGGGAGTGTGCTAACAGATTCGGCCCGAGACGGCAAGGGCAGGGCCGCTCGTGTCGGCCGCCAGGGTCCGCGTATCGTGTCGCGCGGGACGGTGACCACGGCATGGCGGACCCCCTCGCCTCGTTCCCCAGCTCCAGCCTGGAAACGCTCGTCTGAAGCACGCCTAGCGCACTCGCCCCCCGCCCGATCGCTGGGCGCCGGTTGCGCGGTCTGACCGGTTTCATCCTCTGAACAGCCGGCAGATTCCGCGCCCGCGGCGCGTGCCGGCCAATTTCGTTGGGGGAAAACAAAACCGGCTCGTATAATAAAGGGGAGCAGCAAGGAGGGCTATCGTTCGTCCGTTTCTCCATCGTTGGCGAGTTGAATTCGTGCCGGATCGTCTCAATGTGAAATCTGCCGAACTCTGCCTTGCGGCAGCACTTCTTCTGGGGGCGCCGTCAACCGCATGCTGGGCGGAGGAATTCGTGCTCTCCAGCGGCGGCCGCGTGGTCGGCGAGTTGCTCAACCCCAACCAGGTGCCGAGGACGGACTTTCTTGTGAAGACGCCCGAGGGCGTGGTTTTCAAGATCGAGCGGACCGAGGTGGCCCAGCGCCTGACGCCGCGGCCGGAAGAGGCGGAATACGAAGCGATCTGGCCCCGCTACGCCGACACGGTCGAGGCCCAATGGGAGTTGGCCGAGTGGTGTCGCGAACGGACGCTCAGCGCCCAGCGCGAACGTCATTTGAAGCGGATTCTCCAGCTCGACCCGGACCACGAGCAGGCCCGCCGCGGATTGGGCTACGTCACCCGCGACGGCCAGTGGACGACGCGCGACGACGAGTTTCGCAAGCAGGGCTACGTCTACTTCGAAGGGCAGTGGCGGACCACCCAGGAAGTGCAGTTGATCGAGGAAGAACGGGCCACGACCCAGGCCCAGAACGAGTGGCTGGCCAGGTTCAAGCAGTATCGCGATCAGCTTGCCTCGGCCAATCCCCGCGAGGCTCGAGCGGCGATCCTGCAAATCGACGATCCGCATGCCGTCAAGGCCTTGGCGAAGGCCTTGGAGGGCGAGGCGAACGAGAACATCCGGCACCTCTACCTGGAGGCCCTGGCCAACGTGGGGACCGCGCCCGCGGCGAAGATTCTTGCCGCCTGGTATCTGCGGGAACCCTTGGCAGAGCTGCGGATCGCCTGTCTGGACCCGTTGAAGGGCAATCGCCAGGCGGTCGATTTTTTCGCCGGCCTGCTCGGCAGTCCCGACAACCGCGATGTGAACAAGGCCGCGGCGGCCCTCGGTTACCTGGGCGACCCCTCGGCGATCGATTCGCTGATCCGCGCGCTGGTCACAACGCACAAGTTCCGCGTCAGCAAGGGGAACCCCGGGCAAACGTCGGCCACCTTCGGGAGCGGCGGCGGTGGCGGACTGGCGATGGGCGGCAGCGACGAGATCGTCGCCCGGTCGCTCACGAATCGCAGCGTCCTCGATGCCCTGGTGGCGCTCTCCGGGGGGAGCAACTTCGGCTACGACGTGGTGGCCTGGAGGGCCTGGGCGGCCGGGCAGCGGCAGCATCAGTTCATCAACCCGCGGCGCGACTGACGCCGCCGGTCCGATCACAGCGCGTGCGGCCCTGAAGGGAGACGGCCCCTATTTCGGCGTCTCCGCATCGCCGCGCTTGTTCGGAAGCGTTTTCAACCCTTCGAGATTCTCCTGGAGGCTCTTCTTCGCGTCGAGTTCAGGCCGGTGATCGAGAATCCCGATCGGACCGCGATAGCCGGAATCTCGAATCATCCCCAGAATTTGCCGGTCTTCCGTGCCGCTGCCGAGAGGCAGGACCTTCGCGCCGCCGCGGGTCATGCCCTTCAGGTTGACGCAGACGAGGTAGGCGGTCAACTCGATGCCGTGCCGCCGCAGGGCGAGAATCTCGTCTTCAAAGGTCGGCAGATGCGCTTCGCGCCAGTCATAGGCGAACTTCCTCAGCCCCAGCTCTTCAAGCATCGCCGGCCCGCTCTTCGGGGCCCCGCCGGGCGGCATCGAAGGGAACCATGCACCAGGCGACGAGGTTCTCTTTGTCGAACAGGTTCGGCTGCGAGGCGGCTTCCGCCGCCACGCCGGGGACTACCAGCGCAAGTGAGGCCAGGGCCGCAATCCACAAGCCTACCGTTATCGTTTCTCCTTTTTTTGAGGGCTGGGTCTCAGGCGCGCCAGGGACGATCCCGCTGGAGCTTCGCGTTGAGCACATCCAGGGCGATATTGCAGTCTTCGACGACTTGGAAGTCGTACATTCCCACGCAGATCAGGTCCGCGCCGTTTTCGAAGGCGTAGCGGAAACCGTCTCGCGGGCGAAGCGCGCCGGCCGCCAGCACCTTGAAGGCGATCCACGGCTGCGGCAGCGATTCCATGAATTCGATCGTCTCTTGCGGGTCCTCGCACCAGACATTGTCGTGCTGGTCGTCCGTCCGCGCAGACCAGTACTGGAGATGGTGCAGCGTCTTCATCCAGAAGTCGGGCTCGAAGCCATTCTCCACGCAGCCCCGGATCGTCTCGATGTAATGCCCGCCGATGCCGGCGGGGATCTCCCCCGCGCGGATTAGTTCCAGCCCTTCGGCAATCCAATCGAAGTGCCCCTGACGGACATAGTCATCGGCGGCGGCCCCCTGCACGTAGGCCGCCGAGGCGCCCTGGTCGAGCGAGTATTTCACGGTGTCGAGGAATTCCTGCCGGTTCCTGCCCTTGCACTGGGCGACGAACTGGATCTTCCCGCCATGCTTCTCCCAGTACTCGACAATCCGCGGAGCCAGGATCGGATTCGTGACGATCGCGTTGATGCCGCACGCTTCCGCGAGCCGGAGCGTCTCGAAAATCCGCCAGTCCTGGTGGTAGGCCTTGATCAGCTTAGAGACATAGATCAGATCGCGGGCGTGGGCGAAGCCGTTCATCAGATTGCCGCCAATCACGACACGGCTCAACTCGACCTGGTTGATCTTGGCCGTCGGCAGCTTGCCCTTCAGATCGTCGAGCGTCTGGAAGGTGAGGCTGTTCATCGAGGGAGCGGAAACGGCGTCGACCCGCGTGGCCAGTTGCGACTCCTCGGCGCTCCGGTAGCCGCGTTTTTTGAGCACGGCCATGACAAAAGCGCCCAGAAACGGCAATCCGACCAGGCCGGCAAGGAGCTGGCGGCGGGTGAGCGGCTGCCGCCGCACCGCGGCGGATTCCGACTCCGCCGGCTGCACGGCCGGGCGCCGCCGCGTCAGGAGACCGCCAAAGAAGCCGTCCAGCCCGAGCCGACCGGCCGGCATGACCGCCACAACGACCAGGGCGAACAGCTCCACCAGGTTCTTGTTGACGATCAGGTAATGCCCCTCCACCGGTTCCGCGGGACTGGTGAACAGGGCCGGGTGGGCCATGTAGTAGAGAGCCAGAAGCGCCACTCCGCCGCAAGCCGCCAAGCGGGTCAGAAACCCGACCATCAAGCCCGCGCCGACCAGCAGAAGGCCCCACCCATTGAGCAAGTCGACCACCCGCAGGATCGCTGGATCGGACGCCATCCAGTGGAACATCCCCGATCCGATCCACGAAGCGGTCTTTAGATAAGCGGCCGAACTCCATCCCGGATCGAGCACCTTCGCGAGCCCTTCGTAGGCGAAGTGCCAGCCGATGGCGATCCGCAACAGGGCGAGAAAGGCCGACTGAACGGTGGAAAGCGGCAAGACTTCTCCCCGGGGGGCTTTTTCAATCGCCATCAACGGAAGCCTGAACCTTCCTGGTTCCCAAGCTCCAACTCGGGAACCTTGCCATTTCCCAGGCCACGGTCTGCGCCATTCCAGATCTCGCCGAGCGGTGGCCACGACCGGATGTTCCCAAGCCGGAACGCGGCAACGAGGCGGCACCTGGCGGCACGCACGACCGAACCGTAAACGTTCAACCCTGTTGGATTTTATAGCCGGTCGGGGCAAGCGCAACAACCGCGGGGGCGCGGATGGAAGCGCCTCGCCAGCGGCCGGCAACAACGAGAAAAAGCCGGGCATGCCGAACGCCCGGCTTCTTCAGGAGAGTCTGCAATCGGCGATTGCAGTTGCAATTCTGTTAGTCGAGGAATCCGACGAGCTCCTGGCTGCGGTTAGGCTGCTGCAACTTGCGCACCGCCTTGGCCTCGATCTGCCGGATTCGTTCGCGGGTCACCTTGAAGATGTGGCCCACCTCTTCCAGGGTGTAGCTGTACCCATCGCCCAGCCCGTAACGCAGCTTGATGATCTCCCGTTCGCGGTAGCTGAGCGTCTTGAGGACCTTGTTGATCCGGCGGCGGAGCATCTCCTGGGCCGCGCCGATCGATGGGCTCGCGGCCGCTCCGTCGGGCAGCAGGTCGCCGAAGTGGCTGTCTTCGCTATTGCCCACCGGGCGGTC
>Ga0123328_1001393_pt1 | contig 23734 bp, 23 predicted proteins | sample BioC12SIPDNA_2_FD_89702 | JGI IMG/M metagenome (GOLD analysis project Ga0123328, IMG submission 89702) | Anaerobic biogas reactor microbial communites from Washington, USA - Biogas_R1_A C12 SIP DNA | ecosystem: Engineered > Bioreactor > Anaerobic > Unclassified | place: Washington, USA...
AAGAAGGCGCCGCACCTGACGCTGCTGGCGTTCCGGAAGGTGCTCGACGCCTGCCCGGAGGCCCGGCTGCAGATGATCGGCGAGGGCCCGTTGATGGCCGTCTGCAGGGACATGGTCGGGGCGCTGGGTATGGAGGGCGCCGTCGCGCTGCAGGGCACACGCCCCCACGCCGACGTGGCCGCCGCCATGCGCGGCGCGCGTGCGTTCGTGCAGCACTCGGTGCGAGCAGGCGACGGCGACTGCGAGGGCAGCCCCGTGGCCGTGGCGGAGGCCGGTGCGGCCGGGCTGCCGGCGGTGGCCACCCGCCACGCGGGCATTCCGGAGACGGTGCTGGACGGTGTGACGGGGCTGCTCGTGGAGGAGCGCGACGTGGATGGGATGGCGGACCGCATGATCGAGCTGGCGCGCGACCCGGCCCTGGCGGCCCGCCTGGGGCGGGCGGCGCGCGAGCGCATCTGCTCGGAGTTCAGCATGGGAAAGCGCATCGGCCGCCTGGCGGCGATCCTGGAGGACGCGGCGACGCGATGAATGAACGGCAGGCCGGACGGGACGGCGGGCCGCTGGTGAGCGTGGTCCTGCCCGTGTACAACGCCGAGCGGTACCTCCGGCAGGCGGTGCTCTCGGCGCTGGATCTGTCCGTGCGCACGGAGGTGCTGCTGGTCGAGGACGGGTCGCCCGACGGCTGCCTGGCCGTCTGCCGGCAACTGGCGGCGCAGCACGAGGCCGTGCGGCTGCTGCGGCACGCCGACCATGCGAATCACGGCTGCTCGGCGTCGCGGAACGCGGCCATCCGGGCCGCCCGGGGCGATTACGTGGCGTTCCTGGACGCCGACGACTACTACCTGCCGAACCGCTTCGACGTGGACGTGCCCATGCTGGAGGCCGACCCGGGCCTGGACGGCGTCTACGGCGCCGTGGGGGTCGTCTACGAGCCCGGAGGGCCGCCGGCGTCGTCGCCCGAACGCCACCGGGTGACGGTGGACGGCGTGATCCTGCCGGAGGACCTGTTCGAGGCGTTCGTGCGGGGCGACCGCGGGTGGTTCCGCGTGGAGGGCATCACCGTCCGGCGCGAGGTGTTCGACGCGGTCGGGCTCTTCGACGAGCGTCTGCCGATCGCCCAGGACCGGGCCATGTGGCTGCGTATGGCCGCCGCGTGCCGACTGGCCGGCGGCAGCATCGTCGAGCCCATCGCCGTCTGCCGGCGCCATCCCGGCAACCGCGCGCGCCTCGAGCATCCGCTCTGGCGCGACGCCGAGTGCGAGGTCTACTCGACCACGCTGGAGTGGGCGGGATGCGTCGGCCTGGAGGCGTGGAAGAGGCACCGGCTGCGCGAGGCGCTGATCCTGGCGCTGCGGCACCGGCGTCTGAGGGGGCTGGGGCGCGCCGAGGCGTTCCTGCGCGTGTGGCGCCGCACGCTGCGCTGCCAGGCCCGCGATCCGCTGCTGCTGCCGACGATCGCCGCGCGGTGGCTGGCCGCCCGCCTGGGGGTCAGGAGGTGGCGGACATGATGAGAGTGCGTCAGGCCGGCCCGCCGCTCCTGAGCGTCGTGATCCCCGTCTACAACGCGGCCCCCTACGTCGAGGACGCCGTGCGCTCCGTGCCCGAGTTCCCCCCGGGGCTGGAGGTGATCCTGGTGGAGGACGGATCGCGGGACGACAGCCTGGCCGTCTGCCGCGCGCTGGCCGCCCGCCATCCGCGCGTGCGCCTGCTGCGGCATCCGGACGGCGGCAACCACGGCGCGAGCGCCTCGCGTAACCTGGGCATCCGCGCCGCGCGCGGCCGCTACGTGGCGTTCCTGGACGCCGACGACTACTACCTGCCGAACCGCTTCGACGCGGACGTGCCCATGCTGGAGGCCGACCCGGGCCTGGACGGCGTCTACGGCAAGGTCGAGATCCGCTACGACGAGGGCGCCACGCCGATGCCGTGGCCGGCGAAGGGCGACCGGACGCTGGACGGGCCCGTCGCGCCGGAAGACCTGTTCGATGTGCTCCTGTTCGGCACGCGGGGCGAGTTCTGCACGGACGGCATCACGCTGCGGCGCGACGTGTTCCGGCGTGCCGGCTGCTTCGACACGCGCCTGCCCCAGGCCCAGGACTCGGCGATGTGGCTGAAGCTGGCCGCGACCTGCCGCCTGGCGCCCGGCAGCATCGACGAGCCGATCGGCGTCTGGCGGCGGCACCCGGGCAACCGGTCGCGTCGCGAGAGCCCGGAATGGCGGCGGGCGGGCTGCGCCTACGTCTGGTCCGTGCTCCGATGGGCGCAGGCGAGCGGGCAGCCGGCCGGGCGGGTGGCCGACCTGCGGCGCGGCCTGGCCCTGGCCATCGTCGGGCGGCGCGAAGGGGCCGCCCTGTTGCCGCGCGCCGTGCGCATCGTGCGGCGCACGCTGCAGTACGGGTTCCGGCATCCGCCGCTGCTGGCCGACCTGGCGTTGATCGCCGCACGGAAGCTGGCCGGCCGGCCGCGCGCCGGGCGGCCTCCCGAGCCCCCGCTGCGCGGGCGGCGGCCCGTCGGCGTGAGGCTGCCGCGCCATGCCCCCGGCCCGCCGGTCAGCGTGGTCATCCCCGTCTACAATGCCGAGCGATACGTGGCCGAGGCCGTGCAGTCCGTGGTGGCGCTCCCGCACGCCGTGGAGGTGCTGCTGGTCGAGGACGGCTCGCGGGACGGCAGCCTGGGCGTCTGCCGTGGGCTGGCCGCCCGGTACCCTGCGGTGCGGGTGCTCCGGCACCGCGGCGGACGCAACCGGGGGGCAGCCGCCTCGCGCAATGCGGGCATCCGGGCCGCGCGCGGGCGTTACGTGGCCTTTCTGGACGCCGACGACCTCTACCTGCCGAACCGGCTGGACGTCCCCCTGGCCCTGCTCGAAGCGGATCCGGCCCTGGACGGCGTCTACGGGGCGGTGCGGACCCTGTTCGAGGACGGCCATGCCGCCATGCCCGGGGGCGACCGCGTGTTGACCACGCTGGACCGGCCGGTGGACTCCGACGAACTGTTCGCGACGCTTCTTCTCGGCGCCCGCGGCACCTTCCATACGGCGGGCATCACGTTGCGGCGGAGCACGTTCGAGAGGGCCGGGCTGTTCGACGAGCGCCTGGTGCTGACCGAGGACTCGGCCATGTGGCTGAAGCTGTCGGCCACCTGCCGGCTCGCGGCCGGCGACCTGAAGGAGCCGGGCGCGCTGTGGCGCCGGCATTCGACGAACGACACGCGGGTCGACAACCCGCACTGGCCGGGAGCCGGCTGTGCCTACGTCTGGTCCGTGCTGAAGTGGGCGCGCGCACGCGGGCTGGACGCGCTCAGGCAGCGGCAGCTCTGCAGGGGGCTGGCGCTGGTGATGGTTGACCGGCGCGAGGGCGCACGCCTGCCGGGCGGCGTCGATCGCATCGCCGGGCGCATGTGCCGGTACGGCGGGGCGCTGCCGGCCGTGCTTCCGGAGCTGTTCTGGGTGTTTGTGAAGAAGCTGCTGGGCCGGCCGCTCTGCGACTACGAGGAGCGGACCCGGCCCGGGAGGGGACGGGCCGATGGGTGACGGGTGGAAGAACGGCGCGTCGGACCGGCCGCCGCGGCTGATGATCGCGGCGCATTTCACCGAGCCGTTCGCGGGGACGGGCGCGCGGCGGCCCACGCGGCTGGCACGCTTCCTGCTCGCGCGGGGTGCGCCGCCGACGCTGGTGACCGCTGCGCCGGCGTTCTACGGGCGGGCCGTGGGCGCCGGCCCGTGCCTCCGCGACGAGTTGGCGGACGTGTGCGAGGTGAGGCGCACGCGGCTGCATCGGACCCTCGGGCGGCTGGGGGCGGCCGGGCGCTGGCTGCTGAACGCCGCCCTCCTGCGCGCCTACCGGCGGCTCATCGCGGAGCGGCTCGAGCACGGTGAGCGGCCGGACTTCCTTTACATCTGCGGCAACCCCTTCTGGCTCTTTCCCCTGGGAGCCTACTTCCGCCGCCGCGCGGGCCTGCCGTATGTGCTCGACTTTCCCGACGTGTTCTACGCCAGGGGCGTGCACTACCGGCTGGGCCGGCGGCGCGGGCTGCGCACGGTCGTGGACCGGCGGGCGGAGGCGCGGGCCGTCGCCGGAGCGATGCTGGTCGTGCACACGTCCGAGGCCCAGACGGCCCTCTACCGCAGGCGCTACCCGGCCGTGCCGGCCGGGCGGTTCGCGACCGTCCGGTGGGGCTACGATGCCGAGGCCGTGCGTGCCGTCGCGCCCTGCCGGCGGCCGGACGACGATGTGTTCCGCGTCGGCATCTTCGGCAAGTTCGCGGCCTACGGCGGCGCGGACGCCCGGTCCCTGGCCACGGCGGTGGCGCTGCTCCACGCGCGCACGCGCGTGTTTGTGACGCAGGTGGGCGATCCGGAACCCGCCCTGGCGGAGGCGTTCCGGCGGGAGGGTCTGTCGGGGTGCTTTCATGCCGCCGGGCGCCTGCCCTATGCCGAGGGGATGGCCCTGCTGGCCGCGCAGGACGCGCTGGTGCTGAACGCCATCTCCGACGTGTCGCTTCCGGCCAAGCTGTATGATTACATCTACCTGAACCGGCCGGTGGTGGCGCTTGTGACGCCTGAATCGGCTGCGGGGCGGCTTGTGGAGGGCTTCCCGGCCGGCAGGGCGGCCCGTTCGCCGGAGGCGCTGTGCGAGGCGTTCCAGCGGGTCCGCGCCGACGGACTGCGCGAACTGGAGCCGGACCTGGACCCGACGGAGTTCAGCCAGCAGGCGCAGTTCGAGGTGCTTCTGGAGCGGCTCAGGGAGGCGGGCGCGCATGGCTGAGGCGGCGACACGGGTCCTGCTGATCACGGTGGACAGCCTCCGGGCCGACGCCCTGGGCCTCTACGGCGCGTCCGAGCCGACGCCGGTGCTCGACGGTCTGGGCGCTGAGGCGGTGGTGTTCGAGCAGGCATTCGCCACCGGACCGCACACGACCCAGTCCTTCCCGGGCATCCTGGCCTCGAACTACCCGACCACGGGCGGCACGGTGCAGAACCTGGCGGGCCGACGGTCCGTCGCCGAGGTCTTCCAGTCCGCCGGCCGGCCCACGGCGGGGTTCCATTCGAATCCGTTGCTGTCGCGCAGCCGGGGCTACGGGCGGGGTTTCGACGTGTTCTGGGACTCGCTGCCCGAGGGTGGCTCGCCGACGGGGGCCGTGCCGCGCGCCGTCGACCGCCTGGGGAGGCTTGCGGCGCGGCACTGCGCGCCGCTGTTCCGCCTGGCGCGCCGGGGCTACCGGGCGGCGGCCCGGCGGGTGCGGCATGTCGAGCTGCCCCATGAGCCGGCCGAGCGCCTGAACGAGCGCGCGCTCGAGTGGCTGCCGGGCGCCGGTCCGTGCTGGTTCCTGTGGCTGCACTACATGGACCCGCACTGGCCCTATGCAACGCGCCTGCCCGGGCTGTCCGAGTCGGAACGCGCCGAGGCGATGCGGCTCTCGGACCGGGCGTTGCGCCATCCCGACCGCCTGAATGCGGACGACTGCGAGCGGTTGCGCGGATACTACCGTGCCGAGGTGGGCTACCTGGACCGCTGCCTGGGGGCGCTGTTCGACGCGTTGCGGGCGCGGGGTTTGTGGGCCGACACGGCGGTGTTCTTCACGGCCGACCACGGCCAGGCGTTCGGCGAGCACGGCCGGACCTTCCACGGCGACGTGCTCTACGACGAGCTGCTCCGCGTGCCGCTGATCGTGCGGGTGCCCGGCATCCGGCCGGCGCGCCGGCCCGGGGTGGCGTCGCTGATCGATCTGGCGCCGGCGATGTGCGAGGCGGCGGGCCTTGCGGCGCCGGCGGAGTTCGAGGGCCGGTCGCTGCTCGCGGCGCAGCGCGAGGCGGCGTTCGCCGAGACGGCCTACCGTCTGTTCGTGTCCGAGCGCCCCAAGCGCGCGGCCGTGCGGACGCCCGAATGGAAGCTGCTGGTGGACTACGAGGGCGGCGCGGAGGAGCTGTACCACGTGGCGCTGGACCCCGGCGAACTCCGCAACGAGGCGGCCGGGCATGCGCAGGAGGCCGAGCGGCTGCGCGTGCTGCTCGAAGCGCATCGGCGGCGCACGCGCGCGGCGGCGTCGGGGCCGTGCGGGCGGTCGGCGGCCGACGGCGAGGCGGTCAAGGCCCGCCTGCGGGCCCTGGGCTACATGGACGAGGCCGACGGCCCGGGGGCAGGGGGATAGCCGGCATGCGCGTCATGCACCTGACGACGGACCTGGACCTGGGCGGCGCCGAGCGCGTGATCGTCGACCTGGTGCGCTGCTTGCGTGCGCGGGGCGTGCAGGCGGCCGTCGGCGGTCTGGCGGAGCGACCGGGGGGCGGGCGGCTGCGCGCGGTGCTGGAGGCCGACGGGGTGGAGGTGGGATCGGCCGGCATGCGGCGGCGCCTGGACGTCCGGCGGATCGGGCGGCTGACGCGGTTCGTGCGCGCGTGGCGGCCGGACGTGCTCCACGCGCACCTGGCCCACGCGCACTGTGTGGGCAGCCTGTTGCGTGCGTGCGGGCTGCGGTGTCCGCAGGTGTGGACGCACCATTCGGTGGACCCGCGGCGTCCGGCGCGTGCGGCCTTCTACCGGTTCTTCTCCGGCGCGGCGGCCTGTCACGTGTACGTGTCCGAAGCGGCGGCGAGGTTCCAGCGGGGGCGCGGCGGCCGGGCGCCGTGGGAGGAGGTCATCGCGAACGGCATCGACCTGGCGCCGTTTCTGTGCGTGGAGCCGGGGGCCGGGCCGGTGTTCGGGGCCGTGGGGCGACTGGCGCCCGAGAAGGGGCATGATATACTGCTGCGAGCCTTTGCGCGGCTGGCGGCCGGTCGGCCGGAGGCGCGCCTTCTGATCGCGGGCGACGGCCCGGAGCGGGCGGTGCTGGAGCGGCTGCTCGGTGGCCTGGGGCTGGCGGGCCGGGCCTCTCTGGTCGGGTTTGTGGACGACGTGCCCGGGTTCCTGGCCGGGCTGAACGCGTTCGTGGCGCCCTCGCGCTGGGAGTCATTCGGCTTGACGCTGGTGGAGGCGCTCGCGGCCGGTCTGCCGTGCATCGCCTCGCGCGTGGGCGGCCTGGTCGAGGTGGGGGGCGACCTGGTGGACTGGGTGCCGCCGGGCGACGCGGGGGCGTTGTGCGGTGCGATGGAGCGGGTGGGGCGGCGGCCGTTTGACCCCGAGCGGGTGCGGCGGCAACGCAGCCGGGTGTCGGCGTTCGGCCGGGAGACGATGACGGACCGCTACATGGGCGTCTATCGCGCGCTCTGCGATGGACGCCGCCGTTCTCCTTCAGCTACGTGAGCGAGAGCCGATGAGAGTGCTTGTGACCGGCGGGGCGGGATACGTGGGCAGCCATGCGGTGCGCGAACTCGTGCGGTGCGGACACGAGCCGACGGTGCTCGACAACCTGTCGGTCGGGCACGCCGCGGCCGTGCAGGGGTGTCCGACGGTGTGCGGCGACCTGAGCGACGCAGACGGCGTGCTCAGGACGCTGCGGGAGTGCGGCGCCGAGGCGGTGATGCACTTCGCGGCCAGCGCGTACGTGGGCGAGTCCGTGCGCGAGCCGGAGAAGTACTACTACAACAACGTGGTGAACTCGCTGGCGCTGCTGCGCGCCATGCGCGAGGCGGGCGTGGAGCGCCTCGTCTTCTCCAGTTCGTGCACGCTGTACGGCGTTCCGGACACCGTGCCCGTGGACGAGGACCAGCCCATCCGTCCGCTCAGCCCCTACGGGCGCACGAAGGCGGCGGTGGAGGGCATCCTGGCCGACTACGCGGAGGCTTACGGGCTGCGTTCGGCGTGCCTGCGCTACTTCAACGCGGCCGGGGCGGCCTCCGACGGGCTGACCGGGGAGGACCATGATCCGGAGACGCACCTGATCCCGCTGGTGATCCAGGCCGCGCTGGGGCGGCGCGACGGCGTGGCCATCTACGGCACGGACTACCCGACGCCCGACGGTACGTGCATCCGCGACTACGTGCACGTGGAGGACCTGGCGACGGCGCACGTGCTGGCGATGGAGGGCCTGGACGAGCGGCCGCGGGCCGCCTACAACCTGAGCACCGGCCGGGGCCATTCGGTGCGCGAGGTGATCGAGGCGGTCAAGGCCGTGAGCGGCGCGGACGTCCCGGTGCGCGAGGAGCCGCGCCGGCCGGGCGACGCGCCCGTGCTGGTCGGTTCGTCGGAGCGGATCCGGCGGGAACTGGGCTGGTCGCCGCGGCTGGCGTCGCTGGAGGCGATCGTCGGCACGGCCTGGCGCTGGCACAGCACGCATCCGGAGGGCTACGGGGGGCAGGGCGCGCGGTGAGGTTGCGCCGCGTGCGCGCCGCTCACATGAAGTCGGCCTGGAGTTCGGCGATCTTCTCGTCGGAGCCGATGACCACCAGCACGTCGCCTTCGCGGATCACGTCGTCGGCGTGGGGCAGATCGTTGACGCGGATCTCGACCTTCTCGGGGCCGTCGGGGCCGGTGGCGACCTCTCGGGACTTGATGGCGACGACGTTCAGGCCGAAGCGGTTGCGCAGGTCGAGCTGCTGGAGGGTCTTGCCGGCGAACTCCGCGCGGGCCTTCACCTCCGCCAGGGAGTGATCGGTGGTGATGGGGGCGATGATCTGCATGCCGGGCATGGCGATCTGCTGGGCGACCTGGCGGGCCATTTCGCGCTCCAGGCTGATGATGCGCGTGATGCCCATGGCCTCGAGTATCTGGGCCTGGGTCTGGTCGATGGCGCGCACCCAGATGTCCTTGACGCCGAGGCGCTGCAGGACGGCGGTGACCAGCAGGCTGGCCTCGATGTTGCGGCCGATGCAGACGCAGGCGAGGTCGATGTCGCCGGCGCTGATCCTGCGCATGGCGAACTCGTTGGTGGCGTCGAGCGCGACGGCACGCGAGACGCGCTGGTCGATCTCCTGCACGCGTTCGGAGTCGGAGTCGACGGCGAGGACTTCGGCGCCGAGCTGGGCCAGCCGCACGGCGAAATCGAAGCCGAAGCGGCCCAGACCGAAGACGGCGATGCGCAGTGCGCCCGTGCGGTTCGAAGAGCGCTCCATGGTCTCTCCCCTTCTCATGCGCCGTTCTGCTCGGACGGTCGGCGGGCGTTCGCGCGCAGGCTTTCCAGGTAGCGTCCGTGCACGCCCTTCTGGGAGCGTCGCAGGAACTCCACCAGGTTCACCGTTTCGGCGTGGACGCCCGGCCGGGCCTGGAGCATCTCGTAGATGGGCGAGCGGTTCAGTTCGCGCGTCCTGTAGATGGCCTTGTAGGCGCCCCAGAGTTCCTCGATGACCTGGCGGTCGTAGCCGGAGCGCTGCAGGCCGACTTCGTTGACGCCGCGCACGCGCGCGGGGTTGCCCTCGACGATCATGTACGGCGGCACGTCGTGGACGATGCGGCTGAGGCCGCCGACGTAGGCCTGCGTGCCGACGGTGACGAACGGGTTCAGTGCGGCCCCGCCCATGAGCTTCGCGCCCGACTCCACGTGGCAGTGGCCGCCCAGCAGGACGCCGTTGACCAGGATGGTCTCGTCCTCGACGACGCAGTCATGGCCGACGTGCGAGAAGATCATCAGGTAGTTGCGGTGGCCGATGCGCGTGACGCCGCTGCCGGTCGAGGAGCCGGTGTTGATGGTGGCGAATTCGCGGATCACGTTGTCGTCGCCGATGAGTATCTCGGTGGAATTGCCGTGGTGCTTCAGGTCCTGCGGCGGCGTGCCGACGACGACGTGGGGCCCGAGGATGTTGTTGCAGCCCATCGTGACGCGGCCCGAGAGATGGCAGCCGTGCCCGATCGTGCAGTCATTCCCGATGGCGACGTGGGGGCCGACGTATGCATGGGGGCCGATCTCGACGCCGCTCCCGATCCGGGCACCGCTCTCGACCACGGCGGATGGATGTATCTTCATGGTGTTCTGGTTGTCTGGTGAGGTCCGCGGATGCGCCGGCTTTCAGATGGCGTCGGCGTCCGCGAGCATGAAGGTCATTTCAGCTTCGCACGTTACTTCCCCGTTCACCGTGGCGCGCGCTCTGACCATGGCGAGCCGGGAACGGAAGCGCAGGGCCTCGGCTTCCAGTTGGAGCTGGTCGCCGGGCAGTACGGGGCGGCGCAGCTTCACGCTGTCGAGGCCCACCAGCATGGGGACCTTGTTGGCGTGTTCGAGCCTGCGCAGGAACAGCACGCCGGCCGCCTGGGCCAGCGCTTCGAGCTGCAGGACGCCCGGCATGATGGGCTGATTCGGATAGTGGCCCTGGAAGAACGGTTCGTTGACCGAGACGTTCTTGACGGCCAGCACCTTGCTGTCGCCCTCCACCTGCAGGACGCGGTCCACCATCAGGAAGGGGTAGCGGTGGGGGAGGATGCGGCGGATCTCGCCGATGTCCATGTACTGCGCCGGAGCCGTCTCTCCCTCCAACTGGCTCCGGAGGCGCTGGGCGAACAGGGCGTTGAGGCGGTGGCCGCTGCGGAAGGCGAGCACGCGGGCTTCCAGGTCGAGCCCCGCCAGGGCCAGGTCGCCCAGCAGGTCGACCAGCTTGTGGCGGGCGGCTTCCTCCGGGAATCGCATCTGTGTGTCCCGGCGCGACAGGGGGGTGCGCACGGCGCCGCCGCGGCAGAGCACGAACGCGTTGCCGTCGTCGATGCCCCCGCCCAGCGAGAGCTTCTCGAACTCCTGGTAGTCGTCCTCGAGCCCGAAGGTGCGGGCCGGGGCCAGCTCGCGCAGGAACGTCTCAGGGCTGATGTCGGCCGTGAACGCCTGCGTGTGGCCGTATCCGTCGGCCAGGTTCAGCACGTAGCTGGCCGAGAGCCGGTCGCTGTTCGGCATGGCCACGATGGAGGCTTCGCCCTCGTGCACGCTGAGGGGCTCGGTGACGGTCAGTGTGGGGCGTTCGTCGTTCTGCTCCACCGCGCCGGCGGCCTGGAGGACCCGTGCGAACTCCGCCGCGCAGCCGCCCATGGCCGGCAGCTCGGGGCCGTCCAGCTCGATGATCAGGTTGTCGATGCGAAGGCCGGCGCAGGCGGCCAGCACGTGCTCGACGGCCTGGACCTCCACGTCGTTCCAGTTCAGCGTGGTGCAGCGGAATCCCTCGGACACCGCCTCGGCCGTGCCCGGCACGACGGGGCTGTCGGGCAGGTCCGTGCGCAGGAACAGGTAGCCGGTCCCGGGCTCTGCCGGCAGAAGGCGCGCCCGGACGGCGCGTCCCGAGAACGTCGCCGTGCCCGCGACTTCGGTGGCCTTGCCGATGGTTCTCTGGAAGCGAGCCACGCTACTTCGCCTCGATGGGTGCAAGATAGGCCGCGTTCAGGCGTTCGACGATCTGCGGCGTGATGTCCAGCGCGCCGGCGGCGTAGAGGACCTCGGCCGTGGCGATCTGCAGGTTCTGTTCCATGGAGTCCGGCGCGGCCAGGTCCAGGGCCTGCTTCTTCAGGACCAGGTGGACGTCGTGCTCCTGCGCGTATTCGGACACGACGCGCGTGAGTTCGGCGAAGAAGGCGCGCACGGATTCGTTCTGGAACCGGGCCATCTCCATCTCGCCTTCCGAGCGCTGTTGCTCCAGGTTCCGAAGTGCGGCGTCGACCTCGGCGCCCTTGCGCGCGCGTTCGTCCGTGCCCGGGGGCAGGTTCTCGTAGTCGTTGCGCAGCACCTGGACCTCGCGCGAGAGCTGCGTCAGAGTGCGGCGGACGCGCTCGAGCGCGCGCATGCGCTCATCGGCGCTGTCGCGCCACTGTCGGCAGCCGCGCAGCACGCCCTCCATGTCCACCACGGCGATCCGGATGCCGCCGGCGGCGGGGGCGGGCGTTTCCCTGTCGGCTCCGCGTGCCCCGCCGACCGCGACGGACAGGACCGCGGTTGCGCAGAGCACGGCGGCGCCCCATGCCTTGAGCGCCTGTGTGTGTGTCATCGCGGGATGCGTCCTCCCGGGGGCGGATGGCTCGCCCCATAATCTACCGCAATGCACGGTGCGGAGCAACGGCCAAGCGGGCTCTCGGACGCCCGGGGCAGCGGCGCAGTGGGCGGCGGCCGCCTCAGAACCGCCGCTGGGCGGCCAGCGAGAAATGGAAGTACTGCGTCCGGTCGTCGGACTCCTTCATGACCGGCAGGGCGAAGTCGAGTTCCAGCGCGGCCGGTCCCAGCGCGGGCACCTGCCACCGGAGGCCGGTGCCGACCGACATGCGCAGGTCGCGGAACGGGAGGATGGCGCCGGTGCTGTTGGGCTGCACGGTGCCGGCATCGCAGAAGGTGACCAGGCGCAGGGCGTCGCTCTCGGTGAGCGGCATGCTGTACTCCAGCGAGCCGACCGCCATGGACTTGCCGCCGACCAGGACGTCGGTGGGGTCGTGGGACGGCGAGACGCCTTCGAAGGCGAAGCCGCGCAGGCTGCTGAACCCGCCGGCGTAGAGGCGCTCGTAGATGGGGGCGTCGCCGAGGATCGTGGCCAGTTGCCCGCGCACGCCGACGACGTGCCGGTGGCGCCCGCGCCGCTGGTGGATCGTCCGGTACTGCTCGCCCTGCAGGCGGGCGGTGACGGCGCCGACGTCGCCCAGGGCCAGTTCGACGCTTCCGCCCAGGTAGTGGCCTTCGGAGGGCAGGAAGCGGTTGTCGCGGCGGTCCACCGAGGCATCGGCGCGGATGTAGGGTTTGCCGTGGCGGCCGCGTTCGCGGCGCAGTTCGCGGGGCGCCGGGTTGGTGAGGTCGTCCAGGTCGATGGACTCGTATCCGACCGTGACGCTTCGGTGCGTGTACCTGGTCAGCCGATGGCCGAAGGTGAGGCTGAGTCCGGTGCGGGTTTCGTCGAAGTCGTTGCGGGCGATTCCGCGCGAGTAGAGGCTCGTGCCGAAGCTGTATTCGGAGTTCCAGAGGGCGGGGTTCTCGAAGGTGACGGCGTAGTAGGAGCGCCTGGTGCCGGTGTTCAGCGAGATGGACAGGCGGTGGCCGGCGCCGCGCAGGGCGTTGCCGTGCCAGAAGTCGTCCCAACTGGAGGGCCAGTTCCAGAGGTCGAAGTTGTTCTCCTCGATGGCCACGCCGGCCATCAGGCCGGTCTCGCTGCCGACGCCGCCGGTCAGCATCAGGCGGCCGGTGGGGCCTTCCTGCACGCGCACGACGGCGTCGCGGAGGGCGCCTTCGGAGGGCTCGAGGGTGATCTCCACGGGGCGGGGCGCGGCGAAGTCGAAGTAGCCGGAGTTCAGGAGCATGCGCTCGCTCTCGATCAGCTTCCGGCGGGCGGCGCGTTCCCCGGGGTAGAAGGTCAGGTTCCGGCGCACGACCATCTCGTTCGTCTTCGTGAGGCCGTGCACGTGGATCTGGCCGATGGCCACCGGCTCGCCCTCGCGGATGCGGTAGCGCATGGAGACGTCGGTGCCGGTCTCGGCCAGGACGTCCTGCACCTCCAGGTTGCCCCTGGCCTCGGTGACGTCCCAGTAGCCCTGGTCGGCGTAGAGGTCGGAGATGGTCTGCAGGGCATTGTCGACGTCGTCGGGCCGGTATGGTTCTCCGGGCAGGGTGGGGATGGCGGCCAGGAGTTCGTCGTCGCGGAAGAGCGTGTTTCCCTCGAAGGTGACCTCCCGGATGGTGTAGAGCGGGCCTTCGGAGACCTTGATGCGCAGCACGACGCTGCCGGGCTCCTCGCCGGGCTCCAGGTCGCCGTCCAGGCGCGCGTCCAGGTAGCCGCGGTTGCGGCAGGCGTGTTCCAGGGCGATCAGGTCGGCGCGGAACGTCGTCTCGTCGAACCACCCGGGCCAGATCCAGCTCGGCCAGCGGCGCGTGCCGCTCTCGAGGGTCTTGCGGAGTTCGTCGGACGCCACCTGTTCGTTCCCCTCGAACTCGATGCGGGCCACCCAGGAGCGGGTGCCTTCCTGGATCTGGAAGGCCACGACGCGGGCGTGCTCGGTGGCCGCCAGCACGCGGCCCTCGACGCTCACGCCGGGGTAGCCCTCGTCCCGATAGGCGCCGACGATGCGTCGCCGTGCGGCATCCAGGTCGATGGCGCGCAGAACGGAGCCCGGGCTCAAGCCGGAGAGTTCCTGCAGGCGCTGGCCCGAGAAGCGTTCGTTGCCGGAGAACCGCACGGCCGTCAGCCGGAGGGCCTCCGAGATGCTCACGGCCACCTCGACGCCGTCTTCGGACGGCTCCACGCGGAATCCGGCCGTGCCCAGGAGGCCGGCCTCGTTGAAGCGGCGCACGGCGGCCTCCACGCGCTGCGCGTCGAAGGCGTCGCCTTCGCGCAGGCCGAGCGCGTTCAGCACCTGTTCGCGCGTCAGCAGCACGTTCCCCTGCACGGTCAGGCGCCGCAGGGGCGGGGGCTCGGCCTGTGCGGCGAGGGCGGGGACACAGAGGGTCGCCGCACCCAGGAGGATGACTGCCAGGGTCCGGACGGCCGTCCTTGGGGTCGAGTTCATCAACTCGTCACTCAGTAGGGAACGGTGGACGGAGCGGCGCTTGTGGCGCGCGACTCGAACCGGAGGAAGCGTTTCTGGAAGATCAGGCGGGCCTGCCCGATGGGTCCGTTGCGCTGTTTGCCGATGATCAGGTCGGCCTCGTTGCCGGCGACGTCGTCGATCTCCTCGCCGGCCTCCTGCGGTCTGTGCAGCATCAGGACCACGTCGGCGTCCTGCTCGATGGCTCCGCTCTCGCGCAGGTCGCTGAGGCGGGGCCGGCGCTGTTCCTGCTCGACGCGGCGGCTGAGCTGGGCCACGGCGATCAGTGGCACGCGCAGTTCGCGGGCCAGGGCCTTGAGGCCCTGGCTGATCTCGGCCACCTCGGTGGCCCGGTTCTCATGGCCCTTGTTGGCGGAGAGGAGCTGCAGGTAGTCGACCGCGATCAGCTCGATCCGGTGGCGATGCGCCAGGCGGCGGGCGCGTGCCCGCAGGTCGAGGATGCGCAGGGACGGGCTGTCGTCGATGAACAGGGGCATTTCGCTCAGGTCGCCGAGGGAGTCCTCCAGGGCCTTCCAGTCCTTGTCCTTGAGCGTGCCGCGGCGGAAGTCGTGCGAATCGATGCGGTTGTGGATGCACAGGAAGTTGCTGACGATCTGCTCGGCGGGCATCTCCAGGCTGTAGAGGGCGGCCGGGCGGCGCTGGACGGCGCAGACGTGGTGGAGGATGTTCAGGGTCAGGGTGGTCTTGCCCATGCTGGGGCGTGCGGCGATGACGATGAACTCGCCGGGCTGGAAGCCGCCGGTCAGGTCGTCCAGGTCGTAGTAGCCGCTGGCCAGGCCGGTCAACTGGCCCGGGTGCTGGTGGAGCTCCTCCAGGCGGGCGACGATGCTCTGCAGGACGTCGGTGACGTTGCGGACCTGCCCGGAGTCCTTCTGGCTGCGCACGGCCAGGATCTGGCTTTCGGCTTCGTCCAGCAGGTGGTCGACTGCTTCGGCGGGCACGAAGGAGCGTTTCTCGATCTCGCCGGCCGTCTGGATCAGGAGGCGCCGGATGGCGTTCTCCCGGACGATCTCGACGTAGTATTCGACGTTGGCGCTGGTGGGCACGGCCTCCATGAGTTCCAGGAGGTAGTCGCGTCCGCCGGCCTTTTCCAGGCGCCCCTCGCGTTCGAGTTCGTCGCAGAGCAGGATGAGGTCGACCGCGCCGTGGCTGTCGGCCAGGGCCAGGATGGCCCGGAAGACGTCCTGGTGGGCCAGCTTGTAGAAGCTGGCCTCGGCGAGGCGCTCGCGGGCGATGTAGGCGGCGTCCTGGCTCAGGAGCATCGAGCCGAGCACGCCCATCTCGGCCTGCAGGTCGTGGGGCGGCACGAGCGGCGCAGCGTTGGCGTCTGACATGTCAGCACACCTCGCAGATGTCGGCCGGGCTCCAGCCGCCGAACCGCCCGGCGGGCCGCTACTCCTCCTCGTCTTCCCTGGCGACGCGCACCAGGACGGTGACCCGCACCTTGGGGTGGAGCATGATCTCCACGTTGTAGTCGCCCAGTTCCTGGATCGGCCGATCCAGGCTCACGCCGGTGGCGCGGATGCCCTCGAAGCCGCCCTGGGCGAGGTGGTCGACGATCTGCTGGGCGCTGACCGAGCCGAACAGGTGGCCCTTGTCGGTGGCACGCGCCGTGATGTAGCAGAGGTGGCCGTCGAGCATCTCGGCCTGGCGGCCGACCCGGGCGAGTTCCTCCTGCTCGCGCTGCAGGCGGGCCTGGCGGGCCTTCTGGATCTCCTGCACGTTGTCGGGCGTCACGGGGACGGCCATCCGGCGCGGCAGGAGGTAGTTGCGGGCATAGCCGTCGGCGACGCGCACGACCTCGCCCATGCGGCCGAGCTGTTCGATGTCCTTGCGGAGAAGCACTTCCATGGTTGACCTCGTTCTACCTGCTGTGCGGCGGGGACGTTGCCTCAGAACGGAATCTCGTCGTCCGCCACGTCGTATCCCTCGTCCGGGGGCGGCTCGTCACGGTCGGGCGGCGGGCCCGGGCGCCGGTCCGAGCCGCGCGCGGGGCGCCGGCCGCCGGCGGGCTCGCCGGGGCCGCCGGAACCGCCCCGGCCGCCCAGGAACTCGAAGTTCTCCGCCACGACGACCAGCTTGCTGCGCCGGCCTTCGGCGCTTTCCCAGCTGTCGTACTTCAGGCGTCCCTCGATGAAGATCGGCTGGCCCTTGGTGAAGTACTCGCTGATGACGACGCCGCGCTTGCCCCACATGGTGATGTCCACAAAGCACACTTCCTCGCGCTGCTCGCCCTCGCGTGTTGCGTAGCGCCTGTTGACGGCCAGGCCGAACTCACAGACGGGAGTGCCGCTCGGAGTGTAGCGGAGTTCCGGATCGCGGGTCAAGTTGCCCATCAGGAAGACCCTGTTGAGGCTTGCCATGGCGTTCTCCTCGTGGATGTGCGGGGACGGCGGCCGTAGCGGCGACGCGGCGCATTCCGGCTACTCGTCGTCCGAATCGTCCTCGTCGTCTTCGTCGTCCTCGGAGGGGCTGCCGTCCTGGCCGGCCGCCGCCTCCGGCGCCCGCACGGGCGCAGCGGCGCCTTCCGGCGCGGCGACGGGTTCGCCCTCGGGGGTGTACATCTGTCCCTTGGGCGGCACGACCTGCTCGGCCCGCAGGACCAGCACGCGCAGGATCTGCTCCGAGAGCCGAACGGTGTGGCGGATCTGGGCGATGGCGTCGGGCTCGGCCTGGAAGTAGACGAGGAAGTACATGCCGCGCTTGGCCTTCTGGATCGGGTAGGCCAGTTTGCGCTCTTCCCAGAGTTCGATGCGCTCGATCTGCGCTTCGTGCCGGGTCAGGAGGCCGGCGATGTGACGCACGATGTCGGGAACGGCCGAGGTGCCTCTGGCCGCGTCGACCACGAACATGGCTTCATACAGATTGGGTGCCAATGCGAATCCTCCGTTGTCTGCGTGTGGCGGCGATCCGGGTCGTTGCCCTTTCAATGGGCGGGCCGCGGTCGAGCCGGCGGGGCAACGCCCGCCCTACGAGTCCGGCTCGGTGCGCACGACGGCGTTGAATCGGTTCATGGCCTCGACAACGCCCGAGTCCGCCCAGCACAGCGCGGCGCGGGCGGCCTGCCCGGCCATTTCCTCCACCACCGGTCGCTGCTCGGGCAGGAACGTCCCCAGCACGAAATCGCGCCAGGGCACCCCGTCCGGGACCGGCCCGATGCCCAGCCGAAGGCGCGCGAATCCATCCGTCCCGAGGGCGGCGATCAGCGATTCGAGGCCGTTATGCCCGCCGCTGGAGCCCCGCGGCCGCAGCCGCAGGGCGCCCAAGGCCAGGTTCAGGTCGTCCACGAGCACCAGCAGGTCTGTCAGGTCCGCTCCCGCCCGGCGACAGAACCCGGCGATGGCCGGCCCGCACACGTTCATGTAGGCGAGCGGTTTGAACAGCCACAACTGGCCGCATCGGCCCAACACGCCTCCCGGCACGTCCTCCTCCCGGCATCCGCCCCGACGGGCGGCCACCTCGTCCAACGCCATCCAGCCGACGTTGTGCCGGGTGTGCCGGTACTTGCTGCCGGGGTTGCCCAGGCCTACCACGATCCTCACCGCTGTCTCCCACTCTGCGGCGGTGCGGACGGGCGCTATTCCTCGTCGCCCGCGCCTTCAGCGGCCGCCCGGCCGATGACCTCGGGCTCGGCCGACGTCTCCTCGCCCAGCCCTTCGGCTTCCTTCTCTTCCAGGTCGGCCGGCGGGGCCACGGCGACCACGACGGCGTCCGCGTCGTCGATGACCTTCACACCGTCGGGCAGCTTCAGGTCGCTGACGCGGATGTCGTCGCCGATCTCCAGCGCCGCCACCTCCGCGCGCAGCTTCTCGGGCACCGCCGTGGGCATGCACTCCACCTCCACCTCGTGGAGCTGGACGTCCAGCACGCCTCCGGCCTTCACGCCGGCGGCCTCGCCGTGCACCTCGATGGGCACGCGGACGACGATGACCTCCGTCAGGGAGATGCGCTGCAGGTCCACGTGCAGGATGTGGTCGCCGAGGGCGTCGAACTGAATCTCCCTGACCTGCGTGTTCTCCTCGTGGCCGTCCCAGAGGACCTGCACGATCAGGCTGTGCTCTGCCAGGAGCTTCTCGACGTCGCCACGCCGCACGCTGAGCATCGCGTTGGGTTCGCCGCGTCCGTACACGACGGCGGGCACCAGGCCCTGCTTGCGCAGTCTCCGGCAGCCCCTCAACCCGCTGGCATCGCGCGGCTGAGCTTGCAGTTGTGCTATATCCATGGGAATCGCTCTCTGCTCGGTGAAGACACGGCTTGCCCTGACGACGGGGCCGTTCCGCCACAGTGCCGCCCCGCAGAGGCCTTCGTTGGGGAAGACGTGCAGGGGATGAGCCAGGCGGACGCTGCCGCGCGGGTCGCCGCTTTCCGCACTACCTTATACCAGAGCCGGCGGTGCCTGTCAACGAACGCGAGCGCCTTCCTGCGCGCCGCACGGGCCGAACGCGCCCGGCTACGGGGCGCGGACGAACCGCGCCTCCGCCCAGTCCGCGAACTGGCCGCTCAGGGCGGTCGGGTCGGCCGACTCGGCGATCAGCGTCACCCGGCGTGCGCCGGCGATGTCCGCCGTCACCGCGATCGGGGCGTCCCCGCCGTGCAGCGCATCGCTCCGGAAGACGGCGCGGCCGTCGGCCTCCACCCGGAAGACCACCGCGCCCGAGGCCCCGGCGGCGTCGTCCACCCCGACGAGGGCGCACAGGTGCGTGTAGTCCCCGTCCGGCGCAAACTCCATCTCCGTGCGCACGTGCATCCCGATGCCCGTCGAGAACGCCTCACCGCCCATCCGCAGCGGAGGCCCTGCGACCGAGGCGTCGAACCGGGGGGGCCAGACGACGTCCAGCAGGGGGGTCGTGGCCACGCGGGCCGGTTGAAGGTCGCTCAGGCAGCGGTGGCGTTCGGACGCGACACGGACCCGCGCCAGGCGCGCGGCCTCGATCGTCCATCGCGCGCCGGCGCCGAGGCCGCTGAGCCGCCCGCCCCTCAGCTCGAAGGCGTCCAGCGGAACCGCCGTGCCGTCGGCCAGCAGCACCCGGTGGACGGGCGCCGGCGCCCGGTCGCCCACCGGGCCGAGCACGATCCATCCCACGGCGTCCCACCCCAGGGAGCGGCGGCGGCCGCCGCCGATCGTCAACTCCACACCGTCCTCTCCCAGGGCCTCCACCGTGCAGGCCAGGACCTGGCCATGCGGTCCGCGCTCCGCCCTCAGCAGGTCATGGCCCGTCGGCGGGTCTGCCATCGCGGCCTCGAATGCGCGGCGGTCCTCCGCCGGCGCCTGCAGGGCGGCGCGGGTTGCAAGGCCCCGGAGCGAACCGAGGGGCATGCCCTCGGCACGCCACCCGTATCCGAGCAGCGTCAGAGCCCCGCCGGGCGCCGGTTCGGTCCGGACGCGACGCACCGCCAGGCGGTGGCCGCCGGCCGTCCAAACGGTCAGAGGGGGCGGCAGGGGGGGCTCGGAGACGGGGGCCAGGACCAGATCGCGGAAGGCGTCCAGCGGGTGCGACGTCCGACGGCCGTCCTGAAGGAGCACGACGGTCCCGGCGTCGACCGAGACCAGCAGGCCGCTCTCGGCCCCCCAGGCGACGCGGCGGCATTCGACGGGGGGCGTGGCGGCAGCGGCGGCCGATGCGGCGATGAAGCAGATCAGCGCGGAGAGCAATCCGGGCTCCTCCCGTGGGTTCCGGGGGGCATTATACGCGGATCGACGCGCCGGGGGCCACCGCGGTCAGGGCCGCTCCGGTTTGACGGTGCCTTCGGCCCGCCCGTATAATCCAACGTGTTCGACCGTGCTCGCTTGCATACAGAGCAGAGAGGTGTCACATGGACGTGTTCGAGGCGATCGAGTTGCGTCGCAGCGTGCGGGCCTGGGCCGACCGTCCCGTGGAGGACGAGAAGGTGCGCCGCGTGCTCGAGGCGGCCCGGCTGGCGCCGTCTGCGCGGAACCTCCAGGAGTGGAAGTTCGTGGTCGTCCGGGACGCCGAGCTGCGGCGGCAGTTGACCGAGGCGGCCAACGGGCAGGCGTTCGTCGGGGACGCGCCCGTGGTCATTGCGGCGTGCGCGACGTCGCACGACCACGTGATGTCGTGCGGGCACCCGAGCTTCCTTGTGGACCTGTCGATTGCGCTCGAACACATCGCGCTGGCGGCGCGGGCGGTCGGGCTGGGGACCTGCTGGGTCGGGGCGTTCAGCCAGGACGCGGTGCGCCGGATCCTGGGCATTCCGGACTCGGTGCAGGTCGTGGAGCTGATGCCGCTGGGGTATCCGGCGGCCTGGCCCGGCCCGCGTGGCCGCAAGGCCTTCGACGAGGTCGTCTGCTGCGACCGCTGGAGCGACTGACCGCCTGCCTGGGAGGGACCTGGCCGGGATGAAATGGGCCGGCATCATCCTGCTCGTCGTGTTGTGCGTCTACATGGCTCTGCGTCTGGTCTCCTGCTGAGCCGGGGGGGGCATGGGCACGCCGAATGAGCCGCGTGCGTCGACGTTCGGCCTGCGGGGGCTGCTGCGGGTCGTGGGGGTCGTGGTGCTGCTGGCCTTCGGCGCGGTGGCCGCCAGGGGGCTGGTGAAGCTGCGTGCGGCGCCGTTCGAGTGGCACACGGTGCAGGACGCCACGATGGAGTTCCTGCGGCAGGAGCAGCTTCTGTTCCTGGTGACGGACCGCGTCGTGACGCGCCTGGACGTGAGCCTCAAGGAGGGCAGCCTGCTCATGGGCTGGCGCGAGAGCGTGCTGATCGGGACCGTGGAGTTCTTCTGCGGGATCGACCTTGCGCGGATCGGGCCGGACGCGCTGGCGTGGCAGGACGGTACGGTCGTGGTGACGGTGCCGGACCCGGAGGTGCTGAAGGTGGCCGTGGACACGGGTTCGCTGACGCTGTTCAGCAAGCGCAGCGGGCTGATCGCGCTCAGGGACCAGCTTTCGAAGCGGGACGTGCGCGCCGAGTTGGAGAGGCAACTGGAGGTGCGGGCGCGGGCGTTCGCGCGGGAGGAGCGGCTGCTGCCGGGCCGGGACGACATGGTACGGCGGCTGAACGAGTGGGCGGCGCCGCTGCTTGCGGCCCAGGTGAACGCCGGCGTGCGCTTCCGGTGAGGGTATGGCACAGAGGCGAACCTGCGGGTTCGCCTCGCGGCTTGAACCGGCCGCCTGCGGGGCCTCCGGCCGGCGGAGGCCCCGGGCTTCGAGCCGTCTATTCCACGCGGATGGAGATGGTCTTCTTCTCTTCGCTCAGATTAATGAGCTCTCCGCTGGCCCCTTCCTGGATCATCTCGACGATCAGTTGGGGGTCGATTCCGCCGAGCTTGCCCTCGGGCAGCATCCGGAGCGCCTGCTCCGCCAGGGCGACGGGTATGCGCATGTTGATGTAGGACTGTTCGCCGGTCTGTTCGATGACGGCGTTGTGATCCACGACCGTGACGCACAGGAATCGTCCGTCAGCCATTCCTCCTGCTCTCCTTTCCGCGCTGGGTCTGCGCTTCGGTTCGGGTTCCGGCGGGCCGGACACTTCGAACGTTTCCAGGCCTTCGTCGCTCATCGTTTCTGCCTCCCGGCCGATCTGCGGGGTCGTTCCTCAGTTCCTCCCGTGGTTATATCGGAAAACGGAAGCGTGTCAAACGAAACCCGTCGCGGATTCCCCGCCCGATCGCCGGGCGGCGTTGCATCGCGAGACCGCGCGGCCTTAGAATCGCATGAAGGCCAATTTTCAGGGGATCTGTGCATATGGGTGGAAGCGGTCGGGACGGTTCGTCGGGGAGGCCGGTGAGGGCGCCGCGCAGCGGCACGCGCAGCGTGCGGGCCGATTTCGAGCTGCTGGACGCCTCGCGGCAGACGCGGGAGTTCACGGGCACGGACACGTGGCGTGTCTTCCGGATCATGAGCGAGTTCGTGGAGGGCTTCGAGGAGCTGTCGCGGCTCGGTCCTGCGGTCTCGGTCTTCGGGGGGGCGCGGGTCACGGAGAGCGACCCCTGGTACGACGTGGCCCGGCAGACGGCCCGCCTGCTGGCCGAGAGCAGCATCACGGTCATCACCGGCGGGGGCCCCGGCATCATGGAGGCGGCCAACCGCGGCGCGCGCGAGGGCGGGGGGATCTCGGTCGGGCTCAACATCGAGCTGCCGCACGAGCAGGCCCCGAACCCCTACACCGACCAGATGCTGGAGTTCCACTACTTCTTCGTGCGCAAGGTGATGTTCCTGAAGTACTCGGTCGGCTTCATCCTGCTCCCCGGGGGCTTCGGGACGCTGGATGAGATGTTCGAGGCCCTCACGCTGGTGCAGACGAAGCGCAACCCGAACTTCGGCGTGGTGCTGGTCGGGCGCTCCTACTGGCAGGGGCTCCTGGATTGGCTGAAGGTCCAGCCGCTCGGGGGCGGCTACATCGCCCCCGGCGACATCGATATCATGAAGCTGACCGACGACCCGGCCGAGGCCGTGGCGTGCGTGCGCCGGCGGCTGCACGAGGTGGCCAGGCGTGCCGCGCGCCAGGACGACGCGCAGGCGTAGGCGCGCGCGCACGCGTAGGCGCGCGGCCGAGGCGCGCGTTGTCCGGTTGCGCGGCCGCGCCCGGTCGGGTATAGTGACGTTCCGGGATGCCCGTGTGGGCCGGTACCGTTCCGGCGCCATGCGACCCGCCGTTGTCCAGCCACGCGAGGACCGGGCCGTTGGTGATCACTGTGGACGGGCCGGCGGCCGCCGGCAAGAGCACCGTAGCGCGACGGCTTGCGCGGCGTCTGGGGTTCCGTTACCTGGATACGGGCGCGATGTACCGTGCGGCGACCTGGAAGGCGCTGCAGGCCGGAGTGGACATGGCGGACGCGGCGGCCGTTGCCGCCGTGGCGGCGGGTGTGCGTATCGAGCTGGTGCCGGACGGAGACGGCCTGCGGGTGATCTGCGAGGGATGCGACGTGACGGAGGCGATCCGCACCCCCGAGGTGACCGAGAGCATCTACCACGTCGCCGACCTGCCGGCCGCGCGCAGGCCGCTGATCGAGGAGCAGCGCCGGCTGGGAACGCGGTTCGACCTGGTGGCCGAGGGCCGCGACCAGGGCACGGAGGTGTTCCCGGATGCCGACGTGAAGTTCTACCTGGACGCCTCGCTCGAGGAGCGGGCGCGGCGCCGTCTGGCGGACATGGCGCGGGCCGACTGCCCCCTGAGCGCCGACGAGGTGATGCGGCAGGTGGCCGGCCGCGACGATCGCGACCGCACCCGGCCTGTCGGGGCGTTGCGGCGCACCGACGAGATGATCTGGATTGACAGCACACGGATGAGTGTGGACGAGGTCGTCGAGGTGATGGCGGCCGAAATCTCCCGGCGCGGGCTGCTGCCGGGGCTCTCTTAGCAGCGGTGGCACCGGGCCGTGGACCTCGGCAGACGCGTCAGTTGGGCGACTCG
>Ga0123328_1001402_pt1 | contig 23670 bp, 15 predicted proteins | sample BioC12SIPDNA_2_FD_89702 | JGI IMG/M metagenome (GOLD analysis project Ga0123328, IMG submission 89702) | Anaerobic biogas reactor microbial communites from Washington, USA - Biogas_R1_A C12 SIP DNA | ecosystem: Engineered > Bioreactor > Anaerobic > Unclassified | place: Washington, USA...
AAAAAGATCAACGGAACGCTGACCGGCGAGCGGCAGGAGTTTCTGCCCTGCGAACTGGTCATCCGCGAATCCTGCGGAGCGCCGCCGAAGCTGCGCGCCTCGAAGATCATACGGGCCGCCTCGCCGGCCGTCGCAACCCCCTTGTAGGAGTCGCTGCATGCTCAGATGCGCACTGATCGGTCTGCTGTGGGCGGGAACGGTATCAGCCCAGGTTCCGCAGTTCATCGAGGGCGTGTCCATCGAACCGACCGGCTGGATGAATACCGCCGCCGGGATCGAAATGGGCGTGGACCACTACGGTAAGGACTGGGCCCTCTCGCGCCAGGTGCTGGGGGCGGTAACGACCAAGGGCGAACCAGCCGCAGCCGCCGACCGCTGGTCGCTGACCGGCTCGTTCGCCGGGTTCGACTTCGCTCAGACGATCAGCGCCGCCGGGCCGAACAAACTCCACTACCACGTCGAAGTAGCGAGCGTTTCGGGCGTCCAGACCAGTCAACTGGCGTTCGTGGTGACCCTGCCGGTCAAGCTCTACCAGGGCAAGTCGGTGGAATGCGACGGCAAGACGATCGCGCTGCCGCAGACGTACGGCGAGGAGTTCCTCTACCAGGCCGCTTCGGCACAGACGCTGACCATTCCCACCGAATCCGGCCAACTGGTGATCCGAAACGGCAATGGCATCATCATCCAGGACCCGCGCAAGTACGGCGAACTCTATCAATGGTACACGATCCGCCTGTCGTTCTCGCCGGCCAGCGGCGTTCTCACGCAAAGCGCCATCGATCTGGACATCGAGCTTCAGCCGTACCATACCGAGCCGATTGACATCCGCCGCCAGGCGAATATGGGTTTCGCCGACGAGGAGCCGGCCGACGGGAAGGGCGGCTGGACTGACCAGGGTCCGAACAACGACATCCGGATGCTGCCGGTGGGGCCAAAACGTTTCGGCGGCGTCTTGTTCGATGTCATCGACCCAACCGCCAACGACGGCAAGTCGTGCCTCATCTTCTCCGGACCCGAGCGAGGAGACTTCCTGAAATCGGCAACCATTCCCGTCGCGAACAAGACGTTCGCATACCTCTATTTCCTGCACGCGATCGCCTGGGCGCCGAAAGGATACGCCACGGTCGGTCACGTTCAGGTGGACTACGCCGACGGCAGCCGGCAGACCATCGCTGTGGAATTCGACCGCGACGTGAGCAACTGGTGGAACGTGCTGCCCACCGAGAACGGCGACGTGGTCTGGACCGCCACCAACGGCTCGTGCTACATCGGGCTGTACCTGGCCCGGTTCGCCGTCGAGAACAAACCCATCGCCCAACTGACGCTCGAGACGACCGGCAACGCGGTCTGGATGGTCGCCGGAATCTCCGGCGGCGAGGCGGTGCCGCGGTTGTTCGTGCCCAACCCGGTCTACACCGTCGAAGGCGAGACCTGGACGCCCTACGTCTACGATCTGTCCGTTCAGCCCGACAGCATCATGGATTTTTCGCACATGAACCACACACCGGCCGGCAAATTCGGCCGCGTCATCGCCACGGCGGACGGCCGTTTCGCCTTCGCCGACGCTCCCGAGACGCCCGTGCGGTTCTGTGGGGCAAACCTGTGTTTCTCAGCCAACTTCCAGGACAGGGCGGCCTGCGAGCGCCTGGCTCAGAATGCCGCCCGCATGGGGTACAACACGATCCGGTTCCATCATTTCGACTGCGGGATCGGCAGCTTCAGCGATGCGGTTTGCACGCTGAATCCGGTCGAGCTCGACAAGCTCGACTACCTGCTCTACTGCCTGAAACAGCAGGGCATCTACGTCAGCATCGACCTGTTTTCCGATCGGGCGATTGGGCAGGGCATCATCCCGGAAGCGCCTGCCAGCGTTCATCACGATCTTAAGGCGCTGATCCCCGTCCTCGATTCGGCGATGGCCAACTGGAAGGCCTACACCCGCAGTCTGCTGACTCACGTCAACCCGTATACGCAACTGGCGTGGAAGGACGATCCGACGCTGTTTTCGATCTGCGTCGATAACGAAGACAACCTCACGTACTGGTGGGACGAGTGGCCTTATGTCAGGGACCTCTACGATCAGCGGTTCGCCGAATGGCTGGCGGCGGAAGGGAAGGCCGGCCTCGACGGCGAGGCCCGGACGGCCGCGTTCTATGAATTCCTGGCGGAAACGCAACTCAAGGCCTACCAGGAGTGCCGCGACTTCATCCGGTCGCTCGGCTGCGACGCGCTGCTGAACGACGTTAACTTTGAGAATAACGCCCTGACGAGGTTCGTTCGGCCGCACCTGGACTACGTCGACAACCACAGCTATTGGGCGGTTCCGGCCCCAATCCATCGTCACGAGAGCCTGCCGGTCAGGAGCAGTCACCTCAACAACCTGACGGTGAACGCGTCGATGGCCCGCATCATGTTCAATTCCCGCGTGTTCGGCCGGCCGTTTACCGTGACCGAATTCAACATGCCGTTTCCGCACCGCTACCGGGCCCAATCCGGCCTGACGATGGGGGCCTACGGGGCGCTGCAGGACTGGAACGGCCTCTATCGCTTCGCCTACGCCCACACAGCCGGCAACACCCAACAGGTGGGCCCGACCGTCTGGATGGAGTTGACGCAGGACCCGATCAACATGGTCTCCGAACGCATCGGCATCCTCCTGTTCCGCCGCGGCGACGTCCAGCCGGCCCGACAGGCCGTCCCGCTGGCCCTGAACTCCCAGGACGTGTTTGAGGTGGCCAGTGCCGGTGATGCCCTGGAGGCCTACTCGAACCTGGGCCTGCGGCACCGGATCGGCCAGTGGGATTTCCAGAATCCCCAAGCCGCCGTCCCGGATTCGATCCGCTGCGCCTTCGGTGTGGCCGAGTCCTCGCCTTTGCCGCCGGCTGTGCCGTATCGGCGTTTGACCGATGAGGCGGTGGCCGCGCTGCGGCAGGAAGGCCAAGGCGATTCGCACTGGATCGCCTCCGATACCTCCGAAATCGCCCTGGACCCCAACGAAGGCCAGATGACGATCGTAACGGACCGGAGCGAGTGCTTCGCCCTGGAAGAGGGCAAGGCGCTGGACGGCAAACTGGTCTCCGTCAAGAACCGCGGCGAGTTCAGCGTGGTGGCCGTCAGCGCCATGGACGAGGCCAAGCCTATCGCCCAGGCCGGCCGCCTGCTGGTGTGCCACCTGACCGACAGTTCCAACTCCGCCGCCCGGTTCTTCGACGAGGAGCGGACGATCACCGAGGAGTGGGGCACGCTGCCGCATCTGCTCCGCCGCGGCGCAGCGGACGTGACGCTGCGCCTGGACCCGGCCAAGATGGTCCGGGCGTGGGCCATTACGATGGGCGGTCAGCGCCAAAACGAGGTGCCGGTCCGCAAAACGGATGGCGGCTTTGAGCTGACGGTGGATACCGCCCAGCCGAACGGGGGTTGTTTGACTTACGAGGTCGTGATAGAATAGTAACGAGGTGTGGTATGAGAAAAGCAAACGCCGTAGCCGCCCGTGGAATGCTATCGGGCTTCACCCTCATCGAGCTTCTGGTGGTGGTCGCGATCATCGCGGTGCTGGTCTCCATTCTTCTGCCCGCCCTCAGCCAGGCGCGGGAGACGGCCAAGACGGCGTCCTGCGCGAGCAACCAGCGGCAGTTGGGTTTGGCCTTCCAGACCTACGCCAACGAGTACAACGGCTGGCTGCCCTACTGCTACGACTGGACGCCCGGTGAGACCAACCGGATGTGGCGGATCATCCTGCCAAGGCTCTACTTTGGCGGAGTAGGTCCGGAGAATCTTCCCGTCTTTCACTGCCCCAGCGAAACGCGATCCCTGGCGTTCGACTACGGTATGAACGCGTACATCAACAACATCGAATCCGCTTGGTCTCCCATACTCGCCCGGCTGGATTTGCTTCCGGACCATACCAGGACGGTTCTTCTGGCGGACAATCAACCGTACACCCTTGAGAACTCAACCGTGGTTCCCTGGCTGTGGCCCGGCAGTGGGTCGCAGATCAACCCCAGGCACGCCGGCAAGGCCAACCTGCTCTTCTGCGACGGCCATGCCGCGTCCTACATGGGATACCCCCTGAACGTTCCCTGGGAGCAGTGGTTCATCTACGACCAAACTGTCTGGAAGTACTGGCAGTACTGAGCATCCCATCGCGGCAGAGACCAACCTTCAGGATGGTACAGTCTGCTGGATCGTGATCCGAGAGCGATTCAGTTGTCAAGCGTCGCGCGGGGCGACGTGCAGCCGAAACGCCGGGGTCTCGGCGTGATAAAGATACCATGGGAATCTGGCCGAGGCAAATGTGGCGTTTTCGGGGCCGGCGGCGGGAACGGCGCAGGGATTTCCACGGGAACTTCTGTAGAGAGATGTCGAAATCTCTGCCTGCGCGACAGCGGAAGGGGTTTGCCCGAGCCTTGTGCAAGGTAACCGTGATTTCTATAATCCCCTCGGTTGCGTTTTCTGAATTGTCATGATGAAAGGGATTTGCCATGGCGTCGTTCAACGGCTTGGGTCTGCATCTTGGGAATCTCTCGCGGCTTTCATCGGCCAAAACCCGTTCGATCAGTGCGGAGAACTTCACCGGCGAGAAGGGCAAGGCCGGGATGGCGGTCGAGGGCACGGGGGCCGCCTGTGCCCGCGATCTGGGGCAGGGCTGGAAGGTCTCGCCGTCGGTGCGGATTGAAGCCGGCCAGACGTTCACGATGGCCGAGATCGAAGGGTCCGGGGCGATTCAGCACATCTGGCTGACCCCGAGCGGGTCGTGGCGGTTCTGCATCCTGCGGGTCTATTGGGACGGTCAGGATCAGCCCTCGGTCGAATGCCCGATCGGCGATTTCTTCGCCTGCGGTTGGCAGCAGTACGCCCAGGTCTCGTCGCTGGCGGTATGCGTCAATCCCCGCAGCGGGTTGAACTGCTATTGGGAGATGCCGTTCCGCAAGCACTGCCGGATGACGGTGACGAATATCGGACCGGAGGCATTGACGCTGTACTACCAGGTCACCTACGCGCTGACGGAGGTGCCGGACGACGCGGCGTATTTCCATGCCCAGTTCCGCCGGGTCAATCCGCTGCCCTGCAAGCAGGTGCACACGATCGTGGACGAGGTCCGCGGCCGGGGGCACTACGTGGGGACGTACATGGCGTGGGGCGTCAACAACTGCGGCTGGTGGGGCGAAGGGGAGATCAAGTTCTACATGGACGGAGACCAGGCGTTTCCGACGATCTGCGGGACGGGCACCGAGGACTACTTCTGCGGGTCGTACAACTTCGACCTGGGCAAGGAGAACGGCGGGTATCGCGAATTCACCACGCCGTACGCGGGTCTGCCGCAGGTGATCCGGCCGGACGGGCTGTATGCGTCGCAGACGCGGTTTGGCCTCTACCGCTGGCACATCATGGACCCGATCCGGTTCGAGCGGGATTTGCGGGTGACGATCCAGGCCCTCGGCTGGCGCAGCGGCGGGCGGTATCTGCCGCTTCAGGACGATATCGCCTCGGTGGCGTACTGGTACCAGACGCTGCCGACGGCGCGGTTCCCGGAGCTGCCGGATCGGGACGCGCTGGAAATCGTGTGACCTGGGTACGGGGATGGCGGGTGAACCTCGCCTGCGGCGAGAACCACCCGCCCTACGCAGAGAGCAGGCCGACCTGAAGGACGCTGTCGATCCGGTTGAGGGCGGCGGTGCACTGGGCGCAGGTTGACGGGTCGAGTTGGGTTTGTTTCTCGCTGTCGGCGAGGCGAAGCAGCGTTTGTTCGAGGGCGTCGACGGCGTCGGCGACGTGAAGGTCGTCGTTCATGTGCGCGGCAAAAGCGGCGAGCAGTTCGACCGCCTCCGGTGCGTTGAGGGTGTCGGGCGCTGACGCTTCCTCGGCGGCGCGGCAGAGCTGTCTGGTGGCGGCGGTGAGCCGGTCGAGTCGCCCGACCGTATCGTCGAGTCGCTGGCGGCGGAAGTCGATGGGCTGGCGGTAGTGGCCGTTGATGAAGTGGAATCGGACGGCCTCGGGCGAGTAGCCCTGGTCGAAAAAGTCCTCAGCGTAGAGGACGTTGCCCTCGCTCTTGGACATCTTCTCGCCGTCGACCAGCAGCAGCTCGCCGTGCAGCCAGAAGTTGGCGTACTTCCGCTGTGAGTAGCTCTCCATGATGGCCAGGATGTAGTCGTGATGGCGAAACAGGTTATCGACCGCGCCGCCGTGAATATCGATCTGAAGCCCGAGGTGTTTGACGATCATGGCCGGGTCCTGGACGTTCCACGAGGGCCGGCCGCGGCCCAGCGGCGTATCCCAGCAGACGGTGTCGTTCGAACCGCAGGCGTGCCAGAGGATAAAGTCGCCGAGGTTCCACTGATCGCCGGGATAGGTGTCCTGGTCGAAGCGGATGCGCTCTTTGGGCCACTGGCTCATGTCCAGACCGTAGAGCCGACCGAAACCGGGATACGTCAGCGGATCGAAGTAGACGTCGCCCTCGTGGCGGTAGGCGTGGCCTCGATCGATCAGCGCGCGGATGATCTCGGCGGCGGTGTCCACGCTGGTCGAGGAGCGCGAGATGACCCGCGGCAGGCGGATCCGCAGCTTGTCGGCGGTGTCGAGGAACTGCTCGACGACCGGGCGGGTCAACTGGTCCAGTTCGAGGCCCTGCTCGCGGGCCTCCTCGATGGCTTTGTCCTCGACGTCGGTGAAGTTGATCAGGCGGTGGACCTTGTAGCCGAGGAACTCCAGATAGCGGTACAGCACGTCTTCGTAGAGAAAGGTGCGGTAATTGCCCACGTGCTGGCGGCGGTAGACCGACGGGCCGCAGGTGAACATCGTGACGCGGCCCGGCTCGCGCGGGACGAACCGTTCCTTGCGCCGGGTCAGCGTGTTGGTCAGGCAGAACTCAGCGGCGATACCGGAGCGGCCATTCACGGCGAACCCCCTCAAAACGGTCAGTAACGCACCCGCGTTGTCGCGGGATCATACCTGTATGGTTATGGGAGGCGGCTGGATTGTCAAGGGCCGATCGGCGGCCACGGCCACGCGAACGGACCTACATCTTCGAGCGGGCATGTGTTACAATGACCGCCGCCGGGCAGCGGCGGCGGGAGTTGGGGTCGGCACTGGTGTAATCGGGTTGCTTGTGGAAGGGACGGTTGATGGACTTGGCTTTGAGCATTCGTCAGGAGCTTGAGGAGTTTGCCCGGCGCAAGGCCGGACGCGGGATCACGGAGTTGAAGATCGAAGCCGGCGACGCCTGGAGCGTTGACGTCTCGTTCACGTTCGCCGGCCGCGACTGGCTGCGGCTGCGGAATCTGCGGACGGGCGACGTGCCGCTGCTGCTGAAGTTCGGGCAGAACCTCGGCGATGAGTCCAGGGAGCTGTTCGGCCCGTATCCGTGGGACGATGTGGTCCGACTGCCCGAGGCGCTGGGTCAGACGATCCGCAACGCGGTCGATCGGGTCGATGCGTCGTACCTGATGCTGTGCGAGGACGAGCCGATCGCGCACTTCTTTTTGTGGAAGGCGGGCGGCAACGCACAGTCGGCGGGTCACGGGGTCCAAGTACCGGAGCTAGGGATCGCGATCGCCGACGGTTGGCACGGGCGAGGGTTGGGCCGGCTGATCATGCGGCTGTTGGATTGCGCCGCGGCGAGTCTCGGAGCGGCCGCGATCGAGTTGACCACGGCGTTTGGCAACGAGGCGGGTTACCGGACTTACCTGTCAGCCGGGTACGTCGAGGTCGGTGAGATCTGCGTGCCGCGCGGGGTGGACGTGACGGCGGCCGTCGAAGGCAGCGTTTCGTTCGAGAGCTACAAGTGCGAACGCCAGATGGTTCGCATCATCGACGAAGCCAAACGGCAGGCGGTGGAAAAGTATCTGGCGGCCAAGCGGATCGACTCGGAGGCGGTCTGCCGCGGCAAGCGCCGGGCCGACTGAAACGCGGTCTGGGCCACGAGGCTGCGAACGCGGCATCTTGACACGGCGGCCGGATTCTGGTAGCATACACTTAGTTGACGAAATCACATCGTGATCGGGGTTGTCGAGATCGCGACGCACAAATTCGCCGTTCGGAACTGTTTCGGCGCGCTAGGGTGGCGCGCATCAGCCTGTCGAGTCCGATGCGAATCGCGGACGGATGAAGGGTCTGAGTGCGGACGGTTGCCTGACGGTGTCTGAGGCCGCCATGTTGCGCCTCAGTCGAAATGGCGCCCGCCGATGCCAGCACGTCGGCGGGCCTTTTTTGCGCATCGGGATGGGGGCAACGAACCATTGATAACCGCGGGTGGCGGCGGCTACAATCTCCGCATGTCCCAATACCGACGCGAAGAAGACCTTCTGGGCGAGGTGGATGTGCCGGCCGACGTGCTGTACGGCGTGTACACGGTGCGGGCGCTGGAGAATTTCCCGCTGACCGGCCGGGCGGTGAACCGGGGGCTGGTGCGGGCGTACGGGGCGGTGAAGCTGGCGTGCGTTCGGACCAACCGCGAGTTGGGGTTTATCGACGACGCGCGGGCGGCCGCGATCGAGCAGGCGTGCGCCGAGATGGCTGAGGGAACGCTTGACGCGCACGTGGTGGTCGACGCGCTGCAGGGCGGAGCGGGCACGTCGACGAACATGAACGTCAACGAGGTGGTGGCGAACCGGGCGCTGCGGATTCTCGGCAAGCCGCTGGGCGACTACGCGACGATCTCGCCGCTGGACCACGTGAACCTTCACCAGTCGACCAACGACACGTATCCGACCGCGTTGAAGGTGGCGGCGATCAAGAGCCTGCGGAACCTGGAGCGCGAGGTGGTCGGTCTGCTCGAGGCGTTCCAAGCCAAGGAGAAGGAATTAGGCCACGTGGTGAAGGTCGGGCGGACGCAGTACCAGGACGCGGTGCTGACCACGCTGGGCCGCGAGATGGGAGCGTACGCGGAGGCGTTCGGTCGGGACCGATGGCGGATCTACAAGTGCGAGGAGCGGCTTCGGGTGGTGAACCTGGGCGGCACGGCGATCGGCACGGGCCTGGCGGCCCCGCGGCAGTTCATCTTCCGATCGACCGAGCACCTGCGCGAGATCACCGGGCTGGGTCTGGCCCGGGCTGAGAATCTGGTTGAGGCCACGCAGAACACCGATGCGTTCGTCGAGGTCAGCGGGATTCTCAAGGCGATGGCGACGAACCTGCTGAAGGTGGCGACGGATTTGCGGTTTCTCTCGTCCGGGCCGGACGCGGGGATCGGCGAGATCGCGCTGCCCGCGCGGCAGGCCGGTTCGTCGATCATGCCGGGCAAGGTCAACCCGGTGATCCCGGAGGCGGTCTCGCAGGCGGCGATGGTGACGATGGCCAACGACCAGATCATCGCCCTCGCTTCGTCGATGGGGCACCTGGAGCTCAATGCGTTCGTGCCGCTGATCGCCGAGGCGCTGCTGGGCAGTCTGGATTTGTTGGCCAACGCCTCTATAATTTTCCGACGGCTTTGCGTCGAGGGGATTGCCGCGGATGAGCAGCGGTGCCGGCGGAGCGTCGAGAATTCGACGGCGGCGGTGACCGCGCTGGTCGAGCGGATCGGCTACGAAGTGGCCCAGAGCGTGGCCCAGACCGCCCGGCGGGAGAATCGCGGGATTCGGGAGGTGGCGGTGGAGCGCGGGGTTCTGAGCGAACAGGAATTTGACGAACTGGTCTCGCCGGAGCACGTGACACGGCTGGGATCGGTGATGAGGAAACGGGAAGAGCCATGAAGGCAACGCCGAAGGGTTTTCGACTGCACATCGGGCTGTTCGGCCGGCGGAACGTCGGCAAGTCGTCGCTGCTGAACGCGATGACGCGGCAGATGGTCTCGATCGTTTCGGACGTGGCGGGCACGACGGCCGACCCGGTGGAAAAGCCGATGGAGCTTCTGCCGCTGGGGCCGGTGCTGTTCATCGACACCGCGGGTATCGACGACGTGGGGGCATTAGGCGAAAAGCGGGTCGAGCGGACGCGGCAGATCTTCGATCGGACGGACATCGGGGTGGTCGTGGTCGAGGCGGGGCACTGGGGGCCGTTCGAGGACGCGGTGGTCGACGAGCTGATCCGGCGCGAGGCGCCGGTGGTGGTGGTATTCAACAAGGCAGACCTGGCCTCGCCGCGGCCGGAGGTGGTGCGGCAGCTCGACGAACGCAAGATCCGCCATCTGACCGCGGTGGCGTCGCGCGGCGAGGGCATTTTTGAGCTGCGCGAGGCGCTCGTCCGTTCGGCTCCGGAGGACTTTATCAATCCGCCGTCGATCGTAGGCGACCTGGTGCCGGCGGGCGAGCTGGCGGTGCTGGTGGTGCCGATCGACCTGGAGGCGCCGAAGGGGCGGCTGATCTTGCCGCAGGTCCAGTCGATCCGCGATCTGCTCGATAACGACGCGTACTGCATGGTGGTCAAAGAGCGCGAGCTGAGGGACGCGTTGGAGCGGCTCAAGCGGCCGCCGGCTCTGGTGATTACCGATTCGCAGGCGTTTTTGAAGGTGGCGGGCGATACGCCGCCCGAGGTGCCGATGACCTCGTTTTCGATCCTGTTCGCCCGGTTCAAGGGCGATTTGAACGAGTTCGTGCGAGGAGCTCTGGCGATCGAGGATCTGCGGCCGGGCGATCGCGTGCTGATCGGCGAGGCGTGCACGCACCATCCGATCGGCGAGGACATCGGGCGGGTGAAGATCCCTCGCTGGCTCACGCAGTACGTCGGCGGCAAGCTGGAGTTCGTCACGACGCAGGGCCATGATTTTCCCGATGACGTGACGCCGTTCAAGTTGATCGTCCACTGCGGGGCGTGCATGTGGAACCGCCGCGAGATGCTCTCGCGGATCCTTCGCTGCCGCAAGCAGGGCGTATCGATCACCAACTACGGGGTGACGATCGCGTACTCGCTGGGGATTTTTGAGCGGGCTCTGGCTCCGTTCCCAGCCGCGATGGAGGCGTTTCGGCAGGCCCGGGACGTTAAGCGACAACGTCCGAGTATCTGACCGACAACCCTTCTCGGAGCAAGCGGCACGGAGCACGCGGACCACGCGGAGAAGACCCGGGATCAGATAGATTGGGCAAGAGGGCGTACGTTTTGTACAAAATGTGCAATCGTTCCACGCTCAGGATTCGGGGTTTGCGATTGCCGGGCCTTGTCGGTGCGCGGGTTTTGTACAATTTGTAAGGTTTGCGCGGCATTTGCAGACCGCGCGAGGAGGGGAGGTCCCAGTTTGGCGTCCGGTATTCAGTTGTCAAACGTCGCACGGGGCGACGCGCGGGCGGGGGGGCGGTGGGTCCCCGCCGGATAAAGATAGCATGGGAATGGGGTGGATGCAAATCGGCGTCTACGGGGGCGCGGGCAGAAACGCCAGAAGGAATCTCTACAGGATCGCGGGGAATGTGCGAGGAATGTGGGCGGGTCGGTGCCGTTGGTCTCCCGACGCTGAATCGCCTGGGACGAGGGTGGTGCGTCCGGAGGACACACCCTACGTCTGACCCTACGTCGCGTGTTGAGGCGTGATGAGGTAGGTTTCGCCGGGTTCGGTGGCGAATTCGACCACGTCGTCACGTGGCGTGGTGGGGATGGTGTGGCCTTGGTGGGTGACTTGCAGCGGGTTGTCGGCGGCGGGGCAGCGGACGCGGCAGGGTTGGCCTTTGTCGGAGGTGATGCGGGCTTCGGTCAGGCGGCTGTTGGTCCAGGCGATACCGACGCTGAACGCGCCTCTTGCCCGCAGGCCGCGGACCTCGCCCTCGGGCCAGGCGGTCGGCAGGGCGGGCAGCAGGCGGATGATGCCGCGGTGGCTCTGGAGGAGCATTTCCGCTACCGCGAAGGCAGCGCCCAAGCCGGCTTCGATCTGAAACAGCCGCGGCACGTTGAAGGCCCAGTCGGCGGTCAACGCGTTGTCGTGCAGGTCGCAGCCGACGGTCAGCAGGTTCTCGAGCAGCACGCTGCGGGCCAGGCAAAACAGGGATTCGCAGGCGAGTTCGGCGTCGCCCAGCCGGGCGTACATCGCGGCCAGGTAGGCGTAGCTCCAGCCGAAGTTATGCGAGCGGCCCTGGGCTTCGCGAAGGGCCACCGCTTTTCGGGCCGCCTCCATCAGCTCCGGCGTCTGCTCGAACGTGAATTCGTCGCCGGGAAACAGCGGATAGAGGTGCGAGAAATGCCGGTGGGCCGGCTGCTCGGCCAGCGGGGCGGGCCACTCCTTCAGTTCGCCGCCTTCGCCGATGGCATACGGCAGAATGCGGTCGTGCAACTCCCGCCAGAGCGGCCAGAGGTCGCGATCGACGCCGAGGATCTGACCGCCCTCGAGCAGATGCCGCATCACCTCGCGGACGAGGGCGGTGTCCATCGCGGCGTGAACGGTCATGGCGTACCCGTTGGCTGGGGCGTTCTCGGGCGAGTGCGAGAGGCCGGTCACGTAGGACCCGTCCTCGATCCGCACGAGAAAGTCGCGGTAAAAGAGGCCGACTTCCCTGATGAACGGGTAGGCCCGCTCGCGGAGGAAGTCGAGGTCCATCGTGTACTCGTAGTGCGTCCAGTAGTGCTGGGCGATCCACGCGGCGGCGCCGGACCAGAAGGGGCCCTGGCGGCTCCAGACCATCGAGTCGCCGCCGGCGATCCCGTAGAAGAGGATTCCCGCGCAGCCGGCCATCTTCGCCGCGTTGCTCCGTCCGGTTTCCACGAACCGATCCATCTGGTTGAACAGGGCCAGGTTGCACTCCGGCAGGGCGGCGGGGTTACAGAGCCAGTGGTTCATCTCGACGTTCATGTCGAAGTGCCAATCGGCGTCCCACTCCGGGGTGAACTGGTCGTTCCAGATTCCCTGAAGGTTGGCTGGGCGGCGTCCCGCGCGGTTGGCGGCGAGGATCAGGTAGCGTCCCATGTCGAAGATCGCCTCGGCCAGTCGCGGTTCGAAAGTCCCATCGACGGCCCGGCCGATGAGCTCGGACAGATTCGCTTCTTTGTTTTTATTGACACGGTCCAGGCACAGCGAGGCGCGGCCGAAGGCGGTCGAATGCTCGCGGATGTGCCGATCGCGCATCTCGGCCACGGCAACGCCGCGTGCCCGCTGCATCTTCTCGCGGGCGGCGGCGAGCCAGTCCCGATCGCCCTTGCCCGCTTCGACGGCGATCAGCAGGACCAGATCGGTGGCGTCGGTAAAGACGAGGCCGTTTGCCTGATGGTCGGCACGGACGGTTCCGCCATCACAGTGAAGTGACGCTTCCAGCCCCGATCCGACGCCTTCATCGAATGCGCCTTGGACACAAAGCGACGCACCCTCCACCTTCGCCGACCACCGGTAATGGTCCTGCGGCCGCCGGGTGAATTGCAGCCGGCCGGAGAGCTGTCGCTCCGCCGTCAGCCGTACGACGATCACGTCGTCGTTCAGCGGGACGAAGCATTCCTGAGTGATCCGGCCTTCGGTGCGCCAACGGACCGCCGCTGTTCCGGAGACCAGGTCGAGCGATCGCCGGTAGTCGCGGCAGGCGTCCTGTCCGTCCAGTTCGAGGACGAGGTCGCCGATCGGCTGGAACGAGTTGGTGTATCCGGTGTAGCTGTCGGAGGTTTCGTGGTCGCGCGGCATGACGGCCATGTCGATCTTCTGGGCGTAGAGATCGTTGGCCTCTTTGGCTTGGCCCGCCATCATCAGGTCGCGGGCCTGGCGGACGATCTGGCTGTAGTCACCTATCTGGCGGCCGGCGTGGTCGCGCCAGAAGTCCACGTGGTTCAGCGAGAGGACGGTCCGGCCCGGTGGGCCCCAGAGCATGGCGGCGGTGATGCCGTTGCCCAAGGGCCAGCCCTCGATCCATTCCTGAGCCGGTCGGGTCAGGACGGTCCGCATGGATCGTCTCCTGCATTGGCGTTTGGTCTATCGGACCGCCAGTTCGGCTGAGAGGTCCAGGTAGCGTTTGATCGCCTCGGGCGGAATGTTCCACGGGATATGGTTGCCGACGCACATGACGTATCCGCCGGTCATGCGGCTGGTCTCGACCATGCTGCGGACCATCGCGTCGATCTCGGCTGGGTTGTTGCGGGTCAGGACGCGGTTGTCGCCCTCGCCGGCCAGGAAGAGGTTTCGGCCTTCGTATCGCCGGGCGATGGCCTTGTAGTCGGTGTAAGGTTCGGAGATGATGCCGCGCGCCCCGCAGGCGATCACGTCGTCGGCGAAGGAGTCCATGTTCCCATCGGCCATGAAGAGCACTTCCTTGCCCTCGGCTTTGACGATGGACCAGAACTCCTCGTAGCGCGGGAAGATGTGCTTGTGCATCCACGCCGGCGAGCAGACCGGGCCGCGGGTGGTCACGATGTCGTCGTGGCAGAGGACGAAGTTGACCGGCAGCTTGGAGAACACGCGAAACACCCGCCGGTTGATCTCGGCGAACTCGTCCATGATCCGGTCGAACTCCGGCTCGAGGCAGATCTGGAGGAACATGTCCCATCCGAAGGTCAGCAGCGGCCACATGAACAGCGTGTTATAGAAGCCGACCGTGTCGGGCGCGCCGGGCTTGCCTCGTTGCGGAGGCTTGCTCGGGTCGCCGCCGTAGGCCCGCAGAAGCTGGTCTTCATCGCGATAGTCGCGCGACTCGACGACGGGGATGTCGGTGAAATCGCCCTGCTCCAGGGGGGAGAACTTGAGGGCCTCCTCGGGTGAGGCGAACTTGATGCCCCAGTCCCAGTGCGTGGTTTCCGCGTCGCCCCAGCGGACGTAGTGGCGGCCCTGATCGTCGCTCCGCGAGCTCTGCCCGGTCAGGTCGAGTCCCGGCCGGCGCCTCGGCTCGTCCGACTCCGGGATATCCAGTTGCAGTTGCGGATACAGCTCGGCCAGCCGCTGGCGGCACTGCCGCGGGTGCTCGTAGTAGTCGATGCCGCTCAGGTACGTCTCAGCGTCCGGGCACGACCAATGCTCCCAGTGAGGGATGCGCTTCGGGGCCAGTCCCATGTACGCCAGGTAACGATCGCTCGCCATGTCGGTTCTCCTGCAAGAGCTTTCGCGGACCTTTCGTCGCCAAAGTGTATTCGCCGAAATCGGTTTGTCGAGAGGAAAACCCGCACGGCGTTCCATTCTTTCTGTCCCCTTGCCTCGCCCGCGGGTGGCGGGTACACTGGTCGGCGTGTTGGTGTATAAGTGTGGGTGATTTTCTGGAGTGTGGACCCATGGGTCAGGAATTCGCCGGTAAGCTGGTCGTTCAGCCGGCCCATCGTTTTGTGGTTCTGGTCAGCCGGTTCAACAGCTTCATTTCCCAGCAGCTTCTGGTCGGGGCCAAGGACGTCCTGATCCGCCACGGGGCGAGCGAGGAGCAGATCGACGTGGCGTGGGTGCCGGGCTCGTACGAGCTGGCCCTGACCGCCAAACGCCTGGCGGCGGCGGGCCGGTACCAGGCGGTGATCGCTTTGGGCGCGATCATCCGCGGTCAGACGCCACACTTTGACCACGTGGCCTCGCAGACCGCCCGCGGGCTGGCCCAGGTGGGGCTCGAGACGATGGTTCCGGTGGTTTTCGGGGTCATTACCGCCGACAATCTGGAGCAGGCGATCGACCGGGCGGGAACCAAGGCGGGCAACAAGGGGGCCGACGCGGCGATGACCGCGATCGAGATGATCAACCTGTTCGAATCGCTGGAAAAATAGCCCTGGCGCGCCAATAATTAGGTTTCCACTCCCGTGCCGGGGCGGCCGTCGATCGGCTCAGCGTCCCGAAATCAGACAAGATCAGGAGAGCAAAATGTTCGGATCGTTAGGCAATATGATGGGCCTGCTGGGCAACCTGGGCAAGATCGGCAAAGAATATAAGCAGGCCATGGAAGAGCTCAAGGCCAAGCGGATCGAGGGACGGGCCGGGGGCGAGCAGGTCCGCGCGGTGGTCAACGGATTGGGCGACCTGGTCGAGATCAAGATTGCCCCGGAACTGGTCGCCGGCGGTGACGTCGAGATGGTCGAGGACCTGGTGCTGGCGGCGGTGAACTCGGCGACCGAACAGGCCCGGGAGGTGGCGCAGGAACAGATGGCCAAGTTAACCGAGAGTCTGCCCCTGGGCCCGCTGAAGGGACTTCTGGGGCAGTAGAGGGAGAGGCAACAAATGGCTTCCGAGGTGTTGGACAGGCTGATTTCGCATTTGGAGAAACTGCCCGGCCTTGGCCGTCGCAGCGCCGAGCGGATCGCCTTTTACCTGTTGCGGACGGATCGGGACGACGTGTTCGCCCTGGCTGAGGCTGTTCGCGACCTGAAACTGAAGCTGACGCACTGCAGCGTGTGCTACAACCTGACCGACGTGGACCCGTGCCGGATCTGCAGCGATCCGCGGCGCGACCAGTCGGTGGTGTGCGTGGTCGAGCAGCCCAAGGACCTGGCGACGCTTGAGAGCATCGGTTCGTTCGGCGGGGTGTACCACGTCCTGATGGGGCGTCTGGCCCCGCTGGAAGGGGTCGAGGCGTCGGACCTGACCATCGAGGCGCTGGTCCGGCGGATCGAGTCGGGTCAGGTCAAAGAGGTGATCATGGCCACGAATCCGACGCTGGAGGGCGACAGCACGGCGCTGAACGTGGCTTCGCGGCTGGCCGGGCTGCCGGTGAAGATCACGCGGCTGGCCCGGGGCGTGGCGGTGGGCGGTCAGTTGGAGTTCACCTCCAAGGCCACGCTGGCCGATGCCTTGACCGGGCGCAAGGAGCTTTAAGGGGCGGCTCTGACGTGGGCTGTCGCTTTCGGGTGTGGAGACGGACCGCTTTTGTGAAGGGGGCCGACGATGCGGATTTTGATCGCGGGAGGAGCGGGGTTTATCGGTTCGCATCTGACGCGGCGTTACGCCCGCGACGGCCACCACGTGATCGTGGTGGACAACCTGGTGACCGCGCCGTCGTGGAACCTGAGCCTTCTGCACCGCTACGACACGATCGAGTTCGTCAAGCACGATATTTGCGAGCCGTTGCCGTTCGACGTGGGGCCGCTGGACGCGGTGATCGATATGGCGTGTCCGGCCAGCCCGGTGGACTTTGAGCCGCTGTCGCTGGAGATTTTGCGGGTCTGCTCGGCGGGCGTGGGCAACCTGTTGGAGCTGGCCCGGGCCAACGGCTGCCCGTTCCTCCACGCCAGCACCAGCGAATGCTACGGCGATCCTCAGGTGCATCCGCAGCCGGAGAGTTATTGGGGGCACGTGAACCCGATCGGTCCGCGAAGCTGCTACGACGAGGGCAAGCGGTTCGCCGAGGCGCTGGTGGTCAACTACCACCGGCGGCACGGCGTGCCGACCCACCTGGCGCGGATTTTCAACACCTACGGCCCGGACATGCGCTTAAGCGACGGTCGGGTCATGCCGTCGTTCATCACCCAGGCTTTGCGGAACGAGCCGGTCACGCCGTACGGCGACGGTTCGCAGACCCGCAGCTTCTGCTATGTCGATGATCTGGTCGAGGGCCTGGTGCGGCTTTTGGAGTCGGACTACGTGTATCCGGTGAATCTCGGCAACCCCGATGAGGTGACGATTCGCCAACTGGCCGAGGAGATCATCGACATTACCGGAAGCACCAGCCGCATCGCGTACCGCCCGTTGCCCCAGGACGACCCGAAGGTCCGCCGGCCGGACATCGGTCTGGCCCGGGAACTGTTGAACTGGTCTCCGCGGACCGATAGAATAGAAGGCCTGAAGGCAACGGTCGATTACTTCCGCCAGAAGCTGGACGAAGGGCATGGCTAAACCGTTCGCGTATATCCGGCTGCTGCGGCCGGTGCACTGGAGCAAGAACGTCTTCGTGTTCGCGGCGCTGATCTTCGCCGAGCAGAACCTGATGTTCGAGCCCGACAAGATCGTCGCGACCCTCATCGCCTTCGGGTCGTTCTGCCTGATTTCGAGTTTCGCGTACGTCATCAACGACATCCACGACGTCGAGCAGGACCGGCTGCACCCGCGCAAGCGCAAGCGTCCGCTGGCCAGCGGCGAGGTGCCGATGCACGCCGCGTGGACGCTGGCGGTGGCGCTGGTGCTGGCCGGGGTGTTTCTGGCGTTCGGGTTCAAATTCCTGTTGGGCGTCGTGGCGGCGGCGTACCTGCTGCTGAACGTCGGTTATTCGTTCTGGTTCAAGCACATGCTGATCATCGACGTGATGTGCATCGCCATCGGCTTTGTGCTGCGGGCGCTGGCCGGGGTGTTCGCGATCGGCGTCCCGCTGAGCCCGTGGTTGATCGTCTGCACATTCACGCTGTGCCTGTTCGTGGGGTTCGGCAAACGGCGGACGGAACTGGCGGTGGCCAAGAACGACCACCAGCTCGCCAGCGACCGTCGGCCGGTGCTGGCCAACTACACGCTGGAGCTTCTGGGCCACCTGCTGAGCATCTCAGCCGCCCTGGCCGTCATCACGTTCCTGCTTTACACGATGGACCCGAGCACGGCTGCCAAGTTCGGCACCAACTACCTGATCTACACGGTGCCTTTCGTGGTCTACGGCGTTTTCCGGTTCGCGGTGATCATCCAGACCGGCAAGTACGACGGGCCGATGGAACTGCTGGTCGAGGACCGGCCGTTTCAGGCGACGGTGATCGTGTGGCTGGTGCTGGCCGCGGTGATCGTCCACGAAGGCCCGCAGATTCGGATCTGGCTTCACCGGTTGGCCGACTGGTACTGACCGCGTCGGCTATTGCGGGATTCGGACGACCACGGTCTTGACCTGGAGCCACTCGCCGACCGGAGCGGGCGTGACGGCTGCCTGATACTCCCTGCCGTTCGCGCGGACCATCGCCGTATACTCTCCGGCGCCCGACTTGCACCAGAACCAGGCTTTACCCTCCGCGTCGGCGACCACGCCGATCGGCGCGCCCGGTTGATCGGTCGGGATCAGCCAGACCGGGGTATCGGCCATCGGCTTGCCGGCTGGGTCGAGGATTTGGACGATGACCTCCGGGCTGAACCGCGGTTCGAGCTTGGGCACCTCGTCGAAGTTGTCCTTCAGCGCGTCGTAGGTCCGCAGGTATGTCGCGCGAGGCGCAGCGGGGTCGAAGAAGTTGTACGTGCCGCGGCCCCAGATGATGTGCTTCCGCTTGATCTGTTCGCCGGATTGAGCGGGCCATGCGATCTCCGGCGACGCGCCGCTGTAGTCGGCGCCGTCCCAGAGGGAAATGAAGGGGTGGTAGCGTTTGGTGGAGGCGAAGGGCCAGATGCCGGCCACGTCAATGGCGCGAAAGGCCTGAATCCGGCCGGCCATGTAGAGGGTTGCCGCGTTCAGCCGTCGCCAGAAGTGGGGCCGCGGGTCCTGGCCCTGTTGCCGAAGGCTGCGGACCTCGCCCTGGTAGGTCCAGCCGAAGTCGCCGCCGAGGCTCACCTCGCCGAGGGTGACCGGTTTGCCGTATTTCTCTTTCCAGCCGCTGAAGAACCGCGGCTGAACGTAGTGGCCGTCGATCACGTCGACGCGGTCGTCCTTGTAGGCGTCGGTGTAGAGGAAGGTGTGCCCGCCGTTGTTGACGACCGGCCGGGTGGGGTCGATTTCCTTGACCGCACCGTCCAGGCGGAGTTGGATTTCAGCGGTTCGTTTGACCGACTCATCGACGTCGGTGGTTTCGCGGATCGACCCGAACTCATTCTCCGTGCTCCACATCACGCACGAGGGATGATTGCGCTGGTTCCGGACCTGGTCGCAGACCCAACCGACGGCCCTCATCGCTTGCTCAACGTTCGGAAGGCCGTCGTCGCCGACCGCGTCGGCGGGCAGGCTGAAGTTGCTCTCCTGGCAGATGAGCATGCCCATCTCATCGGCCAGGTCGAGGTTCTCGGGAAAGAGCATGCCGCCCTTGTGAAAGCGGAGCATGTTGACGTTGGCCTGCTGAACGTGGTCGGCGTAGTGCCAGCGGAGATGACAGCGGTGGAACGGAAGCTCCCACGCGGCGATGCTTTCGCCCTGAATGTGGAAGGGCTTCTGGCCGTTGAAGACAAAATCGACGCCATCGACCCGGAACTCGCGGAACCCGAAACGGGTGAACCGCCGGTCGAGCGCCCGGCCGTCGGCGTCGGTCAGTTGCACTTCGAGGAAGTACAGATAGGGATTGCCCGGTCCCCAAAACTCAGGGTCGCTCCAGGGCTTGCGGAGCGCGATCCGCGTGTCGCTTGCCGCAAGCGGCGTTGAGCCGAGGTCCAGAACCGTCCGGCTTGCGTCGCGGACAGACGCCGCCAACACCGCGCCGGATTCCGGCAGGTCGGCCAGTTCCAGGTCGACGTCGAGCGCCATGTCGCGCACGGAGGTCTTGACGAACACGTCGGCGATCCGCGACCGGCCGGTGACGTTAAGGAAGACGTCGCGGTATGGGCCGGTCTGCCGCGGCCGGTGGGTTCGCCAGTGGTGCGACGAGTCGCCGCGCGAGAAGTGCCGAGTCACGCCGGGAACGATCGAGTGCAGGACCAGCCGATCCTTGATCCGCTCGAACGGCGCGTTGCCCGGCGTCGAGAAGAACAGGACGCTGTGGTCCCATTCGAGCTGGCGGTGGTAGAGGCCGTCGCCTTCGACGGCGACCTGATTGGCGCTGCCGGTCTTCCGGGCGATGTTCTGCCCGTCGAGCAGGATTTCCACCTCATCGGGTTTCTGGTCGTAAGCCCCGCGCACCATCGTCAGCCGATACGCATGCCCCTTGTAGTGCGACACGTCGGCGGCCAGCGAGGCCATCGGCTGATGGAGCGGAAGGGGGATGATGCCCTTGTAGACGTTCTCGGCGAACAGGCAGATGGTGTTGTCCCGGCCGAAGCGAAGGCGGTCGGTCAGATCGACCTTGAAGGGCAGGATTCCCTCGTGGTAGTCCACCTTTTCGCCGTTGCAGAAGACGGTGGCGAAATCGGCGACGGCTTGGAATTCGATCGTGATGCGCTTGTCGCTCCATTCTGACGGGCAGTAGACGCTTTTCCTGAACCACGCGCCGATGATGTCCTCGTTGACGTTGAAGATTTCATCGCCGACGTCGCACGGGACGTTGATCGGCCGCCAGTCGTCCGCGGGGATCGCCGTTCCGTCGTCGCCGACCTTGCCCGGCTGCCATTGCCACTGGCCGTTGAGGCACAATTGTCCTCCGAGCCACTCGGGCTGTTGCGCCGCCGGCGCCAGCGCGGTCTCGACGACCTCGGCGGGCGGGGCCTCGACGCCGGCGGGCTTGAGTTCGACGTAACCGGAATAGACGTGCTCGGGCAGAAACGGCGTGACCTGGAAAACTCCGGTCACCGCGGCCAAGCCGTGCTCGAAGTCTTCACCGTCGGGAATGAAGTGATGGCGCGGATTGGCTTCGTAATGCCACTGTCCGATGCCGGTGGCGTCCTCGACGGTCGCGGCGATCTCGAAGCCGTCCTTGCGGCTGGTCAGGTATTCCAGGACCGCCGGTTCGGTAAACAGGAACTGCCCGCGAAGGTCGCCGGCGTCCAGTTGGATCGATTTGACGACGCCGGCAATCTCGCAGCTCGCCGACGCGGGCGTCTCGGCACGATAGCGGACCACGTCGATGCGGGCCTGCTTGACGTCGCTGTTGGCGGCGATGGGGAGCCGCCGCTGGACGACGATCCGCGTCGGGCCCGCGGTCCACTTCAGCGCGGTCTTGGCCCGCTGGCGGTACTCGCAGAGCGTGTAGCCGGCCATCCGGTGCCGCCGCGGCTCCGGGCCGATTTCGATCGGCGCGTCGGAGGCGGTGATCGCGATGCACACCGGCGTGGCGGCGCTGTCGGTGCTGCGGAAGACGATGTGGCTGACCGGCTTTTGCGGATGAGGGTTCTTCCATTCGTAGAGGTAGAACCCGACGAATCCTTTCTCGAGGTTCTGGCCGACCCATGCGACGTGGGCGAAGCGGGCGGAATCGTCCCTGGGCTCCCACCAGTCGGCGATCTCATGGTCGCTGCGCAGGGGGATGGTCTCTGTCCCGCCGTCGGCGTAGTGGATCACGTAGTCGGCCATGTGGATGTTGCTTCCGCCCCAGGCTGCTGTGTGGAGGAAGTAAAGGAACGGCGCGGCGGCGTTGACCTGGATGGGGTCGCCGGCGAGCGGTGCGAGCGGGGTGTGCTTGCCTCTCAACAGGATGCAGGCGGGTCGCGGCGCGTTGCCGACGACTTCGAGCCGGTCGTTGATGTGGAAGGGCACGTTGCGGAAGAACTGGTAGCCGCGCGGGATGAACCGCAGGTCGTTGGCGCCCTGATCGGTCCATCCGCCGGCGCCGTCGTCCGACTTATCATCCTCGAACCGGCGGTTGGCGACCTCGTCGAGGTAGATATAAGTGACCGCGCCGCTCTTGCCGGGCCCGTTGCCGACGGTCTCCTCCGCTGTGGCTTCATCGAGATTTGAGGTCAGGATGCGGACACGGCGGACCAGGACCGTGGCTGGGATGGCGGGGTTGCCGTGCTGGCTGATCCCGATCTCGACGGTGAAGGGGTGGATCAGCCACTGCTTGGGGATCAGGTCGAGCAGGACGATCTCCTTTGTGGCCTGCCCGCGCGAGACCTCCAGGACGGCGGTGCCGTTGGTGATGGTCAGTGTGGTCCGGCAGTCGCCGGTGAACTTGAAGGGCAGCGGCTGTGGCGGGATGACCGTGGTGTTCCGGCCCTCGCGGTGCCGCCTGACGAGGCAGACGCTGTTGTCGTTGCCGTGGTTGATGTGGATCCAGACGGACGGTTCCTGATGGGTATTGCCGTCCTTGGGATAGAGCATAATCGTGAAGTCGCGGTAGATCTCGAGGCCGGCGGTGTCGATCTCGATGCGCACCGTGGCCCCGTCGATCGAAAACCCCGGTTCGTACCGGATGGCGTGGCCCGCCCATTCGTGGCCCTCGCCGGCAAGGCTCTCGATGCGAAGGTTCGAGCCGTCGGCCTCGACCGTGCCGCGGTCGGAAGAACGGACCCAGCCGGGCAGCGTTTCGAAGTTCTCCGCGCTCAGTTCGGAGACGACCTTCCACTCCGCTGCATCCTCCGCCAGGGCGGTGTAGAAGAACGCCGCGGTCAACAGAACCGACACCATCCACGTCACCGTTTTCATCGGATTTCCTCGCACAAAGCTGCTGTATGGAGGGACTAGAGGCTATCCGGCTGCCACGGCGACCGGCGAAGACTCACCATCGATAGCCCCAGTAAAAAGCGTTGTAGTAGTCTCCAGCCGTTGGGAGGGCGGTTTGGGCGATTGCGTGGCCGTCGAAGAAGAAGAAATTCGACGAGTTGTTATGGACGAAGTAGCCGCCCGCTACCATTTCCTCGCCTTCGAAGCCGCCCCATCCCCATTTATTGTTCTGAGGAAAACACGCGTACTCGAACTCGGGTTCGCCGTAGAGATCGTGCGTCCCGCACCACAGCATGACGCTCCGACTGGGGGGCTCGGGCAGATCTTCCGGGGCCGGCAAGACCCTTGCTCGCCCCAACTGCCAGTTCACGGAATAGCCGGCTGAATGGGCGGTCGGCGGCGCTCCTCCCAGGAAGTTCGTACAGTAGATACTCGCCCGCTGGCTGGAGACCTGCGTCCTGTCACTGGACATGCGTGTGTTGACATACTTGCCGATTCCCCACCACTCGTTGCCGAACCTGTCTTTCGTTGCATCAGAATACCAGCCGAAGTAGGCATAGCGATCTGAGGGAAGGGGGTCATTATCGCTAGTAGGCTTCCATCCTCCCCAATCCCGAAAACCAACAGGACCTTCGCGGAAGCCCTCGTCGTGATAGTAGGTGAACATGACCGCAAGCTGGTGGAACCGGTGCAGGCAGGTTACCGACTTGGCCTTCGCCGTCGCCATGCTCAGCGCCGGCAG
>Ga0123328_1001405_pt1 | contig 23662 bp, 16 predicted proteins | sample BioC12SIPDNA_2_FD_89702 | JGI IMG/M metagenome (GOLD analysis project Ga0123328, IMG submission 89702) | Anaerobic biogas reactor microbial communites from Washington, USA - Biogas_R1_A C12 SIP DNA | ecosystem: Engineered > Bioreactor > Anaerobic > Unclassified | place: Washington, USA...
GAGGGCCTCGAGCGCAACCACCTCGGTGTCGAGCCCCCGGGGATACGTCCGCACGAGCGTATTGGACGCATAGTCCGGCTGATGCTGCTGAAAAGCGCTGACCACGCGGTCGATCACGCCCCAGTCGATCAGCGGACAATCGGACGTGATCCGGACCACTGTCCCCGCTCGACAGGCCTCCGCGGCTCTGAAATAACGATCCAGCACATCCGCCTCGCTGCCGCGAAAACAGCCGATCCCGAGCCGCCGACACTCGGCGACAATCGGGTCGTCCTGGACGGACGTGCTCGTCGCGACGACGACCTCGTCGAGTGCCGCCGACCGGCGCGTCCGCCGGACGACGCGAGCGAGCATCGTCCGCCCCCCCAAGTCCTCAAGGACCTTGCCCGGCAGACGCGTACTGCCCATTCTGGCCTGAATGATCGCGACAACTCGCATGTGTCCGGCTTCCTTGCCTGAAACGACGACGAAACCTACGCCTGACCAACGGCCGGAACCGTTCGAAAACACGGGCCCATGCTAGACGTTTTCCGGCAACCGGTCAAACCCAATCGCGACCTGCGGGGGGCGCTGCGGACGCTGCGTCCGTCCGCCGCCCGAAGCCCGGCCCGAAACCTTGCGACGCGCGGAGCGCGCGGCCGCGCGTCGTCCGTGCGGCCGTCCGCCTAGGGAGTCTGGCTCGAAGAACCGGCCTCCGCGGACAAGCCGTTGGAGATGAATCGCTCGACCCGATGGACGCTCTGGCCGCCAATAATCCGCCATAGCCGCCAACCGAGCGGTGTGCGGCGGTACATCACCAGTTGCGGGATCGGCCCCCCCTTGGTCAATTGCCGTCCCAGTTCCCGTTCCTGGTCAACGTCGACTTCTGCATAAGAAATCTGCTTGAAGACTTCGCTCTTCTTCAGCTGGGGCACCACGGTCTGCTTCATCTGAACACATGCCGGGCACCACTCGGCTCCGACAAGCACGACCATCGGCCGCCCGGTCTTGGCGGTCTCCCGATGGGCCTTGCTGTAGCTTGCATCCTGGTTCTCCGCTCCAATCAGCGCCGCTTGGATCAAGATCGCCATGCCTAGGGTCGTCACATTCATCTCCTTAATCTCGTTTTCGAGCGTACTGAGAGCCGCTCAGCTTTCCATGGGACCAAAGCTCGCAGAAAGACCACACTCGCTCCGCCCGGGGGGTGTCTCGTGGGCAGTGGAAGGGACGTGCTGTAAGACTGGTGTCGGGTGGGATCGGACCGCCTTGGCGCTGTCTCCTGGTAGTCGTGTCAAAGGCTGTCCGGAGTGGCAGACCGGCGCGTCAAGTTCTTGCCCGGGAACTTGGAGAAAGTGCGCGGTCTGTAGCCCGGGATATTGGCTCCAAATCCGTTGGTCCAGGGCCGTCGATCGATCATGAAGGTAACAGTGTAACTGCGGAAAATGCACACGCAAGAGGGTGTACCCAGAAGGGGAAGGATTTTTGCCCTAGGAATGCCTGGAAGACAATAACGGCAGTCTTCAGCGAAAAACATCCTGCCAGGGGGAACGCCCTGACTTTGCGGGGCTATTGTCCCCCGAACAATGTGGGATAACCCGGATCGCCTTCAGGTGCAATCCGCGTGTTCCGTCCGTGGCCCTTCGTGAACAACCCGGTACGGTGCAAGGCTTCGCTCGCCAGTGGCCACAAGTCTGCGGGGCTGGGTTCTTCGATCGTGTCATTCGCGTTTCCCCGTTCAAGAAATCTCCAACGCATGACCGGTCCGGAAAAACTGGCAGATTGTCTCAACGGGACGCAGCCTCTTTTCGGAGGGCGACGATCCCCCGCCGCGTTGTAAAAACAACGCAGCCGACTTTTACCGGACGGGGTTTTGAGGCGCTCGGCCGCGTCCGCTATAATCGTTGTGTTGGCTTGGCGATGCGTTGCTTCCGGTCCAGTGTTCCCTGCCCATGCATCGAGACAGTTCGGCGCGCAGCCCCCGCTTTGTCCTCTCTTGGCGATCTGATTCGTGAAACTCCGCGTCGGCTTAATCGGTCTGGGAAACGCTTGGGAAAACCGCCATCATCCGGCGCTGCGCGCCCTCTCGGATCGGTTCGAGGTGACGGCCGTTTTTGACCAGGTGACGCACCGGGCGGCAACGGCCGCGGCGCTGCTCGAAACGGTCCACGTCGAGGGGTTTCGCGATCTGGTCCACCGCGAAGACGTCGACGCTGTGCTGATGCTCGGCGACGGCTGGTACGGCGTCGTTCCCGTGTTGGCGGCCTGCGCGTCGGGCAAGTCGGTCTACTTTGCCCGATCGATCGATATTGCGCCCGAACAGGCCGCGGATATGCACCGCCATGTGCAGCGCGCCGGCATCGCCTTCCTTGCGGAGTTTGTCCGCCGCCACTCGCCGGCGACTGTCCGGCTGAAGGAATTGATTGCCACCTCCCTGGGCGAACCGAGACTCCTGTTCTGCCACGCGCGAAACCCGCTCCCAAGCGGAGCGGATCACCCGTGTATCGGGGGAACGGACCCTTGCCGCCAGGAGATCCTCGAGCTGATCGATTGGTGTCGGTTCGTGGTTGGGAGCGAGCCGCGCTGGGTCGTGTCGACCGCGCACCGCGAGCTGCCTCGCTTTCCCAACGACGTCGGGCAAGTCGATTACCAGAGCATCTCCCTCGATTTCTCGGAACGCGAACTGCCCGGCACGGGCGCGATGGCCGAAATCCGTTGCAGCCGATACATCCCCCACGATTGGACCGAGGCGCTCGGCTACCGCCCGCAGGCCGGAGCGCAGATCGCCTGCCAGCGAGGGATCGCCTTTCTCGACTTGCCATCGACGTTGGTCTGGTTTGACCAGGCGGGCAGGCATCAAGAGCCGCTGGATAACGAGCGGCCCGTCGGGCAGGTGCTGCTGACCCGTTTCCACCGGGCGGTCACAAGTCTCGTCGCCAAGGCTTCCGACCTGGAGGATGCCTGCCGGGCGATTCACATCCTCGACCAGGCCGCGCGCAGCCAGGAGGAAGGCCGCCGCATCGAGCTCGCCTGACTCGGCGGCTGTATCCATCGCAATTCCCGTCACAGCCATGCCCCATCCACAGATCGACGCCGCCAGGCTCACCGTGTTTCCGCTTGCCGAGCGCAGGAGCCTCACCCGGATCGAGACGATCGCCGCCGACCCGAATGCACCGCCGCGGCCCGTCGGCGAACCGCTGGCCGAAAAAGTCCAGCGCGTTGCTGGCCGCATGCGGGCTGCGCAAGAAAGCGGCGCCGCGGTCATGCTCGCTTACGGCGCCCACCTGGTGAAAAACGGCGGCGGGCCGCTCGTCAACCGAATGATCGAGCGGGGGGCGATCACGCACCTGGCCACGCAGGGAGCCGGCGTGATCCACGATTGGGAGTTCGCCTTTCTTGGGGCCTCCACGGAATCGGTCCGCGAAAACGCCCCCCTCGGCCGCTTCGGCAGTTGGGATGAAACCGGCCGCTGGATCAACCTCGCCGTGGCCGCTGGAGCCGCTGAAGGCCTCGGGTTCGGCGAGGCCCTCGGCCGCATGGTGGAAAGCGAGTCGCTCGCCGTGCCCGACCCGGCCGAACTGGAACGCTCCATTGTCCAGGCCCCTCGCCACCCGCTCTGCGCCGCCAGGGCCGATCTGGCGGCGATGATCCGCGAACACAAAATCCCCGCCGGGCGGCTCGTCGTCCGCCATCCCTACAAGGAGTTCTCGATTCTCGCGCGCGCCTATCGCCACCGGGTGCCGCTGACCGTCCATCCCGGCATCGGCTACGACATCATCGTCAATCACCCCATGTACCACGGCGCGGCAATCGGCCGCGCGGCGACGACCGATGCCCGCATCTTCGCGCACAGCGTCGATCGCCTCGACGGTGGCGCGTATCTCTCCGTCGGATCGGCGATCATGAGCCCCCAGGTCTTCGAAAAGGCGCTCAGCGCCGTCAACAACCTCCGCGCCGCCGAGGGCCGGCCCTTCCTCCGCGGCCACCTGATCGCCGTCGTCGACATCCAGGACGCCGGCGCCTGGGACTGGACCGCCGGAGAGCCTCCCAAGACCGACCCGGCCTACTACCTCCGCTTCTGCAAGACCTTCGCCCGGATGGCCGGCCAGGTCGAGTATCTGCAAATGGACAATCTGGCGTTTCTCCGGGCGATTGGCAGCCGAGACTAGCCCGAGATCGAATTACAAGTTGGCAGCCAGAACGCCGGCATCCACTTGGAAGTAACGGGCGAGCTTGCGAATCACACTCCGACTGAACGGCCTCCTGCCCGCCAGGACTTCGGAAATCGTGGACTTCGGGATCTGAGTGTCGCGGTGCAATTCCGCCTGGGTCACACCCTTGGCTTCCATGAAGTGTCGAAGCATGTCGGCATCCGAGGCCGGCCCGATGGCATGATGCTGGTCTTCGTAGGCGGCCACCAGGTCGCTCAACGCATCGAGATACATCTCCTCGCCTTGGTTCAGCCGGTCCTTGGCAAGCAGCCGGTCCATCACGTTCTGAGCTTCCTGAAGATGCTCATCGGACTTGACCGACGCCAGGGGGAACACCTGCACAAGCTCCAGGTAGGCATCCCGGCAGCCGCGTTTTAAACCGAACCGGGTCACAGTCTCACCATCCTTTTCGATCCCGCCGGGGACTGCTGCGGGAAATTCTCCGCGTCGCCTTCTTCTCGGGTGGTGAAGAATAGCAGCCGCATGCGTCCTTCCACAAGTCTTTGTCGTACTCTTCGTGCGTCATCACCTTGAGGATGAAGACCTTCTGACTTGGATACAGAACACGGGTGGCCAATCGGTATTTGTTTCCGCCGATGTTGAAGACTACGCAGTTCCCGACGAGACTGGCTGTGCCATAGTCGGCTTTTACGTCGCCCCAGGATTGCCACACCACGGTTCTATGGCTCACGTGCGCGTGCCAGGCACGAAGCGGTCCCTCGGAGTCTTCGTAGCCGGGTGTTTCCCAAAACTGCCTCAGACGGCTTTTGGAAACCACTCGCATCCGGTTCTACTCCACACGTCAGCAGCCAAACTCATTATAGTTCGCAAGATGCGAACTAACAAGAGCGGAATTCGCAACATGCGAATCATAGGCCAGCTTCTGCCCCCCGCGTCTTCTCAAGCCGCCTCGGCGCCCCCGTCGCCCAAGTCGCCATTCTCGCCGTAGGCCTCGTCCCGGCGGCCGTCGCTCAGCGAGTCGCCCGCCCACCAATTCTCCTCGTCGACCGGTTCCTCCACCAGCTCGTCGTACTCGTCTTCGTAACGGTCGTCCCAATCGTCGTGCCGGCGGCGCCGCAGGGAACGTCTCCAAGTGCGTTCCTCTGTATCCTCCTCCGCATCTTCATCCGGCTCGTCGTCCCAACGATCTTCAGATTCTTCCTCGTCGTCCACCTCTTCCCAATTGTCTTCGGATCCCTCTTCTTCGGATTCCTCCCCCTCCCCCTCGCCGTGCTCAGCAGGCGTCTCGTCATCCGGATCGCCGGGTTGGTCTCGGCCGGTATCCTCCCAGAGATCGTCCGGCTCCGCCTCTTGCGTTTCATCGGGCCGTTCGTTTTCGTCGTCGAAGTAGAATCTCCGCTCCTCGCTTTTTACGGACGTCTCGAAGAGCGGGGCCTCGTCCTCCTCGCCAAGCTCGATAATCTCAGGCTCTTCGACTGTCGGCGGCTCTTCCACCAATCCAGCGGCGGGCATCTCCTCCGGCTCTTCCGCCTCCCACTCCCACTCCAATGCCGGTTGCGGTTCCGGTTCTTCAACAGCCGGCGTCGGGACTCGCTTCGGCCGCTTCGGCCGCGTGCGGGTTTTCTTTCTAGGGGCCGATTCAACTCGGGCGGCTTCAAGCCGCCTGGGTGCTGCGTAGGCCGGCAGCGTATTGACCGGCGTCTTGAGCGCCTTGAAGATCTTCTGGATATGTTCGTGGCAGGTGAACAGGAGCACCTGGTGCCCCAGCGCGGCGAAATCCCGCATCACCGCCGCGGCCGCCCTGGCGCGATCGACGTCGAAATTCACCAGCACATCGTCGAGAATCAACGGCATCACCGTGCCCCGCCGGGCGAACGCGGCGGCCAGCGCCAGCCGCAGGCATATGAACAGTTGTTCCCGCGTGCCGTGCGAGAGAATCTCCACCGAGCGGGGATTCCCCTCGTGGTCGTCGACGTAGAGCGCGTCTTCGTCCAGCGGCGTCCAAACCCGGCTGTAGCGCCCCCCGGTCATCCGCTGCAAGTAGTCGGAGGCCTCTTGCAGGGTTTCGGGCTGGCGATCGCGCTCGTAGGCCACCCGCAGGTCGGCAAGCGTGCGGCAGGCCACCGCGCGGACGCGCCAGCGGTGCAGGGCGTCGGCCAGTTGCCGCTCGATCGTGTTCATTTCGAGTTGCCGGGCGGCCGGCCCCCGGTCGTCGGAGAGCAGGCGGAGTTGTTCGGCAAACCGGCCGCGCTGCTCGGCGGCTTGCCGCAGGGCCTTTTCAGTCCCGGCGAGCTTTTCAGCCAGGACCTCGCGGCGGCTTCGCAGGGTCTCGGCGGACTGGCCCTGGAGCGCCTCGGCGATCGCTTCGCTCGGCGAGTATCCGCCGATCGCCGCCTCGATCTGCTGTTGGACGCCCAGCAGCCGATTGCGGAGTCCGTTGACCTCCGCCAACCGCGCCATCTGGCCGCGAAGCTGTTTCTCATCGGCGGCGCCGGCCGCTCGAAGCAGCCGGCGTCGATAGGATTTGAGCTGGCGGACCGACTTGTCCACCCGCTTTCGTTTGCGTCGCAGCCGCCGCGCCTTGCCGCGTAGTTCGACGAGCCGTTTCTGCCGCGCCTCCTGCTCGGCCAGCGCGCGGCGGAGGAGACGCAGACCAGCAGCGGGGTCGTCCGGCGGCGCGGCGAGCCCCGCCTCGGCCAGCAGGTCGGCAATTCGCCGCGTCAGCGCCTCGCGTTCGCGGGTCCGCTGCTTCAGTTCCTCGTAGCGATGCTCGAGTCGGCGGCGCAGATCGGCCATCTCCTCGTTGCGGGAAAGCAGGTCCCGGACCTGCGTGGGCGCCAGGTCGGCCGGCAGGCCGATCGAGGCGAGCGCCTGACGCCACCGCTTGTGGGCGTCGCTGGCGGCCTGTTTGGCCCGCTCGAGCCGCTCGGCGGCCGACTCCGCCGAGGACTGGGCCGCCAGGCGCTGCGCATCCCGCCCAACGAACGCCTCCAACTCGGCCAGTTCCCGTTCGGCGACCCGCAATCGCTGCTGGATGGGGCCTTCGCCCGGCGGCAGGTTGCGGTCGAGGTGTTCGCGTTCGCGGCGGATGTCCTTGACCTGGGCTTCGAGCATTGCGGCCTGCCGCCGGCAGGCGGTCAACCGCCGTGCGCTTGCCCGTTCCCAGACCGCCTTGGTCGAGACAATCGCCACCAGCCCGACGATCCAGAGGATAGCCAAGGGCCAACCCCAGTAGCTGAAGCCGCCCCGGGAGTAGATCGCCAGCGTGAGCAGGAGCATGGAGCCGGCGATGAACGTCCCCCCCATCGAAAGCATCACCCACGTGGGCATCACCTGGTTGTCGATCAGGCGGTGTGTCTGTGCCTCGAGCTGCCCCTGGTGTTCGACCATCTGTTCGAGCCGCTGGTCGATCTGGACGCGGCGGCGGAGCTGCGAGACGGCCTCGCCTTGACGCTTCAGGGCGGTCTGAAGATCGTCGGCATTCCATGCCTTGAGGTCCTTCTCAACTTGCTCGGCCAGCGACAGGGCGCGTTCCTCTTCCTCGGCGAGGGCCTTCTGGGCTTCCTCGACGGCTGCCCGAGCGCGCTTCATCGCGCGCGCCGGACGGCGGAGGGCCTGGAACGCGCTGGTTGAGAGCCCGGAGAGTTGGTTCGCCCCCCCCTCGCTCAAGCCGAATTGGCGGCGTTGGAGGGCGAAGCGGGCCTCCAGCTCCTCGATCTCCGTTTTCAACTCGGCCGATCGGGTGGCGAGCGTCGACAGCCAGCCCTCCTGTTCCCGCAAGGCTTCAATCCGCGGCGCCAGGCGTTCCAGCGTTTCGTTGACCTTCAAGGCCCGGGCTTCGTGGCATAATCGCGACCAGGCCGCCTTCCAGCGCGAGAGATACTCGCGACGCCTGGCGAGGCGGTCGCCGATCGCCTCGAGCCTGTGCATGGCATCCTCGGGAATCGATTCGACCGGTCCGCATGCGGCGAGTTGCCGCTGGGCCGAATCGCGTTGCAGCCAGAGGGGTTGAACCGTGGCGGCAATCTCGGCAAGGCGGACTTCGTGGCGCAGCCGGCGCGCCTCCTCTTCCAGCATCGCCAGGTCGCGCTCGACCCGCGCCTGCTCGCCCGAAAGCCGCCCGAAGTCGTGGCTGATCCGCCCGATCTGCTCGATCTCGGCTCGCAGCCGATTGCGCTGTTCCAGCAGTCGGCTGATTTCGCACGCGCCGCCTCCGGCGTCGAGGATCCGGTTGCGGGCCTCTTCGAGGGAACGGACCACGTCGATCAGCGAAATCGAGCCCAGCCCCGAACTCATCTGGTAGAGCATCGCGGCGGCCTGGGGATCCGTCAGGGTGCCCAGTTCCTGGAGTTCGCGGAGCCCCACGCAGAAGACGTGATTGAACAGGTGCTCGTCGATGCTGCCGAGAATCGCCTTCAGGGCAGACTCACCCTGCCGCGTGCCGTCGGGATAGTTGACGGTCAGCGGATCGCCGACGGCGGGCTCGCCGCGATTGGCGCGGCGAACCACGTCGACCCGTCCCTCGGCGGCCAGGATGCCGAGCGTTCCGCCCGCTCGCTCCCCGTCGACGGCGGCAAGATAGCGGCGCCGCTCGGGCGAGAAGCCGTAGAACACGGAACGGACGAACTGCATCAACGTGGTCTTCCCAGCCTCGTTCGGGCCATAGAAGACATTGAGCCCCTCGGAGAGGCCGCCGATTTCCAGGTCGCGGAACACCCCGAAGCCGTCTACGCGCAGTCCTGTGATTCTCACGATTCTGGTCCCTCTGGGGTCAGCAGATCGACGCCCAACATGGCCGCCTCGGCCAGGATTCGTTTCAGCTCTTGCTCGTCGGAAACGGTCGCCGCCGCCGAGAGCCAGCCGGCCAGATAGCATTCCGGCAGATACTCGGTCAGATCGATTTCCGCCCGCGGTTTCTCGCGCCAATCGCGAATCATCCGCAGGAAGTCGCCGCGAACCGTCTCCTGCTCGAACCAGGGCGGCGGCACGCAGATCGCCGCCTCGGCCTCGAGGGTCAGGCTCCAGAGTGCGGGCTGCCCGAAACCGTACTCCTTCCGCAGCATTTCCACCAATTCGTCGGCCAGGCCGCCTCGCCGAATCGCGGTGAGCAACCGGCCGCTGCCGGACACCGTCCAGGAAATCATGCTGTCCACGGCGGGATGCGCCTGCCCGAGCAGCTCGATCCGCTGGCGGAGAATCGTCTCGAGGTCTTTCCGCGTGTCGCTCTGGCCGACGTCGACTTGCTCCGCGTGCCAGCGAAAAACGTGGGTTGTGATCGGCGTCAAACGGATCGTCCTCCGCGGGTCGACCTCGACCAGCGTGCAGCCGAACTGCCCGGTATCACTCGGGCTGCGGCCCTGCGGCGTGCCCGGATAGTGGGCCGCCTCCGGGCCGCTGAAGAGCGTCTGCCGTTGATGGCGCCCGCCGAGAGCCCAATAGCCGATCTCCCGCCGTTTGAGCGATTCGGGATCGGCGCCGCCGTGCGTTACGGCGATCGTGAACAATCCGCCCGGTTCGGCCGCGTATTCATTGGGCCGCAATCGGCGGCCTTGCGTCCGGCTAGCGCCGAGCAGTCGCACCACCGGTTCGGACTGGCGGTTGAAGATCACCTCTTCGGGCCTTCCGACCGGGAAGAAGACGACGTTGTCGGGCAAGCGAACCGACGGCGGCCAGGCCTCTGGAGGGTCGACCAGGCCGCCCGCCCAGTAGACCGGGATACCACGCGCGGCCAGCTTCTCGCATTGCTCGACGAGAAACAGGGGACCGCGGGGCCCAGTCCGCGCCGCGTCGAGCAAATCGCCCGAAATCACCAAAAAGTCAGCATGCTCGGAACATGCCGCGTCAAAGACGCGTTCGGCGGCTCGATAGGGAGACTGAAGAAACAGGTCTGTAAGATGCGTCGGGACGTGGGCGACGCCCCGCGGGACCTCCTCGAGGTGCAGGTCCGCCGCGTGAACAAACCGAAACGGACGGTTCGACATGAGAGCCTCCTTGCCTCGCTCGATGGCCAGGGCGACGGCGTCTTGCTCCAGACCGATCGGCGGCGTGTAACACGTTTCGACACGGCAGTTTACAACGTCAAGGCGAATCGTGCTACACCGTTTCTTCGCAACCCCCTCCGCAGAAGGAGGGTCGCTGGCTGTCAGCTCGGGGTTCTCAGCGGGCCCGCCGTTGCCCCCTCCCGCGTTACACGCAGATCGCCGTGTCGAGAGAACGCTGCGATCGCCATGGCCAGCAGAGCCCCCACCGGCGCGGCAAACCGATCGACTACCGTGGCGGCTGGCGATTGGCGTGATTCTTGTTGCGTTCGATTGACGAAAGCGCCGGCTACCCGTGGCCGAGTTGATCCGTGCTCTCCATTTCAATGCCGTGTTGGCCGAAGTTGCAGCATCGCGCGCCCCATCCCGTCTAGACCGTCGCGGGGACGACAAACGGTTCGCGATACTCGCGCGTCAGCAGCCTGTTGGCGGCCTGGTTGCCGACGAACTGCTCCTTTTGCGGGTCGAATTCGAGCAGCTTGCCAAGTTGATACGTCGTCGAAGCGAGGTCAATTCCCAGGGCATCTTTGAGGCCCTGCTTGATCCGCTGCCACGATTTCTGCACCTCCTGGTTGTCGCCGAAGATGGGGATCGGCGTGTCGCCGGGGACCTGCTCGCCCAGCCGGTAGGAGATGTTGCCCAAGTGGCAGAGGCCGATCGAGCGATGGGCCTCGAGCACGTCGGCGTGCAGGTCTTCGCGCTTGCGGCTGCGAACGCAGTCGATGAAGTTCTTGAAGATCAGGTGGTTGAACTCATTCTCCGCCCACGTCTTGGCCTCCACGCCGAGCGACTGGCTCTTGTCCGCGCCGTGGGGCGTGAACTCGCCGCTGGTCAGCACGCCCTCGGTCGTGTGGAACTGGTGGGCGCCCTGGTTGCCGATCTCGCCGTTGCCGAAGTCCCAGAACCAGTGCCAGTTGTAATGGACGAAGCACCGGTTGAAGGGCCGTTTCGCCGCCGGGCCGAGCCAGAGGTTGAAGTCGAGCGTCTCCGGCGCCGGTTGATCGTTTCTGAAACCGATGCTCCAGCGGACCTTCGAGGCATAGGCCTTGGCGACGAGCAGCTTGCCGTGCTCCTCGCTGGCGATCGCCGCGGCCGTCCTCCTCCAACTTGCCACGGAGCGGCTTTGGGTGCCGTGTTGGACGATCCGCCGGTATTTTTCGGCCGCCTCGACGCACTTCCGCCCCTCGAACAGGTTGTGGCTCATCGGCTTCTCGACGTAGACGTCCGGGGCGCTGCCGGCGGGCCGCTGCTGGCGGGTTTGGCTCAGGCAACCTTCCCGGCTCCGGATGGGCCTTCGGCCACCTGGGACGCGTGGCCACGGCCCGCTCTGGACCAGCCTACAAGCGATCTGCAAACTCGATTACACAGGCTTCGCGAGCGGGCAGCTTCCATTCGAGTTGTCCACCTTCGCCGATTGGCAGTTCGATCGGCTCTCGGCCGCGCTCGTCGATGCGGTAAACCCGCGGCTGTTGCGAAAGGCCATAATACTGCCGGTCGATCGTGAAGGACAGCGAAAGCGTCTCATCAGCGAGGCTGGCCAGGACCAGGGCGACGTCGCCATCCGCCGCCCGCCAGGCCCCGGCAAGTGCCAGGGGGATCGACTTCCGCGACGAGGTCAAGCGGCTCTTCTGCCCCGCGTAGATCGACAGCCGCGAGAAGTCCGCGACAACGTGCGGGGCGTTCAGCTCGGGCGGGCGGAGGAACTCGCCGTGGAGCAGGTACTTGGTCGCCCGGCTTCGCACCCGCGCCAACCGCGCGAGGTAGTCGATCTCCTCGGCGCGCTGCTTGAGCAGGGCCGGCCGGAAATTGGCCAGGGTGGGCTGCTGCCCCCAGACGAACGTCCGGGCCTGCTCCAGGTAGAACTGCCGCGAGAACTTCCGATCCAAGAGGGCCAGGGGCTCGGCCGGGGCAAACTCGGCCGGCCAGAGTTCGTCGTAAGGGGGCATCACGAGCGACGAGTAATTGCCGTAGATCACGGCATACGGATGGTAGACGGCGTGAAAGAACGGAATCACCTCCCAGGGATTTTCGGCCGACGAGTAACGCTCCTTGCTGACTTCGAGGGCCAGCATCAGGTCCAGGTACGGGAGCCAGGCCTCGCCGCAGCCCTCGCCCGACAGGACAATCGATCGCTCGCCGCGGCAGCGGTCGCGGATATCTTCCGAGAGGGCCCGGAAACCTTCGATCCATGAGTTGCCCCCGCCCAGGGGATGGCCATGATCCGGGTCGAAGCAGGGCTTGTGGCTACAGGCCTGATCCATGTAGATGCCGTCGACCCGCAAGTCGCGGAACGCCTCCTCGGCCAGGCTGGCGTACTTGTTGCGCCAGAACGGCGTCGCCAGGCACATCGAGACCAGCGCTTTGCCGGTGAAGATGTTGTAGACCTCCGGGCGGATTTTCCCATCCTGGGCTTTGACGGCGAACCGCTCCGCGCCTTCGTCGACCCAGCTCTTGGTGCTCAATCCCCACGCCCGCTGGTTCATGTAGACCAGCATCCGCAGACCGTCGTCGTGGGCTGCTGCTACCGCCCGCCGGAAGGCCTCCGTCCCTTCGCGCGGCGGCAGGTATTCGGGGAAGCCGATGTCGTACGGGCAGCCGTGCCACCAATGCCAGAAGACCCGCACCGGCAGGCCCAGTCGCGATTGGAGTGCGGCGGCGGGCGGGAGCACGCCCGGCGATGCGCCTCGATTCCACTGCCAGAGACCGGTTTCCAGCACCCACGCGGGAACCAGGCCGCGCCGCAGCCGGCTTTCCAGGGCCCAGGGCTGGCGGACCGCCCACGCGCGATAACGTTCGGCAGCCGTGATCCAGTCGCCGCGGAACACCCCGAGTGACACGCGGTAAGGAACCGCGTAGCGCGGCCCCTCGCCGGCCGCCCCCAACGGATAGTGGATCACCTCGTGGTGCACGTCGCCGCCGGCCGTCCCCCAAAAGGCAAACGTCTTGCGATTGGCGGCCGCATCGTCGCACGACGTCGCCAGCCCGCATCCGCCGTCCCGGTAGTAGGCCAGGCATTGCAGCGAGAGCACGCCCGGATAATCCCAGGCCAGCCGGCGCCCGCGCCCCCCCGGGCCGCCGAGCGTCTCGCGCGGATCGGCCAACTGCTGCCCCATCCAGATGGGCACGGCAAGCCGTTCCTCGGTCTGCCGACGGAGGCCGAAGAGCCGCGGAAAACGGATCCCCTCCAGGCCGACCTCGGCCGGTTTGTCCACGGAGATTCCCCAATGGCTGACCGGCTCGCCGCCCTCCAGTTCAACAATCACCTCCACGCGAACCCCCGCGGCGCCGGCGGACGAAAAATCCTCCCACGTCAGCCGCAGCCGGTTCTGATCGGGGGAAACAGCCGCGCAGCGGAAGGTTGCCGCTTGCTCCGGCTGGAGCACGATCTTCTGTCCGTCGCGCGACAACTCCAATTGCCAGAGTCCTCCGGCCGATTCGCCATCGCCCACGTGATTGTGCTTCGCGAGAACATCCTCCAGTGCCAACAGTCTTCCATCTTGCCGATCCACGCTGACGCGCAGCAGCTGATTCTGGATGGACACCGTCGCGGCATCGCCCGCGGTTTGCTCTCCGGCAGCCGGGCGAACCGGGCTGGTGGCCGGCAACAGCGCGGCCGCCAGCGCCGCCAATACATAGCGGCGAAGCCGCATCTGCGCCCAACCAGATCTGCAACAGGTCTGGAGAGGAGGCAAGCCTGTCGTAGGGCGTGACAATTGGCGGCTCGCCGGCTCGGTGCGGCGCGCCACGGGAGGCCGTCTGGAACTGGGCACTTCGATTCCCCTTTTCTGATGAAGTGGGCACGGTTCACAACTCAATTCTTCAAGGCCCAAAGTTCAGAATTCTGCTGCTCGCAATCGAAGGCCGAGATCTGCCCGCTCTTGGCCATGGAAAACTGAGCGTTGAACCTGGACTTGAAGTGGACAGGGAGATGGCAGGGCCTCCTACGTCACGGGCTGGAGGTTGCTGATCCAGGCTGCAAACGACTTGTCCCAGGCCTTGATCGCCTGTCTGGCCGATTCCAGGACGCGTGGCTGGGTCAGGTTCCAGATCTCCGCGCCGGTCCGGCCGGCCTCGTCGATGGCGTGCAGCGTGTCGACCCACGACGCGAGTCGGGCCGGATTCTTCGGCTCGGCAAACGAGGCCGCCACTTCGTAAAGCGCCCCGGAGGACAGTTCGACGACCGCCCGCAACGCCCGATCGGCGGTGGCCGCGGCGTCGGCACGGGGAAACCGGGCAAGCTGAATCCCGCCGGAAATGGCCGGCCGGTCTGGCTCGGGCGGCGGGAATCCGAGGACTGCCCCCTCCACCGCGCCGGGATTCAGGTTGACCCAGAGTTCGGGCGGCCTGGGCCGGGCCGCGGCGCCGATTCGCGCTGTGGCGTACGCCTGGACCCAACCTCGCTGCACGTGGTGGCACGCCGCAGCCAGCGTGTAGGCGACAACGATCCCGCCCAGACCTTCGCGCGGCAGGCAATAGCCCTCGCCGCCCGCCTCGCGCCCGACTGGCGAAAACACCCGCTGCAAGTTCTTGGCGAATTGCGGGTGGCTCGGATCCAGCCGGCTCCGCTGGGCATACTCGGTCGCCAGGCCATCGATCCAATCAACCAGTTTGCTCGGCATCTTCAGCGGCGCCAAGTCAAGGTTCCACTCGTCGGCCACGGCGTTGTGAATCCTGCGGGCGAGCCGGCCCAGGCTCCTCGACGTCAGCCGCCAGTGCCCCCGCCCGTACCCGACCCACCATTGCTCCGAAGCGATCGGCTGGGCCACCGCGCCGGTGGTGATGAAGAACACGCCCCGTTGGAGCTTGCCCGCCTCGTCGTATTCGGCGTTGTAGATGATCGTCCGGCTCCGGCGTTTGCCCTGAAACAGCGGAAAGGCGTGGGGCCGGTTCAACTTGTGGCCGAACACGATATGCACCCGCTGGTGGATTTCAACCACCTCTTCAAGCAAGGACACCATCGCCTCGATCCAAAGTCGCCGCTGCTGTCTCATGGCATCACGGCCCGCTGCAAGGAGACTTGTCCCGCCACCCTTGTGACTCTACCATCCGGGCGGCCAGCGGACAATCCGGCCCGTGAACACGGGGGACCCTGAGATCGAAAGCACTTGCGAATGCCGGAGTGACCAACGGTTGCAGAAGCTCCAGCCGCCGTTCAGAGCCCGTGCTTCAATTGCCGCAGGTCCTGCGTCACGGCGGATCGGAAGTCGGCCTCGACTCGATCCGCGAACGGCGACACGCTTGGCTCGTATCGATTGGGGCCTCCCGGGCGTGATGTCGACCTTCACGCAAGCGGCGCGGAATCGCCCGGCTTCAGGCTAAGCGGCCTTCGCCGTCACGCTGCCGAGCGGTCCCGCGGCCACCGCGATCAGCGCCGCGGCGAGGACGATGCCTGGCAGTTCGAACCATCTACTCAAGCGGATGATCCTCTCCCGAGGTTATCGAAACACTTTGTCGATCATCTGCAGCGTCTCTTCGACGAGAATCTGGCCCCCTTCGGGACCGACGATATTGCTTTGGATAACGGCGCCGTATCCGCCGCCCTTCTTCGCGCGTTCCGACGGCAGGTAGGTGCCCGAATAGCCCGACTTAATGTGTTTGCCCTTCTCGCCTTCAATATCCGCCAACGCCAGTCCGGCGGCGCCGTTGGTCAACTGGACGACGAAGGTCTGAACGGCCTTCGAACGCGCCTTGATCTGGATGCCGAAATCCGTATACAGCTCGAACTGGTTCGTGCAGAGCGCCGCGTCGCCGATCCGCAAGACGTTGACCGGGGTGCGATGAACCGGATTGGGGTCGTTCGCCAGGTCTTCGTAACGGCCGATGATTCGCCGATTCCAGCCCAGCCGCCCGTCTCCCTTGCTGCTTTCCAGCCGCTTGACTTCCGCCTTGCTGTGCTCGTATTCCGCCTTGGTCGGAATCCGCTGGGGAAGGGTGAGGACCTTCGCCTCATGGCGGACGGGGGGATGCTCGTACTTGTCGTTCCTGACAACCTCGTACGTATCCTCGACGGCGGACGACAAACGGCGGCCGATTTCCTGCAAGCGATTGAAGTTCCTCAGCTTGTCCATCCGCAGCGTGGCGTCCTGCATGTAGCGCAGATGCGGAGAAATGTCGCCCGCGGCGCCGCAGCAGCCGAGGATCACCAGTCTACCGCCGTACTTGCCGCGGAGGTTGTCGCGGGTCGGCCCCCAGAAATCGCTGGAGATTTCCCGCAGATGCTCGACCTCCTGCGAGGGGCACGAGACGTTGACAAGCATTGCGATCAGCTGATCCTGCATATCCCAGAAGAACATGCTGTTGACATCGTGGTCCTCAACTCCTTCGACGGCGCGGAAATTGGGCGTGTTCGTCTTGCCGTACATGACTGCGCTGCCGTCGGCGTAGACCGCGCGGCGATTGTACCCAATGACCGCGTGGCCGAGGCCGTAGGAGAATTGCGCCTTGCGGCGGCCATCCCACGCTTCCTTGACTCCCGGCGTGATCTTGTCCGTGACCGTCCGGACGAGTTCGGCATATCCGATCACGTCTTCGGTCTCTTCCGCGGCCGTGTAGGAGAGGGTCAGGCTGGCATGGGTGTGCGTCGCGCTGACGATCAGCTTGCCGATCTCGAAACCCGGGACCGCCTTCTGGACCTTGTCCTTCAAGGTGACCAGGAACGCGGGGCGGACGCTGACGATGTCGGTGCTCACCAGGATTGCTGAATCCAGGGCCTTGTCCCCCTCGCGGCTCTCCAGAACCAGGATATTCGCTTCGATGGGCGAATGGACCGTCTTGGCGACCCGGGCATGGAACTGGCCGGCAAGCAATACCGGACCGTCGGGCGTTATATCGACCGTCTTGGCGCCGACATAGAGGTCGGCCGCCGGCAGCGTGCCACAGCAAACGAGAACGAGAACACAACAGACAATTCGTTTCATGGGATGCCCGGGGGTTGGGGGGATCACGGATTGGCCGCGGGCTCCACGCCCGATCCGGCGGCCGCCGGGATCCCGCGGCGGCGGCCTGACAGGGCTGAGTATTGTTGTCCGCTCGTGCGATGTCAAGCGTTTGCCATCCGCCGCGAGCCGCCCCTGGCGGCCCGTTCGCAGCGGCGGGCCCCGCCCCAAAGCGCGGAAGCCCGGCCGCGTCTGCGACGGCTTCTCCGCTGTTTTTCCCGCGTCGCAAGCTTGTTTGGACCGGACGATTCGCCATAATGTCTGGATACGAGGAGTGAGGCAGCCCGATGGCGATTACCTGCCGCCGATGCGGGGCGGAGTACGACGCGACCTTGTTTCAGTTTGACCACTGCATCCAATGCGATTGCGGCGCCTGGGTCGAACTGGCCAGCGGACACGTCCGCGACGAGGGCGGCTCGCCGCACGATGCCCCGCCGCCGGCGGAGCCGGATGGCAGCCACGTCGCCGGCGACTGCGGTGCGTGAGATTGTTTGCTCGATCAATTCCAGAGAAGGAGACGTGTCCATGGCATCCTCGCCTGATGCTCAGCAGCCCTTGCTGTCTCGCCGTAGTTTTGTCCGTCAGGCTGGGCTCCTCGCGGGCGCCGCGGCGCTGGGCGCCGAGGCTGCCGAGGCCGCGGCGGTGGCGTCCGTGGAACCGCCGCTGCCGATCCTGCCGCCGACCTCGCCCGGCGGGCTGCCGCGCCGAATCCTCGGCCGCACGAACGTGCCGCTCTCCATGTTCACCTTGGGCACCGCGCCCTGCGGCTGCCTGCCGCCGCCGGAAATCGCCAAACTGATCCATGCCGCCTTGGACGAAGGCGTCACGGCGATCGACACGTCGCAGAACTACAACAACGCCCAAGAAGGCGTCGGCTTGGCGCTGGGCAAGCACCGCAAGGACGTATTCCTGTCCACCAAGGTGTTCGCCAACAACATCGCCGACGCGGAGAAGTCGCTGGCCAAATCGATCCAGCTCTTGAAGACCGACTACTTCGATGTGCTGTATTATCATGGCCTCGGAAACCTCGACATCAGCCGCGCCTGGGAAGCCGACGGCGTTTTCACCTGGCTGCTGAAGCAGAAAAAGGCCGGCAAGTGCCGGTTCGTGGGCGTCTCGGGCCACAACCTGGCCGCCCGCTTTCCCAAGTTCCTGGCCTCGGGTGAAGTCGACGTGGTGCTGGCCATCGTGAATTTCGTCGACCGCCACACCTACCACTTCGAAGAGGAGGTCTTGCCGTTGGCGCGGAAACACAACGTGGGAATCGTCGCCATGAAGGTCTTCGGCGGCGCCGCCGGCATGGACTACAGGAATCCCGAGCGTGCGCAACTCGACAACCAACACATCTCCCTTGCGCTGCGGTATGCCTTGAGCACGCCGGGAGTCGTCTCGGCGGATCTGGGCGTCTACACGGTCGAACAGCTCCGCCACAACGTGCAGATGATCAAGGATTTCCAGCCGCTCTCGCCGGAGGAGACCGCCCGGGCGGTCGAACTCGGCCGGGGCCTGGCGGCCGAGTGGGGCGAGCATTTCGGGCCGGCCCGGGAGCAGGCCCCGGCGTGACTGCCGCGTGATTTCACGCGGACTGGAGTCGAAGGGCGGGGCGGCGGCTTCCGCTTCCCCGGCGTTTCCCCGTCGGCCTTTCGGCAGAGTGGTCGGCACACACCAGCGAAAGGCAAACGGTTCAGCCATGACGAAAAGACTTGGTTGCATCCTGTATTTCTCGGCGGTCGCATCCTGGCCTCTATCGGGCTTCTCGATCGCAGCCGAGAAAATTGCCGCGGTCGAGAAAGCGAGGTCCGCCGATTCGCTGGCGGTGCCCTTGACCTTGGACGAGCGGCCGGCCGGGGAAGACGAATGGGGATACCGCCCGGCGGACGGGGCCGTCTCGGCGACGACTCCGCCGGGTTTCTGCTGGCGGCCGCAGAAGGAGATCGTGGCCTGGGAGTTGGAGTGCGGCCGCGACGGTGATTTCCAGGCCAGCGCGTATCGGGTCGAGGGGCTCGCCTTCAACGTCCACTGCCCGCCCAGGGCCTTCGCGCCGGGCACGTACGCCTGGCGTTACCGCGGCGTGGACCGGAACGGGGCGCGGACCGGCTGGAGCCAGGTCCGCCGCTTCACGATTCCCGCGGACGCCGTGGCGATGCCGATGCCGCCGCGCGGCGAGCTGTTGGCGCGGATTCCCAAGTCGCACCCGCGGCTCTTCATCCGTCCGGAAGACCTGCCGCGTCTGCGCAAGCTGGCCCAGGGATCGATGCGCGCGCAGTTCCTCCGCCTCGATGCGGATTGCCGGAAACTGCTGGCCTCGCCTCCGCCGACGGCCGAGCCGGCCAAGTATCCCGAAGGCATTTCCCGCGGTGGCGCGGAGTGGCGCAAAATCTGGTGGGGCAACCGGGAGTACACGATCCGCGCCCTGGACGGGGCCGCCACCCTCGGCTTCACGCACCTGCTGGGGGGCAACAGGGAATACGGCGAGCTGGCCAAGCGGATTCTCCTGGCCTGCGCCCGCTGGGACCCCACCGGGGCCACGGGCTATCGCTATAACGACGAGGCCGGCATGCCCTACAACAGCCGCTTCGCCCGTGCCTACACGTTTGTCTACGACCTCCTGGATGAAGCGGAGCGCGGCGAGTGCCGCCGGGTGATGAAGATTCGCGGCGAGGAGATGTTCGCCCACCTCTGCCCGCGCCACTTCTGGCAACCGTACGGCAGCCATAGCAACCGGGCCTGGCACTTTCTGGGCGAAGTGGGCATCGCTTTCCTGGATGAAATCGAGGGCGCCGACGACTGGGTGTGGTTCGCCATGAACGTCTTCTACAACGCCTACCCGGTCTGGAGCGACGACGACGGCGGCTGGCATGAAGGCACCAGCTACTGGTCCAGCTATATCGGCCGCTTCACCTGGTGGGCCGACATCATGCGCGCCGAGATGGGGATCAACGCCTTCCAGAAACCCTACTTCTCCCAGGCCGGTTACCTGGCCATGTACCTGCTTCCGCCGGGCAAGGTGGGCGGCGGCTTCGGCGACGGGGCCTACCGGATGAAGGCCGCGTCGGTCGTGCCCCTGGTCAGCGAACTGGCCGTCCAGGCCCGCAACGCCCATTGGCAGTGGTACGTCGAGCAGATGGGCGGCCCGCGGAAATCGCCCGGCTACGTGGGCTTCGTACGCGGCACGTTGCCCAAAATCCAGGCGGCGGCGCCCGACGATCTGCCCTTCTCGCGGCTGTTCCGCGGCACGGGGCTGGCCGTGCTCAATACAACCCTCCGCCACGCCGACCAGGACGTGCAGGTGGTCTTCAAATCGAGCCCCATGGGCACGCGGTCGCACGGCAACGAGTCGCACAACTCCTTCCTGCTCTGGGCCTACGGCGAGCAACTGCTGCTCCGCACCGGCCACTACTACAGCTATGGCGACCCGCACCACCGTGGCTGGGTCTGGAGCACGCGTTCGCTGAACAACATCACGGTCGGCGGCCACGGCCAGGCGCCGCCCCGCTCCAGCCAGACCATGGGCGGGATCGTCGACTTCCAGACAACCGAGTCGTTGGACGCCGTCGTCGGGGAGGCCGGCGAAGCGTATCGCCTGGTCGAGCCCGGCGGCCAGCGCCGCCCGCTGCTCGATCGCTACACGCGCACAATTCTGTTCGTCAAACCGGAACTGGTGATCGTCTTCGACCGCCTCGTGGCGCGCCAGGCGTCGACCTACGAATACTGGCTGCACGCGGCGAACGAGTTCCAGATAGACGGCCAGCGGAACATCGCGGCCCACGCGGGAGACGTGGTCTGCGCAATCGACCTGCTCGCGCCCGAAGGCCTGCAATTCACCCAAACCGACCAGTACGACCCCAATCCGGAGCCGCATATTACGGCGCGCCAGTGGCATCTGACCGCCGCCACGCACGAGCCGCTCCGCCGCGTCGAATTCGTTGCCCTCTTTCGTCCGCATCGCAGCCGCCAGGCGGTCCCGCGACAGGCGCAGCTCAAGCCAGTCCGCGGAGGATACGTGTTGACCGCCGATATTTCCGATGGGCGCGTGCTGGCCCTTTTGCCCAGCGATGATTCCGCCACGCTGGCCTCCGGGGACCTGACAACCCAGGGCCAGGTCCTCATCCAACGCCACCGCGCCGATGGGACGATCGCCGGCACGCTCCGCGTCAACCAGCAGGATGCTTCAACCGGCGGCGGAGGCCCCGTCGGTGACCGGTGACGGGCTTGCTGAGGGCGGGCGGCGATTGTTTTGCGTTTGAACGATTGCCGCGCCCGGAGCGACCAGAACGAAACCCAATGATTGCGGGGGGAAACGCGGGGCCCGCGGACACCTCGGAAAAACCCCAGCTTCCAGCACGGCAAGTTGCCATCCCCGGACCAGCCCGTCCGCAACCCGCGTTTCGCCGATACCCGCTTCGCTCAGCGCACCTTGGATTCGTGGACCCGCTTGCGCTCGAGTGCCTTCACCTCGCGGACCCAGATGTTGCGGAACCGCACCGGGTTGCCGTGATATTGCAGGCTGATCGGGCCCTTCTCGCCGTGCGGCTTGTAGCTTGGCGGCCGGTGGTATGGGGTATCCCCTTCCAGCTCGAAATGGTTCTGGATCAGGACCCCGTTGTGGAGCACCGTAATGTAGGCCGGGCTGGCGAGCTTGCCGTCGGCGAATCGCGGCGCGGTCCAGATGATGTCGTAGGTCTGCCACGCGCCCGGCTTGCGGGAAGCGTTCACTAGCGGCGGGTGCTGCTTGTAGATCGAGCCACATTGGCCGTCGAAATAGGTCTTGTTTTCGTACGAGTCGAGGATCTGGACTTCGTAGATGCCCATCAGGAAGACGCCGCTGTTGCTCCGCCCCTGCCCTTCGCCCTTGACCTCCGTGGCCGACGCCCATTCGATGTGGACCTGGCAATCGCCGAACTCGGCCTTGCTGCGGAGCTCGCCGGGCCCGGCCGTGATCGCGCCGTCGCTGACCGTCCATTTCTCGCCGCCCGTCCATGCCGAAAGGTCTTTTCCATCGAAGAGGACCACGGCGTCGGAGGGGGCCTTGTCCGCCGAGCCGGGGTCAATCACCTTGGGCTCGGCCCACTCGATGCCGCTGAGATACTCGGCGCACTGGCCGGCGGTGCTGAAAGCGAAGACCGCGGCGGCAAGCAGTGCGGCAATGGCGGGAATCGTTCTCGTGTTTCGTTTCATAGTGCAGGGACTCCTGATTCGAATGGGGGGCACTCAAGGGGTTGCCGCGATCTTTACTGGCTGACAACGCCAGCAGCGCGCTTGCGGCCAGACCGAGGCCATGCCACTCCGGCCCGCTCCGGGGCGTGAACGCTTGGCGGGCGCGGGGGGACACGGGTGGCGGTCTGTCCCACCCCGGATGGATCAACGAACCATGATAACCCACGGCGAGGCAAATCAAAAGCCGATCGATGAACGTGCCGGAAACCCATCCGACCCGCCCGGCGACTTGATCGGACTTGTTTTCGCCAAATCCCACGTGACGAAACCACGGATGTCATCGAACTGACGGCACGCCTCTTGAACTTGGCAAATCGAAGTGATGTCGCTTGGGTGTCCGCCACCTCGGCCGTTGCGCGAGAGAAAAGGCTACGTCGGGCGAGATAGCGGGCACGGCCGTGTTGCCCCCTCACTCGAATGACGGCGGTGGCCTTCGCCGTCGCGGTTTTCGTGCCCCAGGGCGATGTGACCGCTGAAGTCCTTGGCCGGGCAAATGGGTGGGGTGATGGTGGCTGAGGTGGATGGGAGCGACCAAGGGAGCGCGGCGGCGGGCCATCAGGGACCGCGTTGAAACACGGAGTTCCTCGCCAACGGCCTGACGGTTGGATCGCCGAGAATGCGGCCGCGCGTTCCCCGTTGTGTTATCTTGCTGATTCAGAATCCGGGTTGAGCGGCCCTCTTCGGATGACGATGTGGTGCTCGGCGTCGATCACCGTAGCCTCCGTGGCGCCATCAAACCCGACTGTCAGGCCCTTCGTGTTTGCGACCGTGCCGTTGACGCTCAGCGCCCAGATGAACCTGTAATGGTCAGCGCCCTCACGATGTTCAGTGAATTCCCATGAAAGCTCCGTTAACAACGATTTCGGGCCGCACACGGATTTGCCTGTCGGTCCCATGTCACTCGAGCAGGATGGACCATTCACGCCTTTCTTCGCCGCGTTGATGACAATCACGGCGTCGTATTTCGGTTTGGAGGGAACTGGTGCACGCTCTCCGTTGATGGGTGGCGTAGCGGTTGCGTCGGAATGCCCTTCAGGTACCGAATTGGCCGGCAATGGGGCGTTTGAGGAGTCCCACGTGCACCCAACAAGGCTGGCAAAGCAAACGACGACGATGGCGCATATGTACCTGTACCGCATTCGCAACTCCTGCAAGCTAATGTCATCGGGCGAATCAAAACCGGCCATTGAGGGGCGAATTGTGGGAAGGTGAAAGTTTTAGCCGGTTTCGAGACATAATGGTTCCCGTTTTTGTTCCGGCTTGAGTGCTTGTGTGATCCGACCACGAACGCTCTGTACTGTGGAGCCGAGATGCGATCGACACC
>Ga0123328_1001408_pt1 | contig 23648 bp, 18 predicted proteins | sample BioC12SIPDNA_2_FD_89702 | JGI IMG/M metagenome (GOLD analysis project Ga0123328, IMG submission 89702) | Anaerobic biogas reactor microbial communites from Washington, USA - Biogas_R1_A C12 SIP DNA | ecosystem: Engineered > Bioreactor > Anaerobic > Unclassified | place: Washington, USA...
CGCTCGTTATGATGGCGCAGTGAGAGCGCCGCCAGTTGCAGGCCGGCTATCCAGCCTCCCGTCTGTTGGTGTAGCCCGTCGGCATCTTCCCTGCCCAGGACTGGTCCCATGAAGTGGTCGAGGAAAGCGCGTGCCTCGTCCCGCGAGAAGCGCAGATCCTCGGCGCGGATCTCCAGGAGCTGCCGGCGCGCCCGATAGCGCGCCAAGGGTAAGGCCGGCTCTCCTCGCCCGCAGAGGACAAAGTGCAGAGCAGGGGGTAGATGATCCAGCAGGAACGCCAGCGCCGCCAGAACGGATGGCTCGTCGATCAGATGAAAGTCGTCCAGCACAAAGACGAGATGCTCATCGCGCTTGCTTCCGACATTGGTGAAGGCTGCCAGCACGGAATCTTTTTCCGGCATTTGTCCGCCAAGCAGCACCCCTAGCGTGCTCTCCGCCACGCCAGGGTCTACCTCTTTCCAGGCCGCGAACAGATAACGTAGAAAGCGCTCCAGGTGGTTCTCTCCTTCGCCCAGCGATAGCCAGGCGACGGGGAGGACACTCTGCTGCGCCCACTCGCTCGCCAGCGTCGTCTTGCCATAACCGGCCGGCGCCGTGACAAGCGTCAACCGGTGCAGGGGTACTTTCTCCTCCAGCGTCTCCAGGAGGGCAACACGAGCGACCGTCCACTGAGGTTGTGGGGGAATACGGAGCTTTGTCGCCAGCAGAGAAGGGCTCGCCATACGTAACAAGCTAACGTTTTTGCTGGGGATAGTCAAGAAAAGTTCAGGCAGGCGAGGCAGCTTACCGCCGGATGGATTAACGACCGGGGGCGGTGTACCCTTGGCGCAAGAGGGGCAGGAAATGCTGCAGGGGCGGCGAGAACACCAGCGCCGGGGCAGCAGCATCGCCGTGTTCCGACGACGCAAAGCGCACGACGCTGTTCGGCCCGGTACAGTCTTCAATCTGTAGCGCCAGGCTGAGCACGTCGTCGCCTGGCCGGGCACCGCCGAACGAGGCCTCCCGATTCACCAGCGCCGCCAGCGCCCGGCTCTCCAGCCTGACGGCGCCGGCGCTGACCGGCACGGCGACGGACGCGAGGCGCGCCATGCCCGCCAGGCCGGGCCGGTTGCTCCACGTCAGGGCCGCCTCCTGCCAGGGTGTTGCCTCGCCCGCCAGGGTATCGGGGGCCGCGTAGAGCACGAGGTTGCCGCTGTTGCCGCCGGCCGCGTAGGTCGTCTCCAGCACGAGGGCTGCGTCCCGAACCGGCCCCTCGGCCAGCCCGCCCAGGTCAAAGCGCAGGTAGCTGACTTCACTCGGAGCGCACGAAGTGAGGCCGCCGGAAGCCGCGGATAATGAATCCGCGTTGCCGTAGCTGGCCGATGGCGCTGCGGCGCTCACGTAGCCATCCTGGACGGCGGACAGCTCGGACTGGTGCGCCAGGATAAATACCGCCGCAAGGACGAGGATGGGAAGGATGGCTGCACGCCTTCTCATGATGACTTCTGCTCCTCTTGCCCTGCCGTCAGGGCCACGTCACCTCGCGATTCAGGCAGACGAAGTAGTCGTGTCCGATCGACGTAGCGAAACTCGTACCCAGTCCGCCGTCGCCGCCCAGCGGTGCGGGCACCCAGTAGACGAAGTTCTGGATGGCGGCGTCCCATTGCAGAAGCTGTTCGACGGCTCGCTCGTCCGGGCCGCGTATCGCCTCGGCCAGCGCCTGCGTGTCTCTCACCGCGCCCTGCTCCAGCGGCAGCGAAATGTGGTGCCAGCGGCACGGTGCGCCGCCCACCACCTCGAAGCCCACCTGGCCCGGCTCAGGTACATCGCCTACCAGCGTGAAAGTCGGGCCGGCCTGCTCGTCCAGCAGGACAAAGAGCGGGTCGCCGAGCTGCAGGGCAAAATCGGTCGCCGGGTCGGCCGGCGCATAGACCGCGAACTTCTGGTCCGGCGCCGACCAGCGCATCACCCTTCTGCTCCCCGGAATCGCGGCGAGCAGATCAGAGGCGCGGGCCAGCCGGCCGCCCGTATCCAGCGCCACGGTAACGGCATGCCAACGCGTGCCGGCCGGTGCCTGCAGTCCGGCGGGCGGCGCAACGGATCCAGACTGGCCCGTCACCTGCTCCAGGCTGTAGACAAGCCAGCCCACACGCCCGCTTCCGGCCCAGTAAGCGCCGCTGCAGTTAGCCGCTTCCAGCCGGTAGAAAGCAGCGCTTCCCGGCGCTGCATCCACCGCCGTCCGGGCGCCAGCCGATAGCTCCCGCCACAGCGTTTCCTCGTAGGGCCGGCTGCCCCGGTAGAGACGGTACGCTGCCTGCCCCGCTTTGGGCGTCCAGGAGAGTAAGGCGCTGCCGCCCGGTCCCTCCTCAATCGTCAGGTCGGGCGCCGGTGGCGGTATGGCGGCGCAGCCGTCTACGTTCAGGGTCACGGGCAATGGCCAGAGCGGCGCCCTGGGGTCGTTCCCGGGAAGGCACAGTGTGCTGCTGTAGCTGGCAGGCGGAAGGGCGCGGGCGTCGAGCAACATCGTCAGGGCGCTCTGCCCGCCCGGTGGCGCGGGCGCTACCGGCGGCATGGCAGCCAGCCACGACGCGGGAGGCTCGTTACAGCCGGCGGGACGGGCCAGCCCGCTGACGTGCACGTCGTCAATCAGCACGGGCGCGCTTTGCGGCTCCGCGACGTAGCGGATGACGATCCGCACGCTGCCTTCCTCCGGCAAGTGCGGGGTCAGCTCCCAGGCGTGCGCCGTCCAGCTATGGTCGGCGGGCCACTCGTCGTCGGCCCTGCCCAGGAGGAGCGGATCGCCATCCTCGCCCAGCAGATAGACCTCGAGGTCGCAGCGTTCCGTGTCCCCGCAGATGCTGGCGCTTCCCCACGTCCACATCGTCAGCCACCCGCGCTGCAGCGACAGCGGCGGGCTGTTCAGCCTTACGTCCTGGGCGCCGTCTGCCCATGGAACTAATGCCGCCTGTGTCCCGTTGTGGCCCATGCCTGACACCCGCTGCCAGCCGGTTGCCGGAACGGCCTCCCAACCAGGCGGTGGTAGGTGATCATCCTCAAAGTCCTCCACCAGTAGCAGCTCCCCGCCTGCCGCCGCCGGCGCCTCGCCCCACCGCCACTCGGCAGCCCCTTGGTTGGCCAGCGTGACCGTTACGGTGCGTGTCATCCCCGGCGCGACCCAGGCGTCGAGCGCGGCAGGCGTCACGACCAGTTGGGGAGCCGGCGCCGCCTCAACCCGCAGGCACCAGCGCTCCAGGCGGCCCGTCCAGCCCGCGGCGCGGTCTACAACCTTGAGTTGCCAGCTTCCGGCCAGCCGCCGCCCGGCCAGCAGAGCCAGAGGCGTCGCCGGCCGAAGCTCGCCGCTCACTCTTACGGGCTCGCAGCTTTCCGTCGCCGCCTCCGGCGCGCCGTCGGCAAAGAGGGCCGCCAGCTCTTCGGCGCCACAGCCATCTGTGTTCCCCTCCCAAACGCCGAGCCTGTCCAGCAGTGTGACCGCCGGGCCGTCGCCTGCTTTCTCCAGCGTCACGACCAGATCCCCCAGCCACACATTCGTAAGTGTCACCGCCACGGTCGCGCTGACCACGGTTAGGTCATCGCCGAACGTGATCGTATCCACTGCGCCGCTGTCGTCGGCATCGGGGATCGGCAGCCCGGGCTCACGGCAGACGACGACAACCTCCGTTTCTGCTGCGGTCCCCGGCGCCGCCAAAATGGAAACCAGCCCCACCAGTAACAGCCCTGCCGCCAACGGGCAGATCGCGACCCGCCACTGCCGCGCCATATTACGCCTCCTCGCTAGACCCGCTTGCATGGTCGCTCCAGGCGACCAGGCGTTTCCCCTACACCGGATGATAGCGCCTGTACAGCGCTCTGTAAAGCGACTCGGCGATTTCGGACCGGCCCGCCCTGGAACTACGGGCTCAGCCAGAGCATGGTCGTTCTAGGCCGGGTAGATCTGGCAGACGTACGCCCGGTGCGGCACGGAGCCGCTGACCGGATCGACGGCGGTGTCGCCGATGATCAGGTTGTAGTTGGCACCGTCCGGATGGAATGCATCATAACCCGGCGCGCCGATCTCCGGGCAGGCCTGCCACCAGCCGTGTTGTCCACAGACTACCTCGGGAGCCAGCGAGTCGTTCATGCGCGCCCGCGCCCGTACGCTGCCTAGCGGCGTCGCGACGCGTACCCAATCTCCGGTCGCAATGCCGCGCTCCGCAGCCGCCGACGGATGCATCTCCACTTCTGGCTCGCGCGCTTGCCGCCGCAGCCCCGGCAGATTGCGGTGCTGGCTTTCGCAGAACAGGACGTGTTTGGCGCAGGTGAGGATCAATGGGTACGCCTCGGCGAGGTCGGGCCGCGATTCCGGACTGACCAGCGGCTCTTCATATTCCGGCAGCGGCGGGTAACCATGTTCCAGCATCGTCTCCGAATACAGCTCGATCTTCCGCGTCGGCGTGTTGAAGCCGCTCGTCCTGCCGTTGACTGGCTCGGCATACTTCCGGTAACGTGTCTCGACCGGCGTCCGCACACCGCCCGGGTTCTCGCGCAGCGCCTCTAGCGTCACGCCCGACGGGCCGAGGCGATAGCGGTAAGCTGCTTCGATGTCTCCCTCCCAGAACTGGCTGCCGAGGCCGAGCCGGACGGCTAGATCGAAGATGATCTCCATGTCCGAGCGCGACTCGCCGCGCGGCTCAACCACACGCTGGCGGAGCTGCACCAGCGCCTGCGCTTCCGGGCTCACCTCGAAGCCAACCTTAAGCGCCTCCCGTTCGAACGGGCTGGCGACCGGCAGGACAACGTCGGCCAGTTCCGCGGTAGGGTTCATGAACAGGTCGGCGTGAACGTAGAAGTCGAGCTGCGCCAGCGCGTTACGCCCCTGCAGGCTATCCGCGTGCGACAGGAGCAGGTTGCTGCCGAAGTTGACGAGCCCGTGTATGCCATAGGGCTGCTGCTCCACAATGCCCCGGTAAAGCTCGCCGGTCGTCACGAACTGCCAGCGCGCGCCGCCCAGCGGCCGCTCATGAAAACCAAGGGCCGGCCGGCGCTCCTGCTCGGCAGGCAGATCTACCCGGCTCACACTGGCCGTCGGTGCGACCCCGAAGAGCACGGTACCGCCCGGCGCGTCAAAGCGGCCCGTGAGCGCGTAGAGCTGGCCAATCGCCCGGGCGATCTGCGTGGCATTTGTCTGCATCTCCACGCCGCTCCAGGCATAATAGGCGACAGGTCGGGCCTCCCACAGGGTGCGCGCCGCCGCGACCACCTGCCCCCGCTCCACGCCACAGATGGCCTCGACCCGCTCCGGCGGGTAGCGGCGGCACAGGTCGGCGACGAGATCAAAGACCGGCCGGCAGACGACCGTACCGGCCGGTGTCTCCACGTCAAAAACCCCCGAAAGAGCCAGCTCCGCCACGTCTACGCCATAGCGAAGCATGGAGGGGTCGTAGAGGACGGTCTCGCCACGGCCCTCACTCCAGGCCACATACTGCTGCGGGCTTCCCGCCTCCGAAAGGTCGGCTGTCGCCGCGGACGAGCAGCGGAGCGTTCGTCCACTCGCGAATGAACGTCTCGTCATACCAGCCATTCGCGATCATGACATGGCAGAGGCCCAGCGCCAGCGCGCCGTCGCTTCCCGGACGGACGCGCAGCCAGTGATCGGCCTTCTTGGCGACGCCCGTTCGCCGCGGATCGACCACGATCAGCCGTGCGCCGCGTCGTAGGGCCGCCACCGTTGCCGTGGCATGAGTCAGCCGGGCGAGATTCGGATTGTAGCCCCAGTAGAGAATGCAGCCGGCATTCTCCAGGTCGGGTATATAGCTGCCCGGCACGCTGGCGCCGAAGGTATAGATGTTCGCCCCATAACGACCCCAGCCGCAAAGCTCGAAAGCCACACACAGATTTCGGCCGCCGAAGGCGTGCATCAGCCGCTCCAGCCACTGCAGCGAGTCGTCAAGCCCTGAGGTCGAGGGGGAAGCCGAGCCAAAGGCAACGCTCTCGGGGCCATGCACGCCGGCAATCCGGCGCAGGTTTTCCGCTATCAGGCTCAACGCTTCGTCCCAACTGATGCGCTGCCAGCCCGGATCGGGATCGCCCTTGGGCCGGGTGCGCTTCAGCGGATAGAGCAGCCGTTCAGGATGGTAGACAAGCTCGGGGGCCGCCCGCCCCTTCGCGCAGAGCGCCTGTCCTGTAGGATGCGACGGGTCCGGTTCGAGGGCAACAAACCGGCCGTTTTCGACAACGGCAATCGAGCCACACCGCGACGTACACAGCGCGCAATAGCCGTGGACTCGCTTCGTAACCTGCTTCTCTGCGAGCATACACGTACCTCCCTGGGAGGTCATTCTTTACATGTCGGCGACTGCTTGTGTGCTACGGGAGCCGGCCCAACTATTACGGTGGGTATCTGTTTGCGTCACGTCAGCCAGGTTACTGGCTTCGCTGCATGCGGGATGGAGCAGCGCGATGGGGCGAGTAGCTGACCACAGCATAAAGAAAACAGAGCGCTCTGGCAACCCCGCCTCCTTGCCGCCCACCCCTGCCGCGTTACAATAGGTCAGGTTCTGAGGAGAAGTCTATGTCTCTGCGTCGCATGCTGCCGTTTCTACTGCTCAACGTCGTCGTCTCTGCGGCTGTCATCCTGGGCATCCTGTTCCTCTGGGAGCGGCGCGCACCAGAGGTAACGCAGCCGTCTATCACGCCCCTGGCGTTGCTGGGCGAGACGATCACGCCGGGTAGCGTTGCTCTGGAGATCGCGGGTGAAGCTGCTACGCCCGCGGCCGGCGACGCGCCCACCGAGCAGGCAGCGCCAACGGAAGAGCCGGCCGGCGAAGGGCCGACCGTGCACATTGTCGAGGCCGGCGACACGCTGGGCCGCATCAGCCAGCTCTATGAAGTGCCGCTGGAGGATATCGTCGCCGCGAATGGCATTGTCAACATCAACGCGCTCTCCATCGGCCAGGAGCTGATCATCCCCATCGGCGGACTGGCGACGCCAACAGCCGAGCCGACGACTGCGCCAACCGAAGCCGCGCCGCCCACGCCCCGGCCCACCGAGCCGCTCCCCTCGGGCAGTGCGGTGCCCGAGATTACCGAAGTGATCGGCGTGGGCGACCTTGCGGCGGAAGCCGTGCGCCTCACCAACAGCGGCACCCGCCCGCTCGCACTGCGCGACTGGCACATCGCCGACGAGGACGGCAACGTCTTCACCTTTACCGACATTACCCTCTTTGGCAGCACCGCAGCCGGCAGCCCCTCTATCCTGATTCATTCAGAAGCCGGGCAAAATGGCCCTTCGGATCTCTACTGGGGTCTGGAAACGGCCGTCTGGGAGTCTGGCGAGACGGTCACGCTCTTTGACGCCGAGGATACCGTTCAGGCGACGTACGAGATCCCCTAATCTCTGGAGGTGAACCATGGCATCCCGAGGCTTGTTTGACCGTAAGGGTGAGCTGTTCGCTTACCTCCGCGGCAATCTGCTCTATACACTGGACGACGAACTGACCGGCCGTCTCGAAGATGGCTTTATTGTCGATACCGCCGGCAACCGGGTCTGGCGCGTTGACGGCGACGCTCTCTCCTCGCCCGATGGCAGCGAGACGATTGGCTTTCTGGGCGAGCCCCGCCCCGACGAATACGACCTGTAAGCAGCCTGGCCGGCCGTAGATTGGCCGGTCCGGACGTAGAAGGAAAACCTAGATGCGACTCGGCTCCCACATCAGCGTCGCCGGTGGTCTGCACAACGCGTTTCAACGCGGCGCCGACGCCACCTGCGACAGCATCATGATCTTCACGAAAAGCAATCGGCAGTGGGCAGCCCTCGCGCTGACCGAGGCTGCGATCGCTGAATACCGCGCGGCCGCGGCAGCCTTCGCCCACATCCATCCGGTAGCCGTTCATGCCAGCTACCTGATCAACGTCGCTTCCGCCGACCCGGTCCTCTGGCAGAAGTCGTACGATGCGCTACGGGTTGAGGTCGAGCGCGCAACCGCCATTGGCGCTGGTTACCTGACCTTCCATCCCGGAGCCTATACGACGGGCGATGAGCGGGGCGGCCTGACCAATATCGGCCGCGCATTGCGCCAGCTTCTGCGCGATACTGCCGGCAGCGAGGTGAAGATCTGCCTGGAAACCATGGCCGGTCAGGGCAGCACCCTGGGCAACCGCTTCGAACACCTGGCCGAGCTGATCGACCTCGGCGGCGGCGACGAGCGGCTGGGCGTCTGTTTCGACACCTGTCACGTCTTTGCCGCCGGCTACGACATTCGCACGCCGGAAGCCTACGCAGCCACGATGGCCGAGTTTGACCGTATCGTCGGCCTGGAACGCATCTGTTGTTTCCACTTCAACGACAGCAAGCACGGCCTGGGCGAGAACAAGGATCGCCACGAGCACATCGGCGAAGGACAGATTGGCCTGGAGGGTTTCGCCAACTTCCTCAACGATCCGCGCTGGGCTGACCATCCGGCCCATCTGGAGACGCCGAAGACGCGCACGGGTGATGACGGCGCCGAGGTCGATATGGACCCGGTGAACCTCGCCGCACTGCGCGCTCTGCTTCGCGAGCAAGTGTAGGCAGCTCGCGGCTGGATCGTTAGCCCATTACACAGCGGCACCTGAATACACCGGCCGGGCGGTGCCCTGCGGCACCGGCTGCCGCTGGAGGGTTTTGAATGAGCGACTTCTACGCCACGCTGGCCCCCTATTTCCACCTGATACACGCTGACTGGGAGGAGTCGATGGCCCGGCAGGCCGCATTACTCGACGGGATCATCCGTGCCGAGTGGGGCCTATCCAGCGGCGCCGTACTCGACGTTTCTTGCGGAATCGGCACGCAGAGTCTGGCACTGGCGGGGCTTGGCTACCGGGTAACCGCATCCGACCTATCCCCTGAGTCTGTCGATCGCGCCCGGCGCGAGGCGCAGGCCCGCAACCTGCCGATCGCCTTCGCCGTCTGCGACATGCGCGATGCCCACCGACAGCACGGCGGCGGCTTCGACATCGTTATCTCTGCAGGCAATTCGCTTCCCCATCTGCTTTCGGACGGCGATATTGTACAGGCGCTGCGCGCAATGCTCGCCTGCCTCCGCCCGGGTGGCGGCTGCATCATCACCACGCGCCAGTACGACCTGGAAGAGCGGGGCAAGAGGATCTTCAAGCCCTTTCCCGTCAAGGACGAAGATGGGAAGCGCTATCTCATCTTCCAGGTCTGGGACTTTGATGGTGACCAGTACGACTTTTCCATGTACATCGTCGAAGACGACCTGCAGCCGGACCCTGCCACAGTCCGTACCCACGTCATGCGCTCTCGATACTATGCGATCAGTCCCGACCACCTCGTGCAACTGATGGTCCAGGCCGGTTTTTCCGCGGTCACGCGGCAGGACGATGGTGTCTCCCACCCGGCCATCGTTGTCGGCACGAGGCGGTAGCGGCCCGTGCTAAGGTCAACTGCCCCGGACGGTAATGGCCAGGAGCAAGAAGAAGAGCAAGAAGCCAATATTGAAGCCGGCGCCTTCAAAGTAGTTGGCGATTGACCTGGGCAGCAGTTTTCTGATGACGAGCCACAACACAGTCATCGTCACCGGGTTCACAGCCGCCATCCACCGCGGCAACGAGGTACCGGACAGGGCGACGACAAAGCTGTGGCCCACCGCAGCCAGGAGCGTCGCTACCACAATGACAGCGTACGCTGCGGCCATCACACGCTGCTGTAACCGGAATACGGGTCCGAACAGCTGGCGGCTATCGGCCGGCAGGCGAGCCAGTACGCCCGCGTTCAGCTCAATATAGATGAACGAGCCGTGCACGAACGGCGCCAGGATCAGGGCTACAGCGAGAAGGACAGCCGGAACAAGCGCCTGCCACAGACCCGCTGGGCGTAGAGCCTGGTACATCGCCCATGCGCCGGCCAGCAAAAGCGGAGTGCTCAGCACGCCGAGCAGGCCACCCCACGCCACCCGGGAAGCCGGCAGTGCGCCCAGTTTGATCAGGTCGCCAGCGGAAAACGGCGAGACGCTAAACGGTTCCAGTTGCTCTGGCTCGGCGTCCGGCGCTGGCCCTCGCGGCCCGACATGATGGGCCAACAGCAGGACGTCGCTCACTGCATAGAGCGCCGCACCCAGCGCGGCAAGCCAGCCCGTTAGCTGAATGACCGCAAGTGTGTCAGGTTCCATCTTCTCCTCTGGTTGGAACACAAGTAGGTCGCGTATCTGGCGAAAGAAGATTATCCCGTTTCGTCACTACCCGGCAACTACTCCAAGAAGGAATGCAGGCTTCTATCTATGCAGCTACCATCTGTGGGCGTCCGTATAGGGCTAGGGCTATAGAGTCTTGTCGCGCACAAGCCTTGCCGCGGGCCGGTGTGCCCGCAATCACACGAGACTGACGTGGACGACCGCCGAATCATCGAACGTTCGGTCAATATCGTCGGCACGAAGCCGGAAAGGGATGGCTCGCTCGGCTAGCGGTTCGCCTTACACGCCCACTTCTACTTCGACCTGCGTTCCCTGGCCTGGAACGGACGCCAGCCTCAGCCGGGCGCCAATCAGCTCGGCGCGTTCGTGGATGCCCAACAGCCCGAAATGGGCCTGCGGCGCGAGCCCTGCCGGGCTCTCGGGCACGACAAAGCCGCGCCCGTCGTCGCTGACTGTGAGCCTGACTGCACCGGCCTGACAGGCCAGTGTGACCCGGGCGTTCCGGGCAGCCGCGTGGCGGACGACGTTGTTCAGGGCCTCCTGGGCAATGCGATAGAGAGCCAGCTCTACCTCCGGGCTCAACCGTCGCGGCTCCCCTGTGCTCGTGAAGGAAACTGCCAGACCGGCGCTGTCCGCCACTTCCTGCGTCAGGACGTGAAGCGCCGGCACCAGCCCCAGATCTTCGAGATAGATCGGGCGCAGGGCATGGATGGTGCGCCGCAGGTCGGCGATCAGGCCGGCAACCATCTCCTGCATCTCGGCCAGCTGGGTCGCTTCTGGCTCGGCCATCTGCGCCAGTTGGATGCGCTGGTTGAGGGCGATCAGGGCCTGGATTGTATCGTCGTGCAGATCGCGGGCCAGGCGCCGGCGCTCATCTTCCTGCCCGGCCGTGACCGCCCCCAGAAAGCCGCGCAGATTCTGTTGCGCGTTGCGCACCTTTTGCGCCATGTGCACCAGTTCGCGCTGCAGGTGCTGTATCTCGACGATGCCGCCGACCGGCTCTTCGATGGCGTCGAAATCGCCCCAGGCGAGCGACGTTGCCTTTTCGGCCAGTGACTGCAGGGGCTGCACAATCTGGCGGGCGCCAAAGGTGAGGCCGAGCAGCGTGATAATCAGCACAGGGGCCAGGACAAGGGGAGCCCACTCTGTCGTGCGCAATAGGGGATCGGCCACGGCGTGCCACGGCTCTTCGATGACCATCGCCCAGCCTACCGGCGTGACCGGGCTGAAGGCCACTACGTGCTCGCCGTGCTCGTCCGCAAAGGTCGTGGTGCCGCTCTCGCCGCGCAGGGCGCTGACCACACCCGGATGGTCGAGCAGCGCTGTGTTCAGGGGCAACGCGCCGGAATGGTAGATAATCTCGCCCGTATCTGTCACGACAAAGGCAGACGCTGCCTCGCCGCCGTGGAATACGGGACTGAGGGCCCGCCGGGCCAGCTCAAACGGAGAAAAGGCGCCGGCCGCAGTTAAGGCGTTGGCTGTAGCGGCGACGACGAGCGCCGACTCCTCGACGGCTCCCGCCGTGGACAGGGGGACAAGGAAGAACGAAGGTGGCCCCGGCGCGCCACGCTGGCGCAGCCGCTCGGCCAGCGATCGATGCCATTCCTGATTATGTGGCCGGGCTGTAAGCAACTGACCGTCAGCGCCAGCGAGCGCCAGACCTCCGCCAAATTCAGGCAGGAAAGGCGCCAGATCGGCAAGCGCCTGCTCCGGCTCAGCCATCTGCGCCGCTCGTTCGGCCAGCATACTGACCGCTACCACCCTCTGCTCCAGCTGCTCGCTAATCACCGCTGCAGCGGCGCGGGTCGAGCGCTCATCACGCTCGCCCACGAGATCGCGCATCGCCGTCTGGTGCAGCAGGGAGCCGCCGACCGCCACAGCCAGCAGAAGAAGCGCTACCGGCAGCAGGAAGAGCAAGAGCATTTGCAGCGATAAGCCACGCCAGAGGAATCCGCCTTTTGGCGAGGAACCGGTCACAGCTCGCTCAGCTCGCTACGCCGGCATCCAGCCAGCCCAGGGCCACCGCTCGCATCACCGCTTCGGTGCGGCTGTTAGCATCCAGTTTCGCGTAGATTCGGGCCAGATGACCCTGGACGGTGCGGTCACTGATCCCCAGCTGCACACCCACCGCTTTATTTGTGAATCCCTGCGCCGCCAGTCGCAGTACCTCCAGCTCGCGGTCGGTCAGGACGGCGCCCCAGGCCGGCATACCGGTGCCCATTCCTCCGCGCAGGATTTTGCCCTGTAGCAGGGCATTGCTCGCGCCGAGCAGCGCCGGATCGGTGAAATCGGTGGGCGCTTCCACTGCATGCCCACGCATGCCGTCCATGCCGCCTGCTGCCTGCGCGAAGACGCCATCGCCGGCCCCACTTCCCCCGTGGCAAGCGGCGCAGTTCCGGCTGTAGAGGGTTTCGCCCAGCGCCAGAGCTTCCGGTGTGGTATTCAGCCGCCATAGGGCGGCTACGGCATCCCACAGCTCAGTATCGCCCAGGGGCTGCAGCGCCGGGTGACTGCGCAGGGCCAGCCAAACGCCGGTAGGGCTCATTTCCATAAAGGTTCTCCGCGTCAACAGCTCCTGTGGAAGAGCCGCGTTGAGCCGTTCTCCTCGGGCGGCTGACGGTGTCACTGCCGGTACCACGGCAGCGGGGTGGGGGGCGTCGATGTCCAGCCCCAGCTCGACGTAGAGCGGCGTGCCCGCCGGCTCTGCGTCTCGCTCGCCGCCACGGACCTCGATGGTGCCGCGCATGCGCCAGTGATCCGACCCACACCAGCGCGTGCAGGTGTAGGTATAGGTGCCCGGTTCGTCAAAGTCAAGGGTCAGTTCAGAGACCTGGCCCGGCCTGACTTCCACCTCCGGGCTGTCGTGGCGGCCCACGGCGAAGCCGTGCACCATGTCGTCCGCAGTCAGGCGTAGCTGCAGCGGCTCGCCCACGCGTGCGGAGAAATGTCCCGGCTGCCAGCCGCCGTCTTCAGGCATGGAGGCGTGTAATGCGATGGCGCCTGCTTGCGACCGGGCGGCTGCAACTGCTCGCCAGAGGAACGAGCGTGACGATCAGCAGGAGTAAGAGTATCTGTCGTTTCATCGTCAATTCCTTTCGACGGGTGCGGTGACGTTGACCGTTAGCTCGACGACCAGCTCTGGCTGCGCCGGATCGTTGGAAGTGAGGAAAACCTGCCGGGTCTGCACGCCGCGCAGATCGGGCCCGTGTGCGCCGGAGTCGTAGGCGATCGCCAGCCGGTCCTGCTCCCCGGGCCCCAGTCGCATGGGCTCCAGGCTCGCGCTCGTGCAGCCGCAGGAGGTGGCAATCTTATCTACGACAAGCAGGCCATCCCCTTCATTGCGCACGACCAGGTCGCGGGCCGCAATTTGCCCGTTGGGCACGTCGCCGAAGTCGATCTGCGCCGTATCCACTGTTATCCGTGGCTCACCCGGCCTGCAGGCTGCCAGAACGCCGGTTACAAAGAGCAGGGTGGGAAGCAGTAAGATGATGCGCCGCATGGCTCTCCTTATTTCGCGTTGACCGCCGCCTGCACCCAGATCTCCTCCTGAGACTGGTCGGGGTCATTGTTCTCCATGATGACGCCGCGGCGAACCGTTTGCCCGGCGGCGTCGTGGAAGCCGGCGTCAAAGATCACCTTCACCGTCGCCGCCTTACCCGGCGGGATGACGCTCGCAGAGAACTCCGCCGTCGTGCAGCCGCAGGTCGTATAGGCCCGGCTGATGGTCAGCGGCGCCTCGCGTCGTTGCGGATCACAAAGGTCTGTTCCACGACATCCTCCGGGCCGATTTGCCCGAAGTCAAAGAACGTCTCTGGCACGACGATGTTGGGCTGCGGGCCTCTGCCCGGCAGAAAGGGAATAGGCTGCCCGCCGCCCATCTCGTGCTCGGCCACAAAAGGGCCGTCTGTAGCGACGTCGTCGCTGCCATACTCAGCGGCTGCCTGCGCGTCTCCCCGCTGTTGCAGGGAGAGAAAAGCGGCGACGCCCAACAACAGGGCGCCAATCAGGGCGAGCGCAGCTATACGCCTGTTCTTGCGCTGCTGGTCCCGCCGGCGCTCGATTTGCTGCCGGCGCGTGACTACACTGTTCATCGGAACCTCCGTGTCGTCCGGCGCGTCGCGTCCTTCGTCGGGCACGCGTTGTCCCCTTTAGCTTACGCCACCAGCGGGTCGTACAATGAGCGCCAAATAGCCCATCATGGGCCAAAAGGTGATCTTTGTCCCCACAAGTACCCGCCAGATGGCTTATAGCTCTCTGCGCCGATTGGCCTGTTCTCGCAGAGAACGCGTTCTCGCAGACAACGCGCGCCACGGCGTCTACGTAAGCCAGAATCCCGGCTGTGCAACTGCCGTCCGAAGCGTCCGTATAGAATCGTAGGAATCTGTCGCGCACAAACCTTACCGCGGGCCGGCGTGCCCGCAATCACAGGAGACTGACATGGACTACCGCAGAATCTTCGAACGTTCGGTCAAGATCGTCTGGGAGAATAAGTTCCTTATCCTGCTGGGTATTCTCGCCGCGCTGGGCGGCGGAGGTGGTGGCGGCGGTGGAGGTGGCGGCGGGAACGGCAGCGGCAGCGGAAATGGCGCGCCGGGCCAGTTCCAGTTCCCCGACTTCAGCGACGAATTCGCTGCCCTTGCCGTCGGGCTGGTTATCGCTCTTATCTGTCTGGCCTTGCTGGTGGCTCTGCTCCTCTGGGCCATCTCGACGATCGCCCGTGGCGGCCTCATCGCCGGCGTGGATGCGATTGAATCGGGAGAGAAATCCAGCTTCTCGGAGGCCTGGCGGGCCGGCTGGGCAAAGGTATGGACCCTGCTCGGCATCGGCCTCTTGCCGGGGATTCCCGGCGTGATCCTCTTTGTCGCGGCACTCGGGGCCTTCGTCGGGTACGGCGGCATGTCGGCGCTCTTTGGTGAGGCGTTTGCCGGGCGCGCCGGCCTGGCGGGTCTGGGCGGTATCCTCGCCCTGGTCGCCTGCCTTGTCGTGCCGTTTGTGCTCGTGCTGTCGATCCTCAGGAGTTTCGCGGAACGAGCCGCGATGCTGGAGAACCTGGGCGTCATCGACGCCTACCGCCGCGGCTGGAACGTGCTCACCGCGAATCTCGGCGAGGCGTTGGTGCTCTTCCTGCTGCAGATTGCCATCTTCCTCATCCTGGGCATCCTCTTCTTTGTGCCCGGCGTGATCGTGGTCCTCTGCTGCCTGCTCTGGCCGCTGCTCTTCATCGTGCAGGGTGCGATTTCTGCGGTGGTTTCCTCCGTGTGGACCCTCGCGTGGCGCGAGTGGACGGGCAGCTCCAAGCTCGTGGAAAAGGAACCGGCCGCCTTCTAGCATTAGCGCCGGAAGCGCAGTCAGTCTCCTGGCCTGGCGCCCGGTCGTGTAATGAAGTGGCCCGGACGGCTGCAAGCCGTCCGGGCCACCGTTGTTTCTAGCCTGGTTCAGTATGGGGCCTGCCGGCGCGTCAGGTGGGTTAGGCAGGGGGAGCATTCCTGCGTATAATCAGCGCGATTATGAGAAGCCTAAGCGTGCCAGCGAGGCAGTTCAAGCTTGCGAGCAGGGCCGTCGCTCTGCGGGGGCGGAGCGTCTTCGCAGCCGCGGCGCTGCTGTCGCTCCTCGTGTTCTTGTCAACCCTACAGTTGGGGGTAAACGGTAGCGAGCACCGCTACTTTACGGACGTAGGGGAGATTCAGAATGCGTTGCCGCGCTGGGGAACGATACATTTCACCGGATACCCGCAGTTCACGGCACTGGGCTCGCTGTTTGTTAATGGGTTACGTCTGGTGGGCCTCCCACCGGCGGCAGGGGCGTCGCTCTATTCGGCGCTATGGGGCAGTCTGGCTACGGGACTGCTCGCGCTGTTAATCTTCCAGTTTGGCGTGTCGGGCCTCGTCGCAACGCTGGCGGCGCTGCTGTTTGCGCTCTCTACGTCGATGTGGGTGGACGGCTCTATTGCCGAGCTGCACACCATGACGATGGCTCTGACGTTTGCGGCGCTATGGATGGGGGTGCGCTTCCGGCGAGGCGGCCGGCCGGCGGACCTTTACTGGCTGGTGTTTTTGTCAAGCCAGGGGCTGACGCACCAGCGGTCGTTTGTTTTCTTAGCGCCGGCGCTAACGCTTCTGGTCGCGAGGCATTGGCGGCTCATTCTCCAGAAGTGGCTGCCGGTGCTGGCGCTGGCAATGACGGGGCCTATTACGTATCTCTATTTACCGCTTGTGGATTGGTTGGGATCGCAGTGGGTGTTTAGCGCGCCGGGCACGTGGGACGGCTTCTGGGCCCTGGTGCTGGATACGAAGGCGGAGCGCATCGTCTCTGTTCCGGGCTCGCTGGAGGCGCTGCTGGAGCGTGGGCGCGCGGTCGTTGCGCTATTGAACGGCGATTGGCCGGCGCCGTTGTGGGTTATAGGGTTGTTGGGCCTGACCCTGGCCCGGCGGGTGCTGGCCCCTGTGGAACGGGCGGCACTGACGTTGACCTGGATAGCGTATCTGCTGTTGAGCCTGATCGTCTGGGAGGGTTTCGTATCGGACGCACTGCTGGCTACAAAACTGCCGGTAATCGGCATGGCGGCTGTGGGCCTGGCCTTTATTGGCGCCGGCGTAGCGCAGCGTTGGCCGGTCGGTAAGGTTGCCGTTGGTGCGACCGGCGTCGCACTGGCCCTTTTTCTGTTTTTCGGCCAGCGGGGGGAGATCGTGGCGTTGACGCGCGACGCGGGAGCGCGGGAAACGATTGCCATGGTGGAGGGTGTGCGAGCGCCAGAGGACGGCAGGCCTATAACGCTTGTAGCGTTGTGGGGGAATGATTTCTGGCAGCTGGCCTACGCGCAGGCCTATGAGGGACGGTTCCCCGAGCTTAATGTGGTGGACCATAACGCGGATTTTGGGGCGTATTTGGAGCAGGGGCATCATCTACTTACTCTGAGCCGCACATTCTTGACCCGCCCGCTCGAGGCGTGGGAGGAACGGCTGGGTGACTTGCAGCTTTCTATGGCGGCGCCGGGCATCGTGGAGATGCGGCGAAAAGGAGATGACGGGGCGAGCCGTAACGCGTCTGCAGACAATCACCTGTTGTCACTCGGTAACGGGATTGTGGTCGAGGACGTAAGGGTGAGCTGGTGGGATGATGATAGGCTTTTGCTGTCGGTTGTGTGGCGGGCCCAGGAAGCGACGGAGCTGGATTATAGCGTGGCTGTTCATCTGGTTAGCCAGGATCCGCCACAAGGGCCGGAGCACATATTGGCGCAAGCGGACAGCATCCATCCGGTCGGCGGCTGGTATCCGACGTCGGAATGGGAGGCGGGGAAAGTCGTACAGGATATGTATCTGGTGCCGGCGCTCCCGGAAACAGAGCCGGTGGCGCTGCGGATAGGCATGTACCGGCAGCTAGAGAATGGGGAGTTTGAGAATACTGAGATGTTGTCTCTGGCGGTACCGTGAAACCTCCGGTAGTAAGGCGCATCTCAGACAGAACGTTCCACTCAGCGCCTTGTCCTCAGCGCTCCCGCCGGCTCGACAGTCGTGACCTGGCGACGATCATCTTTCCGAGTAGCTCGGTCCTGGGAAGTTGAAGACGCGGTTCAAGCGCCGCGCCGATACGGGCTATCTCCAGATTCAGGAACTCGATTTCAGTCTGCCTGCCACTCCGGATGTCCTGGAGTGTCGAAATCAGCTGGCCTTCGGAGCCGCGGCTGATGCGCAGGATCTGCTCTATTAGCTCGTCCTCGTCCAGGGCCAGGCCGAGCCTCTCCGTGAGGGCCAGACACTCGTTGACAATCTCTCGCGCCAGCGCCGCGACCGCCGCGTCCCGCACGAAAACACCGTTGTCCACGTCCAGCAGCGGGCAAATGGAGTTGAATACCGCGTTGATGATCGCCTTTTTCCAGACCTCTCTCTGTATGTTCACCTCGGCACGGAATGGGAATCGCTCGGTCGTCAGGACTTCGACCACTTGATCGAGAGCTGACCCGTCGCCATGGACGACGCCGATTGGCGACGCGGTCACCGGCCGGAAGACAAAACCGCCCGGTCCCGTTGCCTGGCTGGTGATATAGAGAACGCAACGATAGATGGGCGAGAATCCGGTGGCGAGAAACGGCTGCTCCACACTCAGCCCGTTCTGCATGATAACGACCGGACCGGTAAAGCGCCGCTCCTCCAGTTCGTGGGCAATCGCTGCGTTGGCCTGCGCCTTGGCGGTGACGACGACCGTTCCATCTAGCCGGGACAGTCTCGAAAGAGATACCGTCTCGACGGCAGCGCGGAGAAGCTCCCCTCCGTGGTCCAGCGTGATAGTGGCTGTGCCCGGAGCGACGTCGGCGCGGCTCGTGCGTACCGCAACCACCGGGCGGCCGGCCCCGGCGAGGTAGGCCGCCAGCGGGAAGCCAACGGCGCCGGCGCCAAGTATGTAGATTGTATCTCCCGCGCTCATATGGCCGTCTGGCTCACCCGCACGACCCCCGGCAGCTGCTCCAGCGCGGCCTGCAGCATCTCGTCCAGAGCAATGGGGTAGTCTGGCAGGTCCATAGCTAACTTCTTGCCTGCCAGAGCAAGCCTCAACTGGTCCTGCCCTCTGTGTTTTGCCGCCAGCGAGACGGCCGCCCGGAAGGTCTGCTGCCAGTTGCCCACCGGATCGACCTCGACGCGCACGTAGCGTGGCGCGGCTGCCTCCGGCTGTTGTTTTCCGTTGCCGCCAACCGGCCCGGCTTCCGGCACGTTCTCGCCGTTGTGGCTAACCTTCACCTGTGGGGCTGGCACGGTGGCCTCCAGCGCCTCGTCCTCCCATGCCGGTGGAGGCGGCGGCACGTAGCTCGCCCGCGGCTCGGCCGTCCGGCGCGGCGCTGCCGGGTCTGCTGCCGGCGCTCCTGGGATAGGGCTGGCTGTGCCGTCCGCTTCCTCGAATTCCGCCCCCACGACGGATTCCACCTCTTCGAGTCCGGCGAAGAAGGCTTCTGTCGAGGCTATCGCCTCTGTGCGCCAGCTGGCCTCAGGTACGCTCGCCTCCCTGGCGACCTGCAGGTTAGTTTGCACGCTGTCCACAAGGATCGTCGCTCCCTCTTTACCCTCTTCGATTTGCACCTTGCCGCGCACGACGACGATCTGGTCGATGCGCACGCTGTCGCGCACAGCCTTCCACACGCTGGGGAAGAGCACAAGATCCACGTTGCCGTGCAGGTCTTCCAGCCCGGCAAAGGCCATCGGGTCGCCCTTCCGCGTCGTGTGAGTGCGCAGCCGCGAGATCATGCCGGCCATGGTGACCGGGCGCCCGTTGCTCTGCGGGCCGAGATCCGCCGTCGTGGCGTTGACGACCGGTTGCAGCGCATCGAGCCGCGCCTGCAGAGGGTGTTCGGAGAGGTAGACGCCGATCAGCTCGCGTTCCCAGTCGAGCAGCGTGCGCGGGTTGACCTTCTCGACTTCACTCGAGGGGCGCAGCAGCTCGACGTCGATCTGCATCGCCGCCATGCTGCCGCCAAAGAGCGTCATCTGCCCCACGGCGGCGGCTTCGTGATGCGTGCCGCTATAAGCCATGATCCGGTCCAGCGCGTCGAGCATCTGGGGCCGGTCGGCCCAGCAGTCGAAGACGCCGACCTTGATCATCGATTCCAGCGCGCGCCGCCCCACGCGCCGCAGGTCTACCCGCTCGCACAACGCCTGCAGGTCGGCAAACGGGCCGTTGGCAGCGCGCTCGTCGAGGATGAGCTGGATGGCCCCCTCGCCGACGTTCTTGATCGCGCCCAGGCCATAGCGGATGGTCGGCTGGTCCACGCCGCCCTCAATCGTGAAGTCCAGCTCTGCCCTGTTCACGTCCGGCGGCGCGACACGGATGCCCATGCGCCGCGCATCGGCGAGGTAGATCGCTATCTTGTCCGTATTGTGCCGCTCTACGCTCAGCAGCGCAGCCATGTACTCGACCGGGTAGTGCGCTTTCAGGAAGGCGGTCTGGCAGGTGATCACCGCATAGTCGGCGGCGTGGGCCTTATTGAAGCCATAGCGGGCGAAGAACTCGATGTCGCCCCAGATGGCCTCACAGACCTCCTTCGAGTAGCCGTTGGCCATCGCCCCCTCGGTGAACTGCAGCCGGTGTTGCTCCATGAGCTTGCGCTTCTTCTTCGCCACCGCTTTGCGGATCATGTCCGCCTCGCCCGGCTCGTAACCGGCCAGCTCCGCGGCGATGCGGATGATCTGCTCCTGGTAGACGAGAATGCCATAAGTATCGCTCAGGATCGGCTCCAGGTCAGGGTGGTGGTACTCGACCTTCGTCTCGCCGTGCATGCGCCGCAGGTACTCCGGGATATTGTCCATTGGCCCCGGCCGGTAGAGGCTGATCGCCGCGATAATGTGGTCGAAGCGCTGGGGCTTCATCTCGATCATCAGCCGGCGCATGCCTGCCCCTTCCACCTGGAAGATGCCTGACACCTCCCCCCGGCCGAGCAGCTCGAAGAGCGCTTCCGGATTCTTCTCCGGGTCCGGTCCCACCTGCCCCAGGTCGTAAGGAATGTTCTCCATGGTGTAGCGCACACCGTGGCGCTGCTCGATCAGTTCGCAGGCGCGACGCATGATCGTCAGCATGCTCAGCCCCAGGAAGTCGACCTTGAGCAGTCCAATGGACTCCAGCACTTCCATCGGCCACTGGGTGACAACGCCCATGCCGTTGTCGGCGCTGCTCGTCGGGCGGTGGAGAGGCGTATACTCGACCAGCGGGCGATCGGAGATGATCACGCCCGCCGCGTGGGTGGAAGCGTGCCGCGCTACCCCTTCCAACTGGCTCGCCGTATCCAGAAGCGTGCGCACGCCCTCGTCGCTGCGGTAGCGCTCGGCCAGCTCGGCCGAGTAAAATTCATGGTCCTTGTCCAGCGCGTTGGCAATCGAGCAGGGCTTGCCGGGGATGGCCGGAATGAGCTTGGCGATGCTGTCTACCTCGTCCAGGCTGACGTTCAGCGCCCGGCCCACGTCGCGCACGGCGGCCCGCGCTCCCATCGTCCCGAAGGTGATGATCTGGGCCACCTTGTCCGAGCCGTATTTGTGCACCGTGTACTCGATCATTTCATGCCGCCGGTCGTCCGGGTAGTCGAGGTCGATGTCCGGCATGGAAACGCGCCCCGGATTGAGAAAACGCTCGAAAATCAGCCCGTTCGCCAGCGGATCGAGGGCCGTGATGCCCAGCGAATAGGCGACGAGGCTGCCCGCGCCGCTGCCCCGGACGTTCCACCAGATATCCGACCGGCGGGCGAACTCGCACAGGTCCCAGACGATGAGGAAGTAGGTCTCGAAGCCCATGGTGCCGATGATCTTCAGCTCGTGCTCCAGGCGGCGGCGCAGCTGGTCGTCGTTTTTCGCCTGCTCCTCCCCGTAGCGCCAGGCCAGCCCCTTCTCGCAGAGATGGCGCAGGTAGCTCGCCGGCGTATATCCCTCCGGCACATCAAAGTGGGGCAGGTGGTAGCCCTCCGGCTCCGGGTTGACGTCGCACATCTCGGCAATGAGAAGGCTGTTCGCCAGCGCGCCGGGCACGTCGCCGAACAGGCGCTGCATCTCGGCGGCGCTCTTCAGGTAATAGCTCTGGTCAGACATGCGCATCCGGTCCTGGCCGTTGACCGTCTTTCCGGTCTGGATGCACAGCAGGACGTCGTGCGGGCTGGCGTCGGCTGCCGTCGCGTAATGCACGTCGTTTGTCGCCAGGAAGCGCAGATTGTAGCGCGGTGCCATCTCGATCAGCGCCTTGTTCACCGCGGGCAGCTCCGGGATGCCGTCGTGGTGCTGCAGCTCGACAAAAAAGCGCTCCGGCCCAAAAACGTCCACGTACCAGCTCATGAGCTGTTCGGCCTTTTTGCGGTTTCCCTCCTGGAGAGCGCGGGGGATCTCGCCGGAGAGGCAGCCGGTTGTGGCAATCAGCCCTTCGCTGTGCGCTGCCAGGTAGTCGTGGTCAATGCGCGGCCGGTAATAGTACCCTTCCAGCTGGGAGTCGCTGGCAATCTTGAGCAGATTCTGGTAGCCGGCCTGGTTCTCGGCCAGGAGCAGCAGGTGGAAGCGGTTGCGATCCTTCTGCGGGTCTTTGTCGCTCATCCGGCGCGCCGCCACGTAAGTCTCCACGCCGAGGATTGGCTTGACGCCTTCCTTTCGGCACGCGCGGTAGAAGTCGAGCGTGCCGTACATCGTGCCGTGGTCGGTCAGCGCCAGGGCCGGCATGTTCATCTCTCTCGCGCGCGCGGCGAGCTGGGGCAGGCGGCTCAGGCCGTCAAGTAAGGAGTATTCGCTGTGGACGTGAAGATGGACAAATTCCTCTGGATCGCTCATTTTCCTCTGGTAACCGGCGCTAACGGAAGCTTTTGTTGTAGTTCCCCGCAGTCAGTATAGCATATCTGTCCGCTGCCCCTTGTATTTTTAAGGATCATAGCCGCCCCGCGCCGCGCGAGCCATCGCTATTGCCAATTGCTTGCTCCCGAGTACAATCGCCTCTGTTGCCAACCCGCAACGGAGGCAGAAACGATGGACTTTGCAGTCAGGCGTCTCACTCCCGGTGCCGAGAGTGCGCCAAACTACCATCTTCTCGACCCGGACGGTAATGTCCTCATTGTGGCCGACCAGTCCGTGGCTGCGGATCTCGACGCGCGACACCAGGTGCGCCTGGCCCGACCCGACGGCCGTCTGCTGGCAACGATTGAGCTGCCTCTGGTAGAGAACAACGGCGCCTCGGCCGACACGGCTGATTACGCCATCATCCACGAATATGCCGTCTACGCCATACTCAGTGTCCACCGGCGTAAAGTTGCGAACGGGGGAGGACAACCGCGGACTTATTTCACGCTGGAAGTCGAAGGAGAGCGCTGGATGGCCCTGCCCGACGCCGAAATGGCCGGGTGCTACGCCATCCATGACGAAGTACCCAAAGGTCTCTTTGGCTATGAGACCCACGCCGACGTGGACCTGCCCCCCTCTATTGGTCGCCTCTGTGCCGAAGACAACGAGTTGGCCTACAGCGCCTCAATCGACCCCGACCGGCTGCGTGAAACTGGACTGATCATCCTGGCGCTGGCCTATCTCGTCGATAGCACCAGGTAGCGCGGCGGGAACGCCTTACGATTCCAGAATCCCTTCGGCCACTGCCGCTTCGATAAGCGCCTCGGCATAGCTCCACAACTCCACCGACCCGCTGTCGATAGAGGCGAGCCTGTCGCGCACCTGCTGGCTGCGGATGCCGTGTTCCTGCCAGGATCGCCCGCGGCTGTGATAGTTGTGGAGCAGGGGGATCAGCCGGTCCAGCGCGTTAGCGAAACGGGCGTCAGCCGTCTCCCGCGCCTCGAATTCCTGCCACAGGGCATAGAACTCGGCTGCCTGGTCCGGCGGAAGCAGGCCAAACAGCCGCGCCGCCGCCAGCTCCTCGCGCGCCAGTTTGCCTGCCTGCGCCGCATCGTCGAACAGGTAGGTGTCCCCGCAGTCGATTTCTACCAGGTCGTGAATGACGACCATCTGCAGCACGCGCAGGAGCGAGACCTCC